>Ga0210409_10006610_pt1 | contig 12031 bp, 13 predicted proteins | sample IncBWH17MmetaG_FD_161649 | JGI IMG/M metagenome (GOLD analysis project Ga0210409, IMG submission 161649) | Forest soil microbial communities from Barre Woods Harvard Forest LTER site, Petersham, Massachusetts, United States - Inc-BW-H-17-M | ecosystem: Environmental > Terrestrial > Soil >...
GTTTGTTTGATGGGGATTGCGGCCGCCGGAATTGCAGGGATCTACAAAGAGCGCGAAATGTCTCTTGAGCAAAAAAAGGCGGTTATCAAGGAATTCGATCTCAAGAGAGGACTGGCGGTGGCCACGCTGTCCGGCGTCATGAGCGCTTGTTTTGCATACGGACTCGCGGCCGGCGTGCCCATTAAACTCCTGACCTTGCGGCATGGCACGCCAACTCTCTGGCAAGGCTTACCCGTGCTCGTCGTGGTTTTGATCGGCGGCTTTACCACCAACTTTATCTGGTGCCTCGCGCTCAATATCAAAAACAAGACCGGCTTCCAATACTTCACATCAAGCGCCGAAAAGTACAAAGCAATTTTAGACGAGTCTATCTTGGAGACGGCCATCGATGCCCCGAGCCGCGAAGTTGTGGAACACATCCCATCTTCTCTGCCTTTTGATTCCAAGCCCGTTCCCATGCGAACAAATTACCTTCTCTGTGCGCTCGCGGGAACCACTTGGTATTTCCAGTTCTTTTTCTACACCATGGGAGAGACGCAGATGGGCAAGTACGGTTTCTCCAGTTGGACGCTGCACATGGCCAGCATCATTATCTTCAGCACCCTTTGGGGGCTTGGCTTCAAGGAGTGGAAAGGCGCGGGAGCAGCTGCGATGCGCTTTTTGACACTCGCTCTGATTTTGCTGGTCGGGTCCACGGTGATCGTCGGCTATGGAAATTTCCTTGGCGGGGCCGGCTCGCATTAGTGAACCCCTTGCGCGGGCGCACACGAACGATTGAGGAACAATAAGAAATGAAATTGAAAATACCGGCTGGAACTTTCCAGGCGTACTTGTTTGACTGCGATGGCACGATCGTGGATTCCATGCCGCTGCACTATGTCGCCTGGAAAAGCGCGCTCGCGGAATGGAATTGTGAATTTCCAGAAGATCTTTTTTATGTGTGGGGCGGTCTTCCTGTAGCCAAGATAATCTCGCTCTTGAACGAGAAGCACGGCCTGGCCATCCCGGTTGAGAAATTGGCTCGAAAAAAAGAGGAACTCTATTTTGAGTCTCTTCCTCATCTCAAGGCCGTTCCTGAAGTGCTGGAGCACATCGATTCGCAGCATGGCCGGATTCCCTTTGCCGTGGTGTCAGGAAGCACGCGAGACTCGGTGATCGCTTCGCTCCGCTCTTTGCAGCTGCTGGAGAAGTTTGAGACCCTCGTTTGTGCCGGAGACTACAAAAGAGGCAAACCAGACCCCGAGGCCTTTTTGATCGCCGCTTCACGGCTGGGAGTAGAACCCGAGTCTTGCTTGGTCTTCGAAGACACGGACATGGGAATTGAAGCCGCAACGGCTGCTGGCATGGCCTCGGTGAAGGTACCTCCGCCGTGGGAGAGGCTTTCGTAGGAGCGAACGAGCGAAACCTGACGGACAGGGCTACCGGCAGGAAGCAAGCAAGGGCGTGAATTGAAAATACCTGAGGCGCTCGTAAGAAAATGGACTAATGGAGCCGAGAGTGGGAGTTGAACCCACGACCTGCCGATTACGAATCGGCTGCTCTACCACTGAGCTACCTCGGCCCTGATTGATAACAAAAGACTTAGTGATCCGTTGGAACCCGACTGCCATCAACTGCCATCAATTTGCCATCAATATGCTTTTCGACCTTCGCCATGGCCTCGTGCAAATCCGTCGAGTCCACGATGTTATACCTCTCAAACGTAGACTCCGTTAGATGCCCCGAAATTTTCATCGCGATCCTCCGAGGAACGCCGGACCGAATGAGATTCCTGACGCCGCTTCGCCGAAAATCATGAATGAGTAGCCCCTTATACTGCCACCCCTCGGGACCAGTCTTCACTCCCAATCCTACCTTAACGCACGCCGCTTGAAAAGACTTCCGCAGATTTCTCGCATCAAATAACTTTCCTTCGTGCGGCATTTTCTCGAGAACCTCGTTGAGCTCAAGTGGCAGGGGAAGGAGGAGAGGCTCCTCATTCTTCGTTTGGTTCCCCTCGATTCGAAGCTGGAATCTTCCGTTTTCGACCTCTATTTGGGACCACGTGATGGCTAGCGCAGCCCCAATTCTGCACCCGGTAAAATACAGAAAGGTCACTAACGGACGCAGATGTTCCGGGATGGCGTCACGCAGTTTTATGAATTGCACCGGTGTGATAAATCCTTTTCGGACGTTGTTCTCTTTCAGCATCGGAAAATAAGGAAATTGCACTGACTTCCCCTCCCTCCGCGCCAGGTTCATCATCCTTCTCAACAGGCTGAGATTCCGGTTGATCGTCGCGTTCATCGCGCCTTCCATCTGGCGCTTCTCAATGAACTGGTAGAGCACGTCAGTTGTGATTGTCCTGACCAGGCGGTTCTTGAAAAATGGATCGAGGTGTTCGAAGCCCCAAACATACGGGCTGCCGTCGGCGTCTTCTTCAAGCATTTTGACGCCGCGCGTCCGGTAATCCATGATCAGGGTCTTGCGGATGTCTTCGTACTTCAGCTTCTTCATTTCCGCGACAGGGAGTCCCTGTTCCACCTTGGCGAGCCTGTCGCGCAGAAACCGTTCGGCAACCATGCGCGACTCCGACTTCGTACTTTCCTGGCGAAGCTTACCGTTCACGTCGCGGTAGCTTATGTAAAGAAATCTGCTCCCATTCTTTTCAAAGACGCCGCCTGTACCGGAGACCCTGCGCTTAGCACCCGGCCGACCCGCATTCTCGATGGCTGCTGAGTTCTTAGAGTCCAACCTTGGCGTGCTGCCTTCTGCCTTTGCGCCCGCTTGTCTCATCTTCACACTCCTCGTTCGAGCTGAGGGATTGGGCCACGTTTGTGTGAGGCGTGTTGGCCACCCCACTCGCGCCCTGTGTTACCCGTCGGTTGGCAGGGCCCGTTCCTTCGCACCTTTTTTCTCGATCAACCAATTCATCCAAGTCTTGCCGATCCACCTGGAACCGCTTGCCAAATCGAGTGTAAGGAAGCTGGCCTTTCCAAATCAGCTCTCGGACGGACCAAATCGTGCAACCAAGATAGTGTGCGGCTTCGGGTAAGGTCAGTAAGCGGTGCGGGATGACAATGCTTTCATTGGCTGTTTCACTTGTTCCAGGCATAAGGACACCATGCAACTTTCACTGTGGGACGTTTATTGAATTTGCCGCCGTACAGAGACTGCCGGTCAGACTTGTCCCCATTCCTGTCCGCACCAACCTTATAACTTCAGCTCCATCGGTGCAGTTACAAGGACCGCCCTTCCCCCTACCCCAGGGTGGCCTTGAGTGAGTTGTCTGCAATCCAAAGCCAATGGATTCAATCGGACAAGGCCAGCAATCGAACCGGATGACATTATTTCGCTAATCGCATGATTTCTGACTAGCATTCCGCGGACGTCCAGTGCACGTTTCCTTTCCCTCTTCTCGAGATCATTCCGTTTAATACTCTTCGGGTAACAAGAGAGTGGTCGCGGAGCGGTCAGCTTCCGTGATAACCCACAACTTGTCACCCGCATTCGAGCGATAACTGCTAAAGACCCGAAACCCGTGCTCTAGGCTGTAGTCGTTTTCCTTGCGGTCCTCGTCGGACAAATCGCCCCACTCGCGGTTGACATGGCGTGTGAGGAACTCGCCTGGCTGTTGCCCTGCCTTCTTAAGCGCGGCCAAAGCGCCCGGTGTCGCGACGATCTGGCCGAGTTCAAAGGCTGGCTGTCTGTTGATTTGCATGGAAAAAACTCCTTTCGGTGGGTTTGGTCTTTGCTTCTCGGAGGCGACACACACGGCGGCGCTTAAAAGCAAATGCCCTTCCTAGCTGCGCCAAGGCACCTAGCCGTCCGCGCTGTCAAGGGCGTGCAGTTTGTGTTTATCGGAGCGAAGCGGAGACCCCTCGTGTTATGGACAAGACGTAAGTGTCTTGGTGATGGGTCAACTCTTTGTGATGGCACACTCTCCGTATTCGACGCCAGTCCGGTTTTACTCCCGGTTCAAAGGTCAGGCCCGTGATTAATGACACGGGCTATCTGTCAGAAACCCAGCGGCATTGGCACATAGCTGTATTGCTCTGTGATCAGGCGCCCGCGCCAACGGCCCCGAAGGCGGTAATCGGAGTGGCCAAATAGTGCTGATGCGAGCATCCGACACAGCTCGCCCCCTTGGTTGCCGCCACTACCGCTGCGGCAAATTCCGATGGGATTCCAAGCAATTCGCCGGCGCGTGACCAGAACTCGGGCCTGACCGGCCGTTCTGTCAAGTCATTGCCTGCACGTGGGATTTCCAGATCAACGAGCCCATTCACCCCACGAAAGAGAATTCTGTTCTCCAGCGGAGGCCGTCTGCCAGGTTCGGCCATTCCAGGTTGATGCTTCGTGATGAGTAGTTGGCAGGTTCGACCTGCTCGAAATAACTCGATTCGCACGAGGACTGGAGCCACTACCACTGCATGAACTCCATTGACTCCGATGGCATCGATCGGATGGAGATACGGCAGTGGCGCGCCCTCCGGCCCACAGAATGTAACGTACCGGCCGAGGTCCTTCACGGCTCCGCCTGATTCGATCCCTCGCACGACATAGCGTTTGGCCAGGTGCTGGTGTTCGAGGCTCAGCTGGGATTGCACAAAAATGCCGACCTCATTCAAACGTCGCAGCACTCGCTTCGACAGGGTGAGCCCCCGACGCGCCAAAGAATCTTGCTTGTCCGGCATGTGCCACCTCCTCACGCGGATTGCCGAACGGGGATAGGACAACCTACCGCTCGGCGAATCATTTCTTTGCGACAACCTGCCCAGCACAGGTACTTTCGCGGGTCTTCAATGGAGATCGCCAAGTTGTCACCACTTCGATCCTGACCGGCTTCGGCACAGGACGGACACTGCGCAACGTAGTTCCTGCCAACCTTGCGAACCTTTCCTACATGATCGAGGATTCGAAACTCGCGACCGGATGCGTGAACGAAGGGAGCAGACTGATCTGCCGAGGGGCGCTTTCTATCAAACTCAGGTGGCATGGTCTTGCCGGCGATGAACCTCCGTATCTGTTCCTCGCTCACTTTGCGAAGGCGGTTCAGATACGAGATCTGTTTTTCCAGATCGTAGTCCGCTCCGTAGAACCAAAATCGTCGGTTTGCGCCGCGATGAATCCCAAGCGGTCCACGAATGGCGTTTCCAAATTCTCCCTTTCGCAGCTCATCGTGCTTCGGGAAGACTTCGATGCCTTCCGCCAACCCAAGGCCTCTGATTCGCACTCCGAGTTTCAACGCTAAGTTGTAGATGTAAATTCGGCATTCGCGAGCTAAGACGGGCTTCTCCATGAAAATCCAGAGATGCCCACCGCGCTTGCTCATCTCCAAGGCGGCCTCCACCTTGTCCTGCTGTAGGAAGTACTGCAGCTTGAGCAGGTCTTCCATCGCCCCGGCATAATCGGCATCAATCGCGACCCACTTAGATCGTTGTGTTGCCGGGTTAATTGCGTAGAGCCCGATGGTGACTGCGCCTTCCAGATGACGGCGGATCGTGGCTGTGGTGAGGCTCAACTCCTCGCCCGCCGCCTTCGCCTTTGGTCTAAAGTAGTAGTGACGCCCACTCTCAGGACTGGGTCGGAGGGATTGAAGCGTAAAGGCTCCTCGGTTTACGAAAAGACAACCGTAGTCCCTTACGGCCTGGGGACTCGCCTTAACTCCGTTCTCCACGGCTCCTCCCTTCTCAAGCAGTTCGTAACGGACGAAGCTCGCGCTCTACCTAAACCCACACCCTGCCTTTGTCAAATAAGTGGGCCTAGGGCCTAAGTCTTTGCTCCGATTCGCATTACTGTCGATGAAACAGCGCGGATTAAGATCGTTTCCCGTTAGGCCCGCTTATCCATTTCTGGTTCCGCAACATCACCGCTTTGCTGCGGTCGAAGACCCGGCTCAACGATCCATCGATTCTTGCCCGCAAGTATATGCGGACGCTCCACAATGTCGAGGAATCGGCACTCCCGCACCAGCCGGTCAAAATCGCCGACCGTATAGCCTCCGAACTTCTCGTCGTCAAAATCCAACCAGAACCAAATCATCGCACGGCGGTCGTAGACGTAGAAGGCGCCGGACTCGGGGTCCGCGGGAACGACAAGGAACACAAACAGGGCCTGCGGGAACTGGATCCATCTTTCGATCTTGGGGTGCTCAGTCATATCCAGCAGTCTCTTCACGGCTCCATCCGAGCATCTGCCAACTTCGTCCGGCGCGTTCCGAAGATCGACCACCGAAGCTACGTTCATCTTTCCAAACATGGAGTTTCTCCTCTCAAGTGCGAAGTAGAAGTAAAAGATATGGGTTACGTAGACCAAAGGTCCGAACGAAACCTCCGACGCTGTAGCCAGACGGCCTTAAATGACATTTCGTTTTGCTGAAGGGCTATGCTAGGGTCTAAAGTCCCCGACAACTGAAAGGTCCAGAAGCAAGGAGGGCGAAAGGTGCTAATTAGCGATCGCTTGCGGTCCATACGTGAAGAAAAGAATCTTTCGCAAGGGGACATTGAGAAGCGCACAGGCTTGCTCCGCTGCTACGTCTCGCGGGTTGAGAACGGCCATACGGTTCCAGCCGTTGAGACCATTGAGAAATTCGCGCGAGCTTTAGATGTGCCCATCTACCAACTCTTTTATGACGGCGACAAGCCTCCCGAGCTTCCCGACCTTCCCAAGAGAAAGACCGCGGCGGACATTGCATGGGGCGCGACGGGCAAAGATGCTCGCTTTCTGACAAAGTTGCGTCGTCTTTTGGCGAAGACAGCGGAGCGGGATAGAAAACTCCTGCTCTCTATGACGCAAAAGATTGCAACCCACAAGGTCGCCCGTCCCCACGGCCCAGTCCAGAGCTAAATAAGGAACTGGCACAATCCTACCTTTGCGCTTTGAGGAGTTACTTGCGAGGGTTACAGCACGATGCGGCGCAACACTTGGTGGCGCGCGCCGACTACCCGGCAGTCCGGGAGTTTCACCGATTAATGACCACATGCGCGTTTATTGGGAGCAATCTGCCAACCCGGAGGCCTTACTTCCGGTTTGCCGTTGCCCGACCACGATCCCATGCTCGCGAGCACCTTTGAACTTCTCATGCGTTGCTTGCGATTCTTGATTCCGCCTGCGCAGGCGTCAGCAATTCGCTAAGGCCCACGCGATGCAGCATTTCCGTCCGCACGCGGTCCATTACCGCAAATGCAACGTCCGCCCCGTCCTGCGTCGGATCGATATGGACGCGGAACGGGCGTTTGCCAAACGGGGCGTCCACGACTTTAACGATTGCGTCCGCCACCGCGCCCGCATCCGCATCCGGCGGAACAATGGCGGCAAAGGCTTCCTGGATTTTCTTTCCATAGCCTTTGTAGGGACCCGCTTCATACTCGGCGGCGCGCTCCTTGTCGGCGGGCGTGCCGGAATGCGCGAAGTGATTGGTGCCGCCGGTGAATGCGCCGGGAACGATGATCGAGGTTTCGATGCCCCACAGCGCCAGTTCGCGCGCATATTGCACCGCCATCGCGTCCATGCCCGCCTTCGAGGCAAAGTAGGGCGCGAGATACGGAGGCGTTCCGCCCGCCGAGCTGCTGCTAGACACCCAGATGAGGAGCCCCTGGCGCTGTTTTCTCATTTGAGGCAGCGCTACGCGGTTTACCCTTTGGGTGCTGACCACGTTGATGTCGTAGAGTTCGGCCAGTTGCTCCGGCGTGAACGCTTCCGCCGGTCCGAACACCATATGCCCGGCATTGTGCATGAGAACATCGAGCCTGCCCTGTTCGGCGACAATCTGGCGGATCGCTGCTTCGATGGACTCTTCCGAAGACACGTCCAGTTCAATAGGACGCAAGTCAACCTTACTGTCGTGCGCAAACTTTTTCACGTCCGCAGCTTGCGGCCCGTTGCGACCGGCAGTATCCCGCATCGAGGCGTAGACAGTGTGGCCGGCCTTCGCGAGGGCATTGGCGGACAGACGGCCAAAGCCGCTCGAAGCTCCAGTGATTACGATTACTTGCTTCATAAGAATTCTCCTTTTTAAAATGTTCTTCTATTTCTTTGTTGCAGGTTTCCGAGGCCGAGACGTTCGGTCGCAGCCGGTCTAGGCGAACCCACCGTTCGCGCGAAGCACTTGGCTGTTGACCCAGCCGCCGTCCGGGCCAGCTAGGAATGACACGACATTGGCGATGTCCCCGGGTAGGCCTAGGCGTTCGAGCGGAGGGAGTTTCTTGAACTCCTCAATTTGTGCTTCGCTCTTGCCCTTGAGGAAGAGGTCGGTTCCAACTGGTCCCGGCGCGACTGCATTTACTGTTACGTTTCGGCCGCGCAGTTCATTGGCAAGCACGTGCACTAGGCCCTCAACCCCGGCTTTGGAAGCGATATAGGGCCCATATGTCGGAAACGACTTGGCGATTACGCTGCTTGAGAACGCGATAATGCGGCCGCCTTCTGAGAGATGCCTGGCAGACTGCGCGAGTACCAAGAACGTTCCCCGCAAGTTGGTGGCGATGACTTTGTCGAAAGTCTCCACATCACCGCTGGAGATCAAGATGTTGGGCATGATTCCAGCACAGTGGACGACCACATTTGGCTGGCCAAAAGCGGCGATCGACTCCTTAAAGAGACGCTCCACGTCCGCGGCACTCGCCACATCTGCTTGCACGGCGATCGCTTCTCCGCCTGCAGCCTTGAGTTCGGCGACGACAGCCTGTGCCGGACCTGGTTTGCCAGCGTAGTGCACAACCACGGCAAAGCCATCTTTAGCCAATCTTTTCGCCACTTCGCCTCCGATGCCGCCGGAGGCGCCGGTGATGATGGCGCTCACTTTCGCTGAATTTGTCATTCGTGCTTCCCCCTTTTCGAGCTAGTAATCCAGATCTGGACGCCACCCCTCGCCTTCGCCACTTTAGGATACTTTTGCACTCATCATTTGAGTCATGCATTGTTAGAATGCCTATCATGCGTGAAGTGCATCTACGAAATGTCGATTTGAATCTCTTGCACGCGTTACATGCGCTGTTGGAGGAACAGCACGTAACCCGAGCAGCCGAGCGATGCTTCCTGAGTCAGCCCGCGATGAGCCGAGCGCTGGAACGGTTGCGCGAGATGTTCGGGGATGTGCTGCTCGTTCGCAGCGGTCGCGCTTATCAGCGCACCGTGCGGGGAGAACAGGTGCTTCGAGAGCTGGAAACGCTGATGCCTCGGCTTCAGGCCATGGTCTCCGGAGAAGATTTCGTTCCGGCCCGAAGCCGAGAACGTTTCCGCGTAGCCATGACTGACCATGCATCGATGGTCCTGATGCCGCCACTCATGGAGCGTGTGCGGGCCGCAGCGGGCGGTGTGACCGTGGCCGCATCCGCGTGGAATGATCGTGTCTACGAAGAGATCGCAGCAGGAGGAATCGATACGGCCCTCAGTGCGGAGGCCGCGCCGCCGGCTTTAGAGGCCGAAGTGCTCTATGAGGAGGAGTTTGTTTGTCTCGTGGGCCCTGCTCAGCGGATCCGTTGCCGGCGCTTCACACTGAAACAATATCTGGATTTGCCCCACGCAGTCATCGATACCCGCGAGGGGCAACAAACACCGGTGGAGCGGTGCCTGACGGAGTTGGGCTTGAAACGGCGCGCCGGGCTCCTCCTCCCGTTTTTCGTGCCGACGATTCTTACCATCGCTCGTACCGATTTGATTCTCACGCTGCCGCGAAGGTTGGCGAAGATCATCGCCCCGATCGCTGATGTTCGTGTGGTGGAACCACCCCACGAGATCAAAGGCTTTTCCTATTTCATGGCGTGGCATCCTCGACTAACCGCTGAGCCGGCGCACCTATGGTTTCGTGAACAATTGCGGCGGGCTGCTCGCACGATCTAAGCAAAGTCGGGTCGTACAATCGAGTCGTCGGTAACATTCCAGCTTAAGACAATGTGTATGCCCATCTCGAGATCACACGGATTAGTAGGCAGAAGGCCCTCGTGTTGACCGAACCGATCAACCCCGGATCGTCGGCGTTTCGGAAGTAATCCAGTTGGGCATCGTGCGGATAAGTCCCGGGAATCGGCTTGTAGGCAGTGATCTCCGCGCTTCGCGTCCACAGCCTTCCTCTGGGCCGGCGCATAACTCGAAGACTTCATCCCCGAACCCCAAACACCGGCTGCATCGAGAATAGTAAACAGCTAACCCTTGGAAGCTCTATGACTTGCAGACAACCAGAAGAGCCAATGGCCACTCAATCAGCGTCCATAAAAAGGTCAATGAAAGGGCAAACGATAGCTAGTGGTGGTCGACATGGCCTCGACTTTCCCTGTGCCGCCATTCAAAGCTTGCTGCAATGGAAATGCGCGTTTCCCAGGACCGTCTAGGACTGGCATTTCAAGCAGGCGGGAATGCCAATCCGTAAGCAGGCCAAAGAAGACCGGGTACACGGCCTTTGCGAAGAAGCCTGAAACGAATCGAAGAATGTCGTAGTTAAGTCTTTGGGTTTGCAAAACAGGAGGGGTGGCTTGATGCGCTCGTGTTCTATGGATTCCGAGACACCCGCTCCCAGGGATACTGGACGTATTGGGAACATCGCGAAAGCGAATGGAGGAAACGACGGCCAGCATCATTTCCCACGTTTGTGCGGTGGTGGCGATCAGCCTTGAGTTGGAAACGTCAAGGTGATGTCAGCTATGCCGTAGTGGCGAAGGCCGTGGAGAAATTCATCGACTTCGAGGCACTGGTCTATTGGTTGCGCCCACTCTTTAGAGGGGCGAAGGTCCTATTGCCGCCGCACGTCACCCTTGAATTGAAACAGGAGTCTCCCAGCCTGCTCGAATTCGTGAGTAGAGAGACTTTAGCCGCTGACGAAGACAAATCGAGGAGCTGGCAACGCCTGTTCAACTGGGGCAAAGATCATGTTCTATCGCAGGCCAAAAAGGAGGGCTGGCTTGACTGCGTTCTCCGCCAAGCAGGGATTCACCCGCGCCACGTACGCTTGGTGGATTACTCTGCTCCCTGGTGCAAATCTCGGCGGGTAAATGCCGCGCTTCCTTTTCCGTCTTTACGCCAATGGCAAAGAGATATGGAGGGTTATGTCCGAGCAGGTCGTGAATGAGGCTTATTCAGGGATTGTTCGCTTCGAGGAGGAACGAGAACCTTTTGCCGAAGTCGGTTTCGACGGCACCACCGCCCACCTCATCCGCCTACCTGCTGCAGGGTTTGAAGATATTTCACTATGTCGCCCCTCGAAAGCATTCCGACGAGGTTGCTTCCCAGCATGACAGGCATTTGATTAATTCCGTCCCGACCCATCTTTTCCATTGCTGTCCACACTTCTGCGTTGGGATCGATGCTGCTTAGCCTCTCGACGGGTATCATGGCTTGGGCCGCAGTGGTCGTCGCCCATGAGGGTCGAGGAATCTCCTTTAAGTTATGCAATGTCAGCAATCCGACCACGTGGTCTCTCCGGTCCACGAGGAAGCACCGCCGACCGTGTGTAAGAACCTCTTGGTCTACCAGCTTTTGTAATGAAATGTCTCCTGACACGTGGGTGCATGCATCTCCCATCACCTCTGATACCTTGTGGCCGACTAATAGACCTTGCACCACTTGCTGCTGGACTTGAGCTCCGGCTGCGCTTTCGAGGAACCAGCCTATAAAGGCCGTCCACAATCCATTGCCAACGCTCCCCCTCAGTACTTGCCATACGCCGACAATGATAAAGAGAAATCCAAAGAATCGGCCCGTGCTGGCGGCGATGAGTGTAGCTTGCCGAAAGTTCTTCGAAACTCCCCAAACGATGGCCCGAAAAACTCGCCCACCATCTAACGGAAATCCTGGAATCAGGTTGAACAATCCCAGCATGCCGTTAATGAGCGCGAGATACTTGGCTACCGCCAGGGCCGGCGTGATGTTCACAAGCAACGGTTCCAACAAGAAAAAGAGTGCCGCCAGTGCCAAGCTCGTGAGCGGCCCGACCACAGCAATTAGGAATTCTGCGCTGGCGCTCGGGGGTTCGCCTGCGATCTGGGATACGCCGCCAAAGATGAACAGCGTGATCCGATGTACCGGTATCTTGTAGCGAAGGGCGACCCACGAGTGG
>Ga0210409_10006611_pt1 | contig 12031 bp, 8 predicted proteins | sample IncBWH17MmetaG_FD_161649 | JGI IMG/M metagenome (GOLD analysis project Ga0210409, IMG submission 161649) | Forest soil microbial communities from Barre Woods Harvard Forest LTER site, Petersham, Massachusetts, United States - Inc-BW-H-17-M | ecosystem: Environmental > Terrestrial > Soil >...
AGGCATGAACGTTGTTCCGGACGTATACCTCAGATGACCACCGCTGCGCTCACACTCGACCCGGACATCTGGCGGCCACGGTATAACCCTTGGCTGGTCGCCGTCGTCGTCGCGCTTGCCGCGTTCATGGAGGTTCTCGACACGAGCATTGCCAACGTTGCACTTCCATACATGGCCGGAAATTTGGGCGCGAGCAATGACCAGAGCACCTGGGTTTTAACCTCTTATTTGGTTTCTAACGCCATCATTCTTCCGATGACGGGCTGGCTTGCTGGCGCGCTCGGACGCAAGCGATTCTTCCTGAGTTGCCTCGCTATCTTTACCGTCAGTTCACTACTGTGCGGCTTGGCGCCAAGCCTCGGCTTTCTTCTTCTCTTTCGCGTTATGCAAGGCGCCGGCGGCGGCGGGTTGCAGCCCATGGCTCAAGCCATTTTGGCCGACACGTTTCCGCCAGAGAAACGTGGGCTGGCATTTGCGGCATATGGAATCACCGCAATTATGGCGCCGACGATTGGCCCGACTCTGGGTGGGTGGATCACATTTAACTATTCCTGGCGCTGGATTTTCTTTATCAACCTTCCAGTTGGTGTGATCACTTGGTTGTTGGTACGGCGCTTCGTCGAGGACCCGCCTTACTTACAGCGGCTCAAGCGGGGCGGAGTGAAGCTGGATTATGTTGGCATTGCGCTTCTAATCGTTGGGATTGGTGCATTGCAGATTCTGCTTGATAAAGGTCAGGAAGACGATTGGTTCGGATCGCGATTCATCACGAGCTTGGCTGTGATTTCAGTCGTGTGTCTGATTTCCTTAGTTGTCTGGGAATGGTTCGAGAGAGCACCAATTATCGATGTCCGGATGTTCAAGAACTTCAACTTCGCGAGTGCCAGTCTCATGTTGTTTATGCTTGGAATCCTCCTGTTCAGCAGCCTGGTTCTGATGCCGCAATTTTTGCAAACGCTTTTGGGGTACACGTCAGAACTCGCAGGTCTGGCTCTTTCCGCCGGAGGTCTTGTCTTACTAATAGAAACGCCGATTACAGGTCAGCTGACTACGAAAGTTCAAGCTCGCAGATTGATTGCTTTCGGCTGGCTGGCGCTATCGCTGGCAATGTTCTACTCCACAAAGAGAATCGACTTGCAGATGAGCTTTAATGCGGCCGTGTGGCTGCGTGTCGCCCAGGTCATCGGCCTGGGCTTCCTGTTTGTGCCGATCACGCTGGTCGCCTATATCGGGATTCCGGCCGAGAAGAACAACTCCGTAGCAGGAATCGCAAACTTCATGCGCAACATGGGCAGCAGCGTGGGAACATCACTGGTTACAACTTTGATCGCACGCCGTTCGCAATTTCATCAGCTACGGCTGGTGGAGAAGGCGAGGAGCGATAATCCAAACTTTGCGATTGCGGTACACGGTTTGAGCCGGCACTTTACCGACGGCGGACTTGGAAAGCACGAAGCTCTCGCAACTGCGTATGCGCGCATTTACGGGTCGTTGCAGGCGCAAGCGGGGAGCCTCGCATACATCGACACCTTCATGGTTCTTTGCGTCGCCGCGGCAATCATGTTTTGCTTGAGTTTCATGCTGAGGAAAAATGATCCCGGCGGCGGTGGTGTGCGCGTCGCCGAGTAACCGTTATGCAATTGAAATCGATCTTGTGTCCGATCGATTGTTCGGACTTTTCGGCCGCGGCGTATCAATACACCCTGTCGCTGGCTGAGTACTACAACGCCAGAATCGTTGTTCTGCACGTGGTCGAGCTGTGGAAGTACCCATTCGCTGATTATGCGGCCCATGAGGGGGACTACGCGAAATTTGCCAGAGCGCTAAACGAGGGGGGCGAGGTGCAATTGCAGCGGTTCATGAAGGAGTATTCAGCCCTCGGACTTCAGCCGAAACTCGTCGTTCATCAGGGAAATGCCCCCAACTGTATTCTCTCGTTTGCTCAAAAAGAGAACATAGAAATGATTGTCATGGGAACGCACGGCCGACGCGGGTTTGACCGCCTGGTGCTGGGTTCGACCACCGATCGAGTTATGCGTAAGGCGGCATGCCCGGTGCTGGTTGTATCCAGTGACTCCCACAAAGCCCTGAACTGATTTTGTTGCACGTGGCCGAGAATGCCCCCGATCTGGCGAGGGCAGAGGCGACCATTGCCGAACGTACACAACAACTCGATAAACTGGTTTCAGAGACGGAACGCAAGAATCTCAATGTGAGGTCGATAGTAAGATTCGGGAAGCCCTATGAGGAAATTGTTCGACACGCAACTGAAGCGCAAGCAAGCCTCATCATTATGACGGCGCGCGGGGGAGACGCTGTGGACCGCGCTGTTTTCGGCTCGACTACCTATCGAGTGATCCAGTTGGGGCCCTGCCCGGTCCTCGCGATTCACACCTAATCGACACGCGGAGGGAAGAGTTGGGTTTCATGGTCAACATCATTACCATTGAACGCGAGTACGGGTGCGGCGGCGGCGATATCGCTCAGCTTGTGGCGAACCGGCTCGGCTGGAAGCTATGGGACCAGCGGTTGACTGAGGAGATCGCGAGACTCGCTAATTGTCCTAAGGCGGTGGTTGAAGCTCGGGAAGAACGCAATGATCCACTCTACTACCGGCTCTTCAAATCCTTCTTGCGCGGAAGTTATGAAGGCAGCATCAATGCCCCCAAACTCAACCTCGTCGATAGCGAGACTATTCTCAAGACTACCAGGCGTGTGGTTGAACACGCTGCCGAACGCGGGAACTGCGTCATCGTGGGCAGGGGTTCACAACAATTTCTTAAACGGCGAGCAGATACTTTGCGTGTGTTTCTCTATGCCCCAAGAGAAGACAAAGTGCGCCGGCTATTGGCTCGCGGCAAGAGCGAGAAGGAAGCCGAAGAGCTCGTTGATAGCGTCGATCGCGAACGCGCCGATTTTATCCAAAAGTATTTCAATGTCGAATGGCCGGATCGCGCAATTTACCACACCATGATAAACACCACAATCGGCGACGAGGGGGCCGTTCACATGATTCTGGATTTTAAGGAAGCCTACCAAGCGAGAGCCACGGCATGACATCTCTTCCCGAGTTTCGATGCGAACTCTGCGGACGAGTCACTAGGCGGCCTAAGGTCGTTGCGGTATAAAAAGGTACAAGTTTTCACGCTTTCCTTGCGCCTCTCCGCTTTCCTACAGGGCGTTGCAGAACGTAGCGCTGCTTTGTACTTTCCTTCCAGGGGTAAGCATCCGCAGCCATGACCCGCGCAGTTCAAATCTGCGCGTCCATCCAAAACTCACGATGATCCCACCACTTGAGTTCATCGCCCATACGGATGCTGCCGTCCAGACGTTCGCGTGTATCGAGATGCCAAATAAACTGTCCTAAAACAGCTCGCTAGCTGGAATTGGGCACCTCGCATCTCGGCACCGGTGCAAGACGTCTCGGCTTGTTCGTCTCACATTGCACCAATTTAAGTGCATTACTGCTTGACATCGCACGGAATTGTGCTAGTTTTCGCACCGCAACCAGGCGCCTTCTTGGGGGGGCGCAATCATGATCATCAAGCAGAAAGCAGCACTGGCCGGACTCGTCGTCGCGCTTCTGCCGATTCCCGCTTGTGGCCCAAAAGCACTTCTGCAACCGGGACCGGGAAACCACTACGGCAAAGAGGACGGTCGAGTGTTCAGCGTTTACATTTATGCGGATACTAGCCAACCGGGGCAGTGTCTGGCCGACTTGTCTGTGGCCACACTCTCGAAAAGCAAACACCATAGTGTGAAATGGATTTCCGACGATGGTGCGGCCTACACTGTCGACTTCACCCTAGGCCAACACGGCAGTCCATTCGCTCAACCGACATTTTCTGTGCCGACCAATGGCGAAGTTCCGAGCGGGCCCCTGACCCAAAACCCAGCCTACTACGATTACGGCATTAAGGATGCGAACGGCAACGTTTGTAAGCAACCGAGCGATCCCGGATTTTACGTGAAACCCTAGAGGCCGCTTCCCTTAATGCGTGCCGAGTAGTTGCTGGATGCGGGGGTTGTCGCGAAGGTGGTCGAAATCGGGCGTGTCTCGGATGGCCGCCGCCGGATACCCTGCTGCGACCGCCTTCTGCAGCGATGACAGGGTCTGTTCGGTGTCGCCGAAATGATTGTGGACAAGAGCCGCCCGAAACCTGATATCCGCATCTGCGGGAGCTAGTTCCAGGGCTCGCTGCAAGTCTGACAGGGCCGCGGTCTTGTCCCCGATCATCGCGTCGTACGTCGCAAGAAAAGCGAACTGGGAAGCGTCACGCGGGTTAACCAGGAGTTTGGCTTTTCCCCGAGAAATTGCTTTTTTGTAGGCAGCCTCAGCTTCCGTGCGCCGGTCCGGAGTCCAGTAGAGAGCATCGCCCAGGTTGCCCCATATGAGTGAATCACGATCGTCCAGCTTCAGGCCATCCTGGTACATCCGTGCTGCATCAGCGAAACGTCGCAATAAAAAGTAGGCTCCGCCGAGATTGCTATAGGCCTCCAACGTGGGCCGGAGTTCGATCGATCTCTGCAGTGCCGCGATCGACTGGGAGGATTGCCCTTCGGCTGCCAGGACAGCGCCCAAATTGGAGTAGCCCTTGAAGTTCTCCGGAGCTAGTTCGATAACACGCTGGAACATTCGCACTGCATCAGGAATTCTTGATTGCCGAAAATAAAAGGCCCCCAGCGAACTGTAGCCAGCCCAGTACTGCGGGCGAAGCGCAATAGCCTGCTGGTACGCGGCCTCTGCGGAGTGCACATCCCCGAGTTTTTCATAGGCATCGGCTAGCCCGCGAAGCGCGTTGTCTTTACTGCCGTCCAGGACCACCGCACGCTCGAACTCGTCGACTGCTTTTCGATATTCCCCCTGGCTGTTGTAGACATCGCCCAGACAAATGTGACCTTCGGTGGAGTCGGGAGCGATCTCGAGAGCCTTGCGGCAATTTTCAGCCGCTTTGGTGATCCAGTCATTGGCGCCATTGCTCTCGCGGAATCCCAGCCAATAGGCCTCTCCGATGCCTGCATAGGCGCGGGCGTAGTTGGGATCGATTTGCAGGGCGAGAGTGAACTCGTCAATCGCGGCCTTGATATTTTCCGACTCATGGTACTCCTGCAAGTATCCCAAGCCGCGCAGATAGTGCTCGTAGACTTTCGGTTTGGTATCAGGCCGGGTTTGCATGTTCGCGTGTTGCAAGTGCGCCATCTCGGTCGACAGAAGACTCAAGGCTTCACCTACGACGCGGTCTTCCAGCTCGAAAATGTCGCCAGCCCCGCCCGTGATGCTCCGTGCACCGAGTTGGCGGCGTGTCTTGGAGTCGACAAGAGTGTAGTTGATCCGCAGCTGCGATCCCGCTTGTTGCAGGCTCCCCTCGACGACCAGGTCTGCTCCAAACTCCCGGCGGGCCTGTTCGGCGGTCTTGATGCCTTGGGCTTCGATCTCGCCGGTTGAGACGAGTTGCAGGGACTCACGATCGCTGACTTGCGATAACCTGGCAGTCATCGTCTCCGTCATACCGGTACCTAGGGCGTTGGTGGCATCGTCGCCGCCCAGAGCCTTAAAGGGTAGAACGGCGAGAATGCGGGGACCATGAAAGCCCGGCGACAGTCGGCTTTTTCTCCATCGCCAGCCAGCCAGCGCGATAAGTACAGCAAAGGCGACTATCGAGGCGAGGACAATAGACCTGCGATTCGAAGTGGTGACCCGTCTGGGCGCGGCGTACCGACCTGGCCCGGTCCCTGATGTGCCGGACAGCAACCGGTTCAAATCAACCCGCAATTCCCGTGCCGACTGGTACCGGCGCTCCGGGTCTTTGTCCAAGGTTTTCAGGACGACGGATTCAAGTCCGAGTGTAATCCTCGCGTCAATGCTGGTTGGGGGTGCGGGCGCCCCATGAAGGATATCGTCGATCAACTGTGGCATGTGTTGTTCTGGAAATGGACGTCGGCCTGTCGCCATCTCGTACAACACGGCTCCCGCCGACCAGATATCACTGCGTTGGTCAACGGTTTGCCCGAGCACTTGCTCGGGCGCCATGTAGGGCAGCGTGCCGGAGAAGGACTGCTCGCGGGTCAAAGTCTCGGTCAGGGCGCTGGCATTCGGCCGTCCCGCGAATTTAGCCAAACCAAAATCGAGAATTTTTAGCTGGCCTTTGGGCGTGAGCCGCAGGTTGCCTGGTTTTAAGTCACGGTGCACGACGCCCTGCTCGTGAGCGGCTTCCAGTCCCTGCGCCAACTGGAGGCCCAGGTTCAATGCCTCCTCCTGCGAGAAGGGGCCGGCAATCAGTTTTGCATCCAGTGTTGTGCCCGGAATGTATTCCGTTACCAGAAAATCCACGCCTTCGTGAGTCACAAACTCATGGACGGTAGCGACATTCGGATGATTGAGCCGGGCGAGTGCCAGAGCCTCTTTGCGAAAACGAGCGCGGGCGGCGCTATTCTTGAGAGCGTCAGGAGGCAGAAACTTCAGAGCAACGTCCCGGTCGAGTTGCAAGTCATGCGCGCGATAGACGATGCCCATCCCGCCGGCACCGATCTGCTCAAGGATGCGATAACGCCCGAGCAAACTTCCGATGCTTGGTGTTGGCAACGACACTTGCGCGAATGTTAGGCCTAGGCGGGTCGGTGGTCAACGACAATGCTCGAGTTTTGATTGCTTGGTCCGAGAAAACTTTCGGAACGCCCCGCAATCCCGTCGGAGGCCGGATTTCTTACTCAAATCTGATTTCGCTCATTCCCCTGCCGTCATCTGGACCGGCTTCAGGGCGCGGAGGTTCAAATTCACTCTCTCCAACTAAAATCCCTGGTCTGTTAAAAAAACGCCCTGAACGCTTTAGAACTATTACTAAAGTTGTTTGCTTCGAAACACGGACACAGATATGATGTCGCCTACCTAGCGGCAGAGGAAAGTGGTCGCTTCGGAAGCGAGCCGAATTTGCCGCCGGTGCCCGACTCAATGATGCCGGTCATTCGAATTCGAATTACCATTTCCCCGATGCCACACATGCCTCGGCCGGGAATGAGCACATGATTCGTTAGTTAGAATTCAAAAGCTCTCAAAACCCACCCGCCGAGGTTCCGGTGAGGTGGGTTTTGTTTTTGCTTCGAAATTCAACAGGCGAGCGGCAGAGTGTAACAGGTGCGGCTCGCTGTAACCGGAGATTTATGTCGAAATCTGAGGTCACGCTGGATGCCGTACGCAAAGCCTACACCAGGATCCGTAGCGCAATTTACCTGTCGCCCTGCCCAAATTCGCCAACCATTTCTGAAATCTCCGGTCAATCGGTTTATCTGAAACTCGACAACTTGCAGCGCACCGGCGCGTTCAAGGAGCGCGGAGCGTTGAACAAGATCCTCACCCTGACCGAAAAGGAGAAAAAGCGCGGCGTGATCGCAGCGAGCGCCGGTAATCATGCGCAAGGAGTGGCCTATCACGCTCGCGGAAACGGTATCGCCGCCAAGATCGTCATGCCGGTCATGACTCCGCTGGTGAAGGTCAATGCCACAAAGGGATACGGCGCGCACGTCGTTCTGCATGGAGATGGATACGACGAAGCCTACGAGGAGGCCTGCCGCCTCGCCGAGCAGGAGCAGTTGACCTTTGTCCATCCCTTTGATGACTCAGCCGTGATCGCCGGACAAGGCACCATCGGAATTGAAATTCTCGAGCAGGTGCCCGATGTGGAAGCCGTTGTGGTTCCCATCGGCGGCGGAGGTCTCATCAGCGGTATCGCCTGCGCCATCAAAGAACAGCGGCCACAGGTGCGGCTCATCGGTGTACAACCAGCACGCATGCCCTCGATGCTCGAAGCGCTCAAGGTCCACAAGCCAACCACCATCCCCATTAATCCCACCATCGCCGACGGAATTGCCGTTCGCCGCTCGGGCGAGTTAACCGTTCCGCTCGTGGAGAAATACGTGGACGAGGTCATTGCGGTCGAAGAAGAAGAAATCGCCAGCGGTATTCTTACCCTACTCGAGCGCGAAAAGACACTCGCCGAAGGTGCGGGCGCGGCCGCGGTTGCCGCCCTCCTTCATCACAAGACCAAGCTCAAGAACAAGAAAACGGTCGCGCTGGTTTGTGGCGGGAACATTGATGTAACCCTTCTCTCTCGCATCATTCAACGCGGCCTGGTGAAAGATGCTCGTCTCGTGCGGTTACAGATTCACTTGTCGGATCGTCCCGGCTCCTTGCACCAGTTAACCAAGATCATCGCCGCACACCATGCCAACATCGTCGAATTGCAATTCGATCGCGCCTACTACGGCGTGAGTCTTGGTGACACGTTGATCGACGTTACCCTCGAAACGCGTGGCAAGGACCAAATCCAACGAATTCTCGAGGCCCTTGTGACCGCCGGCTACAAACACGAACGCGTTTTGTGAGGTCTGAGTCCCGGTAACAATCCGACACCTCCAACTCCATTTTCTGATGAAGGCTCGTTAGTTTATCCTTGCCTCCGCTCTGGAGGCTTCTGTGATCGCTACGCGTCGCGTTCTGCAGTCAAAATTTGCCGTCCTCGCGTCTTTAACTCTTTGTATCTCCGCCTTCGCGCAGACCTTCGATCCGATGCTTTATCAAGGGATGCGCTGGCGCATGATCGGACCCTTCCGCGGGGGCAGGACGGTGGCTATCACCGGGATTCCGGGAAAGCCCAATGTCATATACATGGCTCCGAACAATGGCGGCGTCTGGAAAACAACTGACTACGGCCAAACGTGGGCGCCAATCTTTGATGATCAGCCCACCGGATCAGTCGGAGCTTTGGCTATCGCGCCCTCCAATCCCGACGTCATCTACGTCGGAAGCGGTGAAGGGTTACGACGTCCAGACCTTTCGGTAGGCGACGGCATCTACAAATCCACCGATGCTGGACACAGTTGGCAGCATCTCGGGTTGCGCGATGCCCAACAGATCGGTGCGATCGTTGTCGATCCGCACGATCCCAACCGCGTGTTCGTGGCCGCGCTCGGCCATCCTTACGGACCAAATCCAGAGCGCGGAGTTTTTCGATCGACCGATGGTGGCATGAACTGGAAAAAGGTCCTCTACAAGGATGACAACGTGGGTGCCATCGATTTGGCGTTCGATCCCGGCAATGCGCAGGCCATCTATGCGGTTCTCTGGGCATCACGTCGCCCACCTTGGACTACGGGTGGCTCCTACGGTGCCGCGGGCAGTGGTCTTTTCAAATCCACGGATGGCGGGTCTACCTGGAATGAACTGACCAAAGGCCTGCCTTCCGCCGCAGACCTTGGCCGGATCGGGCTTGCCATCTCTCCCAGCGACCCCAAGCGCATGTATGCGCTCGTGGAGTCTAAGAAGGCCGGAGGAGTCTACCGATCAGACGACGCCGGTGACAGTTGGCAACGTGTCAGCTCGGAAGAACGTATCTACGGCCGCGGAGACGACTTTGCCGGCGTGCGCGTCAGCCCAAAAGATCGGGACACGATCTTCATCGCAAACACTTCGACCTACAAATCAACCGACGCAGGGCAGACCTTCGCGGCAATAAAAGGCGCCCCCGGCGGCGACGATTATCACACCATTTGGATCAATCCCGAGAACCCGCAGATCATTGCAATTGCAAGCGATCAAGGTGTGACCATCAGCGTCAACGATGGCGCAACCTGGAGTTCCTGGTACAACCAACCCACCGCGCAGTTCTATCACGTTATTACCGATAACCAATTCCCTTACTGGGTATACGGTGGGCAGCAGGAGAGCGGCAGCGCAGGGATCGCCAGCCGCAGCGACTTCGGGGAGATCACATTTCGTGACTGGTACCCCGTCGGAGTCGAGGAGTATGGCTACGTCGCTCCCGATCCACTCAACCCAAACATGATTTATGGCGGCAAGGTTACGCGATTCAACCGTCTCAACGGCCAAACTCAGGATGTTTCGCCGGTCGTCCTACGCACGGGCAAGTATCGATTCAACCGCACAGCCCCGCTTATCTTTTCCCATGTCGATCCGCACACACTCCTTCTCGGTTCGAACGTTCTTTTCGCCACGAAAGACGGAGGCAACAGCTGGCAGGTCATCAGTCCCGATCTGAGCCGCGACGACCCGGGCATTCCGACGAGCCTAGGCCCTTTCGTCGAAGCAGACCCTGCGAAAGGGAAACATCGAGGCGTCATCTACTCGATCGCGCCGTCGCCGAAAGACGGAAGCTTGATTTGGGCCGGAACCGATGACGGTCTCATCCAGGTTACACACGATGGCGGCAAAACATGGCAAAACGTCACTCCTCCTGATCTCACTCCCTGGAGTAAAGTAGCGCAGCTCGACGCATCCCACTACGATCTCGATACGGTTTACGCCGCCGTCAATCGCTTCCGTCTCGACGACCTTCGTCCGCATATCTACCGTACCCACGACGGCGGCAAGACCTGGCAGCAGACCGTGACCGGGATCGGAAATGATGAGCCTGTCAATGCAGTCCGTGAAGATCCGGAACGCAAGGGACTTCTATTTGCCGCGACCGAGAAGACAGCCTATGTGTCGTTCGATGACGGGGATCACTGGCAATCGCTTCGTCTGAATCTGCCTGTGACTTCAATTCGCGACGTGGTTGTCCACGACGACGATCTGGTTATCGGTACACACGGCCGATCTTTCTGGATTCTCGACAACATCACGCCGCTACGAGAGATAACACCGCAAATCGCAGATTCCCATGCACACTTGTTTGCGCCTCAAGTCACCTATCGCATGCGGCGAAACAACAACACAGACACTCCGCTGCCTCCGGAGATTCCAGCGGGCCAGAATCCGCCCGACGGTGCGTTATTCGACTATTGGCTTAAGTCTCCCGCACAATCACTCGCTCTTGAAATCGCCGACTCGTCCGGCAAATTGGTCCGACGATTCTCGAGTGACGACAAAGCCATCGACATCGACGAGAAAGAGTTGCACGTCCCAACTTATTGGATTCGCCCGGAACGCAATCTCTCGGCGCAGCCGGGCATGCACCGCTTTGTATGGGACCTGCACTATCCTCCGCCAGACTCTCTCGAGCACGACTATCCGATCTCGGCGATTTTTCGTGACACTCCCCGTTATCCGCTCGGCCCAGCGGTTTTACCTGGCACATACACGATCAAGCTGACCGCCGACGGAAATACTCAGTCAAAGCCGCTGACCATCAAAATGGATCCGCGGGTTCCAGCGTCCCCGTCGGACCTGAATTCGCAATTTACGCTGGAGATGAAAATCGTGGACGCCATGCATCGCGACTACGTCGCGCTCACGCAGCTGAGGAATCTACGCTCTGCTTTGAAACAGGCAAAGGCCCCCGAGGGAAAGAGCGTCCCGCCTGAAGTGTCGGATCTCGAGAAGAAATGTAGCGACCTGGAGGGCGCGGAAGGAGGATTCGGGGCTACTTTCCTTGCCACTCCCGCGGGTCGCGGTCTCGTCCGGCTCAATGGAGGGCTGAACACTTTGCTGGGGATCGTCGACTCGGCCGACGCTGCACCAACAACCCAAGCCACATTGATGTTTGCTGATTTGGCGAAGGTCTTGGACGAAGAGTTAACTCGCTGGCGCGAGATACAGGAGAAAGATCTTTCGAACTTAAACGAACGGCTGAAAAGAGCCGGACTGCGGCCAATCAAATTGAAGTAAATGCGGCAGTCGCTAACGTGCCTGACGCGCCGCTAGGCCGACTTGTTCTCGTGCTTACGCAGAATCGCGTAGGTCGCGTCCTCGATCTGCCCTAGAACGCCTTCTTTGCGTGCCTGGGCACGGCGTTCTGGTTGTTTTGTTTGCGATGAAATCTCTGGCGGTCTCTGGGTATCGTTCACCTGCGGATCTGGCATGGGCTCCCTGGCCGAACTCCTGACACGTCACTCGCGGCCAACGGCAACATTATTACTTCGTCTGCGCGATTTCTGGAATTGTATGGCTTGGTTCTCCCGATCTTCGATTGATCCGCTAGACATGATTTCCGCGTTCGAGCAGATACCGATGCAGAGCGTCCTGCCAGGCTGACATTGTCACGCCATATCTTTCCAGGCTGGAGTTCGACAGCACCGA
>Ga0210409_10006612_pt1 | contig 12030 bp, 10 predicted proteins | sample IncBWH17MmetaG_FD_161649 | JGI IMG/M metagenome (GOLD analysis project Ga0210409, IMG submission 161649) | Forest soil microbial communities from Barre Woods Harvard Forest LTER site, Petersham, Massachusetts, United States - Inc-BW-H-17-M | ecosystem: Environmental > Terrestrial > Soil >...
CTCCTGATGAGCCATGGGATCGGCGAGTGACCCACTACCCACTACCCGCTGCCGGCTTGCGGGCGCCGCGCCTCCCGCGCGTGATAAACTAGTGTTTCGAGCTGTCTTACTCTGTTTATTTTCCGGCCTCTAGGGAGATTCTTTGAACCCGGCTGTCCTTACGCTTGAGGAAGCGATTTTGCGGTTTGGCCGCGAGAAACGCAACGGCCGCCGCGTCGTTTTCACCAACGGCTGTTTTGACCTGCTTCATCCCGGGCACATTCGAGCCCTGGAACTCGCTCGCGAGTTGGGAGATGTCCTCATTGTCGGCCTGAACAGCAATGCCAGCGTGCGGCAATTGAAGGGCGAAGGGCGCCCAGTTATCCCTGAAGGTGAACGCGCCGAAATTCTCGCAGCCTTGGAATCGGTGGACGCCGTCGTCATCTTCGACGAACTGACGCCGCGCGAAGTGATCTCCCGCCTGCTTCCCGATGTCTTGGTCAAAGGCGGCGATTGGCCCGGCGACCAGATCGTCGGCCGCGAAGAAGTCGAAGCCGCAGGCGGCCGCGTCGTCTCCGTTCCCGTCGTGCCCGGTTATTCGACCTCCGCCATTCTGCGGAAAATTCGCGAAAGCGCGCGCACTTCTCGCGCGGAATCCTGATCACTCACGCATGATACTTCCCGCCGTCCGCGAAAGATTAGAGGCCCTGCTTCGCCATCCGGCGCTGGAGGGCGCGCTCGCCGCTCTGCGCACCGGCGGAAACTACATCTCCATCACCGGCCTCCATGATGTCGCCAAAGCTCTCGTCGCCACCTACTTGACCCACGAACTCCGCCGCCCCGCTTTTTTTGTCACCGATTCCAATCGCCGCGCCGAATCGCTCGCGGAAACCCTGCGTTTCTTCAGCGGCATCTTCCGGGGGGCAGCGGGTGGTGTTGCCACCCTGCCCGCCTTCGATAGGCTCCCCTGGGAATCGCAAAGCCCCCACGCGGACATCCTCGAACGCCGCGCCTCCACTCTATTCCGCCTCGCGGACGGACAAATCTCCCTGGTGATTGCGCCCATCGCCGCCGCGCTCTGGCGTTATCAGGATCCCGCCGTGTACCTCTACCTCGCGCGCACTCTCGCGAAAGACGCCGAGATGCCCCACGAAGAATTCGTCACCCATTTGGGTTCGGTGGGCTATGCGCGCACGGAAATGGTGGAGTTACCAGGCCAATTCGCCGTCCGCGGCGGCATCATCGATGTTTTTTCACCAGAAGCGCCCCGCCCCGTGCGCATCGAGCTCCTCGGCGATACCGTCGAATCCGTCCGCGAATTCGACCCCCGCACGCAGCGCTCGATCGCGCCCGTCGTGCGAACGACGCTGCTTCCATTGACAGAATGGTCCGTGCCGGGAGTGCAAAAAGGGGACGCGGACGATGCCGCCAACTGGGATACGCCCTCCTTTTTCGGCCCTCCAGGCGAACCCGGCTCCAGCACACTCTTCGAACTGGCGGAGAGCTCGCTCCGCCCGATTGTCTTTCTCGATGAGCCGCAAAATCTGCGCGAAGCCGCCGCCAAACATCTCGCCGCGGCCACCGAGAATTACGAGCGCCACGGCCGCGCCAACTCACCCGCCGCCTCCCACTACTTCTGCTCCGAAGAAGAACTTGCGAAAGCCCTCGAAAAAACATCGCAAATTCACATCGAGCAACTTGGGCTGGGCATCGCCACCACTCCGCATCACGCCCTCTCCTCTCGGCCCAGCCCTCGCTATCACGGTGACGTCGTTGCCTGCATGACCCACGTGAAATCCCAGCTAGCCTCGGGCGGCAGAATATTTTTGACCGCCGCCAGCACCGGCGAGATCGAGCGCTTCGCCGACATCTGCCGCGAGTACGAAGTTCCCTATGTCCTCGGTGAATCCGAAGACGCCGCTGCCGGCTTCACCGCCGAAGGCGCCCAAGAATCCGCGGGCATGCTGCTGATCCGCGCTCCTTTCCCCGAAGGCGTGGACTTTCCCGACGCCAACCTCACCATCTACGGCCACGCCGATCTCTTCGATGTCACTCCCACCGTCGAGCGCCCCAGCCGCAAAATTCGCACCTCCGGTTTCTTCAGCGATTTTGCCGAACTCAAGGCCGGCGATTATGTCGTTCATGTGGACCACGGCATCGGCCAGTTCGAAGGGCTCCGCCAGATCGAATCCGACGGTCACCGCGGCGAATTCATGCTCTTGAAATACGCCGAAGATGCCCGCCTCTACGTTCCGCTCGAGCGCATGGACCTCGTGCAGAGTTACCGCGTGCTCGAAGGCACCCACCCGCCCTTGGACAAACTCGGCGGCACCGCCTGGAACTCCCGCAAGACGCGCGCGCGCAAATCCGTCGAAGACATGGCCGACCAGCTCCTGGCCCTCTACGCGCAGCGCAAAACCACTCCCGGTTTCGCCTTTTCAACGGACGGCAACTTTCAGCGCGAATTCGAAGACGCTTTCGAATTTGAAGAAACGACCGATCAAATTGCCGCCATCACCGACATCAAGCGCGACATGGAACGTGGCGAACCCATGGACCGCCTCCTTTGCGGCGACGTTGGTTACGGCAAGACGGAAGTCGCCATGCGCGCGGCCTTCAAAAGTGTCATCGACAACAAACAGGTTGCTGTTCTCGCCCCCACCACCGTCCTCACCTTCCAGCATTTCGAAACCTTCAAGAAACGCTTCGCCGCTTTTCCTGCCCGCATCGAAATGCTCAGTCGCTTCCGCACCGCGGCGGAGCAAAAGAAAATTCTCGTCGATCTGGAAGCCGGCAAAGTGGATATCGTCATCGGCACGCACCGCCTGCTTTCGAAAGACGTGAAATTCGCCGACCTGGGTCTCCTCATCGTGGATGAAGAGCAGCGCTTCGGCGTCGCGCACAAAGAGCGTCTCAAGGAAATCCGGAAAAATGTGGACGCCCTCGCGCTTTCTGCCACCCCGATTCCGCGCACTCTTCACATGTCGCTGGTCGGCCTTCGCGATATGTCCCTCATCGAAACGCCGCCCCGCGACCGCCTCGCGATTCAGACCGTCGTCGCGCCTTTTAAGGAAGACCTGATCCAGCAAGCCATCGAAACCGAACTGGCCCGCGACGGCCAGGTCTACTTGATTCACAACCGCGTCGAATCGATCTATTCCATCGGCGCCATGGTGGCCAAGCTGGTACCCAAGGCCCGTGTCGTCGTCGCTCACGGGCAGATGGGCGAAAAAGAACTCGAAAGCGTGATGCTCAAATTTATCCGCGATGAAGCCGACGTTCTCGTCGCCACCACCATCGTAGAAAACGGTTTGGACATCCCGCGCGCAAACACCATCTTGATCAACCGCGCCGATCGCCTGGGACTCGCCGAGCTCTACCAGTTGCGCGGCCGCGTCGGCCGTTCCTCCCAGCGCGCTTACGCCTATCTCCTAGTCCCTCCGGAAACCACCCTCTCCGACATCGCCCGCAAACGCCTCGCTGCCATGAAGGAATTCAGCGAACTCGGTGCCGGCTTCCGCATCGCCGCTCTCGACCTCGAACTGCGCGGCGCCGGAAACATGCTCGGCCGCCAGCAGCACGGCCACATCGAAGCCATCGGCTTCGACATGTACTGTCAGATGCTCGAACGCGCAGTCTCCAAGCTCAAAGGGGAAGAAGTCGCTCCCGATTTGCGCACCACCCTGAGCTTGGGCTTTGACGTGCGCATTCCCCAGGACTACATCCCCAGCGAGAATCTCCGCTTGCGCACCTACAAGCGCATCTCCACTATCGCCACCGAAGAGGAAAAGCAGGACGTTCGAAAGGAGCTCCAGGACCGCTTTGGGGCTCCCCCCTCTTCCGTAGAAAACCTTTTGGAGTACGCCGTCCTCAAATCCATGTGTGAGCGGCTGCGCATCTCCGCGGTGGAACGCCAGGGAACCCGCTTGGCCGTTCGGTTTCACCCCGAAACAACCCTGGACCCGGCACGGCTGGTCACCGTGGTGCGTTCCCGCGCCGGCATCAAGCTCGATCCCAGCGGCGTACTTTGGATGGAAGTGAAGCGGGGGGAGTCCATCCCTCAGGTCTTGAGAAACGTATTGCTCGGCCTTCATGGACAGGGCTAAACTTAACGGTGAGGCATTGATGAAAAAACTCGTTCTAATCGTGGCGCTCTGCGCCGCTTTACCCCTTGTGGGCCTGTCACTCGCTGCACAAGAGAAGCCCCAGGACCCCCAGCCCAAACCCGCAGGCCCGCCTGTTCTTGAAAAGCCGGGGATGGCCGCTCCTGAACCCAAAATAGAAAAGCCCGCAAAGCCGGTTCCGCCCAAGCCCTCCAATCCCGATAGCGGCAAGACCGTCGAAGAAATCATCGCGCGCGTCAACAACGAGATCATTACCCACTCGGAATACCAGAAAGCTCGCGAGACCTCCCTGGAAGACGCCAAATCCGAATGCCAGGGCCGCTGCACTCCTGAACAGTTGCAAGCCGACATCGAGGAGCGCCAGAAGAACACTCTCCGCGACCTCATTGACCAGTCGCTCCTCGTGCAACGCGGCAAGGACATGGGCATTAATGTCGAGCCTGAACTCATCAAGCAGCTGGATCAGATTCGCACTTCCAACAATTTGGACTCCATGGAAGCGCTGGAAAAGGCCGTCGAGGGCCAGGGCACGAATTGGGAAGATTTCAAGAACAACATCCGCAACCACCTGCTGACGCAACGCGTAATCAGCAGTGAAGTCGGATCGCACATTACCGTCCCCGATGATGAGATTGCGAAATACTACGAAGCCCACAAGGCCGAATACATCCGCCCTGAGCAGGTGGCGCTACGCGAAATCGAGGTCAGCACCCAGGGGAAAAAACCGGAAGAGCTCCCCGACTTGAAGAAAAAAGCCGAGACCGCGCGGAAGCGCGTGGAGGACGGCGAAGACTTCGGTGAAATCGCCAAGCGCCTTTCTGATGGCAGCACCAAAAGTCAGGGCGGATTCCTCGGAGTCTATAAACGCGGTGAACTTTCGAAAGAGCTCGAGGACGTCGTCTTCAAGATGAAGCGCAACGACCTCACTGAAGTCATGGAAACAAAACAGGGCTACCTGGTTCTCCAGGTTCTTGAACATTACGACGAAGGCGAACAGCCCCTCTCCAAGGTCAAGAACGACATCATGGACAAGCTCTACGGCGCGCGCATGGAGCCCGCCATGCGCACATACTTAAAGACCCTCCGCGAAGAGAGCTACGTCATCATCAAGCCCGGTTATCAGGACGTCGCCGGCGGCGGAAGCAGTTCGGAAATCCAGGAAGTCAGCGCTACTCCCGAAGTCACTAAGGCTGCCAAGAAGGGCCACAAGAAATTCCTGTTGTTTGGCAAGCGGCCCGGAGCACAATCGGGAACATGAAGACGTCGTTCGTCACCGATCTCAATTCCGAGCAGAACATCACTACTTTTTTTCTCGTTCACGAAAAGGAGATTCGCAGCACCCGCGAAGGCAAGCAGTACCTGCGTCTTGAACTCGGCGACCGCAGCGGCACCATCGAAGCCCGTATGTGGGACCAGTTTGAAGTTGCCGTCAAGGATATCGGACGCGACGATTTCGTTAAGGTCCAGGCGCGCGTCGAAATTTATCGCAACAAGCCGCAGCTTTCGCTCCAGAACCTTCGCCTCGCCAAACCCGAGGAAATCGACCTCGCCGATTTTCTTCCTCAGACCAAGTCTGACGTCTCGAAGCTCTACGCGCAGTTGCTCGAATACGCCGGCTCCATCGGCAATCCTTGGCTGAAGAAGCTCGTCACCGGCATCATCTTGGACCCGGCCATCGCTACACGCTACAAGCGCGCCCCCGCCGCCAAGGTCATGCACCACGCTTATCTCGGCGGCTTGCTCGAACACGTCATCAGTCTTTGTGGCATGGCCAAGCAAGCCGCCGCGCATTATCCCGAACTCGACGTCGATCTGCTGCTCACCGCCGCCATTCTTCACGATGTCGGCAAGCTCGACGAACTTTGCTACGAACGCGCCATCGGCTACACCGTCGAGGGCCAGCTCCTCGGCCACATCGTCATGGAACTCGAATCCGTCTCTAAATCCATGGACGCCATCGAAGGTTTCCCCGCCAACTTGAAAACTGTCGTCCAGCACATTTTGATCAGCCATCACGGCCAGTACGATTTCGGCTCCCCCAAGCTCCCCATGATCCGCGAAGCCCTCGTCTTCCACTATCTCGACGATCTCGATTCGAAACTCGCCGCCGCCCGTGCCGCGTTAGCCGTTGACTCCGGCGAACCCGAATGGTCCGCCTACAGCGGCGCCCTCGGCCGCAAATTCCTCCGCCTCGACCAATTCCTGAAGTCCACTAGTGCCAAAGTCGAAGAAAACGCGCCCAACTTAAAGTTGTTTCCGTGAGCGGCGAACGGTTCACCGTTCTTCAAAAGCACAAACGTAACGTTTTGGTAGTGCACGCGGTTCACGCAATCGGCGAAATTGCGTGCGGCCTCGGTTACCGTTATGCTTGTTTTCTTCATAATCTGATTATCAGATTTTCTGATTTTTCTGGGATGTCAAGCAGATCGTATTTGCTAGCCTGCCTCGAGCGCGCTCGCCGCCCCCCATGGCGCCGCACGGTGGAGCCTCAACCTGTGACTACGGCCCCGCCGCGTTGGCGCGCTACTCCGGCGAACGCCATTGGTCCGCCTCTACCAATTCTTGAAGTCCTGCAAGTACAGCCCACACCCGGTAGAGCCCGCACTCGGTATCAATGCGGCTTGAAGGTCTTCCCGGTTTCCAGCAGCGTCTTCAGGCGGGAAAGAATACGTGGCCATCCATCGGCGCAGGCCGCGTAAGTGGGGTCATCCTCGGCCCACTCGTCATGCGTCACTGTTACTTTGGTGGCCTCTGTCTCGGGCACCAGTTCGATCGTGGCGCGTGACGCCTTATCATTTTGGCCCATTGCGAAAGTGTACTGAAAGACTTTTGGCGGCTCAAACCGCAGGACCTTCCCTTGGACGTAGGTCATGGGCTTGCCATCAGGTCCCGCGCCCACCCATGCGAGCAAGCCGCCAGGCTTAAAGTCTGCTTGAAACTCAGCGCCCCCGAAGATGATGCGGTTCGACTCCCGCGACACAAAGCCTTCCCACACCCTATCCGGTGCGGCGGCAATGTAGAAGATATATTTCAGTGGTGCTTGATGGGCCATGATTGCTCCTGACTCTCCTGCGCCATCTTATATCCACAGGCAAAAACCCAACAAGGACGCAGTGCCATGATCCACCTTCACAGCCCATGGCTGTGATATAAACTCCCTCAAATGAACGTTACCGATGATCGGCTCTCCCGCATCGAGACATCTGCGTGATCGGGATTGAAAACAAATGACCGTATCAACTCCTAGTTCGAACCTCGGCCGTCATGTGTTTGGACTGGCGGCTTTGGCTTTTGGCGTCATCACGCTGGCCTGGCACGACTCGCATCAACTTCGTTACATCGTCTACGCCGCATCCGCTGCCCTGATCTTCGGCGGCGCTGCGATGCAGTTCCGCCGGACCGCGAAAATAGGTGCAGCCGTCCTTAGTGCGGCTTATCTTGTCTTCACCTTACTGTGCGTGCCAGGAATCGTCTCTGCACCGCGGATCTACAATAGCTGGGGCAACTTCTTCGAACAGTTCTCTCTCCTGACCGGAGCGGCGCTCGTTTATGCACGCTGGTCATCAGCATGGTTACCGGAAACGCTGAATCGCATCGGCCGCATTCTTTTGGGCATCTGTACCGCTTCCTTTACCCTCGAACAGGCGTTTTACCTTCGCGCTACCGCCGGTCTTGTTCCGACGTGGCTCCCGCTAAGTCAGATGTTTTGGGCGCTAACGACGACTGTTTTGTTCGCACTCGCGGCTGTGGCTCTTCTTGCCAATCGAATGGCACTTCTCGCCGCTCGCCTGCTGACCATGATGCTCGTGCTCTTTGGGCTATTCGTGTGGGTACCGTTGCTTCTTTCGGCCCCCCGCAATCATACGTATTGGAGCGAAATCGCCGAGACCTTCGCCATTGCCGGAGCAGCATGGATTCTCGCCGATCTCCTCGGCGAGTCTCGGCTTAATGACCATCGCCCGCGATGACGTGAGCTGTGTCAACTGGCTGAGCCCGTTTACTTTCCCTTAGTGTCACACTTCTCCCGATGAAGGCAAGAAGCTGCAGAACCACTGCCGTCAGCCAGGCATTCCGGGCCCTACGGGAGAGGAGCGTAACGCGGTGTTACGTCCAGCCGTCTTATTAGACGAAAGCCCCTGGGAGGAAAGAAACCATGAAACCGCACTCAGTCCTAAGAATCGGCTTGGTCTCCTTGATGTTGGTGGGCGCCTTCATCGCCGGGCAGCATTACTCGCGCACCGCGGCTGCCCAAAGCACCCAGAAGTGGGAATACCAGATCGTCGGTTGCGGCGTCGGCTGCTCCGGCCAAGTCGCCCAGATCAACAAGCTGGGAGACGAAGGTTGGGAGGTAGTCACGCTGAACGCGAGTAATCGAATTCTTCTAAAACGGGCCAAGTAGGGATGCCAGAGCGAAGCAAAGAATGGCCCAAGCCCGTTAAATCAGCCACTGGGTAACAAGTGTTCCAAATTGCACAGTTCTGAGAAACGTCTTTTAGTAGCCTGCCTACGTCTGAAATTCCGTCCTATGACCCCAGAACTGCAACGCGCCCTCAAACCACACACGCAGTGGTTCGGCTCCTACAAGGCCTCCGGCGAACTGAAGAAAATACAGGTTTGGCTAACGGTGAATGGCGGACAGATCGAATTCCTCACTCCGGGGAATTCTTACAAGGTGAAGCGCGCACGAAAGAATCCGCGTGTCACCTGTTATGTGGGGAGCGAGGACGGTCCCGCGATTTCTGGCACGGCCCAAATCATTACCGACCGCAGCGAAGTCGCGCGGGTCTACCGCAGCTACTGGAAGTCCCACCCGTTGCGCATGGCGATTCTGATCGGACTTCGACTCTGGATCGAGATGCTGTTGAGTAAGCGGGTGGTCGTCCGCGTCCAGCCGGACGAACCGAACCCATTGGCGGGACTGACCGATCCTGTAACCTGAATTCAGAAACTGCCCTCACTACATCGTCACGGTTTTTCCGCAGAAGTTCTCCCACCACTGGCGACTAGGGCAGTTCGACTTGTCATCAAGGGCGGTCCACCTGGAGGCGTCTGAGCCTCTTAAGGACGCGCCGCACCACCAGCGGGGCCGCTAGCCGTAGCAACCTGCTGGACCTCTGTCTCGGCCTGTTCAGCCTCCTGCCGTTGCTGATTCAGCTGTGCCGCAATCGCGGTTGCATCGTCCGGTGCGGCTGTGCCGTCAGCATTCTGGCGAGGACTGGCCCCCGCCGGGGCTGACGGAAGACCGTTCTTGCCCTGATTGTCCGCAAGAGTTTTCAGGCCAGCGTCCATCTGCTCGCGGAAGTGGTTGTGCATCTCCTGCAGGTCGGCAACTTGAATCCGCGGTGTCGTCCCGGGGGCGCAGTCGAACTTCTGGCTCTTGAGGACAGAGACGGCGACAGTGTTGTCTTGGTCCGGGACGGTCTCGGTCCGATTGAGCACGTCGCCCGGCAGCAGGAGACACGGTTGGTCGTTCACGCTGACCTCTAAGTCGGATGACACGATGAAGACACGACGATTGGGATCCAGCGCGGCTGGAGTCCGGTAGCTGTCTGCTATCGATTGCTGTGGAGCGGCGAGACCCATTGCGCTGGCGTTCTGCGCCGCGGCTTGTTCCGCCGCGGCGAGCTGTGCCGCAGCTTGTTCCGCGGCGAGCTGCGCCTTCACCTCTTCGGCGATCATCTCCTTAACTTCGGGAGTCAATGATGCGCCTCCGCCCTGAGAGCTTTGCTGGGCAGCCGCTGCGTTGGCGTTGGCTGCAGCCGCGTCTGCATTGGCAGCTGCCGCATTTGCATCGGCCGCCGCCGCTTCTGCGTTAGCCGCCGCCGCGTTAGCAGCAGCTTGGGCTTCGTACGCGGCCTTCAAGTTCTCAGCGATCATAAAGTCGGCAAGCCAATAGGCCGCCGAGGGGTAGACAGGATATGGCGCGAAATAATAACCAGACCAGCCGTACCACGGTGAATCGTCCCAGCCCCAGCCGGTGTAACCAATGGGCTCGGCCCAAGGACCGTATCCCCATGCATAATAGGCCGGAGCAAAGTAGTAAGCGGGAACGTAGTGGTAATAAACAGAGCCGTGATAGTAGTAGCCACGGGAAACCACGGTATAGGTGCGCCCTTCACGCACGTACGTGCGATGCATGTATTCGTGTCCGCCCCGCTGAACCGCGTGCTCCGCAAAGCCCCGATTGGGCCCGGTGCTAACCACCCGGCTCTCGATGTGCCCCCTGGCGTCGCGATGCTCCGTAACAATGTGCCGGCCGCCTGCGGGGCTGTGCACGATGGTCATCCCGCTGGCGGTTTTAATGGTGCTGACTTGGCCGTGAGGACCGAAATGCGCCTCGGTACCTTTATTAGTGACAACGCTGTTTAGGTGGCCGCCCTTCCCGAAATCGAGTCTGTTGCCAGCAGGGGTGGTAACAGTTTTTCCTCCGCCCGAATGCACTGCTGTCGCAGGAACCACCGGTGTGCTGGCAGCCGCATTTGATGGCTTCCTCGCGGGGGCCAAGGGCGTCGTTGGCGCTGTCGGCGTTGTCTTAGTCGCTGCGTTAACGGCCATCGGCTTAGCGCCTCGGCCGGCGGACGTCGGACTCGTCCAAGGAGTAAAAGTCGTCCCAGGATCCACAGGAGGGGGAGTGTTCGCCTTAGTCCCTGCGCTGCCTAGCGGGGTTCTTCCGGGAGCCGGCCTTTGCGGCTCTGAGCCTTGGTGCTGCTGTGGTTGTTGAGCTGGGTGTTCCGGCTGCGAGTGTTGCTCGGCGGGATGTTGCGCCTGCGGCTGTTGCTGGCTTGGATGTTGCGGCTGTGGCTCTGGCTTTGGGTGCTCCTCAGGCGCTGGTTTGGCAGCTGGCTTGGGAGGAGCGGGCTTGACGGGAGCACTCTTCTCCGGCGGAGGAGGTGCAGGAGGTTTCTTCCCGCCCTGCGCCCTCGAGAGGAACGCGCAAGCCAAGAGTATAGACAGTGCAATCAGAATTCTGCCAACAAGAGAGGGGGTGTTGGTGGGCTTCATGATGTCTCCTCAATAACTCTAATTTTACGCTGGGGACATTCATTGCAGGAAAAGATGGCACGAAAGCGTTCCACAAGAGTTACGGAACGGATGGACGGGATTGCCGCAGCCACCAGACCTAACGGACAGGTTATCATCGAGAAACACCCAGACAGAGCGAGGCTTGCTCGGGAACCCTCCCACGTCGCAGCATAGTACTAGAACCATGCCCAGCGAAGGCAATCTCTCAGGAGGGTAAGAAATGCGTAAGTCACTGATTATGTTTGGGCTCCTCTTTCTGGCAGCGAGTTCCTTGAAGGCCCAGGAAAAGAAGGAATTCGAGGTCTCCGGCAATTATCAGTATGTTCGTTTCAACCCGGGCAGTGGCGCCTCTGGCATAAACTGCCAAGGTGGTTCGGGCTCGGCCGCGGCCTATCTCACCGCCTCGTTTGGTATCGTCGGCGAGTTCGGCGCGTGTAAGGTCACCGGTGTCCCTTCCGGCGCAAGCGCGCACGAGATGGACTTCCTCTTCGGTCCCAGGGTGTACTTCCATTCTCATGGGCGGTTGTCACCGTTTGTCCAGGGGCTCTTCGGCTCCGAACGCTTCTCAGCCGGGGTTTCCGGTGTAGGCTCGGCGTCGTCGAATGCCTTTGCGACAGCCTTGGGCGGCGGAGCAGACGTGACCCTGTCGCGCCACCTCTCCCTGCGAGCTCAGGGCGACTACCTTTACACCCATTTCGGTGGCGCTTCACAGAACAACTTTAGGTTGCAGACCGGTATCGTCTGGCGCATCGGCAGGTAGTTCGTACCTGAAGCACCATAGCGAAGAATGCAGCGATAACGGCGGGCATCAGCCCGCCGTTATTGTTTCAACAAAGTGCTGCGCCCGCACTGAGACTAGAAAGCCTTCCACGAATACGCGGTGCCTTCTCCCGCGATTTTATTC
>Ga0210409_10006613_pt1 | contig 12030 bp, 10 predicted proteins | sample IncBWH17MmetaG_FD_161649 | JGI IMG/M metagenome (GOLD analysis project Ga0210409, IMG submission 161649) | Forest soil microbial communities from Barre Woods Harvard Forest LTER site, Petersham, Massachusetts, United States - Inc-BW-H-17-M | ecosystem: Environmental > Terrestrial > Soil >...
CGGCCTCTCGTGCGACTGCAAAGCTCGATTCCACGCCTCCGCTCGCGCCCGGAGCCCCTACGTCGCCCGAGAGGGTCGCTTTGATTGAGGCCTTTAAAAAACAAGCCGAGGGGCTGGAAAAGAAGTACGAGGCGCGCACGCACAAGAGTGACTGGGTGATGCCTTATCGGTTGTTCCGGCCGGAAGCGACCGGGAAACTCCCCTTGCTGGTGTATCTGCATGGCAGCGGCGGGCTGGGCGATGACAACCTGAAACAGCTGGAGCTCGGCAATATTTTTGGTACCCGCGTCTGGCTGCTTCCGGAGAACCAGAAGAATTTCCCCTGCTACGTCGTCGTACCGCAGACCGATCGGGGATGGATCCGCTACGACTTATCGCAACAGACGGAAGGTCCGGCGAAAGAGCTTCCCGGCTTTGGGGACGGAAACCGATTGGCCATGGAGATTGTCGAGGGCCTGTGCCGCGAGTTCCCGATTGATAAGCACCGCATCTATGTGACGGGGCAATCCATGGGTGGCGCGGGCGTGTGGAATATCATCGCGAATCGTCCCAAGGTCTTCGCCGCCGCAGTCGTCTGTTGCGGAAGCGTCTCTCCCGACGATGGCACTGGGTCGATTGACACGCCACTATGGAACTTCCACGGAGACTCCGACCAGACCGTTCCTGTGTCCCTGTCACGTGACCGCATCTCGGCAAGACGGAAAGCGGGCGGACACCCTCTCTACACCGAGTACGCCGGAGTGGATCACAACGTCTGGCAGTGGGCTTTTACCGAACCAGAGATGGTGAAGTGGATGTTCTCTCAACGCCGTGGCTAACTTGGTTGTCAGGGATGAACCTGGGCAAATCCTGATGCAAGCTTTTCAACTTCAAGGCCACGGCGGAACAAACGGTTTCTCGGAGACCCCCATGTTACGCAAGTGCAACTCAGTCCGGCTGCTCTCTATAGCCATTTTGATCGGGCTTTTAGCGGCGGCCACGCCGATGTCGGCGCAGACGGAACGAAAAGTGACCAAGTTGACCGATGGTGTCTATGAAATTACGCACCGCGACGGGGGAGGCGGCAATACTACAGTCATCATCGGCGAACGGCAGGTTTTGGTAGTGGATTCCTGTTTCTTGCCATCCGCTGCCCGGGAAGACATCGCTCAAATCCGCCAGTGGACGGACAAACCTGTCAGCTTTGTGATTAACACCCACTTTCATAACGACCACAATTTCGGGAACCGCGTCTACATGGATGCTTTTCCGGCTCTGACGATCATCGCCCATGTCGAAACAAAGAAAGAGATGGACAGATTTGGGCCGGGTTCATTGAGGCGGGAGGAAAAAGACAGCTACGGCATCCAGCAGATTCTCGAAAAAATGCTGGAAACAGGAAAAACCCAAGATGGCAGGCTTCTGAGTGAGGACGACAAAACGGAGGTGAAAGAGGCGCTTTCCCGGCGACCTGCGATCATCGCAGAACTCAAAAAGATCAATTTCCAGAGCGCTACTTTGACCTTCGATCACGACTTCAGCATTGATATCGGAAACCGCGAAGTCCAGGTCAAATTCCTGGGACGAGGTAACACTCCAGGCGACGCCGTGGTTTATCTCCCCAGGGAGAAAATCCTGGTCGCCGGCGACCTCGTAGTACACCCGCTCCCCAATGTAATCGATGGCTATCCCGCCGAGTGGATCCAAACGCTCGAAAACCTGGCGCAGCTGGATGCGAACGTCATTGTTCCCGGGCACGGGCCCATCCTCCACGACAAGACTTACATTTATTTACTTCGCGACCTGATGCAGAGCGCCGTGGATCAGATGAATGAGAAACTCCGGCAAACTGCCCCCGCTATGTTTCAGACCCTCGACGACGTCAAGGGCAGCGTGGACCTAACTCCTTTCCGGAAGCGTTTCGCCGGCAACGATGCCGATCTTGCAGCCGCTTTTGACGAGGTCTCGGCACGATTGGTCAAACTCGTGTTCGAGGAGGCTAGGTTGCGCTGAACAGGCGTCTGCACCATCTTTTTCGGACTGCTGGTCAGGGGTACGACCTCGTCTACCGGTTCTCTGAAGTCTTGTGGATGGACAAATCAGCTCGCTATTTCAGTCGCTGAGCCCAAAGCTTAGCGAGGCGAGCACTGAAAGGCGGGCATCAGCCCGAATCTGTTTTTGAGTACTCGGCAGTGCGGTGCCGAACGGGTAGGAGACGAATATATGTGCAGGCGAGCTATTCTTCGACATCTGGCTTTTGGCGCTCTTGCTCTTCTCTTTGCGTCTCCGGCCCATTCCGAGACGCCCCCGCCACAGGGGTCAACGACGCTCTCCGTCCCGGCAGACTCCCCGCGCTGGGATCTGCAAGGACAAGCCAAGACGGCTGAATATCAAGGCCGCAAGTGCCTCCTGCTCGACGGTGGAGCGGCGCTTTTGAAGGACTTTGAAATGCGCGACGCCGTTGTTGATGTGGATGTCCTAACCACCGCAAAGTACGGGTTTTTCGGCTTTATGTTTCGGATCGTCGATGACGGCGCCAACGCCGAAGAGCTTTATCTGCGCCCGCACAAGTCCGGACTTCCGGATGCTATCCAGTACACTCCGGTTCTCAACACCGGCCGCAATTGGCAACTCTTCAATGGGCCAGGCTTCACCGGCGCGGTCGATATCCCGAAAGAAGTCTGGTTTCACCTGCGCCTCGAAGTGGTGGGCGCGCAGGCAAAGTTGTATGTCAAGGACCTCGATAAGCCTGCGCTGGTGATGAACGATCTGAAAAGCGGCGTTCAGAAAGGCCAATTGGCCTTGTGGGTCCTGGCAGGCGAGACTTATTTCTCGAATTTCCAAATTCGGACAACACCCGATGCACCTTGGGAGCGGCACCTCCCACCGATGCCGCCGAACACCCTGACCAGGTGGAGTCTGTCGCCTTCCTACGATGCGCTCACACGGAACCTGGAACGTCCGCTATCGCCATCGGAGAGCGATGCTATCCATTGGCAAGGTGTCGAGGCGGAACCGCCCGGCCTTGTGGTCATCTATCGCTATCGCGAGGCCCCGCATCCAGTGGTATCGTTTCAGCGCGACTTTTCAAAACGCTTGGAGCCCCAGCCGGGGATGAAGGTCATCTATGCGCGGACCAGCATCGATTCCGACCGCGACCAAGTGAAAAAGCTCGAGATCGGCTATAGCGACGACGTCAGCGTCTTCCTGAATGGGAAGATTCTCTACCGTGGCCGAAGTGCCCAGGACTTCCGCCACCCCGGGTTCCTGGGCATTGTCAACCCGGAAAACGACGCCGTCTACCTTCCATTGAAGAAGGGCAGCAACGAACTGATGCTGGCGGTCAGCGAACTGGGCGGCGGATGGGGATTCATTTGCCGCCTGGCGGACGTGGAAAATTGAGCTTACGCAGTTCACCGCCAGGCATTCTCGGACGTCGCGCTTGTCATGGGACCATGAACATGATCCTAGGTTGTCTGAGAGTCATTTTTCTAGTATTGACGCTGAGCAGTGCGCTCGCCGCAGCCGAGGACGGTGCCGTTGTGTGCCGTCAGCGGTTTAAGACTTCGAACAACTGCTATCGCCTTCATAGACCAGCCGATCCTGCCCGGGGCCTCGTCGTGATGCTCCCCTACTACGGCTCGGACGCAAGCGAATTTTCATCTGCCGGGCTGCCGGGGCTGCTCGCAAAGAAGAATATAGCCACGATGGTAATCAGCTCAGCTGGCTACCTTATGGACGACGATCTCCTAACGCTTAAGGGACTAATTGAAGAAGTGGTTCGGGACCTGAACATTCCCGCGGGGAGCTTGGTAGTCGGCGGCATCTCTGCCGGCGGCACAGGTGCGGTCCGATACGCCGAATACTGCATTACCGTTCACTGCGACGTACGATCGAGACCCGTTGCTATTTTCTCTGTCGATGCTCCCCTGGACCTCGAGGGATTCTGGAACAGACAGAAATTGAACCTGCTCCGCGGCAATCGGAAGTCCTCGTTGGAAGAATCTCAAGCGATTCTAGAGGCATTGCGTTCGGCCATGGGAGGTTCGCCCGATCAGGTCCGCCAGGTATATCGCAGCCGTTCGCCATTCCTGGCCACAGAAAGGGATGGAGGCAACGCTGGCTTGCTCAAGGGCGTGCCCATTCGACTCTATACCGAGCCGGATGTTGTCTGGATGATCGAAAATATTGGGCACGACTACTACACCAGCAACGCCGTTGACCAGGCGGCCTTGGTCTTGCAACTACGAGCGCTCGGCAACACGAAGGCCGACCTAATCACGACAACGGGCAAGGGGTTTAGGCCGCCAGGAACACGTAATCCGCACTCGTGGACAATCGTTGATGAGCCAGAACTCGCCGATTGGATTACCAAGTCTCTGCACCCGTAAACACGGTCGCAAGTAAACGAGCGACCAGGATCCCTGCCGCAGAACGCTTTCCAATCATGACTTTACGGTACGAATAAATCTCCTCGCCACGAATAGGGCCAATTCCCTGAAGGCATACTCGAGAGGTCTCATCTTAGTTATTTGAGTCGAGGGAGAAAAGAGGCACTGAAACTGATGCTACGCCACTTCGCTTTGTCTTCGCCATATATAGCTCGCCCACCCGTACAACGCGTTTGCTATTCGCGAATCGCGAATATAGAATATAGCCGTGAATCTGAAGCCCCAAGACGTCGTCGTGGCGCTTAAGCTGTGCACCTATCCTGAGGCTCGTCCGGCGATATCAATCATTGCGAATGATCTCAGCCTTAGTCCATCTGAGGTGCACGCAGCCATCGGACGACTTCGCGCATCACGACTCTTGCATGGACCAAACTTGAAAGACCGACCCAATGTTTCTGCACTTGAAGAATTCTTGGTACACGGTCTGAAGTATGCCTTTCCGGCCGAACACGGCGAAGTGACGAGAGGAATTCCGACTTCATACGCAGCTGAACCTCTTAAGAGCGAGGTCTCGATGTCGAACGACCTTCCCCCAGTCTGGCCTTGGCCCGAGGGAAATACACGGGGTATCGGGCTTGAGCCACTCTATAAGAGTGTTCCGCGGGCGGCGTTACGCGATCCTAACCTCTATCAATTCCTGGCATTGGTAGACGCTATTCGGGACGGACGCGCGAGGGAGCGAAAGATTGCTGAGCGCGACTTGGTGCATCGGCTACGCGCTACTCATGGTCAACCCTAATTTCCAGATCCTCGTAGACGCCGCCAAACTGCTGAAGCCGATTCTCGGAGAGTTGGTTTTTGTGGGAGGGTGCACAACAGCTTTGCTAATCACGGACAAAGCGGCTGCAGACGTGCGCCCGACCTACGACATTGATGCAATCGCGGAGATAACTTCTTACGTCGGATACGCCGCATTTTCTGAGAGATCAAATTCAAAAAAGGAGATTTTCTCAATGAGACAGTAAGACACCCCTGGTTTGCTTTGCGCCAGCTCGTGGCTACACCCGGCGCGCTGGCCGTGCTCGAAGAAACCCGACAAAACCCATGGATTCCTCTCGCGCCACGTTATGGGCGATTCCTCCCCGAAGAAGACCGGATTGAAAAACAATGCGGGTTGAAGAAGGGATCCCGCCTCACGAGCTGCTATCGCACGATGGCGAATTAAGTCGAGCCATCCAGGCTTTCCCGCGAGGGTAAGCAGTTCGGCGAGAGGTGTGGTCATTGCGGCTTCGCCTATATCAGCGCTTACGTCGGGAAATCGCCGACGTCTAACAGCCCAACCCGCATCGGAGCACTTCATTGACTCTCTCAAACGCCGCGCTGTGTTTTCTGGCAGTATCGGCCGTTGCCTTAAATGGGTACTCGTCAAACTCCGGCGGTAGGGGAGATTCTGCGCCAAAACCCCTTGGTCAAATGGTGGACCTCGGTGCGCATCGCTTGCACGTGAACTGCTCAGGCCAGGGTTCGCCCACAGTCGTCGTCGAGAACGGCTTCAATGAGTACTCGTTCGACTGGATTCTCGTTCAGTCGCAAGTCGCGCGGTTTACCAAAGTTTGCACGTACGACCGCGCCGGATACGCTTGGAGCGAGCCTGGTCCGAAACCGCGGAGCTTTGCTCAGATTAATCTCGAACTCCGCGATGCGCTGGCTAAGCTCGGGGAAAACGGCCCGTTCGTTCTCGTTGGCCACTCCTTCGGCGGCCCGGCCGTGCGGAATTTCGCCCTCACCTATACGAAGCTGGTCGCAGGCATCGTTTTCGTCGACGCAGCTTCCGAAGAGCAGCGGTACACCATGCAGAAGAAAGCGATTCTCCTTCGAGATGGCGCCACCGGCAAGCCAATCCCTGAGCCTCGCGAACAGATGCTGGCCTCCGACCAGCCGAAGCTGTTGGCGTCAAGTCCACCTCCAGAAACTACGGTTGATCCGCCTTTTGACCGGCTGCCGCCTGCGATTCAGAAGCTACGGATGTGGGCCGACTCTCAGCCCGCCATGTACGATGCCCAAGAGAGCGAACGGACCTGGTCTCCTGAGTATTTCAAGAATTGGTACGAGACGCCTCAGACCGGTTCATTGGGCTCAATTCCTTTGATTGCTTTGATGCGCGCAGAAGGCGGTTACGGCAACGACCTTGACGTTCAGGCGACTGAACTCGAGACGGAACGAAAGCAGGCCCACGCGCATCTGGCGGCGCTGTCCACGCGTGGCAAATTACAAGTTGTTCGGAGTGGCCACAACATGCAAATCGAGGTGCCGGCGATCGTCTCACAAGCGATTAAATATGTGGTCGACGCGGTGCGGAAACAACCAAAGCAGCAAGAGGATTCGCGGCGTGTGACTCTTCCCCCCGGGTATCCTCCGACAGGGAATTCTTTCGTTTATCACTCGTTTGCAATTCCATTTCCTGGCTTCGACTAGCGTTGCTTCGCTTCGTGGTAGGGCGAGTTCGACGAAGCTGGATCCAATCGAGTAATCAAAAAAGTCACCAGCGGCTCTTATCTACCGGCGAGCGGGGCGTAACAGGAAACCTGCACTCGGCCGCTCGTACCAATGATCAGCCATATTGGCTGCTTACTCCACAGCGGCAGGAGGGGTCTAAGTTTGCAGGATTTGGCTTCCGTACGTCTCGAGGTGGGCCATGGCCATGATTCTTCAAGACTTTAAATTCGCCTTCCGCGTGCTGCGGAAGAATCCTGGTTTCACGCTCGTTGCCGTATTGACGCTTGCTCTGGGGATCGGCGCCAATTCGGCGATTTTCAGCGTCGTGAACGCCGTGTTGCTCCAGCCGCTTCCCTATAAGGCTCCGGGGCGGCTGCTCTTTCTTTCCGGCATGCTCCGGGAGACTGGTGCTCCCGGCGTGAACATGTCGTTCACGAAGTTTTCGCAGATTAAAGAGCAAGCGCAAACTTTGGAGAGCATCACGGCCTTTTACACCGACACCATGAGCCTGGTCACGGAACGAGAACCTGAAGCCGTGAACGCCGGCCACGTGTCCCGCGATTTTTTCAAGATTCTTGGCATTTCTGCTATCCGCGGCCGCGACTTTTTACCTCAGGAAGATGCGCTGGGCGCCGCGAACGTGGCCATCCTCTCCGATGGTTTCTGGCACAGCCATTTTGCGGGAGACCCAGCCGCTCTCGGCCGCTCCGTCACGCTGGATGGCCGGCGTGCAACTATCGTGGGAATTCTTCCGTCCAGTTTCCGCTTTCCATTGCAGTTTCCAGCGCCCGATGTGTGGATGCCGCGCGTGTCCGACCCTACGTTCTTGAGTCCCGAACAAGTGCGAACCGGGGCAGGCTATCTATACCTGATCGCTCGCCTGCGCTCGGGTCAGACGTCGGCCTCCGCGAAGGCCGAGATGGACACAATTGATGCGCGCTATCGCGGCCAGTTCGCGGGATTTGTCGACGCCGAGAGAGTCGGCATCTCCACGATCCCCCTCGAAGAAAGCCTGGTTGGCCCGCTCCGGCCGGGGTTCGCCGTGTTGCTCGCAGCCGTCGGTTTCCTTTTGTTGATTGCGTGCGCCAATGTCGCCAATCTGCTCCTCGCGCGTGCCACTTCCCGCGACCGAGAGATGGCGGTGCGCAAGGCACTAGGAGCTTCTTCCGGGCGCCTGGTGAGACAATTGCTCAGCGAGAGCCTGCTGCTTTCGCTCTTCGGCGGATTGCTTGGTGTTGCACTGACCGCCGGTTTTCTTCCTACCCTCCGCGCGTTCAGTCCAGGCTCCGTGCCCCGACTGGAGGAAACGCGGCTGGATGTCAGCGTGTTGCTGTTTTCGGTCCTGCTGAGTTTAGTCACCGGAGTGCTGTTCGGCCTTGCGCCGGGATGGCAGGCCGCCGCGGGAAATCTTCACGAGACCCTGAAAGAAGGAACGCGCGGATCCTCGGAAGGCGGGCATCGCGGAAAGTTGCGCGGTCTTCTCGTCGTTGCAGAGATGGCAGTTGCGCTGGTGCTGATGACTGGCGCCGGTTTGCTGATGCAGAGTTTTTCCAGGCTGATGAAAGTGAACCCCGGTTTCTCGTACGACCACCGCATGACTTTTTTACTGAACCTGCCACCTAATCGCTATTCGCAACCTGAAATTCAAGCGCAGTTCTATCGCCAGTTGATCGAACGCGTCAAAGCCCTCCCTGGGGTAGACGCCGCCGCGGTAACCAGCTACCTGCCGCTTGCCGGGCCGATCCGCTTCGTCCATTTTTGCCCGGAAGGTGCGGTCTGCCAGGGCATCGGGAAGGATCCGCTCATCGCCGTTCGTCAGGTAAGCAGCGGGTATTTTGATACGGTACGCACGTCACTGCTGCAGGGACGGGTGTTTAATGACCGGGACAATGCGTCGTCGCCGCCGGTCGCCATCGTGAATGAGACCGTGGCGGAGCGCTACTGGCCCTCCAGCAATCCCCTCGGCAGACATATCGCCAATTCTCGGGACATGATTCAACGCGAAATCGTGGGTGTCGTCTCGAATGTGAAGTTCAATGCTCTGAACCTCGCCAACTCGGAAGAAATGTACTTACCGCTTGAACAGATGCCCTGGCTTACGACCACGCTCATTGTGCATTCCCCGGGAGATGCTCAGGCACTCGTTTCAGGAGTCCGGAGCAACATTTCGGAGATCGATCCCAATCTGCCGGTCACCAGCGTGGCCAGCATGGAGTCTATTGTGGCTAATTCGGTCGCGCAGCCACGCGTGCTGTCACAATTTGTTGGTGTATTCGCTGGCCTCGCGCTGGTGCTCGCCAACATCGGCATTTATGGCGTGACGGCTTATTCGGTTGCCGCGCGAACCCAGGAAATGGGCATACGCATGTCGCTCGGCGCTGGACCGAAGGACATCATCAAACTTGTTGTGGGCCAGGGGATGCGCCTGGCATTCCTCGGCGTGGCCATCGGCGTCGCTGCGTCATTGGCGCTCACGCGCCTTGTTTCCAGACTGCTCTTTGGGGTGGGCGCTTCGGATCCGTTGACATTTTCGCTGGCAGCCGTTGCTCTGGTGACGACAGCGCTCGTTGCCTGCTACCTTCCGGCGCGCCGCGCCACGCACGTCGACCCGATGGTTGTCTTACGGTTCGACTAGAAGCCTGAACGGGCGAAAAATTGGGGGCGGCTAGTGCGTCATGTTGATTACGGATTGCGACGGAACTTCAAAGACGCGGGGTGAACTTGTGAATCGACTGTGTGTGGTTGGGTTGGCTGCTTTAGGGCTGGCGCTTGCGAATGGACAAACCGGGGAGAGCAAGCGCGGGGATTTGTGGAAGAGAGACGCTCAGGCAGCGGCGCAGGCGGGCCAAGGCGCCGACGCGAGCGCCGGACTGCCGGCGTTCCTGCAACTCCGTGCCGATTTTCCAGAAAACTCGAGAGTGGTTCGCAATCTCGCCTGGCAGGAGCAGAGGGCAGGAAATCCGGCGGACGCGGAGAAATTCCTGCAGATGTATGCGGCGATGGGAGCGACGCTTTCCGAGGCGAGCCCGATTTACAAAGCGTTTTCGGATGCCGGAATGCTCGCGAGGGTACCCGAGCTGAAGCGGAACACGGAGTCGAAAACGACAGGGAGCCTGGCGTTCGCGCTCGACGACGCAAATCTGGTCGCGGAGGACATTGCATACGACCCGGCCACGAAGCATTTTTTCGTAAGCAGCGTGCATAGGAAGAAGATTTTGGAATGCGATGCGGCTGGGAAATGCCAGGACGCGATCGTTTCGACGGCGGAAGCGCCGCTGGACGCAGTTCAGGCGCTTCGAGTAGATGCGGCGCACGGAGTCTTGTGGGCGACAACGGCAGCACTGAATGTGGAGGCGGATTTTCGCCCGGAGAGCAAAGGGCGATCGGCCATAATGAAATTCAACCTGCCGTCGCACCGGCTGATTCGCCGATTTGACCCGGAAGACAAGCGCGACCACGGGATCGGCGATATGACGATCGCGCGAAACGGGGACATCTATGCGTCGGACGGGCAATCCGGCGATGTGTACGTGATCCGGCACGACGGATCGAAATTGGAGACTCTTGTTCCCGCGGGAGAGTTTATTTCGCCGCAGACGCCGGCGCTCAACGATGACGAAAGCATTCTTTATGTGCCGGATTATCTGGAAGGGATCGCGGCGGTGCACCTGAAGGATGGAACGATCGAGTGGGTAAAGGCAGCCACTCCGACGGCGCTGGAAGGAATTGACGGCCTGTACTGGACAAAGGACGGATTGATTGCGACGCAAAACGGTGTTTCGCCGGAGCGAATCGTGCGTTTTCGATTGAGCGCGAGCAATGTTGTTTCGGGATTTGAAGTGCTGGAGGCGAACTGGGCGGGGCTGGGAGAGCCGACGCACGGAGTGATTGTCGGGCAGGATTTCTATTGCCTCGTGAACAGCGGATGGGACCGCGTTGGGCAGGACGGGACGCTTGCGGCAGGCAAGCCGGCGGCGGTGTGGAAGATGAAACTGGCCGCAAGGAAGTAGAAGAAGCCAACCAGCGCTCTGCTTCAGGATCGGGATGTCGGGACCGGCGGCTTTCGAAAGTGTGATTCCGTTCCTTCGCCGATATGATTGGAACGCCTCGTCGCATCGGGAGCGCGACTCACCGCACCGATTGTTCGCTTGGTCGCAAACTGCTTGTGCCTCCACCTACGGCACTGTCTACTCCTGGCAGCTCGATACATTACTGGTACACCCGCTACAGCGGTCAAAAGCAGGCATGTATGGATGTGCAAATCACATTGACGCCGAAGCAATAGCTCAAGTTGCTTGGTCCCTTGGACGCGAGAGTTGATATGAGAAGACAACGACTGATTATCCTAAGCTATGTGGGCATGGTTTCGTTCTTCGTCGAAAGCACGCCGGCGCAGCAGATCTTCAATAGCGACCGTCTCCGATTCCAGGCCGAGGTGGTGGCGACCGGATTGAAACAACCGTCGGCGATGGTGTTCTTGCCGGACGGCCGGGCACTAATCGTCGAGCGGCAGAAAGGTATCGATTTGTTCGACACCAAGTCCGGGACGTTGACTACTGTGGAGGGTGGTCCCGAGGCGCTGGTGGGGAGCGTAACCGGCGTTCACGATGCCAATCGCCCGGCCACTTTGACCGGGGAAGATGCCGGATACCATGATATTGCGCTGCATCCCGACTATCTCCACAACGGCTGGATTTATCTCAGTTATTCCGAAGGCCCGCGGGAGCGCAGTACAACGGTTGTGGACCGCTACCGCTTGCGCGACAACCGATTCGTCGGTCGGGAAAGAATCTTCACCGCAGACGCCTATTCCGAGGACCGCTTTCACTATGGCGGACGCATGGCTTTTATTGACAACTATCTTTTCCTCACGGTAGGCGATCGACACCATCAGGACCGAGCGCAGGAACTCACCAATGATGCCGGCAAGATCCTGCGCCTGCGTGATGATGGCAGCGTTCCACCGGATAATCCCTTCGTCGGAACAAAAGATGCTCGACCGGAGATCTGGAGCTATGGACATCGCAATCCACAGGGTCTGGTTGTGCATCCTGTGACTGGCGAGCTTTGGGAGAACGAGCATGGCCCGCTGGGCGGCGACAAATTCAACATCATTCACCGAGGCGCAAACTACGGCTGGCCGGTCATTTCCTACGGATGGCAG
>Ga0210409_10006615_pt1 | contig 12026 bp, 11 predicted proteins | sample IncBWH17MmetaG_FD_161649 | JGI IMG/M metagenome (GOLD analysis project Ga0210409, IMG submission 161649) | Forest soil microbial communities from Barre Woods Harvard Forest LTER site, Petersham, Massachusetts, United States - Inc-BW-H-17-M | ecosystem: Environmental > Terrestrial > Soil >...
GCATGCTCCAGGTGGTGCTGCGCGGAGAAGCCGAAGCCAGCCAGGCCAAGAAGGAAATGGTTGAGGCCAACCTGCGCCTGGTCGTTTCCATCGCCAAAAAATATACCAACCGCGGATTGCAATTCCTGGACTTGATTCAGGAGGGCAACATTGGCCTGATGAAAGGCGCGGACAAATTTGAATGGCGCCGCGGCTATAAATTTTCCACCTACGCGACCTGGTGGATCCGCCAGGCCGTCACCCGCGCCATCGCCGACCAGGCCCGCACCATCCGTGTGCCCGTGCACATGATCGAAACGATCAACAAGCAGGTCCGCACCAGCCGCCAGCTCGTGCAGGAACTCGGCCGCGAGCCGCGCGCCGAAGAGATCGCCCATCGCCTGGGTGTTCCCGTGGAAAAAGTGCGCAAGACCAAGGAAATCGCCCAGCAGCCCATTTCGCTCGAAACTCCCATTGGCGAAGAGGAAGATTCGCACCTCGGCGAATTCATCGAGGACAAATCTTCCGTTTCTCCGTCGGACGCGGCCATCAGCATCAGCCTTCAGGAGCAAACGGAATCGCTGCTAAAGACGCTGACGCCGCGCGAAGAGCGCGTGATCAAAATGCGCTTCGGCCTGGAAGATGGCTCCGAGCACACGCTGGAAGAAGTGGGACAGTCGTTCGCTGTAACGCGCGAGCGCATCCGTCAGATCGAGGCCAAGGCGCTGCGCAAGCTGCGACACCCCTCGAGGTCGCGAAATCTCCGCTCGTTCCTCGAAGATAGTCTTTGAAGATTGCTGCCAGCCGGGACGTCGCTGACGTTCCGGCTTTTGGTTATTGTTTCCCGTTACTTCCGGTCATTTTTTGGCAAGAGGTTTTATCGCCGTCCACGGCACATTTCGCGTGATGTGCCCTTGCCCATCCGTCGTTTTGAGGTTGGCCGTCTGCATCAGCGAATTGATGTCGGCCACCTCATACACACCCTCTTGCTGAACCATGGCCACGCGGTCGCCTCTCTTCGGAGCGATCACATTGGTTTCGGTGCTCATCTTGGTCCTCCTTGTTACAGGCAGATAGCTGGTCCTCTTTCGGAAAGGGGTGATCCTATAGCAGCCATTCTTACCCCTACTCGCCCGGAATAGCCAGAATTATCATTCTGCGCTCGCCCTTCCCTGCTGCTTCCATAAAAGGCGGGGGCGAATCTCGGACCAAACGGCTGCCCGCCCTCAAAGCGGGTGGCCTCTACAAAAACTGCTACCAACAAGACAGGACGGTTTTGTAGCGGCCATCCCGTCCCGTGCCTTCCGGGACGGAATGGGCACTTCATGCTCATGGCAGGAGTTCAAATCGGCTGCAAACTCCTTGAGGGAGTAATGAACGTGTCAGAAAAACATTTGATCAAAGCAATCGCTTTTAAATATATGGAAATGCCCCGAAACAAACGAGTGGCTACGATTCGCAGATTTGTCGCCAGATCTGCCGCTGACAAACGCTTCTTCCGAAAGTACTTTCCTGAGCTATTTATCGAAGCTTTACCTCTTCTCAAACCGGACTCGCGCTCGGCAGGGGCCCGACAGCGTGCGCGGCGCGCGGCACCTCGAAAGCGCCCGAGCCACTAGCATTCTCACTTCCACTAGAACCCTGAAATTGGAATTCCCCGGGGGATTCCTATAGAATCGCTGTGGACAGTCCACCAAAAATGACAACAGACACTAAAATTTCACAGCATATGAACCGCCCGCTGCAGGAAGTCGATCCGGATATCGCGGAAGTATTGCGCGAGGAAGGGCGCCGCCAGGGCACGGGCCTCGAGCTGATTCCCTCGGAAAATTTCGTTTCCGAAGCGGTGCTGGAAGCGATGGGCTCGGTGCTCACCAACAAGTACGCCGAGGGTTATCCCGGGAAGCGCTATTACGGTGGCTGCGAATTCGCCGATCGCGCCGAGCAGTTGGCCATCGACCGCGCGAAAGCTCTGTTCGGCGCGGAGCATGCCAACGTGCAATCGCACTCAGGCACGCAGGCCAATGTTTCCGTTTACATGGCGGCGCTACAGCCAGGCGACACGGTTCTGGGCATGAATCTCGCGCACGGCGGCCACTTGACGCACGGCCATCCGCTCAATTTTTCCGGAAAGATGTACAAATTTATCCCCTACGGCGTGAGCAAGGAAACCGAGACGATCGATTACGAGGAACTCGGCCGCCTGGCGCAGGAGCACAAACCGAAAATGATCGTCGCGGGCGCCAGCGCCTATTCGCGCATCATCGATTTTCCGCGCATGGCGCAAATCGCCCGAGAAGCGGGCGCGCTGTTTTTCGTGGACATGGCGCACATCGCCGGCCTCGTCGCCGGTGGAATGCACCCCAGCCCGGTGCCGCACGCCGATTTCGTTTCGACCACCACGCACAAGACGCTGCGCGGCCCGCGCGGCGGCCTGGTCATGTGCAAGGCGCAATTCGCAAAGGATCTCGACCGCATTACTTTTCCCGGCACGCAGGGCGGCCCGCTCATGCACATCATCGCCGCGAAAGCGGTGTGCCTGAAGGAAGCCGCCGAGCCGGGATTCCGAGAATACGCAAAACAAATTGTCAAGAACGCGCAAAGGCTCGCCGCTGAAATCACCAATGCGGGTTTCCGCATCGTCAGCGGCGGCACGGACAATCATCTCTTTCTGATCGATCTGTACTCGCGCGGGATCACCGGCAAGGACGCGCAGCCCGCTCTCGATCGCGCGGGCATCACTGTGAACAAGAATTCGATCCCCTTCGATCCCACTCCGCCCATGACCGGCGGCGGCATTCGCATGGGCACTCCCGCCGTGACCACGCGCGGCATGCTCGAGCCGGACATGGCGCGAATCGCCGCATGGATCGCCGAGGTGCTCACTCATCTGGGCGACGCGGAGCGCGAGCGGCGCATTCGCGCCGAAGTCGCCGAGTTTGCCGTGCAGTTCCCGCTGTACACGCGGCGCTGGGACATCGCGCCCTCGCTGGCCGGCAGCCGCGGCGGCGCGCGCTGAGCGCCGGCGCCGATGCGGGTTGCCATCGATATCCGGCGGGCGGGTGATTTTGGAATCGGCACGTACATCCGCAACGTCGTCAATCAATTTGCGCGCGCCGGCGACACCACCGAATATTTGCTGATCGGCCAAAAATCGCACCTCGCGGAATTCGATCCCCTGCCCGAGAATTTCACCCTGCTCGAGTACACTTCCGAGCCGGGCTCTTTCCACACGCACCTGCACCTGCCCTTCCTGTTGCACAAACGGGGAGTGGATCTTCTGCACATGCCCTGGTTTTATGCGCCGGCCATCGTGCCCTCGCGCCTGGTGATCACCATTCACGACTTGACCGATATTCTTACTCCGCCGCCCGGCATTTCCGCCACGTTCCAGGCCGGGCGTTTGTTTTTCGCGCGGCGGGCCCTGGCGCGGGCCGACCGCATCCTGGCCGTATCCCATTCCTCCAAGCGCGATCTCTCCCGCACCTTTGACGTTGCCGAAGAAAAAATCGAGGTGGTCTACAACGCGCTCGATGAAAAATTTCTGCGCGAGCCGATGCCCGAAGGCGCCGACCGCATCCTGGAACGCCATGCCGTGACGGACCCCTTCGTGCTGTACGCGGGGAACATCAAGCCGCAGAAAAATCTGCCGCGCCTGATTGAAGCGTTCGCCGTGGCCAAGGCCGACCTGCGCGATCACCCGGTCTATTCCAAATTGAAGCTGCTGCTGATCGGCGATTCCGCGGAGGAACACTCGGACCTGCGTCGCGCCGTGCTGCGCTCGCGCGTGCAAGGGGACGTCCGCTTTCTGGGGTTTGTGCCGCATCCGGTCCTGCGCGTTTTTTATTCGCGCGCGAGCGCGTTCCTTTTTCCTTCCCTGTACGAAGGCTTCGGCCTGCCTCCGCTCGAAGCCATGGCGCACGGCGTTCCGGTGCTAACCTCCAGCGTTTCCTCGTTGCCGGAAGTTTTTTCGCAGGCCGCGCTGCTGGCAAACCCGGAAAATATTTTTGAAATTGCGCGCGGCATCCGGCAAATCCTCACCGAAGACGTTTTGCGCGAGACACTCATCCGCCGCGGATACGAACTCGTCCAGAAATATTCGTGGGAGCGATCGGCCGAGCAGGTCCGGGAAGTGTACCGCTCCGTGGTCGCCGGCGAACCGGTGAAATCCACGGCATAAGAAAAAAACTCAACACAGAGAACACAGCGAAAAGAGGAGAAAGAACTCCTTCCTGCGTGTAAGATTCCGGGCCTGTGTTTTGAGGTCTTTCTCCTGTTTTCTCCGTGTCCTCTGTGTTGAAATCCGCGCTTTTCCGCTTCGCCTAGGGAATCGTGGCAATAATTTCGAGCTCCCTCACGGCGCCGTCGCGAATCGAAAATGCGCGGACGGGTTTCGCCGCGTCCGCCCGCAGCGACGCGATGAAATAAGCCTGCTCGGGATAGCCGGCTTGCTCGATGTCCGTCGGAGACGGAAAGTTTTCAGTGGTAAGATGCGAATGATACTGACCGAGATGCGTCAACTTTTCCGCGCGCAAAATCCGAAACAGCTCGAACAGTTCCCGCGGCGCGATTTCATAAGCGGTGGCGCTGGCCAGAGCGTTTGTTGCCGGAAAAATGTCGGTGATCACCCCGTCCCGCCCCGCCAGCAGACCGCAGCATTCGATTTGCGGCTCGCGGCGCACCTGCACCAGTATTTCTTTTAGAACGATCTCGCGCACTCGGACGGACTCGCCCATGCGCTCGAGTGTACCTCACCCCGCCTAGCCGAATCAGGATGGCCATGGAAAAAGGATGCAACGTAGCTGGAAATCAAGCGGTCACATTCAGGCTGCCGGCAATCGGCGGCGCTGCCGTACCCGAAGTCCCGTTCGATCCTGCCGTGACGAAGCCGCCGATTTGCTGGAGATCGTTCTGCAGCGTCGCGAACGCAGATTGCGCTCCCGAAAGATTTCCCGCCTGCAAATCCTGCGCCAACGTGCTGAAAGCCTGCACGATCGGATTGGCCTGCCGGGAAGATGAGGAAGATTGCGAGCTTTCCGCGCGATGATGGTGATGGCCGTGATGGCCGCGCGCCTGTGCGGCGACCTGCTGCGCGTCCTGCTGAACCGTGCTGTAGTCCTGTTGCGCGGCCTGCAAATTTCCCGCTTGCAAGTCCTTGCCCAACTGCGTGAGGGCCTGCAAGACCGGAATGCCGCCGGTCTGGCCCGCCTGCGGAAAGTTTTGCGAAAGGGACGAGAAATCCTGCTGCGCCTCGGTCAGATTGCCGGACTGCAGGTCCTGCCCTAATTGTTGAAATTCAGCTTTGATCTGCTGAAAAGTGGACGCTGTGTTCTGGGCGGGCTGAGTATTCTGCGCGTTGTGATTCAGTCCGGCGGAAAATAAATTACTGCTCAAGATTCCAATGATCGACATGATCGCACCCCTTCCGAAAACTGAAGCCCAGGTTTGTCTCCTTGCCGCCGGGACAGGCCCAAGTATTAAATCGGCAAGACCCGGAGCCACATTAGCGAGACAGACAAAAACGAATCGGCGATTTTACTGGGGCAAGCCGCATGCCAAATCGGCAGACCCGGGCAAAATCGCTAATCCGCCGGGTGTAGACACTTTGCGGTGCGCGAGAATCCCGGCAAATTTTTTCTCGCTTCCTCACTGGGCAAAAACGACGCATGACGAATCACTCCCCGGCAAACTTTGCCCTAGCCCCGTTCCGGTGCACCTATATTTAATTGAGTTTCAATTGCGGGAGAGGAGGGCTCAGGTGGCGCATGCTTCACCTTGCGGGTTTTGGTCGCGGTACTGTCGCCCACGTTACAAACAAAACCCGCAAGCTGAAGCATGCGCCACTAAAATCCCAGAGCCTCCGGCTACGCTTTTTGCGCGGCCCGCCGGAGGAATGTGGGCACATCCAGATCATCCGCAGCCTTGGTATTCTCCTGGTGAATGACTTCGTTCACCGCAGGGCGCGGCGCTTCCTGCGGAATCTCCCGCGGCGCGACCACCGGTTCTTCCTCGCGCCCGGCCTTCCAGGACTTCGGCAAATAAGTGGGCTTCTGGTGCGGCTGCCTGCGGGCCGCCTCGCGGAATCCCGCGGCGATCACGGTGATCTTCACCTGCTCCTTCATGTTCTCGTCCAGCACGGCGCCGAAAATAATGTTGGCGTTCTCGTGCGCGGCCTTCTCGATGACGGAAGAAGCCTCGTGGACTTCATTGAGCGTGAGGCTGGAAGATCCGCACACGTTGATCAGTATGCCCTGCGCGCCCTGTATGGAATTGTCCTCGAGCAGCGGGCTGTTGATCGCGCGCGTGGCGGCGTCCACCGCGCGGTTCGCGCCGGAAGCCACCGCCGTGCCCATCACGGCATATCCCTGCCCCTGCATGATGGTGCGCACGTCGGCGAAGTCGCGGTTGATGATGCCGGGAATGGTGATGATGTCGCTGATGCCCTGCACGGCCTGGCGCAGAACGTCGTCGGCAATGCGAAACGCCTCGAAAAAGCTGGTGCCCGCTTCCACGGTTTCCAGCAGCCGCTCGTTGGGAATGACGATCACCGTGTCCACGCTGCCGATCAGCTCGGCCAGCGCCTGTTCAGCCTGCTGCTGCCGGCGCTTGCCTTCAAACAGAAACGGCTTTGTGACGACCGCCACGGTCAGCGCACCCAGTTCGCTGGCGAGCGAAGCGACTACAGGCGCCGCGCCGCTCCCCGTGCCGCCGCCGAGGCCCGTAGTGAGAAAAATCATGTCCGAGCCTTCCAGCGCTTCGATGATTTTGTCGGTGTCCTCGAGCGCAGCCTTGCGTCCGATTTCAGGATTCGCGCCCGCGCCGAGACCTTTCGTGAGCTTGCCGCCAATCTGCAATTTGACGGGCGCCTGCGACAGTTTGAGCGCCTGCAAATCGGTGTTGGCGGCGATAAATTCCACCCCTTCCACCTTGGCGCGGATCATGCGGTTGACGGCGTTGCATCCCCCGCCGCCCACGCCGATCACCTTGATCTTCGCGCCCTGCTGCTGATTTTCCTCGCTGAACGAAATCCGGATTCCCGAGTCTTTCGCCATTTCGGTTCCTCCAACAAAAAATTGGCCTTGCCCCGCCGGAGTTTTTCTCATCATGCGCCGGCGAACATGCTTTTGATTTTTCCCACAAACGACGCCGGCTTCTGTGGCGCCTGGCGCCGGGCCCGCGCGCCGTAAAGAAGCAGGCCCACAACCGTTGCATACTCGGGCTGGAAAAGCTGTTCGGGCAACCCTTCGAGGCCCCGCGGAACCGCCACACGCACGGGCATGTGGAACATGTTCTCGGCCTGTTCGACGAGCCCCTTGAGATGCGCCCCGCCGCCGGTGAGCACAAGTCCGGCGGGAACGAGCGATGCAAAGCCGCCGCGCTGCAATTCGTCGCGCACAAGCGACAGCAATTCCTGCGCTCTCGGCTCCACAATTTCATTCAGCATGCGCGTGAACACCGTGCGCGGAGGGCGGTCGCCGACGCTGGCAATTTCGATGGCCTGGTCCTCCACAATCGAATCCTTGAACACGCTGGCATGCTCGCGCTTGATCTTCTCCGCCTCCGGAATCGGCGTGCGCAGCCCCACCGCCAAGTCGTTCGTGAAATGATCGCCGCCCACGGGGATGGCCGCAGCGTGGCGCAGCATGCCGTTCCCCAGCACCACCAGTTCCGTTGTTCCGCCGCCGATATCGAGCAGGCAGCAGCCCAGTTCCTTTTCATCCTGCGTGAGGCACGATTCCGCCGAAGCCAGCGGCTCGAGCACCGTGTCCGCGACTTCCACGCCCGCCTGGTTAATGGCAATCACCAGGTTCTGCATGGCTGATGCCGAAGAGGTGACGAGGTGAACGTTCACTTCCAGACGCCCGCCGATCATGCCCAGCGGATCGCGAATATTCTCATGCGCATCGAGCAGAAATTCCTGGGGAAGGACGTGCAGGACTACGCGGTCATCGGGGAGACTGATATTCCGCGCGGCGTCCACGGCGTGGTGAACATCGTCGCGGTTGATGTCCCGCGGCCGGTGCCCCAGCGTGATTCCGCCGCGGCTGTTTACTCCGCGCACGTGGCTGCCGGCCACTCCGGCGATGACTCGCTCGACCGGCACTCCGGCAACACTCTCTGCTTCTTCAATCGCGCGCCGCACCGAAGTCGCCGCCGCTCCGATGTTGACAATCAATCCCTTGCGCAGCCCTTTGGATTCTGCCGCGCCCATGGCCACAAACCTTGCGCCCGTGTCGTTCAACTCGCTGATGATGGCGCACGTCTTCGTGCTGCCCACGTCCAGCGAGACCAGATACTTTTCTTTTTTTGCCAACCCGCCGCTCCTTCTTCGCATTTCTTGCCCGGGCAGGGGGGCGTGCACGGGCCATCGATTTTCAAATTTCGGTTAACGCTGCTTCCGCGCGACTTTCACGCGCTGGGGCACACGCTGCGGCACGCGCTGGGACACGTGCTGGACAACGCGCCGCGCCGCGCGCGCGGTCACGCGCGGGGGCGCTTCCGGCTTCACGCTGGCCACCGTGGCCTTCGATTCCGGATTCACCACCACTTGCCGCGCGAACCGCAGATCCACCGAATCGACGCTTCCCGCGCCGGCCCGCCACTGGTCGATATTTTCCGCGAGCAAATGATAGCGGTTGCCGAAATCGGAATCGCCGAAGTGCACCAGAATCGGCGCAGCGCTGCCGGGCGCCGCTCCCATTCCGGTGAGCGTCACGCGCACATCCGAGGCGTCGGAAATATCCACTTCGCTGACGTGATCGGCCGCGCCGGGCTGAACCATTTCAATCTCTTTCATAAACTGCACGTACAAATTCATATGTTGCTCGCGCGTTGCTCGCGGCGTGGCTTCCCCAATACCGGCCACCACCGGAAAGCGGAATTCCCCTTCGGCAGGCTTGTCGAGGATCACGCCTTGCCCATCCACCAGGGAGAGTTCGCTCCCCGTGCGCAGAAACGCGACCGGCGTGCGCTCGGTGATCTCCACGCGAATCCGATTCGGCATCACGCGCTGGACGTGCGCGTCTTCCACCCAGGGAAGGGTCTCAAGCGCCTCGCGCCGCTCCGTCAATGGAATGCGCACCACGCTGCGGCCCATGTCCGCCGAAAATTTTTCCGCGATCGCCTCCGGCGGCACGAACCGGTTACCCTGAATCTCAATCTGTTCGGATCTCTGCAGCGCCACGTCGGGCGAATAGAGCAGGAATACCGCGGCTTGGTACAGCGCGAATCCCGCGCAAACGGCGGCCATTCCTCCCGCCAACAGGCGGCGGTACAACGGCCAGGCCTTGCGGCTGAATTTCCGCTTGCGTATCTCCACCGGCTTCTGCCGGCGCAGATACTTCGGCTCGTCTTCAGCCAGCGCATCCGCGGGAAGATAATCTGGTTCTGCGCTCATCGCTCCTTCCACACGATCACTTCCTCTTCCAGCTCCACGCCGTAGCGCTCGCGCACGCGCTTACGCACGTCGGCGATCAGCGCGAGCATATCGGCTGCCGATGCATGTCCGGCGTTGATGAAAAAATTGGCGTGGCGGTCGCTGACTCGGGCATCGCCGACCGAGTGGCCCTTCAAACCCAGCTCGTCGATCATGCGCCCGGCGGACCCGCCCGGCGGATTTTTGAAAATACAGCCTGCGCTTTTTTGATTGAGCGGCTGGCTGGCACGCCGCTTCTCATTGCAGATGCGAATTCCTTGAAGTATCTCGCTGTACGGTTTGGACGGAAGTTCCAGTCGCACCGACAGCATAATATCATCGAGTGCAAAAGATGTATGCCGGTATTCAAAATTTATTTCAGCGCCTCTGAGGATTTCTATCCGCCCTGTTCCGGCGCGGTACACTCGCACCTCCCGCACGAAGGTTCCGATTTGCGTGCCGTAGGCGCCCGCATTCATCCGCAGCGCTCCTCCGATAGATCCGGGGACGCCGATCAGCCCCTCCATGCCGCCCAGATCGTGTTTGGCGCAGGTGGTGACCGTACGCCCGAGGTCGGCGGCGCAATCCACGAAAACGTTGTTGCCCTCGAACCGCACATCCGGATCTTGCCGCGCCAGTTGCAGAATCACCCAGGGAAGTTCTCCGTCGGGCAGAAGAACGTTGCTGCCGCCGCCAAGGAAGCGGTGAGGCATTCCGGCCTGCTTCAGCAGCCCAATCAGCTCCGGCAGGGATTCGTGTTTTTTGATCACCAGGAGATCCGACGTGCCGCCAATCTCGAGGGAAGTTTTCGGCGCGAGCGGCACGCCGCCCCTGTATTCGACGCCCAGGGCTTCGATGGCCGCAACCAAGTTAGGATCGTCAATCCGCATATTTCAGAGCGCGCCTTTCAGTGGCACAGGCTTCGGCATGTGGGTTTTAGTCCTGGGAAAAACCAAACCACACAGGCTGAAGCCTGTGCCACTGGAATCGTCGTTAAGTGGTGTGCTAATGCGCATGATGCAACGACACCCTCGCTCCCAACAGAATCGCCAGCTCTCCCGGCGCGCGGCTCACATTGCCCGCGCCAATCGTAAGGATCGCGTCCCCAGGCCGCGCGGCGCGCAGCAATTCCTCGATTCCTTCCTGCATGGAATTGTGAAACACCACGTTCTTGTGCCCGGCGGCGCGAATCGCGTCCGCGAGAGTCTGCCCGGTAACTCCCGGGATGGACTGCTCGCCGGCCGCGTAGATGTCCATCAGCACCACCATGTCCGCCTGATTGAAGGCGCGGCAAAATTCATCCCACAAGTGTTTCGTGCGCGTGTAGCGGTGCGGCTGGAAAAGAACCAGGATGCGCTCGAAGTGGCAGAGCCGCGCGGCTTCGAGCGTGGCGCGAATCTCGGCGGGATGGTGGCCGTAATCGTCAATTAACGTAATGTTATTGATAACACCTTTGACGTCGAACCGGCGCCCCACCCCCGCAAATTCCTCCAGCCCCACGCGGATCAATTCGGGAGGAACATTCAGGTACAGCGCGACCGCCGCCGCCGCCGCGGCATTACGGACATTGTGGATCCCAGGAGGGCCGTTCAAGTGGAATTTCCCGAGATCGTCCCCGCGGTAAGCCAGACGAAACTCGCTTTCGAGTCCCAGCAGTTCAATGTCGCTGATGACCAGGTCGGCCTGGCTCGAAGTGCCAAAAGTGATGACCGGCCGCTTCACATTCGGAATGATGGCCTGCACGTTCGGCTCATCCAGACACAGAACCGCCGCGCCGTAAAACGGCACGCGATTCACGAACTGCGTGAAAATTTCCTGAATCTCGCCGAGAGTTTTGTAGGTGTCCAGATGTTCGCGGTCGATGGTCGTCACCACGGCCACCACCGGCGCCAGCAGCAGGAAAGTGCGGTCGCTTTCATCGGCTTCGACCACCATGTATTCGCCGCGCCCCAGGCGGGCCGTCGAACCGAGGTGATTCACTCGCCCGCCCACGACAAACGTGGGATCGAGCCCGGCGGCGGCCAGCACGCTCGCCGTCATGGACGTGGTGGTGGTTTTGCCGTGCGCCCCGGCGATGGCGATTCCGTATTTCAGGCGCATCAATTCGCCGAGCATTTCCGCGCGCGGAATGACGGGAATCTTCAGCCGGTGGGCCTCGCTGATTTCGGGGTTCTCTCCGCGGATGGCCGAAGAAACCACCACCACATGCGCGCCATGCGCCTGCTCGGCCCGGTGGCCCTCGAAAATCTCCGCACCCATGTTCCGTAGGCGCTCGGTGATCGCGGAGGATTTCGCATCCGAACCGGAAACCGAGTAGCCGAGCGTGAGCAAGACCTCGGCGATTCCGCACATGCCGATCCCGCCGATGCCCACGAGGTGAATGCGCTTGAAGTTGTGAAAGGTCACCATGATATTCAAGCTTGCGCGCGCCCAGTAGCGCCCGCGCCGCCCAGCGCCACTTCTTCGATCAAGTTCACGATTTCCTGCACGGCCTGCGGCTTGGCCAGCCGCCGCGCGCGGGCCGCCATCGCCTGCAATTCGGCGGGCCGGTCCAGCAATCCAAAAATTTCCTGCGTAAGACGTTCCGCGGTGAGCTGGGGCTCGGGGATGAGCCGCGCCGCGCCGGCTTGTT
>Ga0210409_10006618_pt1 | contig 12022 bp, 12 predicted proteins | sample IncBWH17MmetaG_FD_161649 | JGI IMG/M metagenome (GOLD analysis project Ga0210409, IMG submission 161649) | Forest soil microbial communities from Barre Woods Harvard Forest LTER site, Petersham, Massachusetts, United States - Inc-BW-H-17-M | ecosystem: Environmental > Terrestrial > Soil >...
CCCGGCGCTGTCCATCGCCGAAGAAGAAACCCGGCCCAACGCAGTCAGGGTCAATCCGTTGGGCGCAAAAAAGGGCTATGACCCCTACGACAGCGGCAAGCTGGGCAAAAAGCCTGAGAAGCAAAAGACCGATCTGCGCAAGCTCGGCGAGTGGCTGAAACTGAAGAAGCAGGCCGAGAAGAACAAGGAAGAAGAGTCCAAGGACTAAAGCTACGCCAACGCGTGGCGCAGCTTCGCTGCATGCCTCAATCGATAGAAGCTGCGTAACTCGCGAACCATCGCCTCAATACGCGCCACACCGCGATTCACAAAACGCCGTTCCAGGCGCCGGCAATACCGCGCTGCGCAGCGATGCGCAGTCCAATAACGTTCATATTCGTCGGGCTCAAGGCGCGCATCAAATCTGACGCGGTCGAAAAGCCGCGCATGCACTTGCGCCGGGTACACCACGGCCCCCGTTTGACGGGCCAACAAAAATACCGTCACGGCATACTTGTCGACCTCCGCCTGGGTTTCGAGCTCGAGCAGCGACACCGGCAGGTCGCGCTCCAGCCGCCAGGCCGAATACACGAAATGGCTCACCCCTTCGAGCGCAGTGCAGTAGTCCGCCAGATTATGTTCCGTCAATGCGCGATGCGGATCCGAGTGCTCCAAGCGGCGCAGAAGTTGCGGATCCAGATACAGCGCCACGCCCGCACAGCGTGCGCCGCCGGCATCCCGCGTCTCGGCAAGCAGCAATTCCTCTTCGGTCGCAGGATCCGCGTCCTGCCCGCAGCCCGCGACTGCGCGCCGGTCGGTGACCAGAAAATCGTAGACGTCGTACTGCAGCTCGACGTCGTACAGACGCTCGAGAAGCGACTGCAAACCGCGCAGCACCATGCGTCAATGCTCGCGGCGCGCACCGCCCGCCGTGACCGGCTGCACGCCCAACTGGCGCAGCAGTCCGTGCGCACGCGGGCTGCCGGTCTTCATCCACATTTCGTAGAGGCGCAGTATGTCTGCATCGGTGTGGCGATAGGACGTCTCGCTCACTTCGTTTAGTGCATCGACCAAACCCTGAAATTTCCGCGCGAGCTGCGCGTACACGCCGGCGACGCAGCGCCCCGACAACGAGCGCTGCAGGGTGTCGGCCAGCGAGCTGTACGCGTTGCCGCCCATGGCGATGTGATAATCGATGTCGATGAGCTTGCGCGCAAAGCTGCGTGCAAAAAACCCGGCAACGAACAAGGACACATCGCCCAAGCGTTGCAGACCCCGCTGCCGCGCGCTCGCACTCGGCGCCTCCAGGGCATCCGCCAGCATCCTCGCCAGCGGCCTGATACGCAGCCCGTCGGGCGTGCGCTCGTACAAGGCATCCGCCCTTGAGAACATGGTGAGCAGATTGACGACGTACTGTTCGGCCTGCTCGTCGATGTCGAGATGTTGATGTTCGCTCGCAGTGTGAAATGCGTCACGAAAAAATTCGCGTAGCGAACTCACCGCAACCACAGGCCCTAAAGACGTTGCATGCATGCTTGGCATCCTTTATGAGCTGACACCATCCTATCGACAAAGCTACAGCTAAGTGAATGCAAAAAGCGCGAACTGGCGTCGGAAAATGCCTATATTTTCAGGGTTTTCGCAATCAGCAATCGCGGCGGTAGGCTGCTAACCGGCGCGTGCATCCGCTTGGTGCTAGAGAATTTCTGCGAGCGTCGAAATGGTGCGTGATGGCGGCGCGAACTGTGACGGCCATTCTTTCGCATCGCGGTTGAGCCATGCAGCTTGCAGGCCGGATTGCATCGCGCCGACCACATCCGCGTGCGGGTCATCGCCAATGTGCAGCACTCGCGCGGCGGCGACGCCGGACACTTCGAGCAGCCGCGTGAAAATGCGCGCGTCGGGTTTGGCGGCGCCCGCCGCGATGGCGGTGACATGGCCCTCGAATAAATGCGCGATGCCGCAGCGCTTAAGATCTGCGTTGCCATTACTCACGGCGAACAAGCGATAGCGCAAGCGCAGGCGTTGCAGCGCGGCTTCCACATCGTCAAACAACTGCACGCGGTTGCGCGCCGCGAAGAACACTTCAAACGCCTCATCGGCGTGGGCTTCGTCATGACCTGCTTCCGTGAACAGCTGCGCCAGCGCCCGGCGGCGCAGGAACGTGAAATCGTGGCTGCGCTCGGGGAATTGCGCGACCACGCGCATGCGCAGCGCCCGCAAGGTCTCCGCATCGTGAACACGCATGATTTCCGGGTGCCGCTGCCGCAGCCAGGACAGCATCGCGCTTTCGGCGGCGATCATCAGCGGCCCCACCGGCCACAAGGTGTCGTCCAGATCGAAGCTCAATACCGAGGGTGTAATCATCGACAAACCTTAGCCTGCTAGAATTGCGCGATGAGTCCAGGGGAACCCAACAGCGCGGCGCCGCTGCTCGTACTCGGCAGCAAGAACTACTCCAGTTGGTCGCTGCGTCCGTGGCTATTCTTGCGCAAAGTGGGCTTCGATTTTCGAGAACATGTGATTCAATTCGATGCCGGCGATTATCAGGCCCAGATTGCGGCGCTTTCGCCGTCGCACCGCCTTCCGATGCTGATCGCCGGCAGCGCCAAGATATGGGACTCCCTGGCGATCTGCGAATATGGCGCGGAATGCACCGAACGCGGGCTGCCCCGTAATCGCAACGCGCGGGCTGTGGCGCGGTCGGTGGCGGCTGAGATGCATTCGGGCTTTCAGTCTCTGCGCGATGAAATGCCGATGAACGTTCGCGCCAGACAGCGCCGCGTGGCCATAACCCTGCCGCTGAAGGCCGACATCGCGCGCATCGATGAGATTTGGAGCGGCTGCCGTCAACAATTTGGGTCAGGCGGCAGCTGGCTATTCGGCGATTTCAGCATCGCCGATGCCATGTTCGCGCCGGTCTTGTTCCGGTTTCAGACCTACGGCGCCGATTTGCATCCTGCATCCGCCGCTTACCTGAAAGCTGCGCTCGAGGATCCCAGCTTGCAGGAGTGGCAGGAAGCCGCGTCGCAAGAGGGCCATGCATTGGCCGATGTGGACCGGGTCGGCTCATTGCAGAGCTAAGCCGCAAGCCCGGTTCTTGAGGCTACAATCAGCGATTCTTCTCAATCAAAGAGCAAAATATGCCTGCCGTACGCATTGCCCACTGCCTGGCGTTTTCACTGTTTGCGGCGGCCGCGGGCGCCGCAGGCACTGCAGTGGAAGCGTCTCAGCCTTTCAGCGTGCAGGACATGGTGCGCATGGAGCGTATATCCGAGGTCGCGGTGGCGCCGGACGGCAAGCGAGTTGCCTATACACAGCGCTCCACTGACATGGAAGCCAACAAGGGACGGACCGGCATCTGGCTGCTCGACTCCGGCAAACGCGGCGCGACGCCGCTGCGCCTCACCGACGGCTCCGCCAACGCCTCCGCAGCGCAGTGGAGCATGGATGGGCGCTTTATCTACTTTCTTTCCAACCGCGGCGGCTCTTCCCAAGTTTGGCGGACCGCGGTAGGCGGCGCTTCGCCCGCCGACCCCACACAAGTCACCAACCTGCCGCTCGATGTCGGCAGCTTCCGCGTCTCGCCCAAAGACGATCGAATACTGCTCAGTCTCGACGTGTTTTTGGACTGCGCGGATCTTGCCTGCACCAAGCAGCGCCTGGATGCCGCTGCTCACAGCACCGCGACCGGTGTACTTTATAAGGAACTGTTTGTCAGGCATTGGGACGCCTGGAGCGATAGCCGGCGCTCGCAGATATTTGCGATGACGCTGGACGGCACCGGTGTTGCGCGCGGGGCGCCCGTGAATTTGACCGGCGGCATCGGCGATGTTCCGGGCAAACCATTCGGCGGCCGCGAAGACTATGTCTTCAGCCCCGAGGGAACGCAGGTGGCATTCTCGGTTCGCGCCGCGTCCGGCGAGGCATGGTCGACGAACTTCGACATTTACGAAGTTCCTGCCGACGGCGGCGCCCTGCCCCGCAATTTGACGGCGGATAACAAGGCCGCGGACGCGCAGCCGGCATTCTCCCCGAACGGCGCACAGCTGGCGTATGTGGCGGCCGACAAACCAGATTCCGAATCCGATCGCTTTCACCTGGTACTGCTCAACCTGGAATCGGGCGTCAAGCGCCCCCTAACACAGAATTGGGATCGATCCATCGCCAGCTTTGCCTGGTCGCGCGACGGCAAAACCCTGTTTGCCACCACCGATCATCTCGGCCAGCGCCCATTGTGGGCGGTCGATGTGGCCAGTGGCCGAGCCTCGGCCATCACCGGCTCGGGTGAAGTCGAGGGCTTCGGCGTGGGCGTATCGAAGGTGTTTTACACCGCCAGCAATCTTGCCAACCCGGCTGATCTTTACTCGGTGGGATTCAACGGCGGCAAACCCGTGCAGCTGACGCACTTGAATCAGGCCGTCCTCGAACAACGCAAGTTCGGCGAATACCAGCAATTTAGTTTTCCCGGCTGGAACGGCGAGAATGTCTTCGGCTATGTCGTCAAGCCGGTCGATTTCAAAGCGGACCGCAGATACCCGGTGGCTTTCCTGATTCACGGCGGCCCGCAGGGCAGTTTTGGCAATGCCTGGAGCTGGCGCTGGAATGCAGAAGCGTTCGCGGGCGCAGGCTACGGCGTGATCATGATCGATTTTCACGGCTCCACCGGCTACGGCCAGGCATTCACCGATTCCATCAGCGGCGACTGGGGTGGGAAGCCGCTCGAGGATCTGAAGCTTGGGTTGGATGCGGCCCTCAAGGCCAATCCCTGGCTCGATGGCGAGCACATGTGCGCGCTGGGAGGATCCTACGGCGGGTTCATGATCAACTGGATCGCGGGTGCGTGGCCGGAGCGCTTCAAGTGTTTGGTCAGCCATGATGGCATCCTCGACCAGCGCAGCATGTACTACTCGACCGAGGAACTCTGGTTTCCGGAACACGAGTTCTCCGGCACCGAATACAAGAATCCGGCCGCATACGCCAAGTTCAATCCCATAGACCAAGTAAGCAAATGGAAAACGCCCATGCTGGTGATTCATGGGCAGCAGGACTTCCGCGTTCCGTACGCGCAGGGCCTGGCCGTGTTTACCGCCTTGCAGCGCCAAGGCGTGCCCAGCGAGCTGCTGTTCTTTCCGAACGAGAACCATTGGGTACTGAAGCCGGCCGACAGCGTTCAGTGGTATGAGGTGGTGTTGAGCTGGCTCGGCCGCTGGACCGGACCTTGAGGATTCGCTAAGAGCGTTGCCTACTGCTCGAGGCCGCGCCAAGCCGCCGGGTAATTCGCGCCGAGCTGCAGGATCCGGTGCAGCAACTCGTCGTAGCTCAAGCCGGCGGTCAGCGCCGACGCCGAGAAGTCCTCTGCGGCCGAGAGATTGGGGTTGGCGTTCGCTTCCAGCACGAACAACTCGCCATCGGATCTGAGACGAAAGTCCATGCGCGCATAGCCGGTCAGATGCAGCGCGCGAAAGATGCGCTTGGACAGCTGTTCGAGCCGCGCCGCGGTGCCGTCCGGCAGATCCTTGGCCGCAGCCGTGGTGATGCCATAACGCTTTTGATAGCCGCGGTCCCACTTCACCTTGCGGGTGGCGATCGCGGGCAGACTCTCCGGCAAAGAGCCGAAAGTCATCTCCCACACCGGCAGCACCGTGAGCCGGTCGTTGCCCATCACTCCCACGTACAGTTCGCGGCCCTCGATGTATTCCTCGACCAGCGCATCGGAATGCGTCTGGTGGTGAATGAATTCTATCCGCTCCGCCAGCTGCTTCTCGTCGGCCACCACCGAGGCCTGCGCGATGCCGAGCGACGCGTCTTCGGTCGAGGATTTCACGAACAGGGGAAAGCGCAGTTTCTTCGGAATCCGCGCCTTCTTGCCGCGCGCGAACACCATGAATTGCGGCGTCGGCACACGATGATAGGAGAGCAGCTGCTTGGAGAGAACCTTGTCGCGCGACAGCAGCATGCCGCGCGGATTGCATCCGGTATAGGGCTGGTGCATCAGTTCCAGGAATGCGACGACGTGCTGATCGTAGGTGACGATGCCGTCGAATTCCTCCAGCAGGTTGAACACGATGTCCGGCTTCCAATCGATGATCGAGCGGCGCAATTCCGACAGACTATCGCTCAAGCCCAACGGCATTACTTCGTGTCCCGCCTTCTTCAGATGGGAAATCACGTCGTATTCAGTCCGCCACTCTTCAATCTCCTTCTCGGTCGATCCTTTCAGCGAGTCGGGGGGCACCAGGGTCGAATGCACGAGCACCAAAGCGCGCGCTTTTTTCACAGCGTCACCCGCGGCAGCTTGCGATCCTCATATGATTCAGCCAGCCTGGATGCCACCCACAGCAATTCGCCTTTCAGTTCGCGCCGCGGGCCGCGCACGTACAACCCCAAGCCTTCACAGCGCTCGATCATCAGGCGCAGTACCTGGTGCACCAGATACTCGCTGAACGCGCCCGAGCGCAGGATCTGCTGGCGCAATCCAATGCGCATTTCACGCAGTACGCTGGCCGCCTTCGGCGAGGCGCGCGTGCGCGGCGCCGTGGTGAACACCTTGAGCAGTAATTCGTCGGCGCCCGAGCGCCGCGGCAGCCGGTAGCGCGCCAATTTCTGCTCGTAGTGTTCGCGCAGCGTGCGCGTATCGCCGGTCACGTCCTCGATGCTGCTGCGGTCCGTGACCAGTGGCCGCTGATCGCCGATCTCCTGCGCCAGCTGGTCGATGAACTGAAGTTTCGCGAACGCGGGCCAGCCCGCATATTCGCGCCGCCACTGCGAATTCGGCTTGAGCCACACGGCGAAGGTCTCGGCAAAATCTTCGGTTGGGTGAGCCTGCGCATACCAAGCGCCGAGGTGCTGAACGAAACGCCGGCTGCCGGGCCGCGGCCGATAGGTATCGGGATACGGCAGCGATGCCGGTCCGAAAATGGCGCGCCAATGTTTCCGCCGCCGCAGGCGGTAGGCCGAGTCGATGGCGTGTCCGGCCTCGTGACGCAAAATGCGCATCAGCCAGTTGCGATTGCCACCTTCCACTTCGCGCATGAAGCGGCGTTCGATGCGCACCAGGCGCTTATGCGCCAGGTAGAACGGAATCGCGATGCCCGGAATGCCGTCGGGCGAGAACCATTCCTGGGCCAGCCAGCAATGCGGCCGAAAGCGAATTCCCCGCAGCATCAATTCGCGGTACAACCGCTCGATCGCGCCCTGCAGTTCGGTGCCTTGCACGCGGAGCTTCAGGTCGCAGAAACGCAGACTCAGGAGCTGCTCGTCCGTCAGCCTTTCCCAGCCAATGCTTCGCGCGCCGCCGCGGCGCTTCACACTCATGTCAAGCGCGTCCCATCTCGAGTTCTTCGGCCAAAGCATCCTCATCGGACTCCGTCATGGGCGACACCACACGGCGGCCGTCGAGCCCGGCAAAGTCGAAAATCTTAGGGTCCGCCAGCTGCGACCCCGAGACATTGCAGATGCTGGAAAAGATTGCCTCGATGCGGCCGGGAGATTTCTGTTCCCAATCGCGCAGCATGTTCTTGACGACGCCGCGCTGCATGTTGGTCTGCGAACCACACAGCGTGCACGGAATGATCGGAAACGATCGCGCCGCGGCGTAGCGCGCGATCAATCGCTCCGGCACGAAGCAGAGCGGCCGGATGACGATGTGGCGGCGATCCTCGCTCAGCAGCTTGGGCGGCATTGCCTTCAATCGGCCGCCGAAGAACATGTTCAAGAACAGCGTCTCGACGATATCGTCGCGATGGTGTCCCAGCGCAATCTTGGTGATGCCGTTTTCCGCGGCAAATCGATACAGCGCGCCGCGCCGCAGGCGCGAGCACAACCCGCACATGGTCTTCCCTTCCGGTATCACGCGCTTCACCACCGCGTAGGTGTTCTGCTCGATGATCCGAAAGCGCACGCCGAGATCCTCAAGGTAGCGGGGCAGCACTTCGACCGGGAATCCGGGCTGCTTCTGGTCGAGATTCACCGCGGTGATTTCAAAGTTCACCGGCGCACTGCACTGCAGGCTCAACAGCATGTCGAGCAGGGTATAGGAGTCCTTGCCGCCGGACAGGCACACCATTACATGGTCGCCCTCGCCAATCATTGCGTAATCGGCGATGGCTTTGCCGACCAAGCCGCGCAGCTGTGCCGCGAGCTTTTTGAAATTGTTGGAAGTCGACGTTGGCGCCGTGGTCATGGGTCTTCTAGGGCGATTCGAGATACTTGGCTTCCAAGTATCTCAAGTAAGCGGCGGCCGTCAGCGGCTTGCCGGTGGCTTGTTTGATGAGCTCCTGTACCGGCAGCCTCGCGCCTATGCCGTGCACGTTGTCCCGCAGCCAATCCATCACCCCGCCGAATTGGCCGGCGGCGATCTCCTCGTCGAGCGACGGGCGCGCTGCGCGCATGGCCTCGTTCAATTGGCCGGCGATCACGGCCCCGAGCGCGTAGGACGGAAAATACCCGAAATGCCCGACCGCCCAGTGAATATCCTGCAAACACCCTTCGACGTCGTTTGCCGGACGAATGTTCAGGCGCTGCTCGAGGTTCGCATTCCAGGCTTCCGGAAGATCCGCCACCGGCAGTGAGCCCTCGAGGATTTTCTTTTCGAGTTCGTAGCGCAGCATGATATGAGCCGGATAGGTCAATTCGTCGGCGTCCATTCGAATGCAGCTGCGGCGCACCCGGATCAATAGACGGTATAAATTCGCCTCGTCCCACTCCGGCCCGCTGACTTGCAAGTACTTTTCCAGCAGCGGCCGCAGGTATTTCACGAAGGAGCGGCTGCGGCATAGGTTCATCTCGAAGAGCAGCGACTGGCTTTCCTCGAGGGCGAGGCCCCGGTCCCGTCCCACGGGCTGATCGCGCCACTTCATCGGCAGCCCAAGATCGTACATGGCGTGGCCGGTTTCATGCACCGCACCCAAGAGACCCGAAAAAGGATCAGACAGATCGAAACGAGTGGTGACACGGATGTCGCCCGGCACCCCTTCGGTGAAGGGATGCTCGCTTTCGTCGAGACGGCCGCGATCGAAGGGGAATCCTAAGGCTTTGAGCACATCCACCGCGAGCGAGCGCTGGCGCGCGACGCTGAACTTGCCCGCCAAGGGCGTGGGCGGGTGGGCTGCCTGCACCTCGATGGCCTGATTGATGAGACCGGGGAGCTTGCGCGACAGCGCCTTGAAAATAGTGTCGATGTCCGCGACCGAAATACCCGGCGTAAACCCATCGACCAAGGCATCGTAGGGCGCCAACCCGCGCGCTTGACCGAGCAGTGCCGCCTTGTCGCGCACCAGATGCACCACCTCTTCCAGGTGCGGGGCCAGCAATTTGAAATCATTGGCCTTTTTGGCTTCGACCCAGAACACTTCGGCGCGCGCGGTGGCTTTGGCCAGACGGGAAATGAGCGATGGCGGTGTCGCGATGGCATGATCGCGCTGCCTGCGCATCTCGCGCAGATTGGCCAGTGGCCAATCCTCCAGTTGCGAGGCGCCCGCCTCCGCGCGCTCCAGCAGCCGCGCCACTTTCGGCGTCGTGAGCAGCGCATGGTGCTCGGTCTCGAGCGCCGCCAATTGTTCGCCGCGCACATCGGCGCTGCCGCGCGGCATCATCACCGCAGCATCCCAGCGCAGCAGCGACAGCGCGCCACGAAATGCGTGGAGGCGGCGAAATTCCTGTTCCAATTGCTCGTACGGCGAGGCGGCCATGAGACCCTTGTGGCGGCGCTTAAAGTGGTACGCGCCTTTGTTTAATCGGCAAGTCTAGCAGACCCGACGCTGACGCAAGGCGAGCATCTCCCGCGAAAAACGCCGCCGCTTCAATGAGTTATAGCGGACTCGAGCGACAACGAGCCATGTTGGCGAAACGGCAAATCTCTCAAGAACGGCAAATCGATGCTGGCCGCGCCGGTGAGTTCATAGTCGATCGATTTCGCGTTCTGATTCAGCTTGTCGGCAAGCAGCAACCACGCCAGCGCCACGTTCGCCGTGATGCTCATATCGAATTCGGATTCGCCAAACGCGGGAACCGTAAAGGCGTGATCGCTCACGCCGCTCGCGATTTGCTGACCGCCGACATGAAGTTCGGCGTGCAGCCCGCGCACGGGCAGCTCGCGGTCGTTGGGATTTTGAATGTTGAGTTTGACGGCAAACTTCTGCTGCAGCAGATTGGCGCTCACCATCTCGATGCTTATCACCGATACGTTGGGGCGGATGAATTTCGGAGCCATGAGGGCACAGGCCCCGAGCAACGAGCAGGCGGCGACAGCCAATGCCAGCGCGAGGCTCGCGCATCGTTTGTGCCTCAACAAAGTCCCCGGTCTCGTGGCAACATGAGGAAATGATACCGATTCGGGGGACACGGGCTTTCACAATCATTGCACTGTGGGGACCATTGGCGGCCAACCTGGCGCGCGCCGATGTGCCGCAGGGTGCCCCCGTGACGACCCAACCGGTCGCCTGCCTTGCCTCGGGCGACGGATACCTGCACGCGCACCTGGGGGGCGCCATCGATGCACGCCTTGATTGGCCCAACAGCGGCACCCGCTGCGAAGGCGAATCGAGGGAACACCCGCCCGGCGTGCGCCTGAGTTTTCAACGCGCCTCCGGTGCCGCGCCGAATTTGCTGCTGGTATTCGGCCTGACCGGGGTTCGCGAGGGCCAGGGCGCTCGTGAGGTCAAAGCCAATCTAACCATCATTGTGCAAGGGACGAGCCGTATCTTCGGCACCCTTGGCGATTCGCGCTGCACCGTGGATTCCCTGACACAGCGCCCGCTCGAGCGAACCGGTACCTACCGTCTCGAAGCGCGCGGCTTCTGCACCCAGCCGGCCCACGCGGTCCGCGGCTTAGGCGACGTGCTGGTGAGCACTTTTGAATTCGCCGGACCGGTTACCTTCTTTACGGAGAAAAATTAATGCCAGCAACGGTCATGCGGATAGCGGATGCGGTTCAAAGATACATCATCGCGTGGACTGGCTTTTGGATGTTGGCCGTTCTCGCCGCTGCGGCGCCGGCCCGCGCCCAGTACGTCGAGCCCTTGTCCGCATTTCCGCAAAGCGTGCTTGCCATCCGCACCGCGGACGGCAAGGTAATTAATTTCAAGATCTGGACCGCCGACACCCCGCGCCGCGAGGAGCAGGGCCTGATGTTTGTCCGCGAAATGGATGAGCACACCGGCATGCTGTTTTTGTTTACCGAGAACAAACGGGTCACCATGTGGATGAAGAACACTTACATTTCTCTGGATCTTCTGTTCATGAACCGTCAGGGAAAGATCGACTACGTCGCCGCGCGGGCGACCCCGCTGTCTGAGGACATCATTGGACCGCCGGGTCCAGAGTTCGCGGTGCTGGAGTTGAACGGCGGCGCGGCGGCGCGGCTTGGCATCGCGGTCGGGGACTTGGTCCTGCATCAGAGCTTCAAGCGCCCTAATTAGGCTTTCGGGAGCCGTATACGCGGCCTGTAGCTCAAAAACAACAGCTGTAATGAGGCTGGGAGGCCAATTCCGGCCCGCACGACGGGCTCTCAAGCCGCCGCGAGCCCGTGATATTCGCAGATCTGCACCGTGCACATACCCAGTCGGTGGCCTCGCCGGGTGTCGGCAGGGGCAGGCGTAGCCGCTCTTGGCATGCATTAAGTATCGCCGAGCTGCTGCAAGCCGGGTGAGAATCTGCGGGCACAGCACTTTTTGGGTGCTGATGCAGCTTGGCAACAGCTGAATGGCATGTTGTAATCGGTGCACATCTCGGAATGGCTCCCTTGGGAGACATGCGCAGCCGCTGCGCGAGCCATCCGATACTCGAATTGAATCGCCTAATTCATTGAAGGGAGCAGCAAATGGGGAATAATCGCAAATTGCAGTATGCAATCCGCGCCGCTATCGCGATGGCGGGCGCCACTGCAGCGGCACCGGCCGCATTTTCGCAAACTGCGGCGGCCACAGAGCCCGCAGCGGAATTGCAAGAAGTCGTGGTAACCGGATCGCGCATTCAGCAAAATCCGAACGACATTTCGATCAGCCCAGTCGTTAGCGTCACGGCGCTCGAGATCGCGCAGACC
>Ga0210409_10006621_pt1 | contig 12018 bp, 9 predicted proteins | sample IncBWH17MmetaG_FD_161649 | JGI IMG/M metagenome (GOLD analysis project Ga0210409, IMG submission 161649) | Forest soil microbial communities from Barre Woods Harvard Forest LTER site, Petersham, Massachusetts, United States - Inc-BW-H-17-M | ecosystem: Environmental > Terrestrial > Soil >...
GTGTCAAACGTTGGAACGAGCGACTGTCGCCTTGGGCCGAACAAGTGCGCGCCTTTCGCAACGAAGGATTTTACGAACGCTTTCCCGCCAAGGGCCAGGTCGAGCGCGTGGGTCGCATCCATCGGGAACTCTCCCGCAGCGCCGGCATCCAGCCCCGGCCAAAGGCGAGTTCAGCCGCGATTGCCAACGGACAACCGGCCGCCGCCGAGTGAGGCTGCGATCATTTTTTCCTCGTGGATCTTTCCTGCAGCCAAACCACATCCTGGTTGTTTGGGGTTCTGAAGATGTCCGCGGTTTCCGCATTTTCAGTCAAAGGTGGCATTGTGCGGGGGTCCCGCCAACGCTTGATCTCTGAATGGCCATCGGCAAACGAGAAGCCGCACGCAAGGTTGTGGTACATCCCCGGCAAATCATAAAAACCGGTTAACTCGGGCGAGTTCGGCCATCCCGTCATGTCCGTCGCAAAGTTGCCGATATCAATGCTGTCCTGGCGCATGTCCAGCAGCAGCCAGGTCCGGGAGGGACCCGGATCGACGAGATCCGACATCTTGAAATAAAGCCGCCAACCGCCACCCGAGAGCCCCGCATCATCGCCCGCAAAACCCCCGAACCACACGTTCATTGACATGCTGCGCACTCGCGGTTTCTGCACTCCATTGACAGTCACAAACGAACGGTCGGCCGGGCATTTCCAAATCCCCAGGGATTTGCCGCAGTACGGCCAGAGTGGGCTTTTCATGATATCGATCTGGGGATCCCAGTTCGAGCGGTTGTTCGGATCGAAATCCATCAACCCCTTTACCCACGCATACGCGCTCAATACCGGATCGGCTCCATCGCTGGCCATCGGCAGGTTGTCGTGGCTGTCTTCTGCGTACATCCTCCAAGCCAGCGCAAGCTGCTTATGATTGCTCATGCACTGAATGCCCTGGGCCTTGAGCTTGGCCTTGGTCAGCGATGGAAGCAGCATCGCCGCCAGGATCGCGATGATGGCGATCACCACTAACAATTCGATCAGAGTAAAAGCTCGGGAAGACGTTGGCTTCATAATCGACGGGTCTTGCACGCCGTTCCAACTGGGCTAATCCTGCCACAGCACGCGCACCTGGGGAACATGTTATCCTGAATGTAGCACAGGAGTGCCCTCCTCGTCTACAAGGCCGAATCTGCCAGAATCTGGCCATCAGCGCCCCCAATGTGCAGCGCAAACGGTTCGTCGGACTGAAAGTCCGCGTAAGTCTACGCGGTCTTAGAAATTTTTGATTGACGCGGCTTGCTACATGTGCAAAACGTAGTGAATAGCTGATTCTGAAAGAGCCTGCGTCCCCATTTGTTTTAGCGCAGGCCCGGTCGAAATCGAGCAATAGGCCGATGCGGCAGGTAGTACGTGCCGCCCAGAGCGTTCGACAAAGCCAAAAGCAGCCAAAGTAAACCGGATCGGGGCTGTGCCCTTTTCCTCTGAACTCGAAGAGTTTTCGCCAGTCCGTAACCGGCTCGACATGCCAAAGTAACCGTGAACTTGTTGTGATCGCATCGGCACCGGCTAAGTTTGGCGCCAACATCCCGGATGATAATCGAAAAGAATTTAGCAAAGAATTGTTGCAACCGAGCGCTCTCGCCGCGAGGAACGCAATCAACACTGATAAACACTATGAAAAAACTAATCAAATTCACGTCCGCAAGTCTCCTGGCGGGCATCCTGGGCCTTAGCTTATCGGGCCGTATTGCCACGGCAACAACCGTCACGAACGGCTTGACCGTCCATCTCAAATTTGACAACGACCTGAAGGACTCCAGCGGCCACGGAATTAATGGCACGAACGTGGCGCTGGGCACGGTTGATACAAACGGCGTCACGTTTGCCACAGGCTTCCTTGGGCAGGCCGTGCACATTGTCGTGACAGTCGACGGAACCACCAATAGCTACGTCAGCTTGGGATATCCGGCATTGTTGCATTTCGGAAGCGACGCAACCAGCAATCGCACCGATTTTTCGGTCGCGATGTGGGTGAAAATTGCGTCGTCTACCGCCGACGAGCCCTTCATCTCGAACAAAAACTGGGATAGCAGCGGGAATCAGGGATGGATCATTTCCAACGAGGGCGATGGCACTCGAGTTCAACTCAAGGATGACGTGAATCCGAAGTGGGACATGGTTGGCCATGCCGGCCCACAACTGGAGGATAAAAGCTGGCACCATCTGGCGGTGACCTTTCAACGCACCAACCTCGTCAGCACGTACGTCGATGGCGTGCTCCTGAACACATATTCCATGGCTCCGGCGGGTGGTAATGCTGTGGGCAGCCTCGAGACGGACGGCTTGGGCAACCCTCCTCGTGGAGTGCCCGGGCCGGACTGGGCCGTCAATCTCGGCGAGGACGGCACCGGACTTTATGCCACCAACGATACCGCGGCGATCGATTGCCTCATGGATGATGTGGGCATCTGGCGCCGCGCTTTGACCGCGTCAGAGGTGCAGGAGATTTACAATAAAGCCAGCATTTCCGGCCAGACTCTGGAACAGGAACCGCTGGTGACCAGCGTTCTGCCCTCCAATTATGCGATGCCGGCGGGTTCGGTCAACACCAACCAACCCGGATTTCGGACTCGACCTTACCAAACCGCAGCCTCAGAGGGCGGGACGATTGCCTGGACTGAGGGGCAACAAGCCGGATTGTACGGTCCAAACATCGCCGACTTGTCTGGCGCTGACGCCAGCGGGTACTACACCATCACAAACGTCGTGAACTGGAATATTTCTGCCGGCGGAACCGTCGACACTTTCCCGCCTGCTGACTCATTTCCCGGGATTGGAGCGAACGGGACCGTTAACTTTTCCGAGCAGGTCTTAACCTATTTGGAGTTTCCCACCCCGGGAGCCTACATCCTCGGGGTCAATAGCGACGACGGCTTTGGCGTCACCGCATCGGTTCTTAATCCGAAGGACCTTTCGACCGCCATCAGCTTGGGCAAGTTCGACGGCAACCGTGGCTCGGGTGATACCTTATTCCAGGTTGCCGTGCCTCAGGCAGGCATCTATCCGGTGCGACTGCTTTACTGGCAGGCAGGAGGCGGAAGCAGTGTTTCATTCTTCAGCGTGCTTACGAACAGCACCAGCACCAACTTTGTGCTCATTAACGATCTTTCGACACCGGGCGCTTTGAAGGCCTATGCCACCGCGAAGGTTGCCCCTCCATATGCGAGCGCCTTTAATTTTAGTCCCGCCGGGTTTAGTTTCGTCATTCAGGACGATGTCTCCGCATTGGCAACGAACTCTTTACAGGTCAAGTTGAACGGGGCGACGGTACCTGTGACTGTAAGCAAGAGTGGTTCGGTCAACAATATCAGCTATGCGGCTCCGGCATTGTTCGTCCCCGGAACCAGCAACGTTGTTTCCGTCCAGTTTTCTGACAATGCCCAGCCCCCGCATAATCTTTCCGATGTTTTCACCTTTGTGGTTCCTCCGTACACACTGCTTCCGCCCAGCGCGGCGCTTCCCGCATCGGCTGTGGATACGACCCAGCGTGGGCTTTCCTTCAAGATGAGCCAAATCGATTCAGGTGTTTCCGGAGTGATGGCCGCCAACATAGCTCACGCCGAAGCCCAATTGGCCGGCGTGCTAATCGATCCCACGACGGGGACAAATTATCCGAACATATCCTTAGCCGGACCTCAACCCGATGGCAGTTACATTGTCACCAACATCAACTTTTCCTACGACCTCACTGCGCAACAGGGCGCGTTCACTACTGCCAACGGTTATCCTGATTCGGAGTTTCCGGGCGCCAACGGCGCCGATAGCGCGAATATGGCCGGAGAGGTCGTCGCTTACCTCGACCTGCAACCAGGGTTTTACACCTTCGCGGTGAATGCAACGGATGGCTTCCGCCTCACCGTAGGGGCCAATCCGCTCGACGCGTTTGGGACCACGCTGGGTTTGTTCGACTATCGCGCCATCACCACTGAAACCCGGTTCGGGGCCGCTGTCCAGACGGCGGGGATCTACCCGGTTCGCTTGACATGGTTCCGCACTGCCAAAATAGCCGATAATAGTGGCGACGGCAGCCTGGAGTTCTACACGATCGACTCGCTGGGAAACAAGATCCTGGTAAACGACAGCACCAAGGCAAACGCGGTGAAGGCATACTGGAAGCGAACGGCTGGGTACGGAAGTTTCGTTAGTTACGCCGGGCCTAGTTCCTTTGTTTCGCCGTTTGGCAGTAGCGCCGACGTAGGTTTCACGAATGCCACCGTTGTCATCAGTGACGGTTCTTCAAACCAGGTGGTCGCATCCTCGGTTGTTTGGACCGTGGATGGAACCGTCGTGGCGACCAGCGGCACGACCTCAAATGGGCAGACTACTGTCACCTATAACCCACCCGGCCTGCAACTTCCCAGGACAGTGCACTCTTCCACCTTGGTTTGGAGCGAAGCGGGCGCCGGGGGATCGCGCCACACCAACAATTGGAACTTCCACCTCCTGCGCAACTATATCCTCCCGGCGCCAGTCTATTCTGAGAATTTCGAATCTACCCCGGCCGGGCCCAATCCCTCGGTTCCCACAGGCTGGGTTCAGACCAACTTTACCGGGAGTGAAATCGCCGGCAACGACCCCTCCAACCTGCGCTCGGATTTTTACCTGGGCTGGGTGGTCGTCGACAAGTCCTTCAACATCTCAAAGGACTTTGGTGTCAGCAGTTACGTGCCTCAGATCCTTAATGGCGTGGCCTTCGATGAAAACACCAATGCGCTGCTGGTCAATCACTATATCCGTGCCGAGTCGGACGCCCGCCAGAATGGTCCGCCGGGCCAGATCCAATATCTGTACACAAAACCCTACGACCTCACCGGGAAGTCCGGGATTGTGATCGCCTTCGACAGCGCTTACGAACAGAACCAGGACAGCCTGGCGGCCCTGGAATACACGGTTGATGGAACGAATTATTATCCAGTCCTGTATTGGGTCCAAGGCGATTGGGACAGCCAGGCTCCGCCCGATACAATCCGCGATGGTTTGGGCAATATCGACGTCATAAAAACGATGACAACCACTTATAGCGATGTCGCCTACTACACCGATCCCGTTAGCAACCAACTCGTCGGCGGCTACTACGGGTTCTTCATCAAAGCCCCCATCACTCAGGCCCTGGCACCTTATATTGAAGGCCGCCTCAACGATGATGGCACAGAATCCAAACGCATTGAGCTCTACCGCGTTCCCTTTGCGGATAACCAGAAGAACGTGGTGTTCCGGTTTGTGCAAGCCGGCACGTCAAGCTGGTATTGGGCTATTGACAACTGGGGCGTCTACAGCGTCCCGTCGCTCGCCAATCAAGCCCCCGGAACCTTGAGCGTAAGCCTGTCCAGTGGCCAGGTGAACATCTCGTGGACTGGCGGCGGCACAGTTCAGTCGGCTTCGTCTGTTTTAGGCCCCTGGACAAATGTGGCTAATCCCTCAAATCCGCTGAAGGTTTCGCCGACGGGTGGACAGCAGTTCTATCGGCTCCACCAATAAATGCTTATTTGCGGCAGCTTCTTTTGAGGCGCCGCTTAAAAATGTTCAATAGCGCCGGCCTCGGATCAAGGAATTGAACCGAGGCCGGCTATTGCTTTCAGTGCGCGTGAAGCGAATTCACATTCTCGATTGTTTTTTGGCAAGGGTTTTTTGGCTGGCTATCTGCCTGTGCTGTGGGAAGGTGTCGTGCCACGGACAATCGCCCATTGACCATATCCTGGTTATCGGGTGTGATGGTTTTGGCTCGGTCGGCTTCACTCCTTCCAATACGCCGGTGCTTCATCGGCTTATGCGGGAAGGTTCTTATACCCTGCACGCGCGGGGCGTCATGCCCACCTCGAGCAGCCCCAACTGGGCTTCTATTATCATGGGCGCCGGCCCCGAACAACACGGCGTGACGTCCAATGATTGGGAAACCAATAAGTTCGAGATCACACCCGTCGCGGTTGGTTCCGGGGGAATCTTTCCCACGATTTTCGGAATTCTGCGCGAACAACGGCCTGGCGCGTTTATTGCCTGTGTTCATGATTGGGATGGCTTCGGCCGTTTGCTCGAACCGCGCGCGATGGATCTTCTGGAGAACGTAAAGGGCTCCCCCAACACCGCCCGGCGCGCCGCGGAAGTCATTCGCCAGCGCAAGCCCACTTTTCTTTTCGTCCACTTCGATGGCGTGGACCACGCCGGGCACGAGTTCGGCTGGAAAACGCCGCAATTCTTTCAAGCCGTGGCGGAGGTCGACGGCCTCATCGGCAACCTTCTGAGCGCCTTGAGCGAGGCCGGCATTCGGGACCAAACCGTCGTGATCATGACCGCTGATCACGGCGGCAAAGGCAAGAGCCATGGTGAGCCCACGATGGAGGAGATTGAGATACCGATAATATTAGCCGGCCCGGGCATCAAAAGGGGGCACGAAATAACTGGGCCGGTGAACACGTACGATACGGCTGCCACTGTGGCGATGCTTTTCGGGTTGAAAGCGCCGGAGGCCTGGATAGCGAAGCCGATACGAGAGGCGATGGGCGAGAAATAGTCTGCTTGACCGATTGGCCGCGCAGATACTATTATCCCGCCTGTGAGGATAACTTCGTAACATTAATAGGTCCTATAGGACTTATGCGGCCTATACGACCCATTTCCAGGAGATCATCTATGGCCAAAGGCTTTATCCCGCCTCATGGGGGTTACAAAAATCTACTCTCCTTTGAAAAAGCACGGGTTGTCTTTGATGCCACGCTGTTCTTTTGCGAGAGGTTTCTCGCGCGAGGAGATCGCACCTATGGCCAGATGGTCCAGGCCGCCCGCTCCGGCAAACAGAACATCGTAGAGGGCAGCCAGGCCTCGGGAACATCAAAGGAAACCGAACTCAAGCTGGTGGGCGTAGCTCGCGCCAGCCTCGAAGAATTGCTGGAGGACTACCGCGATTTTCTCAGAAACCGAGGAGTGCCCGCGTGGGACAAAAACAGCCGCGAAGCCCTCTTTGTGCGCAAGCTCGGCTGGAGGAAAAATACGTCCTATGAGACCTATAGGACCTATATCGAGACGCGGCCACCTGAAGTCGTGGCGAACATTATCCTCTGTGTGATTCACCAGGCGAACTACCTCCTCGACCAGCAACGGCGCCAGTTGGAACGGGCATTCCTGGAGGAGGGTGGCCTGCGCGAGCGCATGACTCGCGCGCGCTTGGTAGAACGCGCTCGACAGAACCAACCATTCGAGCGGTGAAGTGCCGGCTGGCGGGAGGCTCTTCCGGCGAATTTCGTTGACTCGCTTGATCTCCTCTGTTTTTGTTTCCCCATGCTCGCGCCCTCGCGCCGCCAACACATTATCTAGTTGCTATGGCTGAAAACCGTTCCTTGAATCGTCGTTGCTTCCTCAAAACCCTCGGCGCCACAGCGCTCGCCACGCCATTCTTAACGCGTGGGCTAATGGCCCGCTCGCCTAACGAAGTGCTGCGTCACGCCAGTTTCGGCGCTTCCGGCATGGCCTGGTCTGACCTCAATGAGTTTGCCAAGTTCAAAGAATTCGAGTTGGTCGCCGTCGCCGAGGTCGATCTCAATCGCACAGTCGAGCTGCGCAAGAAATTCCCGCAGACCCGGATTTATCAGGACTGGCGTGAGATGCTTGATAAGGAGGCCAAGCGCATCGATTCGGTCAACGTTTCCACACCCGACCACATGCACGCGCTCATGGGGATGAGCGCCATGGAGTTGGGCAAACATGTCTATGGCCAAAAACCTCTGGCCCATGATCTTTACGAAGTGCGTCGACTCACGGAGTACGCCTCCCAGGCCAAGGTGGTGACGCAAATGGGCATCCAGATTCACGCCACAAGTCATTATCGCATGGCCAAATTGCTCATACAGGCCGGCACCATTGGAAAGGTCAAGGAAGTCCATTCCTGGTGCCCCAAATCCTGGGGCGATCCCAGCCCGCGTCCCGACCAGCGCGATCCCATACCCTACGGGTTCAACTGGGACCTCTGGCTCGGGGTCTGCTCCAAGCGACCCTTCATCGGCAACGGCTACTATCATCCCGCCAACTGGCGCAAACGCCTCGACTTCGGAACCGGGACCTTCGGCGATATGGGTTGCCATATCTTTGATCCGGTATTCTGCTCGCTCGACCTGAGCGCCCCGCTTTCGGTTCGCTCCGAGGGAACCGCCCCGAATCAGTGGAACTGGGCCATGGACTCGCACATCGTTTACTTGTTCCCCGGGACCAACTTCACTACCGGCGATCTCAAGGTGGCCTGGTATGATGGCGACCAAAAGCTTCCGGCGGAGGTCATGGCGTTGTTGGAGGGAGATGAACGCCCCAACACCGGATCGATTTTCGTCGGAACCCAAGGCACGCTCGTGCTCCCTCATTGGGCGCGTCCTTTGCTTTACCCGGACAAAAAATACCGGAACCTCAAATACCCGGAGGTCGAATCGGGGGACCACTGGGGCCAGTTCATCGACGCCTGCCGCAGTCGTGCCGCAACCGAAGCCAATTTCAGTTACGCGGGGCCGCTTACCGAAACCGTTCTGCTGGGCGGCGTCGCCTCCCACTTCCCGCAGACCAGTCTTAATTGGGATTCGGCCAGGCTCGAGTTCGATCTGCCGCCCGCCAATTTCTACCTCCGCCGCGATTATCGCGAGGGCTGGGGAACCAAAGGCTTAAGCTTGCCTGTTTAAGCTCGGATCTTGACCTGTTGTTACTAAAACGTAACCCGTTCGCCTTTGTCCTTTCGTGGCGGCCTGCTAGAAAGACTAGCCGTGCGCAAGAGAATACTGGTGGTCGAGGATGACCTCGATTTGGTCGAGTTATTGAAATTCAACTTGTCCAATGCCGGATTCGCCGTTGCGGTAGCCACTGATGGAGCCGAAGCTCTCAAAAAAGCTCGTTCGCAGCATCCCGACCTCGTCTTATTGGATTTAATGCTGCCCGAGTTGGACGGTTTCGCTGTTTGCGAGATTTTGCGCCGCGACGCCTCCACGACCACGATTCCCATCATCATCCTGACGGCAATGTCGGGTCAGTTAGCGCGCGTGGCCGGCATGGGGGCGGGCGCCAACGACTACCTCACCAAGCCGTTCAGCCCCAAGCAACTACTCGGCCGGATCGAGAATCAATTGGGCCGAATGCAAGCCGCCTCCGGATCGTGACCCGGCCGTAACCGGGTTGTCACAAACTCGCCATTGTCGCCGGCGGCATTAACATGGTATCCAAGAGCGGCGTGAGACCTAAGATCCTGATTGTCGATGATGAACCGGAGGCGGTCGAACTGGTGGAGTTCAACCTCAAGCAAAGCGGTTTCGACGTTCTGACGGCCTCGGATGGTGCCGAAGCTCTCAAAAAGGCTCATTCGTCGCTCCCGAGCCTGATCGTGCTCGACCTCATGTTACCCGAGGTGGACGGGTTGGAGGTCTGTAAGATGCTTCGGCGCGATCCCGCAACTGCTGGCATTCCGATCGTCATGGTCACCGCCAAAGCGGCGGAAATTGACCGAATTTTGGGGCTCGAGCTGGGTGCCGACGATTACCTGACCAAGCCGTTCAGCCCGCGTGAACTGGTGTTGCGCGTCAAAAAAATCCTGCAGCGCGGCCGCCCTGCCACCGAAGAAGTCGATACTTATAAATTCGGCGACTTGTTGATCGATTCGCCCCGGCACCTGGTTAGCTGGCGTGGCAAGCAGGTCGACTTGACGGCGACCGAATTCAAGCTGCTGACCGTACTGGCGCAGCGCCGCGGACGCGTCCAATCCCGGGAGCAATTGCTACGCGATGTTTGGGAATACAATAGCCTGATCGATACCCGGACCGTCGACACCCATATGCGGCGCCTGCGCGAAAAGCTCGGTGCGGCCGCAAAATACCTCGACACCGTCCGGGGCGTTGGCTATCGCTTTCTGGACGCTTAACTGCCGGCAAATCCGGCTGGCGCTGGATGCTTTGGCCCTTCCTGACAATTGCTGTTTTGACCGCCGCAGCCGGCTTGCACTTTTGGTGGCGTGCCAGATTCCGGCGGGCACAGGCCGACGCCCAGGAAGCTTTGCAGAAACTGCAGCAGGACCACGATCGAGCCAGCCTTCAGGTCCAAACCCAACGCGAAGCGCTCTTCGACAGCATGGCCGAAGGATTGCTGCTCCTGGATGAAACCGGCCGGATTCAACTGGCCAATCGCGCCTTTACCCAACTGTTCGGTGTGAACACCGAGATCCGATCCCGAACCATCATCGAAGCCCTGAGGCTGCATGAATTGACCGAACTCGTCGATATTTTGGGAACCCAAAAACAGGTGCTGGGCCGTGAGCTGAAAATTGCCCGACCCCATGAGCGCTGGCTCCAGGTCAATGGCTCGGCCATTTTTGATGCCGCTGGCCGCCGGCATGGCACGGTCCTGGTCTTCCATGATCTGACCCGGCTAAAAAAGCTTGAGCGCACTCGCCAGGAATTTGTCGCCAATGTCAGCCACGAACTTCGCACCCCGCTGTCGCTCATTAAGGGGTATGTCGAGACCTTGCTCGATGGCGCCAAGGACAACCCCGAGGTGGTGGGCAAGTTCCTCCAGACTATTGATCGCAATGCCGAGCGATTGAGGCTGCTCATCGAAGATCTGCTCACGATTTCCGAATTGGAATCCGGCCGCGTTAAACTCAATCTGCAGTCCGTCTCCTTGCGTTCGCTGACGGAAAAGGTCGTCGCTGATTTTCGAGAACGCGCCGGTGCCAGGCAGATGAATTTAACCGCTCAGGTTCCCGACCTGCGCCTTCACGCCGATGCCGATCGCGTTGAACAGGTCCTCTGCAACCTGGTCGACAATGCGATTAAGTACGGCCGAACCCAAGGTCAGGTCTGTGTTGCGGCGCGGCGGGCCGATGATCGCCAGATCGAAATCTCCGTTCAGGATGATGGGCCGGGTATTCCACCCGAGGCCATCGAGCGCGTGTTCGAGCGATTTTACCGTGTCGATAAGGCCAGATCACGCGAGCAAGGCGGCACCGGACTGGGACTTTCCATCGTCAAGCACATTGTTCAAGGCCACGGCGGACGTGCCTGGGCTACCAGCCAGCTCGGCCACAGCGCCACCTTTTATTTCACCCTCCCCGAAGATCCCGGCGGCCTGCAGCCGCCCTTGCTGTAACCCTGGGAGCGCCGGCGTCTCGCCGGCCCGTTTCACATTACGGGCTTTCAGCCCGAAGAGACCAAGCACCAGAAACGTCCAAACTCCAGGACCTCTTTCCTTTGGTCCAACCTTTGATACGTTGTTGGTGGCGATGGCACTGACGCGAGACTACAAACAACTGGTCCCGACAAATTGATCAATACGACGTGGAGCCGAAGTTGTGATTTTTCTGAACGTACAATATCAAGCCTCAACGCTTCGCACTACTGCCCGATCCGCCTTCTCGCTCATCGAACTACTCGTCACCGTCGCCATTATCCTTATCCTGACAACTCTGTATTTCGGGCCCAACACCGCCAACCGGCAGCAAGCGCTCAAGCGCGCCTGCCAGAAGAATCTTGAGAAGATCTATGTCTCGATGGAGATTTACGCCAATGAGCACGGCGGCAAGTTCCCCGAGGTGTCCGGCGCCCGGACTTCGGAGGAAGCACTGGACGTGCTCGTGCCCAAGTACACATCGGATACTTCGCCCTTCATCTGCCCAGGTAGCAAAGACGCCGCCTTGCCGCAGGGCGAATCGTTCCGGTCCCGCCGGATTAGCTACGCGTATTATATGGGGAGGCTTCTGACCAACAGCGCCCAGGTGCTCATGAGCGACCGGCAGGTCGATACCCAAGCCAAGACGGCGGGCCAGACTGTTTTCTCAGCCACCGGCAAACCACCCGGCAATAATCATCGGAAATTTGGCGGCAATTTTCTCTTCTGTGATGGTCATGCCGAAATGGGCCCTGCCACCGCGCCATTCCCTCTCGGGCTGACCAACGGCGAAGTGTTGCTCAATCCCTGAGGCTGGTCATGAAAATCGAGTGTTCCTGCGGCGCCAAGTTCGAATTCGA
>Ga0210409_10006623_pt1 | contig 12016 bp, 13 predicted proteins | sample IncBWH17MmetaG_FD_161649 | JGI IMG/M metagenome (GOLD analysis project Ga0210409, IMG submission 161649) | Forest soil microbial communities from Barre Woods Harvard Forest LTER site, Petersham, Massachusetts, United States - Inc-BW-H-17-M | ecosystem: Environmental > Terrestrial > Soil >...
GGCCGCGCTCGGTTTGTATGGTGTCATCAGCTACTCCGTCGCCCAGCGTACCCCGGAAGTCGGCATCCGGATGGCGCTCGGAGCGCAGCATTACGAAGTGCTGGCGATGGTGCTGGGGCAAGGTCTGCGCTTAGCCGATCATCGGCCTCGCGTTATCCCTGCCGGTCAATAGAATCTTCGCCGCTCAGCTCTTTCACGTGAGCCCGTTCGATCTGTCTACACTTGCCCTCACAGGCGCAGTGTTGATCGCCGCCGCATTGCTGGCCAGCTATATTCCCGCCTGGCGAGCGACGCGTGTCGATCCTGCGGAGGCACTCAGGCACGAATAGAGATTATCAGGTCCAGAAGCTCGACCCTAGGGTGCCGGCGCCGTCAGCGGCGTTGGGCTTCCGCGGTGGCCTGTGTCGCGGTCACGTGCTCCTTGCCGTCCGGAAAACGCTTGTTGATCTCACGCACCATCGTGATCATTCTGCGGGCGATCACCTTCTCCATCTTTTCATCGGAGGACCGGTCGTCGACGTGGCAGAAGCTGCACGTTCCTTATCCAGAAGGCCCAACCCTGCTACGAAGCCTTCCATGGCGGACGGGATGGCACCTTGAGGTTCTTGGCGGCAAACCCACCGCCGCCCTTCCCACCACCCTTCTTGCCACCGCCACCCTTAGCTGTAGCCGCGCCATCGGGAACCGTGAACGTAATCGTGAAATTGCCGGCGGTCCTGGCCAGATACTCGACAAGCAACGGAACCTGCTCGTCAGTCAGAGCCGGACCCTTCTCCTTCATGTTATTGACCGTCGCGGCCTACGCCGCACTGTCCCCCTTCTTGTTATTGACCAGCGTGTGGTACGAGGCCCAGGCAGTGTTCACCAGGTTTGCAGCTACAGCATCGGGAGCGCCTTGCCGCCGGGTGCCTTGCCACCGGGAACCGCGCCATCGGGCGCCTGGGATAGAACCACGAGCGCACCGACCAGGAGGGATGCGACGACGGTTGGGATAGCTTTCAGCATGGGTAGCCTAACGATAGTCTGGACCTCTCAGGGCGCTTAGAAAGCCCTAGGAGTTCAAGGAGGGGTAAACAGATAACTCAGTTCGATCGCGCAACAGGATACTTATAGAACTTCTGGGCCCATTCGATAGTCCAAATGGTCGGCTCAACGTAGAGGTTTTGTCTACGCCCAGAACCGTCCCGCGAACCAGGTTTTCCGGTAGTGCGCTAGATTTGTGATTTAACGAACTACCGGTTTTCCTTGGAACCGCCAGTTACGTATAATGCGTCCATGCGCAAACATCTCGTGAGTATCGGCGCCGCCTCCGTACTTACACTCGTGATGCTAGCCCAGGCGCCCGACAACCAAGCCCCCGCTGGCAAAGCCGGTCCCGATGTAGCTGCAAACCTCGTGAACACTGTCTGCGCCTCGTGCCACAACCTCGATCGCGTCAATAACAAAAAAGGCGACAGTGACGCGTGGACCACCACGGTCACTCGCATGAAGGACAAGGGTGCGGATCTGACCGATCAGCAGGTTCCGCTAGTTGTCGAGTATCTGACCAGGTCTGCCGGAACGCTCACTGTCGCGGCTGGCGACGGCGCTGCCAAGGGCGGTTTTAAGGCTAAGGGTGGCGGTAAAGGAAAGGGTGGTGGAGGAGGTGGCGGAAAGAACGTCCAACTACTCCAGGGAGCCGACCTGCCGGCCACCATGCAGTCCTTCGTGCAGGCGTTGGGCCTTCTAGATAAAGGAACCTGCGGCTATTGCCACGAGGCGGACCGCTCCTCGGACGCAAAGATCCAGAAAGTGACTGCCCGCCGCATGATCATTATGATGCGTGCCGTCAATGGCACCTTCGGGGACGGCAAACAGCACGTTACTTGCTTCACCTGCCACCGCGGCAGCCCGACACCGCTAACGGAGCCGCCGTTCTAGGATCCCGGCCTATTTAACTTTTCTCGCGAGCTCCGGCATGGTTGAGCCGAGATGACAGGTCCAGCAGGTGACGTGAACCTGCCCATCGCCAAACTTCGCGTTGATATCGCTCACCAGTTGGATCATCTGGCGGGCCGTCACCTTGGTAGGCTTGGTGTCGAGCGAGCGGTCCGCCTCGTGGCAGAAGTTACAGCCTCCCTGGTTCTCGACGCCGAGCGCGACCGGAAAGATCTGCATCTGAGCCATGAAGTTCTCCGGCGCCAGCACCTTGAGATTCTTGGGGGCATTCTTCCCGCCTTTTCCTTGGGCGTTAAGGGGAGTTTGAGAAACCATGACCGCCGCAAGGATCGCCATCGCGACAACAGGAGAAAAGCCTGGCGAAAAAAGGTTCCAGAGCGTCCGCATGGCGGCCATTTTACCACCGCGGCAGAGCCGCTCGAAAAGTCGTACCTGCGTCGGTGGTCTCGAAAAAATGGAATTTGCAGGTGTTGACGCCGTTTTGGCGGGAAATACAATATCACCCAAAAATACATCATTGCACCGACTGCATACGCCTGAAGCTGAGTTTTCGGACGCTGGAGTGGTCCAGTATGAATCCGGTGACGGGTCCGTGGGTATCGCGGGTAAATGTCAGGATTCCCGGGCCAAGGAATGCATCCTTCTCAAAGGGCTGGAGCGGGGAGGGCGTCTGACCGGGTAACTGAATCATCAGGCCGGAATCCCGCGCCAGGACCGTAAAAGCAACCTGCAATTCGTCGCTCCAATACTGGCCGCGAAAGGACGGCAATTCAGCAGCCTGTGGAGTGTACGCGGTCAACACGAAATCAGTATCCCCGGCTGGACCCCTAACGTGCACCGCACGCGGATGACCTGCCACGGCAGGAATAAACTCAAACATCCTAGTGCCGGCAGGACCGCGGGCGTGCCGGGCGTCCACAGGATTCAGCTCGAAATCTGAACCGTCCCGGAAGGAACTGTGGCCAATCCATTTTCCGTCGCGGACCGAGACACGCAGATCGCTGGGATCCTTGTCTGAAACGCCGCGATATAAGCCGGCCGCGGAAGACAGGTCTGCGGCAGACAATGTGGCGCGGGGAGGAGTGGGCTGGGCAGGGGGAAGCTTCGTCAGGACATCTTCCAGATAAACGTCCGCTATTTTATTCGTCAGGACGATGGGGTTGATCGCGTCCGAGTTACATTGAAGTGCGATGGCCAGCTTCCGATCGGGATAGCGCACCAGGTTGGATGAGACTCCGCTGCCACCGCCGGAGTGCTCGACGGTCCGCTGGCCCCGATAGTCCAGCAGAAACAGACCAAAGCCATATTGGGTGGGCTTGCCGTTATTGAGCACCGCTGGTTTCTGCATTTCGGCCAGGAGTTCGGGAGTGCCGACGCGCGGGTTGTCGAAATTGTTCTCCCAAAGAAGCAGATCGTGCGGGGTGGTGTACAAACCGGAGTTGCCGACCACAACGGCCTCGGCGTTGGCGTGCACGCCAAGCTCGTCAGCCGTATAGCCGGCGGCGCGATTCGCGATCAGCAGCGCGGCGTCGTCCCGAAACTGCGTGTGGGACATGCCGAGCGGGAGGAAGATGTTCGCTTCGGCGAAATCACGCAGAGACCGACCGCTGACCCGCTTCACGATGCTGGCGAGCAGGTTGTATGCACCGTTGTTGTAGACGAATTCAGTGCCTGCCGGGGTGTTCACGCCGTGCTGGCGCGCGAGCATGCGCTCCATTGCCTCGTTCGATTGCGACTGCCCGGCGAGTCCCAGCAGTCCGAATCCTTCGCGCAGGCCGCTGGTATGTGTGAGCAGGTGGCGAATGGTGGCGTGATGCTCGTGGTCCGCCCAGTCAGGAACGTACTTGCTGACGTCATCATCGAGCGAGAGCTTGCCGCGCTGGGCGAGCAGCAGAATGCTCATGGCGGTGAATTGTTTCGAGATGGAAGCCGCGCCCATAACGGTTGTGGGCGTGATGGGTATGTTCCATTGGAGGTCGGCCATACCGTACCCATGCTCGTACGCGATAGCGCCGTTGCGACTGATGGCGACGCTGCAGCCCGGTGAACGCGGGTTGTTGTATTCAGCAAAGAGCTGGTCGACGAGGGTGGATGATGGACCGGGAGACGACTGCTTGCAGCCGCCCAGCACCGCAATCACGAAAGTCGTTAAGACAAGAGTATGGCGGGGGGTGTGGACGCGCGGACGGCCAGTCATGGAATATATCACCGCATTGTCCGATCGGATCGGTATCTTATTCGTCGACAGAGCGATTTTACAATGAAACGCGGTTGGCGGGATTCTACCACGCCCTGCAGCGCAGTAAAGGTTTAAACCTCAGGCTCAAAGCGAAAGATCCCCGATCGATATCACCCTGTTGATCAAGTCGAAATTCTCTAGTATGCAGGCCACACCCGTACTGAGCGTTCCACAAAGGTACGTTTTGCAACGGCACGGGAGCAGAAATCAACGGTTCTGATGCCGCAGACGTCAGTTGCAAATTGATCGTGACGGTTTAACCTTCGGGCAAACTCCGCAAACCATTCGCAGGCCCGTTTGCGGGCTCGGGACATGACTGAGCGAAATCGCAAATGTCTGTTGCAAAAGGACGCCGTCAATTTGTCATCGTTGACCAGCCGACAGCACGGGCTGGCAGACCGCCGGACTCGCGGAAAATATCGTTCCTCGGAGAGACCGCCGCTTTCAGCTAGCGAGTGGATCGTCGACAATTCGGAAGTTCACCTTTTGTGCCGCAGCGCTGCTCGCGCTACTGTCTTCTGTGTGCTGAGGCGGGGCAAGGCCTGCCGCCTTACCGCGCACCCCTTTGCCCGCCGGGCGTTCCTTCCCCCGCTACGCTCCGGACAGCTTTTCACTTGACGAAGCCGAACACTTTCTTGCACAATTGAGTTGCCAGCGTCGCTACGCTCCGATGGTGTTCGGGATTATCCCGGAATGCCGTTCGGCTTCCTTCCGGAACTAGCGTTCAGCTTCGCCGGAACATGGGCTGCCAATTTCGTATAATTTCGTAGATGCAAAAGCTCTTCGTGAATGTTGCCGCATTCCTCCTGTTCGTTGCACTCGTGATTCTAGCCCAGGCGCCCGATGGCGCGGCTCCCGCTTTCAAAGGTCCCGATGCCGTTGCCGCGAGCGTCGTGAACACCGTCTGCGCCTCGTGCCACACACTCGATCGCGTTAAGAACAAGACGGCGGACAATGCCGGCTGGACTACCACGGTGGCTCGCATGAAAGAGAAGGGTGCGGATCTGACTGACGAGCAGGTTCCGGTGGTGGTCGAGTTTCTAACCAGGGCTGCCAGCACTCTCCCCGTCCCGGCTGCCGGCGGCGGGAAGGGCGGCGGCAAGGGTGGGAAGGGCGGCGGCAAGGGCAAGGTGGCGCCCTTCTCGGCTGGAGGGGCTGCAGTCGTTAGCGCCTCCAATCTCAAAGTGCTCACGGCGCAGAACGTCGAAATCACCATGCAGAACATTACTTTCGCGCTCGGAGTCGGCTGCGTATACTGCCACGATCTGAACGACTTGTCGCTCGATACCAAGCCCAAAAAGGCGAAGGCTCTCATGATGCTTGAGATGGTGCGCGACATCAATGCGAGCTTCGGTGACGCGAAAACCCACGTCACCTGTTGGACGTGTCATCACGCCTCGACCGCGCCGCAGGTCGCCAAACCAGACACCAAGTAGGTTGCACCCGCTTTCGCTCGAAAGTCGGAGCGCGGCACGATCTCCACGCACTTCGCAAAATGGCTGACGGTATTACACATCGTGACTGGGATCTGGTTGACCTACGGAGCCACAATTAGTCGGGGGTTTTCCCCTCACAAGGGGAACCTGGTCCAGTCAGAGCCTTAACCAGCATCTCAGGGAGTGGTTCTTGCCAAAGCTCAGGATGATCTTTGTAGTATTTGTCTATGATCGCAACTGCCTTCGCGTACTCCATGCTCTCCAAGCACGCTCCGAAGTCGATAATACGCTTTTGTTGCTTTTGGCTTGCATAACGTTTGGCCGCAGAGAGGAAACCATTAGTCCAGCCGTGATATAGAGAAGCTTTCTCTTGGTAAGTTTGATTCGCTGCCCACACCCCGAAGTTTTGAAGCACCGGATCGCCTGGGGCTATATAGGTGAGTGCAACCAGACCAACTGCGATTTTCAACGGCATCCGCATAGTCTCGCAATTATACTTCAAAGTGCCCCTCATCGCAGATTTAGGACACTAGCGAAGCGCCTGGGTACACCCCACGGCACGTAAGAATCTCGTACGGATGAAGGGTTCGAAGAGTTGAGGTCTTGGGAGGTCAAGGACGTCCCAAGGTGTTATAAACCCTGGACGTCCGAGTAGAGATAGCCGTCAAAAGAGCGCACAGGCGTAAGTCCGTTGTGCGCGGACAAAGAGATTAGTTAGATCTCGCAACCGGATACTTATAGTGCTTCTGGGCCCACTCTGTGGTCCAAACGATCGGCTCGACATAAGTGTTCTTGTCTACGCCGAGGATCATGCCCTCGTTGATCTTGGCCGTTGCCGACAAGAAAATGCGGCGATCGTTTTCCATCTTGGCCCGCATTTCTGAGGATGGCTTATAGAGTTCGCGAACCCGCTTCACCGTCGCAGGGTCATTGATCCAAGCTCCGGCGCCGTGGTCACCTTTCGGGATTTGTGCGCCGCCTTCATCAAGCCAGTCCCTGAGGTTGTTGTTGCTGCGTTTCATCCCATCGCTGTGGCAGCCAGCGCAACTCGCCACGCCCAAGCGCTGATCCGTGACACCGGCTGGCCGGCCCGTACCCGTGAATCTGAGATTAGTCGAATCTTCCACATACCTTTGGAGCCTTGGATCGCGAACGATCTGAGTAAACGCGTCCACCCGGCGCTGAGCCCAAGCGCCGAAGATTGCATATGCCTGAAGTCCGTTGGGCAGACTCCAGATCACTTCCTCCGCTGACGCCTGGCCGCCGGCTTGTCCGGTATACTTACCATCGGCGTATGTGCCAAGCGGTAACATAGCCACGTAGGTAAGGTCCTCGGGCGTAGTACCGCCTTGTTCCTTAATGAATTTCGGGATCGGTTGCTGCCACATCGGCATGGTGACCTTTCCCGCGGCATACTGTTTGACGATATCGGTATCGCCCGACGTGAAGATGTCGAACGTCTTCCAGTAGTAGCCGGTCGGTGTCTGCGCACGATAATAGAAACGCCCATCGATCGTAATCGCTCGCTGCGTCACCATGTAATCATACGAGTCCATTCCCTTCGATTTATCGACGCCCAGCTCTCGTTCGAACATCCAAAAATAACCCGGAACCGCCAGGATGGCGTTGTAAACATCCGGACGAGTGAGCGTGTAGGTCAGTTGGGCCGCTTCTACAAATTTGAGGTCTGCCGGGTCGACGTACTCGTGGTTATCGCCGGCGATCTTCCTGGCTCCGACGAAGCCGTCGATATTTGGCGGGAAAGATTTTTCGGAAGTTGCAGCTTCCACGTTCCCCCTGAGGACGCGTGCCCAAGCTATCCGGGCAAACTTGTCGTCACGGGTAACTTCTGGCTTTAGCTTGTTCTGTTGTACAAGGAAGTTCTCGAATACCGGGGGTGGCGTCTTGCCATTCCGATCCACTTTTCCGTTGGCAAAGCCGATGTCATCGTCGGATAGGGTATTGAAGAGGTCGTAGTCCGGGGCAGAAGTATCGATCAGCGTGTATCCCCAGTAGTCCCGAATGTCGAATCGATACAGGATGCCCTTTCCGTTCACATCCACGGGATTAACGATCTTCGGAGCCCAACGAGCCGCGCCATTCAAGGCCTTGGATACGGCCGCACGAGCGTCATTGAGATTCTGAGCGCTTACACCCGCGTTGTGGAGTTCATGGAACGAAGTGTACTTGATGAACTCTCGGTCCGCGGCCGGAGTCTTAGCTTTGTCAGCCTCGATCCACGCCAAAACCTGTTCTTCCTTGATCTTCGTGGACTGTTCGACGCCGCGAGGAACCGCGGGGATCATGTCGGCAATCTTGTCGCGCCACGCGGTGACGGCCGCCAACATCGTCTCGGCTGCTACGCCGCAGTTGGCGCCAAAACAATTGTGGCGATCGATGGCCATTCGAACCACGAACTTTGAGTTTGGGAGATCCCGGAAGTTAACACGCGTCAGCGCGTATTCGTGGGCCAGCTTCACATCGACGTCCGCATGGAGCGGCGCCTGCGCCCCACTGGCGGTTTTATTCTCCGTGCTATGGCACCCGGAGCAGTTGGCGCGAAGCACGGGATAAAGGGTCTCCTGGAAGGCTTTCAAAGACCGCGCCTTGTCAAAGTTCATGTCGTCGTAGGTGACGGCTTCGACGTTGACCCCACCTCGTCCGTTAGGAAGCTCTGAATACCCGAGTTTCGTCCGGCCGGCCCTTGCGCAGACAACCGCCAGCACGAGAAAACCAGAGGTCACCACGAATTTGATCAAGGTAGGTCGCTTTGTCACTCTTTCGCTCCTTCTCAGCAGGTGATTTAAGCCTTTTCTCCTTTTCTCAAAATGCCTAACGGTTCCAAAAGGCAGCCGACGTCCGCTCGCCATCTCGCACACGGACCCCTCCTACAAGAGCGGAACCCAACCTTCGGCGGGGCCGATCCAATTCGGATAGGAGGATATTACGACGGTTCGGCGGTGTCAAGGGTCCAAATGACAGAGCCCAAACGACAGAACCCAAATGAGAGGGGGGCCCTTTGGTAGCCCGAACGCACTCGGTTTTGGCAGGAACTCAGTGCGGCGACAGGCCGCACGGAGAACCGGTCAGTAGGTCCCCGATTCTTTCGCTACGTCCTTGATTTTCGCCTGGTGCGCTTCTCGGGCGGTGGAAGGGTCAATCACCGCTTTCACCTCACAGATCGTGTCTGCGGGGAAACCGCTCAGATAGGCGTGTTCGCGAATCAGTTTATGGTCCTTCGCGATGTAGACGCTGTACACTTTATCGGCGGTGACGAAACTTTCCACCCACTGGATTTGCGATCCAATCTCCTCAAGGGCACGGCAGGACCTCTCGGAAATGACGGCGAGCTCGTCGGGCGACATGGCGCCGGCGCCGGGCATGTTCCGCTCGATCACGTACTTAGGCATGGCGTGAATCCTTTCACTGGGCGCAGTATACATCCGTGGATCGGCGAAGGAAACCGGGGCCATTTCTACGAAAAGGACTACGCGACAGTTCTGCAGCGCGCCGCGAATAATCCGGTCGCGGTCGTGAGATCGAGGTCCGCGATCAGCAATCCTTCCTCACCATAGGGCTGGTAGCTGAGAAGTGTCCCATCCGGACTGACGATCGCCGACGTGGTTGGAGAACCGGGGCTCGCGAAATTGACGCTGGCGATGTAGCAGGTGTTCTCGGCGGCGCGGCAGAGGAGCGCCTTCTCGAAAAATGTATTCACGGGATCGGCGAAGGTGGCCGGCCGGTAAGAGCCGGGCTCGGCTATGTGGAAGTGCGGATGAAAGACAACCTGCGCTCCGCGCCGCGCGGCCCAGCGGACGGTCTCCGGATACCGCCAGCCTTCGTGGCAGATCGCGATGCCGAAGGTCAAGGGGCCGGCTTGAAAGACTCGGCGGCTGGAGGCGGGCGCATAGGTGCCCTCTTCTTCGAGTGCGATCTGGACCTTATCCTGAAAGCCCGCGATCGAACCGTCCGGATCGATCACCAGGGCCGTGTTCAGAAGTGCGCCGTCAACGATGCGCTCCGTTCCCAGAACTACGGTGATGCCGGCCTTCGCGACTGCTTCCGCGATAACGGACCAGGCGCGATCGAGGAAATCTTGATCGGGAGGCGGTACGGATTTGCCCAATCCTCGATAGCCGGGGACGAAGCATTCCGGGAAGCAGATGATTTGCGCTCCCTGGGCGGAGGCTTGACCGATGACTTGAACGGCGAGCGCGATCGATTCCTCCGGAGAGGACGGGAACCAGATATTGGCGAGTGCAATTCGGAATGCGCTCACTGCCTATGCGATTGCCCAAAGCAGGTAGGCCGCTATTGCTGTTCCTACGACTGCTCCGCCGTAACAGAAGACGTTGATCAGTTCGTTCAAGTGCTTGATCTGCAAACCATCGTAGAGCGTAAACCGAAAGCGGTGGGCCCAGTGGAACAGCGGAAGAGAACAGAGCACGAACAGATACACTCGAGCGAAGGGGTTCCGGACGATGGCCAGCAGTTTCTCGTGGCTCGGTGCGTCCAGCCATCCCAGGGGAAACGCGAGTCCGAACAGAAACAGGTGAATCGGCATCAGCAGCGCTGAAACTACGCCGCCGGCGCTGAACAGCATCCACAGGAAGGGTTCGTTGGATCGTTTGCTCATGACTAGCCTCGCAAGAGGATCCAGGCCACTCCCGCGGAGATCACCGCCCACGCGATGTATTGTGGGCCGGAGATGGCCAGGTTGGGAAGGCGTTTCCCGCCAACCCGGACGGCCATCGCTTTGGGGGCCAGGTTAAACCAGGTGATGGCGTGGAACAAAACGAATAGAAAGCTGACGACGTTCAGCGCCAGTATAAACGGGCTCCGCAACCATTCCTGGGACGCCGCATATGCGGCCGGCCCGCTGGCGATGGCGCGGACCTGAAGCAGCGTCACCACCACGAACCAGGCCACGAAGACGCTGCTCGCTTCCCGGAGGATGAATTTTAGATACGCCCAGCGTTTCAACCACCAGTAGGTCGAGACGCGAGCCTGGTAGGTTCTGGGCAGATACTCGGTGGGATTGATCATTTCCTATTCACCCCCAGTTCCTCGCGGCAGCACCAAAGCCTTCAACCATTCCATGGTTGCCGTCAGCTTGTATTGTTGAATGGCGCCGGCGGGATCCACATGTTTGGGGCAAACTTTCGTGCATTCGCCGACAAACGTGCATCCCCAGATTCCGTCGTGCTGCGAGAGGATGTCCATGCGCTCGCTGGCCCCTTCGTCGCGGGAGTCCAGGTTGTAGCGTTGCGCCAGGGCGATGGCCGCGGGCCCGCTGAAGAGCGGGTCCAATCCGTAAACCGGACAAGCCGCGTAGCACAGCATGCAGTTGATGCACATGCTGAACTGTTTATACTCGTCGAGCTGTTCCGGGGTTTGGAAGTACTCCTCGTCCAGCGGTTTTTCTACCTTGCGGATAATCCACGGTTTCGACTTCCCGAGCTTGACCAAGAAGTCCGAAGTGTCGACCACCAGGTCGCGGAGCACGGGGAAGTTTCGCATGGGCTCGACCCGCACTGGACCCGGCGCGTAGTCCGTAAGGAAAGTGGCGCAGGTCAGCTTGGGAACGCCGTTCACAGTCATGCCGCAGCTCCCGCAAACTCCCATGCGGCACGACCAGCGAAACGAGAGCGACCCGTCCAGGTGGTCCTTAACGTAATTCAAGGCGTCGAGGATCACCCACTCTTTTCGAAGCGGGACCTCGTAGCTCTCAAATCGCGGCTTCTCGTCGTGCGCCGGATTGTACCGCGTTACTTCGAGCGTGATTCTGTTCGCCATGAGCCCTCATTTGTTTCCATAGACGCGCTCCCCGGGCGGCCAGCGAGTGATGGTCACGGGGGCGTATTCCACCCGGGGCCGGCCGTCCGCCGTGCGGTGCACAAGAGAGTGCGCCAGAAATTTCTCGTCATTCCTCTCTGGATAATCTGTTCGCTGGTGGGCTCCGCGCGATTCGGTGCGCTCCAGGGCGCACTGGGCCATGGTCTCGGCTACCTCCAGCATGCAGGATAATTCCAGCGCGGAAATCAGTTCGGTATTGAACAGATGGCCGCGATCGTCAAGACGAACGTCTTGGAACCGGTCCTGGAGCTCATGGAGTTTGCCGGCCGCTCCGGCGAGCGACTCATGCGAGCGGTAGATGCCCGCGCAGAGTTCCATGATCTTCTGCATCTCCTCGCGGAGGTCGGCGATCGGCTCTTTGCCCCCGGTTTTTTGCAGGAACTGCTCTTGCAGCCGCGCCTCTTCGTCCAGAGCCTGGGCCATCAGATGCCGCCCGCCTGAGGGTTGCTCGGACGCATAATCGGCCGCCGCTTTCCCCGCGCGTGCGCCGAACACGAGCAGCTCGGGGAGAGAATTCGAACCCAGCCGGTTGGCCCCGTTGATGCTC
>Ga0210409_10006628_pt1 | contig 12013 bp, 9 predicted proteins | sample IncBWH17MmetaG_FD_161649 | JGI IMG/M metagenome (GOLD analysis project Ga0210409, IMG submission 161649) | Forest soil microbial communities from Barre Woods Harvard Forest LTER site, Petersham, Massachusetts, United States - Inc-BW-H-17-M | ecosystem: Environmental > Terrestrial > Soil >...
CGGGACTCGCGGGCGCGCTGTTTGCCGTCCAGAAGACGGTGGTTACGCCGGACGATTTCACCGCCGACTTCTCGATCTTCTTCCTGCTGATGGTGGTGCTGGGCGGCGCCGGCCGTCTGTGGGGCCCGGTGGTCGGCGCGGTCGTGTTCTTCCTGGTGCCGGAACTGCTCACCGCGCTGCAGAGTTGGCGCATGCTGATCTACGGTGTGGCGCTGCTGCTCCTGATGCTCTACGCGCCGCACGGTCTGGTCGGCGCGATCGAAATCGGCTGGAAACGCCTGCGCACGCGGCTCGGCCTTTCCAACATCCCGCCCGCGCCGTCGCTGGCAACGGCGCGCGAGACGGTCCAGCCGGTGGCCGGCGCCGCGCTCTCGGTGCGGGACGTCGAGAAGCGCTTCGGCGGCGTCGCAGCACTTGCCGGCGTCAGCCTCGACGTCGCGGCCGGCACGACCCACGCCATCGTCGGCCCCAACGGCTCGGGCAAGACGACGCTGCTCAACATGATCTCGGGCTTCTATCCGATCGATGGCGGCACGATCCTGATCGACGGCCGGTCGGTCGTCGGCATGGCACCGCACCGCATTGCCCGCGGCGGCGTCGGCCGCACTTTCCAGACGCCGCGGATGTTGCCGCAGCTCAGCGTGCTCGACAACGCGCTGCTCGGCGCCTTCCCGGCCGAGCGCCAGGGCGCTGCGGCGGCGGCGCTCTGCCTGCCGCGCGCGCGGCGCGAGCAGGCGGCCTCGCTTGGCGGCGCTTTGCGCTATCTCGACTTCGTCGGCCTTGCCGATCGGGCGATGGAGCCGGCCGGCGAGCTGCCGCACGGCCAGCAGCGCCTGGCCGAGATCGCCCGCGCCCTTGTCGGCCGGCCGCGCCTGCTGCTGCTCGATGAACCGGCGGCCGGCCTGTCGCTGGCCGAACTCGACCGGCTGGGCGAGCTTATAGCGGCGATCGGCGCGCTGGGCACGACCGTGGTGATCGTCGAGCACCATCTCGAGCTGGTGGCCAATATCTGCCGCAGCGTGACCGTCCTGGAGCGCGGCACGGTGCTGGCCTCGGGCACGCCGGCCGAGGTGTTCTCCCACGAGGAAGTGATCGCCGCCTACATGGGATCGCATACCGGCGTCGGGCAGGCAGCCTCATGAGCGCCGGCGCGACCATGCTGCAGGTGAGCGGCCTCGAGGTCGGCTACGGCCATGTCGGCGTGCTGCGCGGCGTCGATCTCGCGGTGAGCGAGGGCGACATCGTGGCCCTGGTCGGCAGCAACGGCGCCGGCAAGAGCACGCTTTTGCGGGCGATCTCCGGCCTGCTGCGGCCGTCGGCCGGCCACGTGGTCTTTGTCGGAAGCGACATCGCGGGCCAGCCGCCGCACCGCATCATCGATCTCGGGCTGCTGCACGTGGCCGAAGGGCGCCGCCTGTTCCGCCGCCAGAACGTGCACGCCAACCTCGAGCTCGGCCTCTACGGCGCGCGCCTCGACCGGGCTGTCGAGCGGCAGCGCTACGATTTCGTCTACGAACTCTTTCCCATGCTGGCCGAGCGGCCGCAGGCGCTGGCGGGCGTGCTGTCGGGCGGCCAGCAGCAGATGCTGGCGATCGCCCAGGCGCTGATGCGCCAGCCCAAACTCCTGATGCTCGACGAGCCGTCGCTCGGGCTGGCGCCCATCGTCGTCGACCAGGTCATGGAGGTGCTGCAACGGCTGCGCGCGGCCGGCACCACCATCCTGCTGGTCGAGCAGATGGTCGAGCGCGCGCTCGATATCGCCGACCATGCCTACGTGCTGCAGAACGGCGCCGTCATCGGCAGCGGCACGCCCGAGGCGATCCGCGCCGGCGACCTGATCCGTCGCGCCTATCTCGGTGCGGTGTCGGATCGCGGCTCCGTGTCATCCTGAGCGCAGCGAAGGATCTTATGCCCGTGGCAAGCGGCGATGAGATCCTTCGCTGCGCTCAGGATGAAATGAAGGGGATCAAGTAGAAGTGCTTAGAACGGCTCGATCAGCCGCTTGCGGGTCGTGCGCGGCGGTGGTGGAGGCAGGGTGGCCAGGGTCTTGATCAGGATGTCGCGCGTGTCGGCCGGGTCGATCACGTCGTCGTAGTGGTAGCGGGCGGCGACTTCGATTGCGGTGTTGGAGCGTTTCAGCGCATCGGTCAGGCGCTTGTGCAGCGGGGCGCGCTCTTCGGCGTCGGCGACGGCGTCGAGTTCGGCCTTGTAGATGATGTTGACCGCGCCCTCGAGCCCCATGCCGCCATACTCCGCCGTCGGCCAGGCGAGCAGGATGGCGGGATTGAGCGGCTGCGAGCCCATGACGTAGTAGCCGAGGCCGTAGGCCTTGCGCAGCACCACCGTCATCACCGGCACGGTGGCGTTAGCGAAGGCCGTGAGCACGCGGGCGCTCTTGCGCACCAGGCCGGTGCGCTCGACGTCCGGTCCGACCATCAGGCCAGGCGTGTCGCAGAGCGACAGGATCGGAATGTCGAAGGCGTCGCAGAGCTGGATGAAGTGCGCCGCCTTGTCCGAGGCCGGGCTGTCGATGGCGCCGGCCAGGAACATCGGCTGGTTGGCGACCACGCCGACCGGCCGACCGGCGATGCGGATGAGCGACGTCACCACGGCGCGGCCGAAGCCTGCCTTCAGCTCGAGCACGCTGCCAATATCGGCAATGCCGTCGATCACCTTGCGCACGTTGTAGGCGCGTCGCGGATTGTCCGGCACGACGTCGCGCAGGGCCGTTGCGTCGGGCGCCGCGCCCGGGGCGATCCCGCCGCCGAAATAGCCGAGATACTTGCGCGCCACCGCGACGGCCTCGGCTTCGTCCTCGACCAGCACGTCGATGACGCCCGATGCCACATGCACCGACGCCGGGCCGATCTCCTCGGGCGTCAACTTGACGCCAAGTGCGGCCTCCACGAGCGGCGGGCCGGCCATGCCTAGCGTGGAATCCTTTGTCGCGATCAGCACGTCGCACATGCCGGCGAGGTTGGCGTGGCCGGCGAAGGCGCGGCCGGGCAGGATGCCGATGGTCGGCACCAGCCCCGAGAGGCGCGCGAACACCACGAAGGTGGGCGTGGCGCCGCGGCCCTCGACCTTCATGTCGTGCGGCCGCGCCCCGCCGCCGTCGAGCCAGCACACTACCGGCAGGCGATGGCGCTCGGCATGCTCGAACATGCGGGTCGTCTTCATGTGGTTGATGGCGCTCTGCGTGCCGGCATAGACCGTGTAGTCGTAGATCAGCAGGTCAACCGGCCTGCCGTCGATCTGCGCGGTCCCCATGATCACGCCGTCGGCGGCGCCGGTCATGCCCGACACGGCAGGCCGCGCAAGTCCGCCATACTCGACGAAGCTGTCGGGGTCGACGAGGGCGGCGATGCCCTCGCGGGCCGTCCAGCGGCCGCGCTTGCGTTGTTGCGCCACCGCCTTCGGACGGGCGTCATCGAGAATGGCGGCGCGACTTTCGAGCACCTGCTGCAGGTCGGGCCGCAGGGGCTTGTCTGATTTGGGGTCTGTCATGTCCTGTCATACTGGCGTGTCCAGCGCTCGCCGGACAAGCCATTATGCGCAGAACCAGCCCGGTCAGGCCGTCCGCATCCGCTCGGCCCGCTTGCGCAGCAGATGCGCGCAGCCCATCAGGAGCACCGTCAGCACGATCGTCAGCGTCGAGACGGCGGCGATCGTGGGATCGATCTGAAAGCGCAGATCGTCCCACATGCGGCGCGGCAGCGTGACGGCGCCGGAGCCCGACAGGAAGAGCGCCACGACCAGCTCGTCGAAGGATGTGATGAAGGCGAACAGGGCGCCGACCAGCACGCCGGGCCGGATCAGCGGCAGTGTCACCTGGAAGAACGTCCCGCCGGGCGTGGCACCGAGGCTGAGCGCCGCCTGCTCCAGCCGGGGGTCGATACCCGCCAGGCTGGCGCTGACGCTGGTCACGACGAACGGCACGGCGAGGCAGGTATGGGCCAGCACGAGGCCGATCGGCGAGCCGACCAGCCCGTAGCGCGAGAAGGCATAGTAGATGCCGATCGCCACGACGATCACCGGCACGATCAGCGGCGAGAGGATCAGCCCGGCCGCCACGACGCGCAGCGCGCGCGGCAGGCGGGCGATGCCCAGCGCCGCCAGCGTGCCGAGCAGCGTCGCCAGCACGACGGTCGCGGCGGCGACCCAAAGGCTGAGCCAGGTCGGCCGCAGCCAATCCTCGCTGCCGAAATAGGCGCTGTACCAGCGCAAACCGAAGGCCGGCGGCGGGAAGGTGAGGTAGGTCGCCGACGAGAACGACACCACGACCACGACGACGATGGGAAAGGCGAGGAACAGCAGGATCAGCCCGACTACTGTCGCCGGCAGGAGGCGTGCAGCCGTCATCGCGTGTTCATCCGGAAGGCATTGCTGATACCGGGCAGGCGATAGCAGGCGGCGATGATCGCGAGCGCGGTCGTCAGCAGGACGGCGGACAAGGTCGCGGCATAGCCCCAGTTGAGCTGGTCGACCTGCTGGGCGATCAGCATCGAGAGCGTGATCTCGCGCGGGCCGCCGACCATGGCCGGCGTGATGTAGAAGCCGAGCGCCAGCACGAAGACCAACAGCACACCCGCGGCGACACCCGGCATGGAAAGCGGCAGGACCACCTGCCGGAAGGTCCGCCAGGGCGTGGCTCCCAGCCCCGACGCCGCGCGCGCCAGCGAGGGATCGATCTGCCTGAGCGCGTTGGCGATCGGCAGGATCATGTAGGGCAGCAGGATGTGGACCATCGCGATCTGCGTGGCGAGCGGCGTGTTGAGGATGCGCAGCGGCTGCTCGAGCAGGCCGGCGGCAAGCAGGGCCTCGTTGATCAGCCCATGCCGTCCCATCAGCACCATCCAGGCGTAGCTGCGCACCAGAACGCTGGTCCAGAAGGGCAGCAGAATCAGGATCAGGATGAGCGGCGCCCAGCGCCGCGCGCGCACCAGGGCGAGCGCCACCGGGTAGCCCAGCAGCAGCGTTCCCACGGTGACGATCACGGAGGTGTAGAGCGTGTTCCAGAAGACCTTCTGGAACACCGTGTCGTCCGGCAGTGCCGCGTAGTGCGACAAGCTCCAGACCGGATCGGAGACGCTGCGCATCAGCATCGTCACCACCGGCAAGGCGTAGAAGGCCAGCATGAAGGCGAGCAGCGGCGCCGCCAGCAGCAACGGCATCAGGCTCTTCGGACCGCGGGCGTCCCACCCGCTCATGATCATGAGGCGGGCGAGACGCCCGCGGTCCGCCGAGCCAAGGGGACGGACGATTGCTTCAGACAAGGATCGTATCCGCGACCGACCAGGCGATCTCCGCCTGTTCGCCGACCGCGCGCCGCCGGATCGCGGCGCTTGACGGCTCCTTCAGCACCATGGCGGTGCCGTCGTTGGCCAGAAGCATGTAGCGGCAGCGTTCGCCGGCAAAAACCGCCTCGGTCACGGTGACGCTGAGCCGGTTCTGCGGCGCGTTCGAACTCCAGGCGCCGTCGGTGAAGCGCAGGCGCTCCGGCCGCGTCGTCAGCATCACCTTCTCGCCAGTGGCCGGCCGGCCGGGACAGAGGGCACGCAGCAGCGCGCCGTCGCACTCGGCCACGACGACGTCATCCTCGATGCCGCGCACGATGGCAGGCAGGAAATTCGACTCGCCGATGAAGCCGGCGACGAAACGGCTGCTCGGCCGGTCGTAGAGATCCTCGGGCCGCCCGACCTGCGCCACGAGGCCTTCGTTCATGACGGCGATGCGGTCCGACATGGTGAGCGCTTCTTCCTGGTCGTGCGTGACATAGATGAAGGTGATGCCGAGATCGGCATGCAGGCGGCGCATCTCGAGCTGCAGGTTCTCGCGCAGCTGCTTGTCTAGGGCGCCCAGCGGCTCGTCCATCAAGAGAAGGCGCGGCTTGAAGACGATGGCGCGGGCGAGCGCCACCCGTTGCTGCTGGCCGCCGGAGAGCTGGCGCGGATAGCGCTCGCCATAGCCCGGCAGGTGAACCAGCTCGAGCGCCTCGCCGACCAGCTTCGCCCGCTCCGCCTTGGCGACGCCGCGCTGCTTCAGCGGGAAGCCGATATTCTCGGCCACCGTGAGATGGGGAAACAATGCGTAGTTCTGGAACACCATGCCGATGTTGCGGCGATAGGGCGGCATGGCGACCACCGACTTGGCATCGATGGCGATGTCGCCGGCGGTCGGCATCTCGAAGCCCGCGATCATCATCAGCGTCGTCGTCTTGCCCGACCCGCTCGGTCCCAGCAGCGTTAAAAACTCGCCCGAGCGAATGTCGAGCGAGACGCCGGCCACTGCGGCGACGCGGTCGTAGCTCTTCTCCAGGCCGGTCAGCGACACCGCGGCGCCGCGGCCGGCTCCCGCCATCGCCGTCAGCTCAGCAGCCATTTGTTGAACCGGTTGACGACCGCCTCGCGATTGTCGATCCACCAGTCGTAGTCGTAGTTCACCAGCTGCGACTTGATGGCGGGCGCGCTCGGCAGCACTTTCAGCCGCTCAGCCGGGATGTACTCGTTCGACTTGTTGTTGACCGAGCCGTAGGGGATGCCGAGCGCGACGCGGGCCTGCGGGATCGCCATCGTCGAGTAGGCTGCGAACTTCATCGCGTTCACCTTGTTCTTCGCGCCCTTGGGGATGCCCCAAGCGTCGCGCTTCAGCAGGCCCTGGTTCCAGCTGATCGCGCCGGGAACGCCCGCCGCCTGCAGCGCCGCCATGCGGCCGTTCCACACCGTGGTCATCACGACCTCGCGGTCGGTCAGAAGCTGGATCGGCACGGCGCCGGTGTCCCACCACTTGACGACGTCCTTCTTGATCTTGTCGTAGCTCGCGAAGGCCTTGTCGATATCGATGGGATAGACCTTCTCGGGCGGTACCCCGGCCGCCATCAGCGCGAACTCCATCTCGGGCCAGCCGCCCGCGCTCGTGCCGACCATGGCGCGGTCGCCGGGAAACTTCTTGGTGTCCCAGAAATCGGCCCAGCCCGTCGGCATGGCGCCCTTGAAGGCGTCGGTGCGGTAGGCCAGCACCTGCGCCCACACCAGCATTTCCAGGCCGTACTCGAAGCGGTAGGCAGCATCGACACCGGAATCGACTAGGTCGTAGTCGATCTTCTCGAAATAGTCGCCGTGCTTCTGCAGGTTCATGATCGAACCGCGGCTGAGCTGCGCCATGTCCCATTCGACGTTGCCGGTCTCGACCATGGCCTTGACCTTGGTCGGATCGGAGCCCGGGAACGCCCGCACCTTGATGCCTGAAAGCTTCTCGAACGGCTCGAAGTAGGCCTTCTGCTGCGTGTCCTGCATGGTGCCGCCGAAGGTGGCGATGCGGACCTCGCCAGTGCCCTTGAGCGCGTCCGGGATGGACGTGACCTCGGGCCAGGCGGCTTGCGCGCTCGCGGGACGGATGAACGGCGCGGCGAGGCCGCCGCCTAAAAGCCCCAAGGCGGTGCGGCGGCCGAACGGGGTTTTCAAACGATGTTTGCGCATGACGGCCTGCCTTCGTGCTCGGGGTGGATCAGTACGCCAGAAGATTGTCGCGGAACTGCGCGTGCTCGTAGCTCTTGCGCATCAGGCCGCGGTCCTGGAGGGCGGGGATCAGCCCGTCCTCGATCTCGGCCAGGGTGCGGCGGTTGACGTTGGGCATGGAGAATAGAAAGCCGTCGCCGCCCACCTCCTGCATCACCTCACCCATGCGGGCGGCAACGGCGTCGGGTGTGCCGACGAGTTCGACGGACAGGTCGACCGCGTTGAAGCTCGCCATGGTCTCGCGGATGGAACGGCCGTTCGCCATCTTGCGGAACTGCTCGAGGTTCAGCTGATGGCCGTTGGTCGTCACGTGGTCGGGCAGGGGCTTGTCGATATCGAACTTGGCGAAGTCGATGTTGGTCACCTTGCCGAAATGCGCCAGCCGCTCGTCGATATGCTCCATGGCGAGGCAGGCCCGCTTGCGCTTGCGCTCCTGCGCTTCTTCCATGGTTTCGCCCAGGATCGGATTGATGAGATACAGCACCTTGCAGTCGGCGGGTTTGCGGCCCTGCGCGACCATGTGCTTGTGCACGTCGTCGCGATAGGCGCGCATCGCCTCGATGCCCTTGGCATTGACCACGATGGTGTCGGCATGGGCGGCGGCGAACTTGCGCCCGCGCGGCGAGCCGCCGGCCTGGGCGATGACCGGCTGACCCTGCGGCGCCGGGCCGGAATTGAGCGGGCCGCGCGTGCTGAAATACTTGCCGTTGTAATTGAGGGCGTGGACCTTGGTGTGATCGACCAGCACGCCGCTCTTGCGGTCGGCGATGATCGCGCCCGGTTCCCACGAACCCCACAGGCCGCGGCAGACCTCCATGTATTCGTCGGCCATGTCGTATCGCTGGTCGTGCTCGGGCATGCCCTGCATGCCGAAGTTCATGGCCGCGAAGTCGGAGCTGCCGGTGACGGCATTCCAGCCGATGCGTCCGCCGGATACCTGGTCGAGCGTCGCCACCAGTCGCGCCAGCAGGTAGGGGTGATAGGCGTAGGTCCCGAACGTCGGAACGATGCCGATGCGCGAGGTCACCTGCGTCATCAGCGCCGCCACCACCGAGGGATCCTGGCGCGGCACGGCGATGCCGTTCTTGAGGTAGATCTCGGTCGAGCCGCCGAAACTCTCGCCGACATAGGAGGAATCCTCGAGCAGGATGTAGTCGAAGCAGGCGCGCTCAAGGGTGCGCGCCATATTCAAAAACAGCTCCGGCATCATCCAGGTCTGGCCGATATGTCCGGTCCACGGCTCGCCCCACGCCTGCACGCTCGATCCTTGCAAGAACCACGCGAGATGAAACGGTTTGGTGGTCACTGCTGCGCTCTCCACGATTGTACTGCCCCGACCCGGATGGGCGAGGGAGACGCAAATACTGTGCCGAGGGTGTGGATTGATCAACGGACGCTAGCGTCCGCGAAGCGTCCTGGCGTCGCCCAGCCGCGAAAGTCACCCCCGGATCGTCTCGTCGGACCGGTCAGTCGAGCCATCGTCGACGACGACGGCGCGGATGTTCCGGACGTTCTGCCGCGCCACCGATTCGATGGCCTTTCCGACGAAGTCGCTGTTGTTGTGATTGGCGATGACCACGCCGAGCGTCACCGATAGGAGCAATCCGCGCGTCGTCGCAGCGAATTAGGGTTGGGCCCGCGGCGTTGCCGGGTTCCGGCGCAAATACCGCGTTTCCCCGATGCGGAACAACGAAACCTCCCTTCCGCTTGCCCTCGGCAGTATAGTCCGCTTGGATGGGCTTGTTATCAATGAGAAGAAGAGAGGGAACCCGCGCATGAGCGACGTCCAGTACAAGGTCGCCAAGACCGTCGGCGAGGCGGTCAAGGCGATGGTGGCCGCCAAGGGCAAGGGCTACATCCTGGCCGGAGGCACCGACCTCCTGGTCCAGATGAAGTCGGGCGCCCGGACTCCGGGGGTGATCGTCGACGTCAAGAAGATCCCTGAGATGGTGAGCGTCACCGAGAAGAACGGCGGCTTCACCATCGGCGCGGCGGCGCCCGCGGCCGTGCTCGGCGAAAACAAGAAGCTGCGCAAGGCCTGGCCCGGCGTGATCGAGTCCATCAACCTGATCGGCTCGACCCAGGTGCAGGGCCGCGCCTCGGCGGGCGGTAACCTGTGCAACGCCTCGCCGGCGGCCGATAGCGTGCCGGCCCTGGTCGCGGCCGGTTGCATCGTCAACGTGGCCGGCCCCAAGGGCAAACGCGCCGTGCCGGTCGAGAAATTCTGCGCCGGTCCGGGCAAGACCACGCTGAAGCCGGGCGAGATCGTCGTCAGCCTCACGCTGCCCAAGCGGCCGAAGGGCTCGTCGGACGCCTACCTGCGCCTGATCCCGCGCACCGAGATGGACATCGCCGTCGTGGGCGTGGGCGTCAGCCTCACCATGAAGGGCGACACCGTCACCGACGCGCGCGTCGGTCTCGGCGCCGTGGCGCCCACCGTGCTGCTGGTCGACAAGGCGGCCAAGGCGCTCATCGGATCCAAGCTCGACGATGCGGCGCTCAACGCCGCCGCCGACGCCTGCTCGGCGGCCTGCCGGCCGATCGACGACAAGCGCGGCACCATCAAGTATCGCACCAAGATCGCCGGCGTGCTGCTGAAACGCTCGGCCATGATCGCCCGTGATCGCATCAACGGCATCGAGCACCGCGGACACCGACCGGTATAACCGGTATAAGAGGACATTGCTGAACATGGCCAAGATCCACGTCAACACCACCATCAACGGCGCGCCGACCGAGTTCCTGTGCGACGCCAACCAGACCCTGCTCGATGTCCTGCGCGACACGCTCGGGCTCACCGGCAGCAAGGAAGGCTGCGGCTCGGGTGACTGCGGCGCCTGCAGCGTCATGGTCAACGGGCGGCTGGTCTGCTCCTGCCTGGTGCTCGCGCCGGAAGCCGAGGGCGTCAAGGTCGAGACCATCGAGGGCATGGCCCACGGCGACAAGCTGCATCCGCTGCAGAAGAAGTTCGTCGAGATGGCCGCACTCCAGTGCGGCATCTGTACGCCGGGCTTCCTGATCGCCTCCAAGGCCCTGCTCGAGAAGACCCCCAACCCGACCGAGACCGAGGTCCGCTACTGGCTGGCGGGCAACCTCTGCCGCTGCACGGGCTACGACAAGATCGTCAGCGCGGTCCTCGACGTGGCCGCCGAAATGAGGGAGTCCGCACGATGAGCCACGCTCCGAACACCGAAGGCAAGTACAAGTGGATCGGGACGCGTCCCGATCGTCCCGACGGCGCCGACAAGGTGACCGGCCGCGCCCGCTTCGGCGCCGACTTCAGCCTGCCCGGCCAGTTGATCGGCAAGGTGCTGCGCAGCCCGCACGCCCACGCCGTCATCAAGTCGATCGACACCTCGAAGGCCGAGGCGCTGGCTGGCGTGAAGGCGGTGATCACCGCCAAGGACTTCCCCGACCAGCCCAACCTCATCGTGCCGACCGGCGAGATGCAGGTGAACATGCGCGACATCACGCGCAACATCATGGCGCGCGAGAAGGCGCTCTATGAGGGCCATCCCGTCGCCGCCGTCGCCGCGGTGTCGGAGGCGATCGCCAAGCAGGCGCTGGCCCTGATCAAGGTCGAGTACAAGGTGCTGCCGCACGTCATCGACGTCGCCGAGGCCATGCGGCCCGGCGCGCCGATCCTGCACGACCATCTCCTGACCGAGGGCGCCAACCCGCCGGCCACCAAGCCGTCGAACATCGCCAAGCGCATCGAGTTCAAGAAGGGCGACACCAAGGACGGCTTCAAGCACGCCGAGGTCACCATCGAGCGTGACTTCACCACGCAGGCCGTGCACCAGGGCTATATCGAGCCGCACGCCACGCTGGCGTCGGCTGCCGAGGACGGCCAGGTCCAGGTCTGGTCGACGACCCAGGGCCACTTCCAGGTGCGTGGCTTCTGCGCCCGGCTGCTCGGCCTCGACACCTCGCAGATCCGCGTGACGCCGACCGAGATCGGCGGCGGCTTCGGCGGCAAGACCGTGGTCTATCTCGAGCCGCTGGCCATCCGCCTGTCGCAGAAGTCGGGCAAGCCGGTGAAGATGACGATGTCGCGCGAGGACGTGTTCCGCGCCTCCGGCCCCGCGCCGGGCGGCAACGTCAAGGTCAAGATCGGCGCCAAAAGGGACGGCCGCATCGTCGCCGCCGAGTGCATCGTCGAGATGCAGGCGGGCGCCTTCCCGGGCTCGCCGGTCGGACCGGCCTGCATGTGCAGCTTCGCCTGCTACGACATCGACAACATCTACATCGAGGGCTTCGATGTCGTGAGCAACCGGCCCAAGGTCGCGGCCTATCGCGCGCCCGGCGCGCCGATCTCGGCGTGGGCCGTGGAATCGACGCTCGATATCCTGGCCCAGCAGCTCAAGATGGATCCGATCGACCTGCGCCTGAAGAACGCCGCCAAGAAGGACACCAAGACGGCCTATGGCGTGACCTTCAACACCATCGGCTTCGTCGAGACGCTGAAGGCGGTGAAGGAGTCGGAGCACTACAAG
>Ga0210409_10006629_pt1 | contig 12013 bp, 16 predicted proteins | sample IncBWH17MmetaG_FD_161649 | JGI IMG/M metagenome (GOLD analysis project Ga0210409, IMG submission 161649) | Forest soil microbial communities from Barre Woods Harvard Forest LTER site, Petersham, Massachusetts, United States - Inc-BW-H-17-M | ecosystem: Environmental > Terrestrial > Soil >...
CAGAGAGAAGCCGGCCATCCGAGCGCGCTTCCAGATCAGATCGGTCACGTCGATCGTGGTTTTGCGTCCGGCGGAATAGCCCAACGTGATCAGGACACCGCCGGGGCCGAGGCTGCTCAAAGCCTCGCTGGTCACGGCCCCGCCGATACTCTCGATGACGATATCGACGCCCTTGCCTGCCGTTATCCGGCGAACACCGTCCGCGAGGCCTTCCGCGGATAGGTCGACCACGTCTTCGAAGCCAAGCGCGCGCGCTTTGGCGGCTTTCGCCGCACCGCCGGCAGTCGAAATCACCCTGCCCGCACCTTGCGCCCGCGCGAGTTGATAGGCCGCGTTGCCGACCGACCCGCCGATCCCCGGAGCCAGCACTGTCATGCCTGGCTTGAATCCGGCGAGCGTCAGCGTGACCTGCGCCGTCAGATAGGCAACCGGAAGGCTGGCTGCGACAACGTCGTCGATCGCGTCCGGCACGAGCGCCAGATGTTCAGGTCTCACCAGCAGCCATTCTTGCCACGCACCATTCTCACCGACGCCATAGGGTCCCGTGAACATCACGCGGTTGCCCACCGCGAACCCCGAGTCGCCAGCGTCCTCAACGACACCCGCGCCCTCATTGCCGAGTACCAACGGCGCCTTGGCTCGAGGATGTCCACCCGACAGGACCGTGTATTCGAGCGGCGTGACGCCGGCTGCGGTGACGCGCACGAGCACCCGGTCCTTTGCCGTTTGCGGCTTTGGCAATTCGACCTGCTGCAGCCCGCCATAGCCCGAGAAAGTGTTTGCCTCGATTGCCAACATCGACATGCTCCAGAAAGTTACAGACCTGTACGTTACCTTGACATTAATGACAGGTCTGTTACATTGTCAACCAGGACACCGAAACGTGAGGAGCATTGCGGGATATGAAGGCGGTAGCCCGACCCCGGCGGGGCGCCCCGGCAAAGGGCGAAGCGAGCGCCCGCGAGCGCATCCTCGCGACGGCAAACGAGTTGTTCTACCGCGAGGGCATCCGCGCCATCGGCGTAGACACGGTCGTCGAGCGCTCCGGCGTGTCGAAGACAAGCCTCTATCGCGTGTTCGAATCTAAGGACGCTTTGATCGCAGCTTTCGCGGCTGAACGGGATCGGTCGTTCTGGGCTTGGTGGGATCACATTGCGGAGCAGCACGCCGACGATCCGCGTGCACTGCTGGAAGCGCTGCTATCTGGGATCGCAGAACGGATCGCGCGCCCCGCCTATCGCGGCTGTCCATTCCTAATCTGATGACGGAGTTTCCCGACCAGAACCATCCCGGCCGGGTTGTCGCCCGGGGCAACAAGGAGGAACTGCGGGCGAGGCTCGCGACCATCGTCGCCAAGCTTGGCGCCGCCGACCCCACCCGGGTTGCGTCTCAATTGGTGCTGCTCATCAATGGTGCGTACGCCACCGGCCTCATCGCACAACCGGCTGATCTAAAGGGCGATCTCGTCGATGCTGCCCTGAAGCTGTTGGCGCCTAGTTTGCCGGGAAGAGCCGGTTTTTATCGCGGCAAGGATACAGGCAAGCGATCGGTCAGGAGTCGCGAATAGCCAGCGGTGAAATTTCAAGGCCGCTATTTCGATTCTACCTGCTCGAGGAATTTCCCGAGAAGGTCGAGGACTTCGTCCGGCTTGTCGTGTTGAAGCCAGTGACCTGCGCCCTCGATCCTTGCCAGTTCGGCGTTGTCAAAATGCTTCATCACGCCGGCCGTGGCAGGATCGGGCAGAAAACTTTCGCTGCCGCTGACGAGAAGCGTCGGACACGCGATGCGCGACCACACCCGGATATGGTCTTCGAGCGACAACCGATAGGGCGCGCGGGCGCGCAAGTACGGATCAAACTTCCAGCGATAATTGCCGTCGGCATTTTGCTTCAGGCCGTGGGTCGCCAGATGCATGGCCTGCTCGCGCGTAAGATGCCGGTTGCGATAAAGGATTCGCTCTGCCCCATCGGCGACCGACGCATAACGGTGGATTTTCCGTTGCGCCAGTTTGTCGAGATCGCTGATCCACTCGCCGATTCTGATGTCAGCGGGCTTCACTCGTCTCGCCGGATAATTGGTCACGCCGTCAAGCACAACCAGGCGGGATACCTTTTCCGGAAACACACCGGCATAGGTCAGGCTGACCATGCCGCCCATGGAATGGCCGACGATCGACACGCTCTCGAAGCCTGCAGCCTTCACCAGACCCGTCAGATCGTAGACATGGTCAGCCAGGCTGTAGCTGCTGCCGGTCGCCCACTCAGACTCGCCATGCCCACGAAGGTCGGGCGCCACGACATGAAAGTCGCGCCGCAAGGCGCGCGCCAGATGATCCCAGCTGCGGGAATGATCGAGACCTCCATGAACCAGGAGCAACGGCGGGGCCTGCGGGTTACCCCAGTCGGTGAAATGAAGCCTTAGCCCCTGGGAGTGGTAATAGCGCGATTGCGGCACGTCGGTTGCTGCGTCCATGGAGGTTACTTAAAGGCTGCTGTCCGGCAGGTCCAGCACGGTGCTCACGCGGCGATGGTTTGCTAATGTCCGCTTTGCGCTCAAAAGCTGACTTTCGGAATCGACTGCGCGCTTAGCTGAACGCCGGCTCAAAGCGAGGCCAGGCAGCGCCCGATTCCTACGATGGTCTCGAGAGCCGCAACCCTCAATGCTCTACGGCATCGACCGACCGGCTGCGACATCGCGCGCGCATTCCTCGAGGTCCATCACACGCCGGCGATCGGCTCGGCGGTCTCACAAGAGCGGTGCCGACGTCCGCACGGATCTGTGAAGCAGATACACCGCGAAGAATTGGAGGACGGCAATAAAAAGCGGCCCAGCGAATTTCCCCAGATCATGCTGAAACAGACCGATTCCGGCATCCAGCAATTGCACGGCGCCTGCGAGCGTGCCCAGGATCAGCAACGCAGACGTTGCTCGTTTGTAGATTGCCGCCAATGCGAACAAAGCCAGCGGAATTGTGCGCGCCGCCGCGTACATGGCTAATAGCAACGACGCCTGTGTTGGAATGGAGCCGGCGGGCACCACGGCTTCCGGACGGAAGATCGCCGCGATGGAAAAACCGCTCGCGACCAGGACATTGATTGCAGTGACCAGCGAAGCCAGGCGCATCGCGCTTATTGTTGTCATTGATTTCGCCTTCTGATCGCGGTGCCAGACGCCCCAGCCCTCGGGGCGTTTCCACCAGTTGTATAACCGGCTGCACAATGAGAGCAGGTCATTATCCGCAGTATAGAGATCGCGATTGACCTTAGCGAATATGCACATGTGTTATCGCAGAGTGAGGTCAAAAACCCCACTTATTAGGACGGAGCGTAGGCCATCCCCTAGTGGGCGAAGACTTGGTCGGACGTGATTTCTGTTCGCTTCACCGCGGCTTTCAGGCAGGAAACTTGTCACCGAACATGGGCAAGCCACTGCGGGACGCCTCCTTTTTCGCCTCGTCCTGGATGACGTCCCAGTGCTCGGCCAGTTTGCCATTCTCGAGGCGCACGATATCCGCCACGATCCAGTTCACCGGCAGGCCGATGCCGCTAAACCGGCCGTAAAGCACCACATAATCGCCATTGGCAACCATAAGACCATTCTCGTAACGGAGGCCATCGGGGAGCCCTTTGATCGTGTTGAAGAGTCCCTCGCGTCCGGGCGGAATGTGCGCACTGTGCTGAATGTAGTTCGAAGACCAGAAGCGCTCCGCGGCGACATAATCCCTCTTGTTGAAGAGCGTTTCAAAAGCCTCTAACACGAAAGCCTTGTTCTTTTCCTCGATCGTTTGCGTCATTTCGTTCTCCTTTGACCAACTCTTGGGCACCGTCGGCTTGAGCCGAGCGCGGCGCCCGGAATCTCACATCGTCTCTCAATATTCGAACCAAAGCGTCAGCGCTTCATTCTTCGCCTTCGTGTACGGCGGAAAGAGGTGGTCGATCGCTACGTCGGGTGGCGCAACGAGCATTGACTTGGCATGAGTCAGCATGTCGAACCCGTATTTGCCGTAGTAGTGGCCAATACCTGCGGCGCCGGTTCCGCCGAATGGCATCGATTCGATGAACAGATGGATGTTGACCTGGTTCACCGCGCCGCCGCCGTAAGAGAGTTCACCGACGAACCTGTCGATCGTCTTCCGGTCGCGGCCAAAAACGAAGGCTGCGAGAGGATGGGGCGTGGTGGCGATGCGGGTGAGGGCTTCATCCAGAGTGCGGTAGGTAACAATCGGCAAGATCGGACCGAACACCTCATCTTCCATGATCGGATCATCCCATGTAACGGGATAGAGGATCGTCGGATCGAGATATCGCGCGTCGGGATCTGATCGTCCGCCTGCGGCGACCTTCGCCGGATCGATAAGTCCCGCCAGTCGGGACACTTCGCGCGCGCTGATCACTCGAGAATAATCCGGATTTGTGCTCGGATCGCCCCCGTAAAGATCGATCACGGCCTTTTTGGCCTCGGCGACAAAAGCGTCGCCGACGGATTCGTGGACATAGGCGTATCCTGGCGAGGTGCACCACTGCCCGCCCCAAGCCATGGCGCCCCAGACAATTTTCCTGGCGGCGTCGCGGATGTTGGCGGTCTCGTCCACCAACGCCGGGTTTTGGCCCCCGAGTTCTAACAGCACCGGCGTCAGATTCTCCGCCGCTGCCTTCATGACGATCTTGCCGACCTTGGTGCTGCCGGTGAAGAAGATGAAGTCGAAGGGGAGTTTCAGAAGCTCCGTTACTTCGTTGCCGTCTCCTACCACGGCGCTTACCGCGCGCAGATCGAAATAGCGTGGGATCAGATCCATCAGCAGCGCGGAGGTCGCGTCCAGCCGCTCCGAGAGTTTGAGGATGCACGTGTTGCCAGCTGCGAGTGCGGCGAGCGCCGGCCGGATGAGCAGCGTCAGCGGCCCATTGAACGGCCCCATGATGAGCGTCACGCCATAAGGATCGCGATAGACGAAGGCCTTGTGACCGGTCTCAACGAGGAATTTCGGCAGCGGCGCTTCTACCGGTTCCATCCAGGCCTTGAGCTGGCTCTTCTGGAATTGCGTTTCGCCCAGCGGGGCCGCAGTCTCGAACACGAACTCCTGGCTAGCGGTCTTGAAATCCGCGGCCACCGCCTTCTGGAGCGCCGCTTCGTTCTCGGAAAGCAGCCTGGCCATCCGATCGAGCTGTTCGACGCGCCACGCATAGCCGCGCGTGACGCCCGTCTCGAAATAGGACTTCTGTGCGTCATAGATGTTCTGGAACGGGTTCAACGAAGCCTCCCTCAAAAGGTTGGATTGCCATCGAACTGCGCGGCGCCAGCGACTGGACTGACCCACGGCCTGCGTCGCCCGACGAACATTTCCAGGTCAGGGTGGTACCACTCGTTGGAGTCGATGCTTCCAGCCTTGACAAAGAGGATATCGGGCGTTGCGTCGGACTCGGTTGTCATCGGCGAACCGCAGCGTGGGCAATAGCGACGCAACACCCTGAGCCCGCTCGCCCCGACATCGTCGAACACGGCCGTCTCGCCGGCGATCGTTATCGCATTGCGGTGCACGAAAATGACCGTCGAGAAGGCGCTCCCCGATTGCGGCCGGCAGCGGTTGCAATGACAAAGGCCGGTAGCGACGGGCTCTTCTGCAACGGCGTAGCGGACAGCGCCGCACATGCAGCCACCCGTCAAACTCTCCGGTCGTTGTGGACGATCGTCGCTCATGATCATGTCTCGCTTTGCTGTTGTCGCTACGCAGCCTCACGCCATGGTGAGAACCATCCTGAACCGTGCCTTGCCGGTCATCATTTTCGCGTAAGCCTCCGGCGCCCGCTCGAGCGGCATCGTCTCGATCATTGGAGTGACCCCGCTCAGGACGCTAAACCTGAGAGTCGCCTCTCCGGTCGCCGGGGTGCCCGTGAGCGCGCCCTCGATTTTGCGGCCGCCCGACAGCAGGTCTTTGGCCGTAACCTCAATTGGCTCAGGGCCCGCGCCAAGGACAATTGCGACTCCGCCCGGCCGGAGACCCTTGACGGTGTCCGAGACGGTCCTTCCCCCGGAGGAACTTGTTACTAAGACGACTGCCGCGCCGCCCAGAGCCAGCAAGGCGTCGGCCGAACTGCCGACGCTATTGTCGATGTAGTGATGGGCGCCAAGTTTCCTGGCCAACTCCGCCTTGTCAGCCCCTCGTCCGATTGCGGCCACTTCGAAGCCCATGTGGCGGGCATATTGCAAGCCAAGATGGCCAAGCCCGCCGATTCCGAGGACGGCGACAAGGTCGCCCGCTTTTGCGGGCGCATTACGTAATGCGCCGAAGGTGGTCAGGCCTGCGCACAGCAGCGGCGCGGCGTCAACGGATGAGAGATCGTCGGGCACCGACATCAAACCGTTGGCCTTGGCGATCATCACCTCGGCATAGCCGCCGTCATGGTGGACACCCGTGATTTTCTGATTCCGGCAGGTCGCGAGGTTCCCGTCGCGGCAGGGTCCACAGTGACCGCAGCTGCCGCCGAGAAAGCCGATGCCGACGCGCTGGCCGACCTTCCAGCCTTCCACACCGGCGCCGACCATATCAATGCGCCCCACCACCTCGTGACCCGGGACGCGCGGCCATTCGATTGGAAACGCACCTTCGACGGTGAAGGAATCCGAATGGCAGACCCCGCACGCCTCAAGGCGAACGCGGACATGGCCGGGCTTCGGATCCAGCAATGGCTTCTCTGTCAGTTCGAGCTTGCCCGGGCTGAGCACCTGTACTGCGCGATACGTCGATCCGGCCTTCGCCATCGCAACCTCTATTTTTGCGAAACGTGGAGTATCCGGCACGGGCTCTGCCGGATTCATGCTCGCACCAGTGTTTTAGACTGCGCGACGGCCGATCTCCTAAGTCAGAGAAGCTGCTTTTCGAGCCATGGCTATGAGGCCCCGCTCGCCAGCGCGATGCTGCTTGGCAGCAATCACGCCATGCGACTTTATGTTGTCGATGTGCTATAAGTTCTGGGGCGGATGGCAGGCGATCTCTGCCTTTTCCGAAACTGTATCGGGAGGTAGCCGCTCCTCGCGTCGGATTGTTCCTGCCAGCTAACTTCAGCGTGCTGAGCTTTGCACCTGTTGCCGCATTCGAGACCGCCAACTTCGTTGCGAAGGAGAGATTTTACGATCTCCGAGAGTGGAAAGCGGATAGCGAATTCGCTGGGCGGGACCGTGGATACCGAGTCCATGGGGGAACACTCATATGACACGCTGCTCGTCGGCGCCACCGGCGAGATCGCGTTGCCAACGCCACGCACAGTTGCCTTCCTGCGCGAAGCAGCGGCCAGCGTGAGGCGGATCGCCTCCATTTGCCTCGGAGCCTTCACTTTGGCAGAGGCCGGGCTGCTCGATGGTCGGCGGGCGACGACACACTGGGCCGCCGCTCAAGAGCTTCAGCAGCGCTTTCCGAGAGTCAGGGTCGAGATGGACCGCATCTTTATTGCGGATGGCCCGGTATGGACCTCAGCCGGAATGGCGGCCGGCATCGATTTGGCGCTCGGACTTATCGAGCGGGACATGGGGCAAGACATCGCGCGAGCTGTCGCACGGACCATGGTCGTCTATCACCGACGCGCAGGTGGCCAATCACAGCATTCAGCAATGCTTGAGCTCGACGCTAAATCCGATCGTGTACAAATGGCGCTTGCCTACGCAAGACAGAACCTTCACGAGCCGCTAAGCTTGGACAAACTTGCTGAAGCTGCGCGTCTCAGTCCGCGCCAGTTCACCCGCGTGTTCAGAGCTGAGACCGGACAGTCGCCCGCCAAGGCGATCGAAAATCTCCGGCTCGAAGCCGCCAGACTAATGCTCGAGCAGGGCCGACTGTCTGCCGAAGAGATCGCCCGTGCAACCGGATTCGGCGATCGCGAGCGGATGCGCCGTAGCTTCCTGCGCACCTTCGGACAAACACCGCAAAACATACGCAACGCTTCGCAGCCGCTTGTCACTATTTAAGCCCATCGGTTCGCGGATGACCTTTCGGAGCCGGAGGCGCCTGCAACTCAGAAAACGATGCTTGGTTTGATTGGCTTAGACATTTGCTGCCTCCTGATGTTGGGAAGGATTTCCTAGCTACAGGCCATTACGTATCCGCCTCTAGCGAAACCAGCTACGTCGCCCGAAGCGGTCGAAGCCACCGATCGTCACCGCAGATGTCGACGTCGAAATTCTTTGGTTTGCCCATTGGCGAGCGTTGCTGCCGCGGCGCTGTAGTGCGCCCCGTTATGCCGAGAGAAGGCGTGACGCTGACCGGGATAGCTATAAACCGTTGCGTTCGGCTTTCTTGCCAGCGCCGCTTTGATCTGCGCTTGCGCCGTCTTTGAGATGACTTCGTCCTCCTCGCCAAGGTGCATCAGTAATGGGGCGCGCAAGCTGCCGACTTCCCCGAGGTATTTTTCCGTGTCGCCGCCGTGATAAGCAACGGCGGCATCGACCTCATGGCGAGCGGCCGTGATAAAGGCCATCAATGCGCCGAGGCAGTAGCCTTGCAGGGGCACCAGTCGAACGTCCGCTCCCATCCGCCAACGTTCATTTTCGTCAACGACGACGGGCTTGACTTGCATCTTTGTCTTCGTCGTCGTTCGCCTGATTTTGCCGGTATGGCTCTTTTCTTGGTATCTTTCTTGGGCGACCTCGCAAGCTTGGGCGATCGTGCAGGTCAACCGCTGCGCGAAGCCCCACACCCTGATCGTCACTGGAAATGGTCCAGCCCGATAGATTGCCGTATTCAGTGTTCTCAGTTTTTGGTACGGTATTTAACCGAGCGGATAGTATCCGGCTCTGATGCCCGGGCACGCCAGCCCGTCCGGGCACGCTTGGCGCGGGACCGCCCGGTAGCCTGAAATCGGGCGGCCCCTGCCAACCACTTCCAATGGCTCTGCCTGGTCAAACAGAAGCCGTAGCCAGCGTTGTTAGGTACGAGTCAACTGCAAGATGGTTCAAAGGTACGGCGCCAGAGCGCTGCACCTTTCGGCCGCTGCCTTCTATTTGATCGGCGCCGGCGCGTCACGGCGGCCGCTCCGCCTCACTTTCGTTGAGCGAGCGTTCGATTTCTTGTGCGACCGTGCTTCGGCGACGCGCAAGCCCGGTGAACTACGGGAATTGCGGGGACGGTCACATAGGATCCCGTAGGAATTATCCCGCGAGAAGTCGAGCCTCTGCCTTCCAGAGGGGGCACAGACATGACGCAGCCGAGAGCAGAAACGCTTGAGCGGGAGACGGATAGGACATCAATCCTTGAAGAGGCCAAGATCGCCTTCCTCGCCGCATGGGACGCGCTCCGATGAGTTGGCAGCAATTCTTCCGCGATCCGATTGAGCTCCAGGACGGACGCGTGCTGCGCAGCCTTCGTGATGCCGGCGAATTCGTCCAGACGCTCCCGAAGGCGACGCTGGACCGGCCCGAATGGCAGGCAGCGGTGCAGGCCTTGCTTCTGGTGGTCGATCACGATGGGGATACGCTACCCGCCCGCATCGGCATTGTGCGAGCCTTGAATGCCAGCAATCCCACGAAGCGGCGTACGCGGCGCAAGGCTGCCAGAAGGGTGATCCGATGAACCGTGTCGGCCACCAGCATTGACATGTAGCCCTACGTTCTGTTCGCAACCGAATGGAAAAACCGAAGCAAATCCCGCAAACTCAGCGGGTTTCAGCCCCTGACTTATACTTTGATCGATGGTTGGACGAGGGCGGCACCGGGCCGCCCTCGCCGGCGTTGATCACGCCGCGGCCAGCCGGCCCGTCGAGGCGCTCTCCCGCCTCAGCCGCCACAGGACCAGGCCATGGAGCATGAGGGCCAGCGGGACCGCGAAAGTCGGGACCATCACCAGCGGATAGGATGAAATGAGAAGGTTCGGCGCATCGAGGGCCAAGAGGTGGGCCCGTCCCGGGGACGTCATTGCCCCCATGGTCACCGCCACGACGAGGTCGGCGATACCAAAAAGGCACCAACTGTAGGCCGCCCTCAGAGCGCCTGGTGCCTTTTGCGCCAGCAGGACTGCCACGACGACCGCAAAGCAACCGGTCATGACGTCACCAATCCCTGCAGGCAGCGCGAATTGCCAGGGCAGGCGACCGTCCGCCCAAAGGACGAGGAAAATTCCACCTCCGACGCGATAGACCTGGGCCGCCACGATCCAATGGAGCGGTATCGCGGAGACGAGGCCTGCAATGCTTCCCGACAGCCGCAGGCCCGCGGCAGCAATCATCAGCGGGATCAGCAAACCGAACAGCAAGGTCGGCACTGCGTTCTCGCTGGTCGCGAAATACGCATTTGCCGAGCCCAAGTACTGAGCGACCGCCAGCCAGGCAATGAGAACCACCGACAGGGCACCCGCGGTTGCATAACGTGACTGTGCGGGTCCTTCCATGCGTGTGGCACCGATCCAGATGAGGCCGAGTGCAATAGCCGCCACGAGGGGCCGAACGGCCGCCTCGAACGTCACGAGATATTCGGGGACGAGCGGTGTCATCGTTAAACTCCATTAATTGTTGTGACTATCCAAATAATGTGTCACTATTATTTTGGTAGTCAATTGCCAAAACCGTGATTGCTTGTTAAAATGGAACCATGCCGAAGCAAAAGCCCGCCGAAGGCCCGGTGGCCTACACACTCAGCGTCATTGGATCGAGCTGGACTTGCCTCATCCTGCGCGACCTCCTCCAGCACGGTGCGAGACGCTTTCAGGACTTGCAGGACTCGCTGGACGGCATTGCTCCAACGACATTGTCGGAGCGCCTCAGGGCGCTCGAGCAGAATGGCGTCGTGGCGCGGCGGTTCTATTCGATGAGTCCCCCGCGGGCCGAGTACGTGCTGACCGAGAAGGGGCGCGACCTCGGCCCGATTGTGGGTGCCATGCGAAATTGGGGACGCAAGTACGCGAGTTGACCGCCTCGCCTCCTCCAACAACTTGGTAGCCGATGGCGCTTGTCACCGATCGATCCGGTTCTTCCGTGTGTGCATCGAAACCTCGGCGCGCCTTCCACCACTGCCGTAACAGATCGATCGTCTCCGGCGACAGCACGACATTGCGATCCCCGCGGCCCCTGGATTGCTCGATGCGAATGATCTTCTGCGCGCCGTCGATATGCTTGACCTTCCAGGCGGACCACGTCGCCGGCACGCAGGCCGCACCCATGGCAAAGACTGAGTGCTGCGCGGGCCCTGAGGCTCGTGGCAACGGCCAGCACGCGACGCGTCTCGTCCGGACTCATTACCTGCGGAATCTTCCGGGGCTCGCGGCTATGATAAATCTCGGCCGCGAGGTCGAGCCGCCGCAGTGTCACGCGCAACGAGAACTTGATCCCGGTCATGATACGGTTGCGATTGCAGATGCTCATGCCCGTCTCGGAAAGATGCAACTGAAACCGCTGGATGTCCTTCTGTCGCCGTGTCGGGTGACCATTTGAGAAACTCAGTGAACCGCTTGCAGCGGTGAACGTGGCCCCTCTGCATGCCCGCACCGAGCTTGCGCGCGTTGATGTCCTCGATCATCCGCTGGCGCAACTGGCTGACGGTATCCATAGGCAGACCTGTCGGCCACGAGGCCGTCGATCCCCAGACCGCCGTTGCAAGGACCTGGAAATTGTATGAATATCGTTGAGCCGCGGACGCATCGGTGTTGGCCAGCTCTGAAGCTTCCAGGCGGGCGTGACCAGATCGTCGGCCGCGCGTGTATCAAAGAAACGCAGAACGTCGAAAACGGCGTCAACGATAGCGCCTTCGCGGTCCATATTGCCGGGCCGTTCGAAACCTACCGTAGGTCTGCGGGTAGCCCGTTCGCACCCGCGTCGCCCTCGCCGGTCGACAACGCAGATCGTTGGATGAGGGGGCCAGGCCGGTTCTGCGGCCCGCAGATTGGCCAGCGCGGCCCGAACCAGGACAACTGCCTGTGGATGCACGCCGACGAGGATAACTGATGAGGTACGACTTGCCGCGCTGCATGAGTCCGGAATTGGCCCTAGGGAGGGGCCAGCGTCGCATCCAAGCCGCAGCGCCCTAAGAGCACGTGGAG
>Ga0210409_10006631_pt1 | contig 12012 bp, 8 predicted proteins | sample IncBWH17MmetaG_FD_161649 | JGI IMG/M metagenome (GOLD analysis project Ga0210409, IMG submission 161649) | Forest soil microbial communities from Barre Woods Harvard Forest LTER site, Petersham, Massachusetts, United States - Inc-BW-H-17-M | ecosystem: Environmental > Terrestrial > Soil >...
CGATCCCGTGCGACCCCGCTTCCAAATTATATAAGTTAACGGCAATAAATAACCATACGAAAATCAATCGATTGGATGCGGATCGAGCGAAGGAAGGGGGACAAAACTTCCAGCCCTCCATTTTATGGAAGGCGCTTTCCTGTTTTTAATAGGCCCTGCCCATCTAAAACTGGAAGCTCACCCCGCCCCGGAACGACCGCAAATTCGGACACAACATCATCCGTGAATCCTGCCCATTCACCGTCACATATCCTTGCGCTAAAAGATTGCTGAAATCGGCCAGCGCTACCCAGCGCCCGTTCAATCCCGGCAGCGGCTGGCGAATCGAAAGATGCAGATTTGGATCCATTTGGTAGGCCGCCTCGCCGAATTGATCCATCCGCGACAGGACTGTGCCGGAGACCCATTTGTAACTCGCGGAAACTTGCGTCCCGGATCCCGGAATCTTGCCAGTAACGCGCGCGGCAAGGCTGTGGTGGTTGCTGGTCATAAAACTGTCGCGCAGATCGGGCGAAGTCGTGTTCAACTCGCCGCCGGGCGTGAGAGCCCCCGCCCAGGCATAAATAGCAGCCACCTCCAAGTCGTCCGAGATCCTCTGGCGGTAAGCCGCCCGAGCGCCCCATGAACTGGAGTTGCCGCCGTCGTATAGGAACGCAGATGAAAATGCGTCCTGAACGAATTCAGGACTCGCCGCGGATCCGGACCCGAAAACGGCCTGGTTTCGCTCCGAATCATGGAACGCGGCAACTTCGAAGGTGGACTGGGTGCCCATCCTTCGTTTGACAGAAAGTTCCTGATGCCATCCGCCCTCCAAGACCGGCCTGCCATCAAGAAACAGTACCGGGGGGAGGCTATCCAATTCGTCGATAGCGGACTCAAGCGCCCCCGTCCGTCCCCACTGCTCGGAGGGGGGATTCGCCGCAAGAATCAACGAGACTTTCAAGCTTGGGGAGAGTTTGGCACTCAATTGCGCGTGGGGACGCAGCGATGAAACCGAAGTAATGATGCCCGCACGAAGATATTCCGCGCCTGCTCGCAATAGGAATCGGTCACCCAACTCGATCTGATCCGTGTGATCGATCCGCATGCCCTGAAATTCCATACCCTCGGCGCCAAATTTGGATTGGCGCCAGATAAATATAGTTTCGGGGCCGTTTCCCGCCGTGCCGGAAGGGAGCCAAACGCCGGCAAACGAGCCTGACGCTCCTCTGTCATAACTCATCTGGCCGGCGAGCAACAGGCGGCCAAGGCTGCCCAGCCGCTGATCGTAAGAAACCGCGGTCGCGGGAGCATTCGGAAGGTTTGAGGCGGATCCGGGCCGCAACGCCCCACTTGTTACCTGGACCAGGCCGCGAGGGCGCTGGGCGTTGGGGAGATCCCCGCCCAGGGTGTTGGTGGACGAGGTCTCGTTGCCGGAGTCATCCCACTGCAGGATCACGCGTGTCGCCGTCGAAGAACGCAGCACCCATTTCCAGTCGTCCTGTTCAGCGGGAGCTTCGGACTTCCGACGCAGCGTATCCAGCGAAGAGAACACGGTTTCCACTTGTACGCGCAGAAGCGTCGTCAGATTCGACATCACGGCGACGTGGCGCTCCATCGCCGGCAAGAATCCCGCCACGGCAACGCGCACGGCATAACTGCCCGGCTTGAGATGCTCCGAAAGAAACGCGCCGTGCTGATTGGAAAGGATTTGCGCTACGGTGCGGCCGCCGGCGTCTTCGGAGATCAGCCAGACGCTGGCACCCATCTGAGGCGTTCCAGAGGGGTCCAGAACGACACCCGAGATCGTGCCATAGCCCTGCTTCGCCGCTGCTGAAGCGGCAAAGGCCAGTATAAAAACCACGACCCAGCCAACAGCTCGAGAATTTGACTTCATAGGGACTGGTTACCTCCCTGTGGCTCCATTCGCTGCCACTTTTTGCATCACTGCCGGGGGAGTAACGGTGAAATCAGCGGTGCGCGAAACCGTCTGGTTGGCCACCAGGTCGGTGGCTTGAACTTCCAGCTTGTATTTGCCGGGTGGCAATGTCTTGGGCTGAATTACCTGTTCGACGGTAACCTGTTCGCCAGTCTGCTTAAGCTCATCGCCCGTCTTGACATCATGAGTGACGGTTTGGTCTCCCTGAGTCACCTTGAAATCCAGGGACACATTGTTCTTGTGCGTTTTGTCATCCACCTTCAAATTGTAAAACTGAAGGTAGAAATCGAGCGGTTGATCGGTATGAAATTCGGCGTCGAGCTTGGGACGAACTTTGGTCGAGCCCAGCACGAATTGTCCGACGCCCACGTCCTTGGAGGAAACGGGCTCCATTTGGTCGGCAAGAATCAGCGAGCTGGCTTCCAGCTTATCGTCCGGAATTGGAGAAACCGCCAGCCGCGTATTCACAACTCCCACGTTTCCGCTATTTACGTCTTTAATCACCAGGTCAAGCTTGTATAAGCCGGGGCGAAGGGGAACGGCCTTCTGGTAGATGGAAAAGCCCTTCAGTGAAGATTCCAGCAGGGAATCCGGAAAATCGCGCTGGATGACGTCTTCGAATGTTTGGATCACTCGCCCGGTCATCGAGCTGATTCGCCCGAACAAATTGAGGGACGCGGATTGTATGCCGTCATGATTGCGGAAGGTCATCTGCTTGTTCTGAATCTGCACCGTCACCGGGACTAGAATTGTGTCGCCGGTAATCCGCATGAAATCGAACCGGTAATCGAACGAAATCTGGTTACGAAGAATGCGAGAGCTGACCACCTCTTCGAGGTCTTTGAACTTGACCGGCGGTGGGGCCTGCACCTTCGCGAATTGCTCGAGGCGGGTGAACTCGTTCTGGCTCTCGAGGTTACCCATTCCGCCCGGTCCCAACGGGGCGGTAGAACCGTCTGTGCGGGTGAAGCGCTGCGCCTGGGTTGACAATCCCATTTGTTCCATCATGCTTGGCCCGCCCCCAGGAACATGGGACATCGCGTCCTTTTCACCCGGGTCCAAGCTGATGTGGTATTCGCCCGTGCCAGTTGGATCGACGAACTCGATGGTGATGTTTTGACCAATTCCTTCCATGTAGTGATAGGTCCAATCGTCGAATCCATAGACGGTGGTTTGTCCGCCGCCTTCGCTCAGTGGACGGTTATAAGTGCTGCCTGCCGAGTGGGTTTCGATCTGATCCGGGGGACCCCACATGATGTAAATCCGGCCGCGATCCGTTCTCCAGCCGGGTATGCCAGAGGAGAATCGTTCATTGGCGTACGCGATCCGGCGGTAGTGCTCTTCTTTGAATTCGTTCTCGACCGTGTCCGGCGTGGGATCTCGCCGTTGCCAGAACGCCTCGATGAACTGCTCGCGCTCTTCATTCGTCTGCAATTGCAGGAAGGCCTTGCGTTCTTCATCGGTAATGATGTACGGAACTTCCTCGTTCAGCCACTTTTTGTAGGGAGTGTCGAGCTCTTTTTCCAGCTTCTTCAGGTTTTTCTTGTTTTTGCCGTTGTCATCGCCCTTTTTCTTTCCGGAGTCCTGCTGCTTATCGCCAGGGGTGCCGCTCTGATCTTTGTTTTGATCTTGAGCATAGGAACGCGCGCAAAATGGCAGCAGGAATGTCCCGCCCATCAATAACATCAATGAAATGCGTCCCAAGCGGCTCATGATCGTACCTCACCCTGATTCGGAAGCTCGATTCTAATCCCGGGTTTTGCACCCGTCAATCAATGAATCTCTAGGACTGGCCTTGCTGCTGCGGGCCTTCTTCCCCCTCCTGATACAACGCTTGGAATGGACCGATGACTACTAAGAATTGCCGGGGGGCTTCAGGGTTGCCCGCTAATTTCTCCTGAGTGCCGGCTTCATACCTCCTGCCAATTCGATGGATTCGAATGGAGCGCCCAAACGCCATTAGCTTGGCACTTCTGCCAGGCGGAGAATCAAAGGGACCCGACGTGTACTTGGATCGACATGGGACGCCGGGCAAATTACTTTCCTCAGCATCCAAATGACTGTAAAATCAAGTGTTGAGTGGGGGGCCCGGTGCGGGCGCCTGCCCGAGCTTGCGGAATTCCGGCCTCATACGCAAACACTTCGAAACATGCTTGCTCGATGGGCCCGCCGGTTAAATTGCCCCTTTGTGGTGTGCGCCGCCGGGAAACTTTTGCGGTTTTCTAAGCGTAAAAGTTAGAGAGGCGGCTGGAGGAAGTTACCCGGAAGAGAGAACCAGAACTGCGAACCCATGAACACGTGGCAAAAAATCGGGCTTGGCGCTGGTGTCGCGGTTGTTTTGGCCGGCGGCGCGTGGCTGGCCATGTGGGAGATCAATAAGGGTGTCGTCACCGTTCAGACTGCCCCGGCGGTTCGCCAGGATATCACTTCCATCGTTACGGCCTCGGGCGAAGTTAAACCGCTCACGTACACGAATGTTCTCGGGGAAGGGATCGGCAAGATCACTGAGATCGTGGTGAAGGAAGGCGATCACGTCAAGAAAGGCGACGTCCTGCTGCGCCTGGAAAGCGTGCAGCCCGCAGCCGATGTCAATGCGCAGCGCGCCGGCATCGCGGCCGCGGATGCGGGAGTGAAGTCCGCCGATGCCAACGACGCATCGGCGCAGGCGGACATCAAATCGCGAGCGGCGGACCTCGAGCATGCCAAACTCGACTGGGAACGCGGCCAAATCCTCTTCAAAGAAGGCCTGATTTCCAAGCAGGATTACGATACTTTGAATGCCACGCACGATGCCGCTGTGGCGGCTCTGGCGTCGGCGCAGGCCCGCGCCGAGCAGGCCCGCGCACAACTCGGCCAGGCGCGCTCCACATTGACGCAGAATCAAGCCATGCTGGGCCGCCTGAGCGACATCCTGAACAAGACGACCTACACCGCGCCGATCAATGGTGTCGTGACGTATATCGCCGTTCGCGTCGGCGAGAATGTCGTTCCGGGCATTCAAAACGCCACAGGCAGTTACCTGATGACAATTTCCGATATGTCCGTGGTGACGTCGGAAGTCATGGTGGATGAAACCGACATCGTGAGCGTGAAGCTCGGGGAGGACGCGGAGGTCACCATCGACGCCATCCCGGGAAAATTCTTTAAAGGAAAAGTTACCGAAGTCGGGACGCAAGCGGTGCTCCGCAGTTCGGGCCTGGCTTCGACGCAATCCACAACGGGCAATCAGGAAGCGAAAGATTTCAAGGTCGTGGTGACGCTGCAGAATCCGCCGGATGGCCTGCGCCCCGGGCTTTCTTCAACGGCCAAAATCACCACGGCGCAAAAGAAAAGCGTGATGACGGTCCCACTTCAGGCGCTCGCCGAACGAACGAAAAAAGATCTGGACGAGGCAGCCAAGGAAAACGGGCAGAATTCCGTCACGCTGGCGGCCGGTCGCCCGGCTCCCGCCACAACCAGCGGATCCGCTTCGTCTTCCGCCCTGGAAAAAAATCCGGAGATTCAGGGCGTCTTTGTGGTTCGCAATAAACGCGCGCAATTCGTGCCGGTCGCGACCGGAATCACCGGCGTCACCGACATCGAGGTACTAAACGGTTTGCAGGAAGGCGATCAGATCATCACCGGAAGTTACAAGGCCCTGCGCACGCTCAAGCCTGACGCGCGCGTGAAAGTTGACAACTCCACGCCGAAAGCGCCGGAAGAAAATTAAATGAAGATCCGCGCAGGATTGAGGAACTGAGGAATGCCCGAACGAGTCCTCTCATCCGATACTTTCCGCCAGGACCTCGTCGATCAGGGCGTCGCGATCCTGACGGAAGGGCTCTGGAAGACCTACGAGATGGGCGGCGAAAAGCTGCACGCCCTGCGCGGCATCGATCTCACCATTCACCGCGGCGAGTATGTGGCCATCATGGGGCCGTCGGGATCAGGCAAATCCACGCTCATGAACCTGATCGGGTGCCTGGACACGCCGACTTCGGGGAAATATTGGCTGGCCGGGCGGCTCGTGAGCGAGCTTGACGATGATGAGCTTGCCGCCATCCGCAACAAGGAAATTGGATTCGTGTTTCAAACATTCAATTTGTTGCCGCGCGCCACCGCCTTGCACAACGTCGAGCTGCCCATGATTTACAACGGCACTCCTTCGGAAGAACGCCTCGCCCGCGCGAAACGCGCGCTCGAAGCCGTCGATCTCGGGCCGAGAATGTTTCACAAGCCCAATGAACTCTCCGGCGGACAGCGGCAGCGCGTGGCGGTTGCGCGCGCACTCGTGAATTCGCCCTCCATCGTGCTTGCCGACGAGCCTACCGGAAACCTGGACACAAAAACCGGCGACGAAATCATGGCCTTGTTCGCGCGGCTACACGGCGAGGGCAACACCATCATTCTGGTCACGCACGAAAACGACATTGCACGGCGCGCCAACCGTATCATCCACGTTCGCGACGGCAAAGTCGAAACCGACGAGCCGGTTGTTCACAAGTAGCACAGGCACTCTTGCCTGTGTGGGTTTGCCATCGTCAAAACGTCGGGCAGTCTCCCCGGGCGGTCTACAAAGCCGCACAGGCAAGAGTGCCTGTGCTACTTAATCCGCTGAAGCGCATCTAATCGTTATGGTCGAATCCGATACGCCTGAACTCAGCGCCGCCACGCAATCACCCGCGCGTTCTTCCCACGTTGAGCGGGCCAGAATTCCAATCTTCGTCTCCACCATCCAGGCGTTCCTTTTTCTCGTGCACGGCGCCATCTACGCGACCTGGACATTCTTCTGGGGCGCGTCCGATTTTTCGCACGTAGTGCAACTGAGAATCGCGCTGGCCGTTTTGTCCGTCAGCTTTGTCGCTGCGTCGTTCCTGGCGCACCAGTATTTCAACCCGCTGGTCCGGGCCGTTTACACCATCGCCTCGGTCTGGCTAGGCCTCGTGAATTTCTTCTTTCTGGCGGCATGCGCAAGCTGGATTGTCTATGGCGTGCCGCTTTTATTCGGCGTGCACCTGGAAAAGCACGCGATCGCCGCCGTGTGCTTCGGCCTCGGACTTCTCGCGGGCATTGGCGCCATGGTGAATGCGGCGTGGGCCCGCGTCGTGCGTGTCACCGTCAAGCTGCCCAATCTACCGGAAGCCTGGCGAGGCCGCACGGCCGCCGTGGTGAGCGACTTGCACCTCGGCCACGTGCGAAACACTTGGTTTCTCCGCCGCATCCTCCGCAAACTTTCGCAATTGCGACCGGACGTTTTATTCATTCCGGGCGACATGTACGACGGGACAACCGCCAACCTCGAGCAGCTGGCCAAACCCTGGGCTGAATTTTCCGCTCCCCTGGGCGCGTATTTCAGCACGGGCAACCACGAGCAATTTTTCAGCCCCTCGAAATATCTCGATGCTGTAAGGCAATCCGGAATTCGCGTGCTGGAAAACGAAAAAATTGTTCTCGACGGATTGCAGATCGTGGGGGTCCATGATCGAGATTCGGGGAATGCGGAGAGGTTCCGATCGATCCTGAGGCAAGCGGCCCTGGACCGCAATGTGGCCAGCATCCTGCTCGTTCATAATCCCAACCATCTTCCGGTCGCGGCGGAGGCCGGCGTTTCCCTGCAACTGTCCGGCCACACGCATCGCGGACAGTTTTTCCCGTTCACGGGAATCGTTTCCCGCATTTATGGAAAATACGCGTACGGACTGAATCGCTTCGGCGATTTGTTAGTTTACACTTCCTGTGGCGCCGGCACCTGGGGCCCGCCCATGCGGCTGGGATCCAATCCTGAAATTGTCCTGATCCATTTCGAATGAAATTGCCCTCCGCCCTCCACGCACTGGAAAACTTGAATTTTGCGCTGGCATTGGTTTCTCAAGAACGGCGGCGGTTCCAAAATCCACGGGATTCAGTGCAGCCGTTGGAAATCTGCCATCGTGGTATAAACTCAATGCTCATTTTTCGCCCACATGTTCGCATCGCGCACAAATTGGCGGCTGGAAACGAACCGTTTAACGCGGGCTCTCGAAGAGCACCGGCGAAGCGGGAAGGAACTCTTCGATTTGACTGCGTCGAATCCCACCACCTGCGGCTTCGCTTATCCCGAAAAGGAAATCCTCGCGGCGCTCGCGGATCCGGGCGCGCTGGTCTATCGCCCTGAAAGCAAAGGGTTGCGCGAAGCGCGGGACGCGGTGGCCCAGTATTACGCCGGGCGCACGGGATTTTCCGGATCGTCAGTGCCGCGGATCGACCCCGATCGCATCCTGCTGGCCTCCGGGACCAGCGAAGCATACAGCCAGATTTTTCGATTGCTGTGCGAGGCGGGGGACGAAATCCTGGTTCCCGCGCCCAGCTATCCGCTCTTTGAATTTCTCGCCGATCTCGCCGACATTCGTCTCGTTCCTTACCCGCTGCTCTACGATCACGGCTGGCAAATCGATTTCTCCTTGTTGCGCGGGGCGCTCACGCCGCGTTCCCGCGCCGTGCTGGTCGTGCATCCCAACAATCCCACCGGCTCATTCGTCAAGCCGGGCGAGGCGGACGCGCTAGCGGAAATTTGCGCCGCGCGGGAATTGGCCGTCGTGGCCGATGAAGTGTTCCTCGATTACGCGAGCGGCCCAACGCCGGCGCAAACTTTTGCGCTTCAAAATGCGGCGCTCACGTTCACACTCAGCGGACTCTCAAAAATCTCTCTACTGCCGCAAATGAAACTTGCCTGGACAGTTGTGAGCGGCTCGGAAGCCGTGGTTCAAACCGCCGTCGACCGGCTCGAAATCATCGCGGACACATATCTTTCGCCGAGCACGCCGGTGCAACTCGCCCTGCCGAAATTTCTTTCGCTCCGGCACGCGCTTCAGACACAATTGCAGCAAAGAATTTCCGCGAACCTCTCCGTCCTGGACAGCATGTTGCGCGAATCCAAGTCCCTCGCGCGCCTCGATCGCGAAGGCGGCTGGTACGCCATCCTGCGCGTCCCGGTGACGGCAACCGATGACGACCTCACCGTCGCGCTCCTCGAACGCTCCTCCGTGCTGGTCCATCCCGGCCACTTCTTCAACTTTTCGCGAGAAGGCTTTCTGGTCTTGAGCTTAATTTCCCAACAGGACGAATTTCAGGAAGGCGTGCGCCGTTTGCTGGATTTCTTCGATGTCTGATTGTCCGGCAATCGGCGATTTTGTGGCGCCGGCGTCCCGCCGGCATTTTTTTTCCTGGCGCGGAAATCAAAAAAATTGCCGGTGAGACGCCGGCGCTGCAAAAAGCTCGCGTGCTAGGTCGCCGCGATTATTTATTTTCTTTGCCAGCTTCGGCCTTATGGCTGAGATCCAACCCATAATGCGGATGCTCAACAGAACCCGTGATTTTGATCGGCAGAACCGTGCCTTTCCCGCCCTTTGAGAAAATCGGATCGGCAAATCTCAGCAGGAACGACTTGAAGCCCGTGGTGGTCTGGGAAAGCTTAGCCTGCATGGTGAGCCTGCCGTACATGTCAAGAGTTTCGGGCTCGATGGCAAACGTGCCGGCAAGCTGAACATCCGCACCCGGGATGCCAAAATCGACGCCGGAGAGAGTGACGATTCCATCCTCAACACGAAAATTACCCTTCATCGCACTCGCAACATCGTCCGTCTTTATTGCTTCTTCCGGACTCACTGCCTCTTTGGGTTTTCCCTCGCTGCGCTTGCTCATATTGTCGACCTTTTGCTGCACCGCGCTGCTGGTGAAGTGCAGGGAGTCCAACTCAAATGAGCCGTTCAAGTTCAGGCGGTCCGGAATCTGTTTCGGTCCTGGCACGAGGACAAATTTCGTCTTCAATCGTATCGCCCCGGTCATTGACGGCGACTCCTTCATGGCCAGTATGAGTAAATCCTCGATCCGCGCGTGGGTTGCGCTGACGTCAAGGGTAATGGTTTTTCCTTTCTTGCCTGGCGTACCTTCGATCTTTCCCTGCGCCAGCAAATCCGTTTGTCCGAAATGAGCTTGTACCGGTTGCAGATAAGTATCGCCATTCATGGCGTCTACCTCCGCATGATACGTTGAGGCGAGATCCACAGGATGGCCGGCAAGAGTGACGCGAAAATCCGGGATATCCGTCGTTCCATCGATGCGGATTTGATCCATTACGCCCTGGTAGTTTCCTTTCGACGACAATATTCCGGCGATGCCGGGAAAGACGCTCAGGTCGGCTTTCTCAAAGGTGTAATTGCCGGAAACAGGCGTCTGGCTGGGAACATCGGCATTCCAGGGACCGAATATTCCAGAGGAAACTATCTCCCCGGGTGGCGTGGGATTGGAGAGAGTCGCACGGAATGCCAGGGCGCCATCCGTGCCGGAGGAAGTTAGATGGAGCTGTTGGAGGTCAAATTCGAGAGGAACTTTTCCGGGCTTGGAAGTCAGAATCTTGAGCGTCGCGCCATCGGAAACGATTTCGTCGAAGAGGAGCATGCGAAACTTTCGCATAACGCTTTTCGCATCGTCCCCGCTGGCGCTGCCGGCTTGGCGCGGAGGGACGTTGATCTGAAGTCCTTCCAGATGAACATAGGAAACGCGGCGCGAATTGCGAAGAAGCCCCCAAATCGTTGCTCGCAGCGTAAATCGCTTGACCGCAATCAGCGGGGGCAAATCCTGGCGTCCTTGAAAATGGAGCGCCAGATTTTCCCCTTCCCCCTGCACCAGCGGAAAAGGAATTGCGACCCGAAAGCTGGAGAGTTCGATTTTGCTGTTAAATTCGTGCGTCAGCGATTCTTCCACCCAACCTCGAGCACTCCGCGAAATCTCCACGGACACGGCAATCAGCCCCGCCACAATTGCCAGGACCACGCCGCCCGCGATCCAAAGGCCGATTTTCAAGGGTGATGACACAACGAACCTCGCTCTGATTCTACGCGGTTCCGTCTCTACAAGAAGTACAGAATTATGCTGAGATCGAACGCCGTTTAATTGGTATATCCCATTGGGTTGCGCGGCTTGGCAAACCGGGCCAATTGACACCCCAATCAGAAAGGACGAAAGCGACCATAACAACGACAGACAAGTGATAGACTGCGAATATGACACCCAAAAAGAGCGGGAATAAGGGCAAGGCGAAATCCAAGAAAGTCTTAAAAAAGAAGACGGCGCCTAAGAAAATGCCGCGCCCGAAGAAGACCGCACCGCGCAAGAAAAAGGCGGCACCAAAGAAGCGCGGAGCGCGAGGAAAGAGCCAAAACGTGGCCTCGGTGACGTTCGAGCCGAAGGGACTAGGAGCAAACTCGGGCGGCCAATCGGGCGATTTGCAAGGCTTGTCCAACTCCGCGGGGGCGGATTCAGAGAGCGTGGACGAATTGCTCGAGGAAGGGAACGCGTTCGAAGCCGAAGTCGTGGAGGGCGTCGAAAACGCTCCCGATGCCGACCGGGGCGAAGTCAGAACGCATGAGGTTCAAGAAGACGAAGTCCCGGACGAATACCTGGATAAAGATCAGTAGTGCGACTGGACTCTCTTGATTCGCTGGCACGCGGCTAGGTCACGCTTCCGCTTCGAGAACGACGACTGGTTGGTACGTTCGCGGCACGACCGCTTCGGCGATAGCGATCAGGCGTTCCTGCTGGCTGAAGACGCGGAGGCGCGCGGGCTTCCATTCGCCGGAATTGAGTTCGGTGGTGGCGCCTTGCGCGGCGCTCGTGCGGCCGGGCTGGATCTGCGCGATCTGCACGTTGAATTTCGAGCCGTGGCGCACGCGCTTTTCGAGCAGGGGAAGAATCGTCACGCTGGGCAATTCCGGCAAAAGGCGTTCCAGGGGAATGATGAATCGCGCGAGATTTCCCTCTTTCGCGGCTCGCTCGAGGTCTTCAAGTTTCGCGGCCTGATCCAGTGTAAATTCACCCACGGCGGTGCGCACGATTTCCGAGAGGTGCGCGCCGTTGCCCAGGGCCGCGCCCATGTCATGCGCGAGCGAACGGATGTAAGTTCCGGCGGCGCACTCGATGGAAACTTTCGCGAGCGAGCCGGAAACTTCGTTCACGTGAAAATCGTACACCTCAATCTCCACAGGCTTCAGCTCGACCGGCTTTTTCTTGCGCGCGAGTTCGTGCGCCGGGCGGCCGTGAATTTTCTTCGCGGAATACGGCGGAGGCATTTGCGGAAA
>Ga0210409_10006633_pt1 | contig 12011 bp, 9 predicted proteins | sample IncBWH17MmetaG_FD_161649 | JGI IMG/M metagenome (GOLD analysis project Ga0210409, IMG submission 161649) | Forest soil microbial communities from Barre Woods Harvard Forest LTER site, Petersham, Massachusetts, United States - Inc-BW-H-17-M | ecosystem: Environmental > Terrestrial > Soil >...
GGCCCCGATCCAAGCATCCTGCCCCGATCCAAGCATCTCTACTTCAGGATCGCCTTGCTCTTGGCCGTCGCGGCTTTGCCGGATGTGGGCGTGAAGGTGCTCGCCAGCGTCACGACGAGCGCCCCTTTGTGGTGCGCCAGAGCAACCTTTCCGGCTTTGGTGAGCGAGAGCTCGATCGTGGACGAACCGGCGGCGCTGACGGTGATCTTGCCGGAGCCTATGACAACGACCTTGCCGTGGAGCCTTGCCTTGAGAACGATCGTGATGGTGCCGGGACCCGAGGCAAACGCGGACAGCGCGATTTTGCTCTTGGCGGCGAGACCGGACGGGGTGAGAGTCGACAGGTAGTGCGCCCCGGCGCCCGAGGTGGCGTGGGCGGCCGCGGCGGGGGTGGCCGGCGGGGCCGGTGGAATGCAGTAAAGCGGCGGGGCGCCGGGAGTCTGCCCGGGTTGACACTCAGGCTTTGCCGCGGCAGTTCCAGACGTGACTGACAGAGCAGCGAGTACCACAAGGGGAGCGAGAGATCTCTTCATGCGAATCGGGATCCGTTTCTGTTGAGTGGAACGTCTGCGGGCTTGTGAGCGCGACTATCTCAGGTTTCGGCAGGGGGCAGGGGCGTCCTGTGAAGAAGTAGATAACGAGCTTGTGAAGAATCGGGGAGCAGCCTTCCCGCGTCCCAAACCGCTTGCTAGGTTCCCGCTCGCTTGGGCTTGCCAGGGACGGCCCAGGACACGCAATCGATACAGGAGCCCACCGCAGCACCATGTCAGAGCCGTGTCGCTACTTCTCTTCGACTTCATGCTCACACACCGGGGCCTAGGTCGATGCGCCCCCTGACCGAGGTAATGCGGACAGGGGTGGGCGAGCTCACCTCAGAGGCCTCTGTCCCGAGCGCCGGCTCGTCGTTGTGTGCACAGCGTGTCCTCGAGGAGGATCTCGAGCGCAAGCGCGGAGAGGCTCCACCGATCGACGGTCGGAAGGTTCGTGCGTTCGATTTGATCGTCTGCCTGCTCGTCCTGCCCGCGATCCTGCTGATTGGGGCAATAACTGCGCTGCTGATCTACATAGACTCGCCCGGTTCGATCTTCTACCGCTCCACCCGCGTGGGAAGAAACGGTCACACCTTTCAGATGCTCAAGTTCCGCAAGATGCGCCGCGCCGCGCGTGGCGGACCCTTGACGATGAGCGACGACGAGCGCTTCACGCCGATCGGCAGCTTCCTCTCGATGACCAAGCTCGACGAGCTACCCCAGATATGGAATGTCATCAAGGGCGACATGCGCCTCGTGGGCCCACGACCCGAGGTGCCCGAGTTCGTGGCGCGCTACAGCAAGGAGTATGAGGAGCTCCTGTCGGTGCTGCCCGGCATCACAGGCCCAGCGGCCGTCGAGTACGCCAGCGAGTCGCATCTGCTGAGCCTGCAGAACGATCCTCTTAGCTTCTACGAGGAAGCGATCATGCCACGCAAGATCAAGATAGACCTCGAGTACATTCGCACGCGAAGCCTCTGCGGGGATGCGCGCATTCTGCTCGACACCGTGCTCGTACCCCTCTCCAAGGTAACCGGTCGCTTGACCGGTGACCCACGTGTGCGGCGCGTGGAGGCGGCGCTGATCCTGGGCACTTGCGCCGTCCTCATGCTGACATTTGCGATAGCCAGCAACTCGTGAGCCGAGCAGGGGACACGGGGTCCCGGTGAGTGTGAATCCCTCCCCGCTCGTAGGCGAGCGAGCGACGGAGAACGGCGAGGTCGGGCAGGTCGCCTCACACAAGCCACCGGCTCGCTCGCTCGCCCCGGTGGGCATCCCGGTCGCCGTCGATTCGCCGCCAAACGCCGACCTGCCACTGGATCCAGAGACCCGTGGCACGCTCCCCGGCATGCGCGCTGCGGCGGTGGCGTCCACGGCAACGTCCGTCCTGGGGCGCAACGCGCACCTGCCCCGCATGTTGGCACTCGCCGACGTTCTCGCCCTTGGGCTTGCCTTTGCCTGCGCCCAGGCGATCTCCCCCGACGGCCCCTGGAGGCCTGGGTGGGTGAGCCTTGTGGCGCTCGTCACCGTCCTGCTGGGGGCGAAGTCCTGGGGGCTGCACAACCGGGACGAGGGACTGTTGCGCAGGCCGATCTTGGACGAGGCCCCAAAGATCTTTCAACTAGCGACCATGTGTGTCCTGGTGGCGTGGTTGGGGGTCGAGATCCTCGACCATCGCGCTCCCCGTCCCGGCAACGTGCTGGAGCTGTGGCTGGCGCTGGGCTTGCTGATGCTCGCCTCTCGAGCCACGGAGCGCCTCCTGGAGATGCGACTGTCCCCGACCGAGCGCTGCGCCTTCATCGGAGATGAGCTCACAGAGCAGGCGTTTCGCTCCAAGTTGAGCAACCACGGGTGGATCGACGCCACCGTCGTCGCTCGAATCGGCCTCGAGGATCTCCACGACCTGAGAGTCGAGGACTTCGGGGATACCGTCGCCGAGATTCGTCATCTGATGCGGGGCCTGGATGTGCAACGAGCGGTGCTTGCACCCAGGGGCACCGACCCCGAGAAGGCGCAGGAGCTTGTTCACTTCCTTCAGGCAGCCGGACTGAGGGTCAGCCTGCTCCCGGGGCGCGTCGACGTGCTCGATCCCTCCATCCAGTTCGACGAACTCGACGGTATGACGGTCGTGGGTGTCAGGGGATGTGAACTGAGTGGATCGTCAGCTCTGCTCAAGCGCGTATTCGACGTGGCTGTCACCTCGATCGTGCTGCTCGCCGTTTCTCCTCTGATGATCGCGGTCGCGATTGCGGTCAAGCTCGACACCCGCGGGCCCGTCTTCTTTCGTCAGCTACGAGTGGGCAGACACGGGCTGCATTTTGAGATGCTCAAGTTTCGCACCATGGTTCGCGACGCGGAGTCTCTCAAGAGCTCCTTGGCCGATCGCAACCAGGCCCTGACCGGTCTCTTTAAGATAAATGACGATCCACGCGTCACACGGGTGGGCGGGTTTTTGCGTAAGACGTCGCTCGACGAGCTCCCCCAACTTCTGAACGTGCTCCGCGGCGACATGAGCCTCGTGGGGCCACGCCCCCTGATCCTCGAGGAGGACTCCCTCGTGCAGGGATGGCAGCGACGGCGATTGGAGCTGCTGCCGGGCATAACCGGGCCCTGGCAACTCCTCGGCCCTGTGCGTGTCTCGCTCTGGGAGATGGCCAGCATCGACAATCGCTACCTGCTCGATCGATCCATGTGGAGGGACGTAACGATATTGCTGAGAACCATGCGACACGTCGTCGCTCGCCGGGGGCTGTGAGTAGCCCGCCGGCAGGTACGGCCGTGCCCGCCTATACTCGCCGGGGACCCGAGAAAGCGCTCACCACAAAAGCCTCCCGGCACTCGCTTGCGCAAGATCCTTCACATCATCACGGCTCTCGATGTGGGAGGCGCCGAGGCAATGCTGCAGAAGCTCGCGCTCGGTACCGACCGCTCGCGCTTCGAGCTCGAGGTGATCGCGCTGACGGCGGTCGGCACGGTCGGCCGGCGCATCGCAGAATCGGGCGTGAGAGTTCGCGACATGCGCATGTCCCCCGGGCGTCCAGACGCGCGCGCCTTTGCTCGACTGCTCCGATCGGTCCACGCCTCGCGTCCGGACATCGTGCAGACCTGGATGTATCACGCCGACCTGCTCGGGGGCCTGGCCGCCAGAGCCGTCGGCGACTCACCGGTCATCTGGGGTATACGCGGCTCTTTCGACCCGCATAAGAGCAAGCGTCACATGATCTGGACCGCGCGTGCGTGCGCGTCGCTGTCGTCGTGGCTTCCGCGCGAGATCGTGTCGTGCTCGACGGCGCTGGCGCAGGCGCACGTCGAGCTCGGATACGACGGGCGTCGCATCCGGGTGATCCCCAACGGCTTCGACACCGCGACATACCGCCCCGACCCATCCGCCCGCGAGGTGGTGCGCGCCGAGCTCGGAGTCCGATCGCAGACGCCGCTGATCGGTCACCTCGCCCGCTGGGATCCCCAAAAGGACCATCTCGGATTCCTCGATGCCGCCCTGGACGTCCTTCGACGACACTCAGGTGCCCATGTCCTGATGTGCGGCACGGGCATCGACGAGAACAACGCTGCGCTCACCGCCGCACTCCGAGCGGGGAGCGCCGGCGATCGCGTTCACCTGCTCGGCTGCCGGGACGACGTCCCACGGGTGACCGCTGCCCTCGACGTGCTCGTCTGCTCCTCGATCTACGGCGAGGGCTTCCCAAACGTCTTGGGGGAGGCGATGGCGTGCGGGGTGCCGTGCGTCACCACAGACGTCGGCGACTCGGCGATGGTCGTGGGCGAGACCGGCCGGGTGACGCCCGTCAACGACCCACAGGCGCTCTCCTCGGCCATCTCGGCGATGCTCGATCTTGCCCCGCAGGAGCGCGCCGCGCTCGGCGAAGCGGCCAGGAGCAGGGTGCTGGAGCGTTTTGAGATCGGCCGCGTGGTGGACAGGTTCGAGTCGCTCTACGAGGAGGTGGCCGACGGTGTGCGGCATCGCGGGCTTCGTTGACTTTGCGCGCCGCGACTCGATCGAGACGCTCGAGCGCGTGGGTCTCGCGATGGCATCGACGCTCCGCCATCGCGGACCGGACGACGGTGGTGTGTGGGTCGACCCATACGCACGGGCGGTCCTGGCCCACCGGCGGTTGTCGATCATCGACCTCTCCACCGCCGGGCACCAGCCGATGGCCTCCCCGAGTGGCCGTTGGATGCTGGCCTACAACGGAGAGATCTACAACTTCCGGGGCCTGCGCGCGGAGCTCGAGTCGCACGGTCATCGCTTTCGTGGCCGCTCGGACACCGAGGTGCTGCTCGCGGCTGTGGAGCAGTGGGGTATCAAGGGCGCCCTCGAGCGATGTAACGGCATGTTCGCGCTCGCCCTGTGGGATCGCCGCGACCAGCTGCTCACGCTCGCGCGCGACCGCCTCGGCGAGAAGCCTCTCTACTACGGGCAGGTTGGCTCGGTCTTCCTCTTCGGCTCGGAGCTGAAGGCACTCCGAGCGCATCCCGCCTTCGACGCTGGAATCGACCGTGGGTCGGTGGCGCTGTTCATGCGCTATGGCTACATACCTACCCCCAGGTCCATCCATGAGGGCATCCACAAGCTGGGCCCCGGCGAGACGCTCGTCCTCGACTGCGCCAACCGGGCCGCCCAGCCCCGCGTCGAAGCCTACTGGTCGCTACAGGAAGTGGCCCAGCGCGGCCTTGCCACCGCGTTTTGCGCAGGAGCCGAGCACGAGCTCGTCGACGAGCTCGACACCCTGTTGAGCGACGCCGTGGGCCTGCGCATGCAGGCGGACACCCCGCTGGGGGCGTTCCTCTCCGGCGGGGTCGACTCCTCGACGGTCGTGGCGCTCATGCAGGGGCAGTCCGCTCAACCGGTGAGAACCTTCTCGATCGGCTTCGAGGAGGACGTATACGACGAGGCGCGCTTCGCTCGTGAAGTCGCACGGCATCTCGGGACCGATCACACCGAGCTGTACCTGCCTGCAACGGCCGCACTCGAGCGCCTGCCGGATATTGCCGAGACCTACGACGAGCCGTTCGCCGACCCCTCGCAGCTGCCCACGATGCTGCTCTGCGCGATGACAGGCGAGCAGGTCGCCGTCTCGCTCTCGGGCGACGCGGGCGACGAGCTGTTCGCCGGCTACCGCCGCTACGCATGGGCGCAGCGGGCCTGGAGATCGGTGGGCTGGCTTCCCTCCAGTGGGCGGCGCCTGCTCGGCCGCGGCCTCTCTCGCCCGACGCCCGAGCTTTGGACGGCCATCGGCGAGTGGTTGCGACCACTCGCCGGAGACTCGATCGACGCTCGCTTCGGTGACCGTGTCGGGAAGCTGGCCGAGCTCATCTCGCTGAGCGACCGTGACGCCATGTATCGCGATCTGATGTCACAGTGGAAGGACCCCGCGTCGCTGGTCCTGGGCGCGTCGGAGCCCCCGACGCGTTTCACCGAAATCCAGAAGGCTCCGGCTGTCGAGGGGGATCTCGAGCGCCTGCTCTATCTCGACACACTCACCTACCTCCCGGATGACATTCTCGTCAAGGTCGATCGCGCGAGCATGGCCGTCAGCCTCGAGGTGCGCGTGCCGTTGCTCGATCACCGCGTGGTGGAGCTCGCGTGGCGGATACCCTCCTCGATGAAGGTACGCGACGGCGTGGGTAAGTGGCCGCTGCGCCAGGTACTCGATAGGTATGTGCCACAGAAGCTCACAAACCGTCCGAAGAAGGGCTTTGACATCCCACTGGGCGAGTGGCTGCGCGGACCGCTACGCGAGTGGGCCGGCTCGCTGCTCGAGGAGGGGCGCCTGCGCGACGAGGGACTCCTAGCGCCCGCGCCGGTGCGCGAGCGCTGGGAGCAGCATCTGGCGGGAACGCGCAACTGGCACTACCCGCTGTGGAATGTCCTCATGCTGCAGGCGTGGCTCGAGGGACAGAGCTCGCCCCCGGGCGCAGCCATCGAGGACGCGACAGTCCCGCGAGCGACGGCTTGAGCCCGACCGCCGTGGAGGTTCCCTCTCCGTCAAGGCGGGTAGCCGTCTATCTGCCATCGCTGAGCGGAGGGGGAGCCGAGCGGGTCTTCGTGACCCTGGCCAACGGGCTGACAGACCGCGGATGGTCCGTCGACCTGGTGGTCGCCGACGCGAGCGGGCCACTCTTGGGAGAGGTCTCGCCGAGGGTGAGTCTGGTGGGACTCGGGGCGGCCCGTGTCACCGCGTCGGTCCTCCCCTTTGCGCGCTATCTGCACAGCCGCCGCCCGGACGCGGTTCTCAGCGCCATGACTCATGCCAATCTCGCCGCCATCGCCGCCGTGGCGATCTCGAGGATTCGCACTCGCCTGGTGGTGACCGAGCACCAACACCTCTCGACCTCCCTTGCCGGGCAGACGACGCGCCGCGGGCGCCTATTCCCTGCGCTGATCCGCCTGCTCTACCCCCGCGCCGCGGAGGTGGTCGCCGTCTCAGATGGCGTGGCCGACGACCTGGCAGTGCGCGCGCGGCTACCGCGCCGGAGGATCCGCGTCGAGAAGAACCCCATCCGGATCGACGAGTTGCGAGCCCTGGGGGCCGTGCGTCCATGCCACCCCTGGTTTGGAGAGGGCGAGCCGCCGGTGATACTCGGCGTCGGGCGCCTCACTCGCCAAAAGGACTTCGGGACGCTGGTGCGCGCCTTCCGCCGTGTCCGCGACGATCGGAGGGCAAGGCTCGTGCTGCTGGGAGAGGGCGAGCAGCGCCCGACGCTCGAGGCACTCGTCAGCGAGCTCGGCCTCGCCGACGACGTGTTGATCATGGGCTTCGTCGCCAACCCCTATCCCTACTATGCAACCGCCAGCCTGTTCGTTCTCTGCTCGCTCTGGGAGGGACTCCCGACTGTCCTCTTGGAGGCGATGGCGCTCGGGCTGCCGATCGTGTCGACCGACTGTCCGAGCGGCCCCCGAGAGATACTCGGGGGTGGCCGTCTTGGGGAGCTCGTGCCGACCGAGAACCCGTCGGCGCTCGCACGCGCCATCGCGGCCGCGCTCCCCGCGAGCGGGCTGCCGCGACGTGAGTACGAGAACCTGGCCGACTACGACGTCGAGGGCGTCGTCGACCGGTACTCCCGACTCCTGGACTCGTGAGCGCGAGCGGGCAGGGCGACCGTCGCGGTGGCCGTCAGGGCACCGGCCAGCACTCCGACCAGCCAAAATGACGCTTCGAGCTCTCCGCTGACGAAGAAGCCCGAGAGCACAGCCGTGATCAGCGCGCCTTGGAGCGTCATGGCCAATCGCTTGCCCTGGTCGTCGAGGCGAGCGGCGGACCCGCCGATGAAGCTCCGCAACGAGCCCCATATCGCCAGTAGGAAGGCCCCGAAGGCAAGTGCGGCGGGAATGCCGTTCTCTGCGGCCACCTCCAGATAGGAGTTGTGGGCGGTGCGCACGAGGTCTCGCACCTGGGAGCTGCTGCTGACACGGCTTTCGAGCGCGACCGGGGTGCCGTGCAGGTATTTTTCCCGCTCGGCGTCGAAGCGTTCGGGGCCCACCCCGAGCAGGGGATGGTGCGCCGACATGCTCCCCGCCGCCTCCCAGAAGACGATTCGCGCGGCCGCGGTGGAGGATGTGATCCGTTCTCGACCCAGAAGGCGCTCTTTGACCACCGATCCAAAGAACGCGAGCGCCACCAGGACGATCGTTGCCACGAGCGTTGCGGCTCCCAGCAGCGCCACGGCCGAGACGCGGCGCGTCACGATCCCCCACACGACCAGCCCACCCAGGCCGACGAGCGCGCCTCGCGAGAGCGAGCCGAACGTGGCGGCCAGCAGGGCTGTCAGGACCAATCCCCACAGGACCCGCCATCTGCGGTCTTCCACGAATAGAAAGAGGGTCAGCGGAATCACGAAGACGATCAGGTCTCCGAAGTCGTTGGGGTCGGCGACAGGGCCGGCCGCACGGGTGAGCTGACCGTCGAGGAAGCCCACAAGGGCGTAGATCGAGGCCCCGCCGGCGGAGATCGCCAGCACTCGAATCGCCCTCAGCAACGTCGTGCGGTTGCGCAGGAACTGGATCGACGCGAACAGGGAGGCGCCGAAGATCAGGTAGCGCAGCGTCTTGACCACGCCTTCGCCAGGTTCGATCGAGACCATCAGCGAGAGCAACGTCAGCAGCAGGAAGGCCAGGAGCGGCGCGAGAAAGCGCGGCAGCAGCAGACGATCCCGGCGCAGGAGAGCCGAAAGGACGAAGAGCGACGGCAGTGCCACCCGGCTGAAGGCGAGCACCGTGACCGTTGCGGAGGGGTAGTGGAGCTTGCTTTCCCACGGCAGGCAGGCCACGAGTGCCAGCAGTAGCCACTCGGGGCGCGAGAGCACGAGGACGGCCGACGCGAGGAGGATCGCCGCCGCCACCGCCGGCCAGGGCGCCCATGCGGCCGCCCCTCCCAGGACGAGCAACGCCGCGGCGACGACCGGGACGGTCGCGTAGAAGCGGATGGCGGGCGCTCGTGCTCTCGCCGACCCCGATCGCGTGGGCGGCTCAGCTCCGCGCGCTGCTGTAATAGTAGGAGTCATAGCCCCTTGCCTCAGCCTGGGCGGTCTGGTTGAGGACGATGCCGGTGACGCGCGCATCGGCAAGGCGAAGCTTCTCGACGGCGCTGCGCAGCACCTGTGGGCGCTCGGTGCGAGCGTTGACGACCATCAGCGTCACGTCGGCGTCGGCGGCGATGATGCGAGCGTCGGCGACCGGCAGGAGCGGTGGCGAGTCGATCAGCACAAACGAGCCGGCGCTCAGCAACTCCGCAAGCACAGGCCGGAAGCGCGTATAGAGGAGCTCGGTCGACGTCGCCAAGGAGGGTCCGGCGGTAAGCACGCTCAGGCGTTCGTAGCGGGTCGGCCGTGGTCGCACTCCGGGCCCGCGCCCATTGTTGCCCCACTGCTCCAGTAGCGTTGACAAGCCGTCGGAGTTGTCGAGCTCGAAGATCGTGTGCTGCCGTGGGTTGCGCATGTCGGCGTCCAGGATGAGCGTGTCCACGCGGGCCTGGCTTAGCGCGATGCCGAGATTCGCAACCAGCGTCGACTTCCCCTCGGAGGCCGTTGCGCTTGTGACGAGGATGCACCTTGGCGCGTCTGGGCTCATCAGCTGCAGGTTGGTCCGCAGCGCCCGGATGCTTTCCTGGATGTCGACGAGCTCCGTCGAGTCCCACACGATCGGCTTCGTCCGGTCACGGGCCATCGAGCGCTTGTAGGCGAGATGCCCCAGCACGGGAACGTCGGTGACCGCCGCCACGTCGTCGGCGGTCGCCACCCGCCGGCGGGAGTAGTCCAGCACGATCGCCAGCGTGCAGCCGGCCGCAAGCCCGAGGAAGAGGGCCACGCCGAGCACGAGCGGCGGGCGCGGCTGGACAGGCGTGGCGTTGGCCAGAGGGGGATCGACCACCTGGGCGTCGACGAGCCCGTTGCCCTTGAGCGAATCGATGAAGGCCGCGGCGGCGGCGGCCGCGGCGGCGACGGCGGCCTGCGGGGAGGAGGCGCGATCGCCGAGCCGCAGGATCCCTGTGCCTACGAGGATCGACGTGCTCAGCGTTCCGGGCAACTTGTGCCCGAGGATCGCTTCGGCTCGTATTATGGTGTCCTTCGACTTCGCGGTCGATGCGTATGTCTGAAGCAGGGAGGAGACGTCTTCGGGTCTCAGCGAATCGGCGGGGCCCTTGGAAGCGTTGGGTGTGAACGCGATCGTGGCCGTCGATTCGTAGTGCTTTGTCGTGAGGAGCGCAAACGCGGCGCCGAAAGCCATCGTGGCGATCAGCACCGCGAGCACGGTCAAGCGGCCCTTCCAGACGATTCTCCATACGTCTGTCAACTCCATCGATTGCCTCCCTGCGTGATGCGTCGTCGGCGCCGTCGGCGTGCGGCTTCGCGTTTGCTCTCCCACCGGGGTGTGAGGGGTCCGGCGAGGGCACGGTGCTCACGACTGGCCAAGGCGGGCTAAGCATATAGTTAGTCGATGCTCAAAGAGGGCAGCCGGACGACCGATCCCGTGCTGCACGTGGGGTATTCCCACACATTGAGCTACGTAGCCAGAGAGTCGCTGCTGGGCCTGCGCGAGACCGGATGGCCCGTCCACGTCGCCTGCCCCGACGATCGCTGGACCGGGCGCATCCGCGAAGACGGCTTCCCGGTCTGGGACATCCGCCTGCCACACCGCGCCTCCCCTCGGCAGGCCCTGGTCGGCGCGTGGGATCTTCTATGGACGCTGCGCCGCTTTCGCTTCGGATTGGTGCACACCCATAACGCCCATCACGGCGTGATCGGTCGTCACCTGGCGCGCGCTCTGGGCATTCCCTCTGTGCACACATGGCGTTACAACCCGGTGGATGCCTCAGATCGACGTGCGCTACAGGCGGCCTACGGTCTCGCCGAGGGAAGCGCCGCGCGGGCGGGCAACTACGTCTTCTTCCAGAACCCCGAGGACATGGGCTTCGCGCTTCGCACACGGATCGTCCCGCCGGGGCGGGCCGTGCTGGTCGGGAACGGGATTCGCATCGAGCACTACGAACGACCTTCGCGCGACCGCGCCGCCACCCGAGCCCAGCTGGGAGTGGCGCCAAATGCGGAGCTCGTCGTTTGCATCGCGCGGATGGCTGAGCGCAAGGGAATTCCCGATTTGATCGACGCGTTTGCCCAACTGGCCGCAGCGCGCCCGGCGAGCGAGCTCGTGTGTCTGGGCTCGGGACCCCATCGTCCAGGCTTCGAGCGCCAGGTGGAGCGACTCGGCCTGGCCTCGCGCGTGCATTTCGCCGGCCAGCGCGACGACGTCCCAGAGGTGCTTGCCGCCAGCGACGTGCTGGCGCTCACCTCCTCGCGCGAGGGGGTCCCGCGCGCGATCATGGAGGCGATGGCGGCACGAGTCCCCGTCGTCGCGACAGACGTCGTCGGCACGCGCGCGATCGTGGTCGACGGCAGGACCGGCCTGCTCGTGCCCTTCGGGGCGCCGTCGGCCATCGCCGGTGCCCTTGCACGAGTACTCGACGACGGCGAGTTGCGTCGCCGCCTCACAGACGAGGCGCACAGGACACTGGTGGGCGGATGGCACCAGCGCATGGTCGTCGAACGCATGTCAGAGCGTTACAGCGGGCTGCTCGGCCCGGGGCGTCGAATCGCCGGGAGGTCGTGAACGAGGGCGGGCGGCGGTGGGCAAGCGGGGGTGAACGAGGGACAAGCGGCGGTGAACAAGGGACAAGCGGCGGTAGGCGAGCGGCGGTGGGCGATGAACGGAGAGCGGGGCCGACGAGGCGCCCTACTCGAGCGTGGGAGCCGTCGCCCCCGCTGGGCGGCGCGCACGTAGCCGGCCGAGCGCCGAGGCGAGCCGCGTGCGGTCGCGCGGGGTCAGCCCGCCCACCAACAGAAGCGTCCCGCCGTAGGCGACCGTGCCCCCGCCGAGAGCCAGGATAAGGCCCCCGGGCTGTGGGACGAGACCATCGAGACCGTGCGAGACGAGGAAGCCCGCCACGTAGCCGAGGGCAAGTCCGA
>Ga0210409_10006634_pt1 | contig 12008 bp, 6 predicted proteins | sample IncBWH17MmetaG_FD_161649 | JGI IMG/M metagenome (GOLD analysis project Ga0210409, IMG submission 161649) | Forest soil microbial communities from Barre Woods Harvard Forest LTER site, Petersham, Massachusetts, United States - Inc-BW-H-17-M | ecosystem: Environmental > Terrestrial > Soil >...
CTGGCGGCCTTCGTGATCGTGAGCGGCCTCGGCGCACTCAATGGCTGGACGCTGGTGCTGGGGGAAATCACCGTGAGCTTTGCCAGGCACGGCGCCTTCCCGGCGCCACTGGGCAAGGTGAATTCGCATGGTGCGCCGACGCGGGCCTTCCTGCTGACAGGCACTGCGGCCAGCGTCATGCTGCTGATGAACTACGACGAGTCGATGGCGGCCGGCTTCACTTTCCTCAGCGTCGTTGTAACCGCCGCGAACCTGCCGATTTATTTCGGTTGTGCGCTGGCGGTGCTGGTGCTGTGGCGACGCGGCGAGATTCCCCGCCCGGGCGCGCGCGAGTCGCGCTGGTTCGCCGCCGCGCTCATCGCCACGCTCTATTGCGTGTGGGTCTTCATCGGCATCGGCGGCAAATCGCTGCTGTGGGCACTGGCGCTGAGCGCCGCGGGCGTGCCGGTGTACTGGTGGTACGCTCACGTGCGCCGCGGTGCGATTGCGGCCCGGGCCTGACGCATACCAACCATCACTCTTCATCTGGAGGTACCTGCTCATGCCGCGTCGGGCCATCGCTGTGTTTGCGTTCATGCTGCTCGTGTCCATCGCGAGCGCCGGCGGCAGCGGCACGGTCGCGACAAAACCGCATCCGCGCGCCCGGGATCTGGGTGTGCCTTTCGACGGCACCCCTGGTCCCTTGAATGCGATCACCGACGTCGACGGCGTCCTGGTTGGCCATACGACCCTCATCACCGGCAGCGGCAAGCTCGTGGTCGGCAAGGGACCGGTCCGCACGGGTGTCACGGTGGTGCTGCCGCGCGGAATCGCTTCCCTGCAGCCCTCACTGCAACGCTTTTCCTTCGCCGGCTGGTACGCGCAGAACGGCAATGGCGAAATGACCGGCACGACCTGGGTGGAGGAATCGGGCTTTCTGGAAGGGCCGGTGCTGATCACGAACACGCATAGCGTCGGCGTCGTGCGCGATGCGGTCATTGCCTGGCGCGTGGCACACGGACCGGCGGATGCCACCGACTCGTGGTGGTCGCTGCCGGTCGTGGCCGAGACCTGGGACGGCTGGCTCAACGACATCAACGGCTTTCACGTCAAGCCCGAGCATGTCTTCCACGCGCTCGACAGCGCGCACTCCGGACCCGTCGAGGAGGGCTCGGTCGGTGGGGGAACCGGCATGATCTGCAACGGCTTCAAGGGCGGGATCGGCACCTCCTCCCGCAAGCTCACCGACAAGGAGGGCGGCTATCTGGTCGGGGTCCTCGTACAGTGCAATTACGGTACACGGCAGAACCTGCGCATCGCCGGCATCCCGGTCGGTCGGGAGATTGCGAGCACGGAACCTGAGCCCTACGCCTGGGTACCCTCCGACCTCGCGGAGCGCGGCTCGATCATCGTCGTCGTGGCCACCAACGCGCCGCTATTGCCTCACCAGCTGAAGCGCATCGCGCGCCGTGTGTCGCTCGGTCTCGGCCGCAACGGCAGCATCGCCGGCAACGACTCGGGCGACATCTTCATCGCGTTCTCGACCGCCAACACCGGCGCGAGCGATGTCGATCATGTGGTCGATCTGAAAATGGTGCCGAACGGTTCGCTGGACCCCTTGTTCGCCGCGACCGTGCAGGCCACCGAAGAAGCGGTCGTCAACGCCATGGTGGCGGCACAGGACATGACCGGCGTCGACGGTCATCACGTGCGCGCCCTGCCGCACGAGCAACTGCGCGCCGTTCTGGCCAAATACAACCGGCTCACGCCCTGACGGGCGGTAGTGCGCTGCGCTCAATTGGCCTGGCTCAGCCCCTTCATCAGCCGGTAGGTGAATTCCACGCTGGAGTAGAAGTTGCTGATCTCATTGCGCTCATCACGGCCGTGCATGCGGTTATCGTGAATATCACTCCAGCCACCTCCGATCACGTAACTGGGTATCCCCGCCTGGCGCGTGTAGAGCGAATCGGAGGATCCGTCCGACATGTAGGGAAGGACCATGACGCCCGGCCACATCGAGTGCACGACCCGTTGCACCGCGGCCATGAGGCCGGGCGTGGGCGGGGATTCGCCGGCGCCGGTTACCGCGCCGAGCGGCGTCACCGCGATACCCGGATCCGCGAGCGCGGCTTCGATCGCCGCCTTGGTGCCCGCCATCGTTTCGTCCGGCATGATGCGGCACTGCACCGTCGCCGTGGCGCTTTGGGCGAGCGCGTTTTCCTGCTGACCGCCGGCGAGCATGGTCGCCACGCAGGTGGAATGCACGAGTGCGTTGAATGTCGGCTCCACGGCGACCCGCCGCACCGCGTCGAGATCAAGCTGCGGCGCCGCCAGCGCCTGCATGTCGGCGCGCATCTGGCCCGTCTGCGCCAGGGCAGCCTTGGCGAAATAGCCGCGCAGGGTCGGGGTGAGCTTGAACGGGAACTCATAGTGTGAAAGCCGCACCAGTCCATTGGCGAGCTGGTAGATCGCGTTGTCGGGCCGGGGTTCCGAGGAGTGCCCGCCGCGGTTGATTGTTGCGAGCGTGAAGGTCGCGTAGGTCTTCTCGGAAGTCTCGACTCTGAAATCGAGGCGCCGGCCATTGTCGATTTCGCCTGAGGTGTCGTCCGGGTTGATCGCCATCGCAGCATCAACCAACGCCCGGTGCTCGCGCAGCAGGTACCACATGCCGTCCTGCTCGTTGCCGACTTCCTCATCGGCGGTGAAGGCGACGATGATGTCGCGGTCGGGAACGAACCGCTCCTGCTTCAGGCGGATGAGTGCCGCGGCCATGGCCGCGTCCTGATCCTTCATGTCGGTCGTGCCACGGCCGTAGAAGTAGCCGGCCTTCTCGGTGAGCTGAAACGGTGGCAATGACCAGTCCTTCGGGTTCGCTTCGACCACGTCCAGGTGGCCGTGCCAGAGGATCGGCTTGGCGTTGCCCTTGCCCCTGAGTCTCACGACGACGCTCACCTGGGTGGGATACGCCTCCTCCGGCAGCACCTTAAGATCCGCGTCGCTGAAGCCGCCGGCTTTAAGGTACCGCACCACTATGTCCGCCACTGCCCGGGTGCCGACGTCGTGCACGGACCGCACTTCGACCATCTCCTTCAGAAGATCGTGCGCAAGCTGGCGATTCGCTGGCGGCGGCATCGGCCCGGGGGGCGGGAGGCTGGCGCCAGTGACGCCCCCGGTGATCAGAAGCGACGCGACGGTGAGCAATGTCGTCCGAACGGTGATGGTCATGATTTCCCATAGAAGGTAAGGAGGCGCGCGACAGTAGCAAAAGGCGCGCCTCCCCGTAAGAGTGCCATGGCCCGTTCTAAGGTCCTGCCAGAATCGCCCGCCAGTTGATGATGGCGTTCCACAACAGGCGCTGATCGCCGCGATTCAGATCGCGGTGCAGCGGATTGAAGTTGAACGTGATCAGGTGTCCCTTGCCTGAGGGCAGGTCCATGATCGCGGCGCGACCGATGAGGTTCTCCTCTCCCCAGGCCTGGCCGCTCACCACGAACGGCGCGCCGCCCGGATCACCCCACTCGAGCACGATGCTGTGGCGATCGATCGGTCCATCAAGACATGTCGTGCAATACGCCATGCGCAGCCAGCGGCGTGGAATGGAATAGAGCGCGAAGTTCTGGCGGAACACCCAGGTGTGCGGCCCATAGCCATACGCGATCGGATGCTCGGGACGCGCGAAGGAAACCCGTACATGCGCGCCCGGCGTGCGGGTCTCGGCGTTCTGCGACGCCGCGGCCGCCGCCACACCGCCGCCCTGCGCGCTGCGCGGGGTGCCGCCCGCCTCGCGACGCACGCCGCGCACCAGGCCGCTCTCCAGCGGCAACATTGAGCCGTTACCGAGCGTAATCAACAGGCCCCCTGCATCGATAAACTTCTGCAGTTCGGCAAGCCCGGCATAGCCGATGCCGCCGGTGATGTCATCCGAAGCCGCCGGCGTGCCGAAGCTCGGCGTCGCGCTCGTCTTCCTGAAGGCCATCGGCCCCCAGGTCCTGTGGAGCCCCTCGATCTGCTCGGCGAGCTCCAGGTCGACGTGCGGATAGACCAGCACGTCGTACTTGTCCTTGAGCCTGCCGGCGCGAATGTCCTCGTCGCGGACATATATATAAGGTATGTGGCGCTGATCGAGCGTGTAGCGTGCCCAGCCAGCGGTATCGGTGTCTGCCCAGGGAATCCACACACCCAGGCGCGGCACCGGGGTTTCGTGCCTGGCTACATCCGGCACCGCGGCGGTGCTGGTGAATTCCAGTCCGAGCTTTGTTGTGGCCGCGCGTACGGCCGCCGCAAGACTGGGCTGCGGCGCAAGAATCCACGAGCCCGCCGGATATTGCGTCTCGTCGACGCTGAAAGCGCGCTCGGCAATGGCTACGTGAAATCTTGCGAGCGCATAGCGCGCCTCGAGCAACCCTTCCTGCCCGGAGTCCTTCAGCAGAAAAACCGGACCCGACCCGGCAACCGTACCCGCGATGTGCGGCGCCTGGCTGAGTGGCGCGAGTTGTGCGTCGCGCACCCGCGGATCGGCGGTCGGGATCACTGTCAGGTGATAATGCGCCGGAAAAGACCACGAAACATCGTCATAGGCTTCGGGCGCATCTTTGGGATATTGCTGAGCAGTCAGCAGATCCACCGCATAGTTGCGGTACGGCTGGTCGAGGCGCACCACGTAAGTACCGGCCGGATACGTGCCCTCCTGCAGCACCAGCGGGGAACTGGCCCGATGCACCTCGATCCCGAGCGACAAGAGACGCGCGACGAGCTGTGCGACACGCGTCGGGTCGCCTTGCCCGTCCGGAATCACGAAACCGTAGGGCGCTTCCTCGAGGCCGCGCCGGTAGGAATGCAACCCCTTCAGGTAGTAATTCCTGAGCAGGGTCTTCGCCTGCTGGGCCGTGTCATCGAGCGCCGCCAGCATGGCGGTCTCGTTGTAATTGACGTTGTCGCGGGCCGACCAGAGGATCGGCTGCGGCGGTGCAGGCGCGGGCCGGTACCATTGCACGCTGCTCGTACGGTCGGTGTCCGGTTGTATGGTCCGCATCGTCTCGGCACTGCCGTTGCCCCAGGTTTCATAGCCGCGACCGTCAGCATTGTGGTTCGTCGCGATCGCATCGAGGTACAGGTGCGCGAAATCGTCGCCGAAGTTCCAGGTCCACACTCCGGGCATACCAAAGCCGGTGAGCGTCTGCACCTCATGGAAGCTCAGCTCGAGCCGCTCGGCATAGGTAAGCGGATCGACGTACTCGTTGATGGGGTTGGTGCCGTTCCAGGTCATCAGCAGAGCCACGCTCTCGTGCAGGTCATGGATCACCTGCGGGTGCCAGTCAAACATCATGCGAAAGACTGCCTTGGTGGTCTCATGCACTTGCTGGTGCGCGTCGCGGTTGATGTCCACGAACGCGTACCTGGACCAGTAGGGCGGCGCCTGCCGCGGCAGGCTCGCCTGCTCGGTCTTGCCCTTCAGGTAGCGGTAGAACCACTCGACCTGCTTGTCGCGACCGTCCGGATTGGAGACCGGGTTGATCAGCACCACGAGATTCTCGCGAATGCGCCGGATCATCGGCTGCTCGGAAACCGCCAGCCGATAAGCGAGCTCCAGCACCGACTCCGTGGAACCGGTTTCGTCCGAGTGCAGACCGGCATTGAAGTAATAAATGAGACGGGCGTCGGCGAGCGTCGCTTCAGCGGCGGCGGAATCGGTCTTGCGCGCATCGGCGAGTGCCGCCGTCGCGGCTTTCAGGCGCTCGAGGTTTGCGATGCCGGTTTCATCGGCGATCGCGAGCAGCACGATGTCACGGCCCTCTTCAGAGCGCCCGATGGTAAACAGGCGCACACGCGGCGAGGAAGCGGCGAGCACGCGGCAATAGGCATAGGCCTGCGCCGAGTTCACCAGCTCCCCCGGCGCCCCGGGAATGCGGTGCAGAAAGGCCCGCGGTGAGACCACGCTCGCGGAGGCCGGCAGATATGACACCCAGGGAGAGAGAAAGCGCGACTCAGTCGTCGCCCGCGCGATCTCGGCCACCGACCCGGCTTCGGCCGTATCCGGCGCAACCGACTGCGCACAGGTTGTGCGCGGCGCCAGGGCGATGAGAGCCAGCAGGACCAGCAACTTATTGCGCATGCATTATTCCTCGCGGCCGGCCGCAAACTTGCCGGCAGTGGTAAGCATAACGGGTCGATGCGATCATCGCCTGATGAAGCTGGACCTCGATTTTGTTCGCCGCCAGTTCCCCGCGTTCGCGGAAAGTTCGCTCGCGCAGCACGCATTCTTCGAAAACGCCGGCGGCTCCTATGCCTGCGCACCGGTGGTAAGCCGCCTTACGGAATATTACCGGCGGCTCAAGGTGCAGCCCTACTACGCGTTTCCCGCCTCCACCGAGGCCGGCGAGTGGATGGACGCGGCGCGCGAGCGCCTGGCCGAATACCTCGGCGTCAGCGCGCAGGAGGTGCATTTCGGCCCGTCGACCTCGCAGAACACCTACGTGCTCGCGCAAGCGTTTCGCACCGTGCTCAAGCCGGGTGATGAGATCATCGTCACCAACCAGGATCACGAGGCCAACAGCGGCTGCTGGCGGCGACTGGCCGCGCACGGGGTGATCGTGCGGGAGTGGCGGGTGGATCCGGCAACGGGCGCCCTGGACGCAGCGCAACTTGAGCGCCTGCTGAGCGGGCGCACGCGGCTTCTCACCCTGCCGCATGCGTCAAATGTCGTGGCGCACATCAACCCGGTGGCGCAAATCGTCGCCCGGGCACGCGAGGCAGGCGTCATCACCGTCATCGACGGGGTGGCGTGGGCGCCGCACGGCTTTCCCGACGTCGCGGCGCTGGGCGCTGACGTTTACCTGTTCTCCCTGTACAAGACCTACGGTCCTCACCAGGGATTGATGGTGGTGCGCGCTCACCTGCTCAGTCGGCTTGCCAACGAAGGCCACTACTTTAATGAAGGAGAGGCGCTCAAGCGCCTGGTGCCCGCCGGACCCGATCATGCCCAGGTGGCTGCCGCGCGCGGCATAGCTGAATACTTCGACACCCTGGATGCGCATCACGGTGAGCCGAGCCCGCCCGCTACCCCAGCCGGCCATGCTGCCCGCGCCGAGCGCGTCCGCCGCATGCTGCGCAGCGCCGAACTGCCCCTCCTCGCAAGCATGCTCGAACAGCTTGCGGCGCGCCGGGACATCCGCCTGCTCGGGCCGACCGCCGCGCAGGATCGCGCCGCCACCGTTTCCTTCGTGACTAACACGATTGATCCCTCGCACGTGGTGAGGGCGCTGGCCGGGCGCGGATTCATGGCCGGCCACGGTAACTTCTATGCCGTGCGCCTGCTTGAGGCCATGAACGTTAACCCGGACCGCGGCGCCGTGCGTCTGTCGCTGGTGCACTACAACTCGCCCGGCGAGGTGGCGGGGGTCATGGAGGCGCTCGAGCAGATTCTCGCGCAGCACGCGCGAGCGCAATGACCCGTCCTGCCATGGCGCGCAACCCGCGGTACGATGTCCTCTTCGAGCCGGTGAAGATCGGGCCGGTCACGGCCCGCAATCGCTTCTACGCGGTGCCGCACGCCGCCGGCATGACCAACTCCATGCCGCACATGCGGGCGGCGTTTCGCGAAACGAAAGCCGAAGGCGGCTGGGGCGTGGTCTGCAGCGGCTATGTCTCCATTGACCCGAGCTCCGATGACACGCCCCTGCCCTGCGCGACGCTTTGGGATGACGAGGATATCCGCTCACACGCGCTCATGACCGAGGCCGTGCACAAACACGGGGCGCTCGCAGGCGTCGAACTGTGGCACGGGGGTGGCTCGGTCATGAACCGCACCAGCCGCGTGGCGCCGCTGTCGCCTTCCGGCACCTCGTGGATGGCCACCCACGTCAATTTCATGGGCAACCAGCGACCGCGCAGCATGGAGAGGCAGGACATCCGCCAGGTGCTCGAGTGGCAGGCGCAGGCGGCGCGCCGGGCGCAGCGCGCGGGCTTTGACATCGTCTACGTTTACGCGGGCATGGGCTACCTGCCCTACGAATTCCTCTTGTCCGACTGGAACCGGCGCACCGATGCTTACGGCGGCAGCGTGGAGAACCGCGTGCGCTTCGTCAGGCAGCTCCTTGAGGTCACGCACGAGGCCGTGGCCGGCAAGTGCGCGGTGGCGCTGCGCATCAGTCTCGAGGAACTGCGCGCGCGCCCGAGCGCGGTCGCGCCTTCCGAGGCGCACGAGGTCGTAGGTCTGCTCGCGCAGCTGCCCGACCTGTGGGACGTGAAACTCGATTCCTCACCGACCGACTGCTCCCCATCGCGCTTTTCCGCGGAAGGCAGCCACGAGCCGGTCATCGAGTTCGTGAAGAAGCTCACGACGCGACCGGTGGTAGGGGTCGGGCGTTTCACTTCACCCGATGCGATGGTCGGGCAGATCCGGCGCGGCGTGCTCGACCTGATCGGCGGCGCGCGACCCTCGATCGCCGATCCGTTCCTGCCGCGGAAGATCGATGAAGGGCGCGAACAGGATATCCGCGAATGCATCGGCTGCAATATCTGCATCTCCAGCTGGCACGACAGCGTGCCGGTGCGCTGCACGCAGAACCCGACGATCGGCGAGGAATGGCGCCGTGCCTGGCATCCGGAGCGCATCGCGCCCGCCGCCAGCGACGCCTCGATCCTCATCATCGGTGCAGGACCTGCGGGCCTGGAATGTGCGCTTGCACTGGGGCGGCGCGGCTACCCGGTGACCGTAGCGGAGGCCGCGGAGGAGATCGGTGGACGCCTGCGCTTCGAGACCCGGCTGCCAGGCCTGGCAAGCTGGGGACGCGTGCTTGACTGGCGTCGCGGCCAGCTCGAGCAGCTGTCGAACGTCAGCATCCACCGCGGCAACCACCTGTCGGCGGACGACATCCTGGAGCTCGGTAACACCCACGTGGTGATCGCGACCGGATCGCGCTGGGCACGCCTGCTGTACTCGCCGCTCGAACTTCCCGTGGGCCGGCTCGAGGGACCCGACGTCTACACGCCCGATGACCTCGCCGACGGCGCCAAGATCGAAGGTCCGGTGGTCATCTATGATTTCGACAACTACTACATGGGCACTGTGCTCGCCGAGCACCTGGCGAAGGCCGGTGAGCACGTCAGCTACGTGACGCCCTGCGGACACGCCTCGGCCTGGGCCGTCATGACCAACGAGCAGCCGCAGATTCATCGCGCGCTGTTCGCCGCCGGCATTGCCGTGCACACGCTGTCGCGGGTCGCGAACTTCGCGAACCGCGAGCTCACGCTCGTGAACCAGTTCACCACTGCCCAGCATCGCCTGCCGTGCCGGTCACTGCTCCTCGTCGGCGCACGCTTCGCCAATGATTCTCTGCACACAGCGCTTACCGCGCGGCAAGACGACCTCGGGCGCGCCGGCATCATGTCGGTCACACGGGTCGGGGATGCCGCGGCTCCCGGGGCGATCGTGCACGCGGTCTACAGTGGCCATCGCTACGCGCGCGAACTGGACGCCGGGCCCGCGAGCCGCAGCTGCCGGCGTGATGCGCCGCTGAACCGCCAGAACGGGGCCGCTGCCGGTACCATGGGAAACCGTATATGAGCGCGCACCTCTCCCCCGCGGTTGCTGGCCTTCAGCCCACGCTGCCCTCCAGCTGGTACCGCTCACCGCAGGTGTTTGCACTGGAGAAGGAGCGGATTTTCTGCCGCGAGTGGATAAGCGTCGCCCGCGAAGAGGAGCTGGCCGCGCCCGGGGCGCACCGGGTGCTCGACATCCTCGGTGAAAGCATCCTCGTGGTACGCAACCGCGAAGGAAAGCTGCGGGCCTTCTACAACGTCTGCCGACACCGCGGCTCGCGTCTGTGCCGCGACACGCAGGCGGCCCCCGTGCAGGCCGCACTCGGTGGTGGCATCGCGGGCGGCCGTATCACCTGTCCCTACCACCAGTGGACCTACGATCTCGACGGTCGCCTGATCGCGGCCCCGTATCTCGCCGGCGAGCCCGGCTTCGACAAGTCGCTCTTCAGCCTGTACCCGGTCGGCGTGGAAACCTGGGGCGGCTTTATTTTCCTGAACCTGAGCCCCGCCAAAGCCGTGCCGCTGCACGAGCAGCTCGCGGGCATCCCCGCACGCCTCGCGCGCTACCCCTTAAGTGAGCTGCGTATCGGGCGCACCATCCGCTACCAGGTCGAGGCCAACTGGAAGGTCATCTGCGAGAACTACAACGAGTGCTACCACTGCGCGGGCGTGCATCCGGAGCTGTGCGCACTGGTGCCGGCGTTCCGCGACCGCGGCGGCGCCAGCCTCGACTGGGCGCGCGGCATCCCGCATCGCCCCGGCGCTTACACGTTCACAACCTCCGGGGTGACGCGGCGGCGCGCCTTTCCGGGTCTTAACGCCGACGAGCAGGTGCGTCACAAGGGTGAGCTCGCCTATCCGAATCTTTTTCTCAGTCTCGCCTGTGATCACGCCGCGGTGTTCATTCTCGAGCCGCGCAGCGCCACGCGCACCGACATCGCGTGTCATTTCCTGTTCGAACCGTTCGAGATCGACAAACCTGATTTTGATCCCAGCGATGCCAGTGAGTTCTGGGACCTGGTGAACCGCCAGGATTGGGCGATCTGCGAAGCGGTGCAGCAGGGCATCAGCGCCCGCGTGCACGAACGCGGCTACTACGCGCCCATGGAAGACTTCAATCTCGACATCCGTCGCTACGTGCTCGAGCGCATCGGCGACGTGGTCGATAGCGCGTGACGGGGCCCTCGGTCGCCGCCGTCCCGCTCCCAGCGCCGCCGCGCGTGCGGGCGCGCGTCCCGGTGCGCTGGAAGATGTTCGCGTTCATGTTCGCTTTCGGCGTGTTCGCCTACATGCAGCAGAAGGGTCTCGCTGTCGCGGCTCTGCATATGATGCCGGAGCTCGGGCTGACGCAGCAGCAGATCGGCTGGCTGCAGGCCGCTTTCATCGCAGGCTACACCGCCATGCAGTTTCCGGGCGGCCTCCTCGGCCAGCGCTTCCGCCCGCGTCTCGTGTTTACCGTGCTCGGCTTCGGTGCCTGCGCCGCCGCTCTGGTGGTGCCGCTTGCGCCGCTCGTGCTCGCTGGAGCGCCGCTCCTCGGAACGCTGCTCCTCGGGCGGGCGATGCTCGGAGCGCTGCAGGCGCCGATATTTCCGCTCACTAACGGAGTCTTCGAGGCGTGGTTTCCGCCGCAGAAGTGGCCGCTGGTCCAGGGCCTGTCCTCCGCCTGCCTCGGCGTGGGGCTGGCCATCACCGCGCCGCTGGTCGCGAATCTCATGCTGGCGTCCAACTGGCAGCGTGCACTCCTCTGGACGAACCTGCCCATGCTCGTCCTCGCCGTGCTGTGGGTCTGGTACGGTCGCAATACTCCGGCCGAGCATCCATCCGTGAGCGCGGAGGAGCTGCAGGAGATCGGTCCCTGCGCGAGCGTTCGTCACGAGTTCTCGTGGCCGCGCGTGGGGCGGCTGCTGTTGAACGGTGACGTGCTGGCGCTGACCTTCTCCTACATCTGCGCCAATTACGTGTTTTATTTCATCGCCGACTGGTGCTTCCTGTACCTCGTGCAGGAACGGCACTTTCAGGTGCTCGAAGGCGGCTGGCTGGCCGCGGCTCCCGCGGTGGTCGGCGCGCTCGGCGCCAGCGTCGGCGGCTACCTGGCCACTTATCTGGGAACCCGTTTAGGCGTGCGCCGGGGCCTGCGGCTCGTCCCGCTCGTCTGCCTCCCGGCCTGTGCGCTGCTGTTGCTGGGGGGTGCATCGAGCGCCAGCGGCTATGTCGCGGTGGCGGCGCTCGCGCTCGCCTTCGCCTGCGAGCAAGTGAACGAGGGGCCCTACTGGGCCGCGATCATGCATGCGGCACCCGCCGACACCATGGCCGCGGGGGGACTCCTCAACACCGGCGGTAACCTCGGCGGACTGATTGCAGCCCCCGTGACGGCGTACTTTTCCGGTCACGGAGCGTGGACGCCCCCGTTTGTAATTGGCAGCGCACTCGCCCTGATCGCCGCAGCCACCTGGCTGATCGTCGATCCCGCGCGTCACGCGGCGCACGCG
>Ga0210409_10006635_pt1 | contig 12008 bp, 11 predicted proteins | sample IncBWH17MmetaG_FD_161649 | JGI IMG/M metagenome (GOLD analysis project Ga0210409, IMG submission 161649) | Forest soil microbial communities from Barre Woods Harvard Forest LTER site, Petersham, Massachusetts, United States - Inc-BW-H-17-M | ecosystem: Environmental > Terrestrial > Soil >...
GAACACGCTGGCCTGCACCAAATCGATGCACGACGTGAGGGACAGCGCGGTGAAGATCAACCCGTTGCCGCATCAGCCTGTGGTCAAGGACCTGGTGCCGGATCTGACCAATTTTTATGCGCAATATGCCTCGATCGAACCGTGGCTGAAAACGACCTCGCCGACCCCGCAGAAGGAATGGAAGCAGAGTCACGAGGACCGCGAAAAGCTCGACGGGCTCTACGAATGCATTCTTTGCGCGTGCTGCTCGACCTCGTGCCCGAGCTATTGGTGGAACAGCGATCGCTTCCTGGGGCCAGCCGCGCTGCTGCAGGCGACGCGATGGGTGAAGGATAGCCGCGATGAGGCCACCGGCGAACGGCTCGACAACCTCGAGGATCCGTTCCGGCTCTATCGCTGCCACACCATCTTGAATTGCGCCAAGGCCTGCCCGAAGGGCCTCAACCCGTCGGAAGCGATCGCCGAGCTCAAGCTGAAACTGGTCGAGCGGCAGATCTAGCCGCGAAACGCTTGTCGCTATTCGTCATGCCCGGGCATAGCCGTCCGAAGGACGGTGTCGTTTCCGCTCGCCTATGCCCGGCCATCCACGTTCTTGGACGACCTAGCAAGAAAGACGTGGATGCCCGGCAAAAGGCCCGGCATGACGGAATGCGGCAAGCAATCGGGCAATGGCGACATCTGTTGTCGGCGGCCCATTGGCGGGTTAGCCTTTCACGATGACGACCGCTTTCCCGATCATCCTGCATCATTTCGAAAAGTCGCCGTTCTCGGAAAAAGTCCGTGTCGTCTTCGGCCTGAAGAACATCGAATGGACGTCCGTCCTGATCTCGCGAATCATGCCACGCCCCGATTTGATGCCGCTGACCGGAGGTTATCGGCGCACGCCGGTGATGCAGATCGGCGCCGACATCTACTGCGACACCCAATGCATCATTCGCGAGCTGGAGCGGCGTTTCCCGGAACCAACCCTGTTCCCGATAGGGTACGAAGGTCTCGCCTCGGCCTCCGCGATGTGGTCCGATCGGCCGTTCTTTCAGAACACCGTGAATCTGGTATTCGGCTCGCCGATCAGGTCCCGCAGGATTTCATCGCCGACCGCGAAAAGCTGCGCGGCGCCAAGTTTGATGTCCCGGCCATGACTGCGGCAATCCCGCAAATGCGCGATCAGTTTCGCGCGCATCTGCAATGGATCGAGGCCCAGCTCGCCGATGGCCGGACCTGGATGAGCGGCGACAAGGCCAGTCTTTGCGACGTCAACGCCTATATGAACATCTGGTATGTACGCGCGCATCTTCCGAACGCCGACGAGATGCTGGCCGAGTTCGGCAACACCCGGGCGTGGGAAGCGCGACTGCGCGCGGTCGGCCACGGCCGCTCCAGCGAACTATCGACCTCCGCCGCGCTTGACATTGCGGCCGGCGCCACGCCTCAGACCGCTGAGCTGTCTGATCCCAGCGACCCCAACGGCCGCAAGCCCGGCGACAGGGTCGAGGTCATGCCCGACGACTACGGCAAGATCAAAGTCAGCGGCGAGATCGTCGCGCTCTCGTCACAGCATATCGCCATTCGCAGGCGCGATCCGCGCGCCGGCGAGGTGGTCGTGCATTTTCCGCGCGCCGGCTTCCTGGTGCTTCCGGCCTAGGCCGCCTGCCGCACATTCGCCGGCGCTTCCGCCTTCTGCTTGCGGAACGCACCGGGCGCCATGCCGACGACGCGAGAGAAGGCCTTGCTCAGCGCCGTGTCGCTTTCATAGCCCACTTCGTTCGCGATCGACGCCAACGAGCGTTCGGTGCTTCGCAGCAGCACGCCGGCGCGGAACATGCGCCAGCGCGTCAGATATTCGAGCGGCGCTTCGCCCAGCTTCGCCTTGAACCGCGCAGCGAAGGCCGAGCGCGACATGTTCGCGACCATCGCCAGCCTCTCCACCGTCCAGGCCTTGGCAGGCGCCCCATGCAGGGCGCGCATCACCGCGCCAATGCGCCGGTCGGACAGGCCTGCGAGCCAGCCGACATCGCCTTCATTTGCCTGATTGAGATGGCTGCGGATCGCCTGCACGAACAGGATATCGGCAAGCCCCGAGACGACGACACCGGTGCCGACGCCGGGGCGCTCGGTTTCCTTCGCCAGCAATTCGAGCGTCGCCTTCAGGATATCGGTCCGGTAGCGATCGGCGCGCGTATGCAGCACCCGCGGCAACAAAGCGGTCAACGGCCGCGCGCCGAGCTCGTCATAGACGAACCAGCCGGTCACGACGGTCGCGGCCGTACCGCCGCCACCAATGCTGACCGCGCCATCGACGAGTTTTGGCACGACATCGAAGCAGTTGAGCGCCTTCGAGCACGGATCATCGCCCAGCGTGTAGGTCGATCCATCCAGGATCACGTAGCAATCGCCGGCTTCGAACCGGATCGATCGGGCCGGCGCTTCGGTGGTGAGCCAGCACGCGCCCGAGATCACCAGACCGAACCGCGCTGCCTTTCCCTCCCGAAACCGGACCGCCCAGGGCACCGAAACATCGAGGCGCGCGTAGAGTGATTCGCGCACCCGCATGGCTGAAAAGGCATCGTCGAGGGGATCCATCGGTCTTCCCGCCTATTCCGATTTTGGACGTTCGGACAATAATCTAGGCCAAATGACCATTCATCGTCCAGAGGATCGCCCTATGATGGACAGCATAGCTGGTCCGCTAGCTTCGAAACCTAAGGAAGTCCGCCATGTCCCACGCAGAGGATCTCGCCCGCCGTTACGTCCATATCTGGAACGAAACCGACCCGGCCGCCCGCCGCGCCCAGGTCAAAGCACTTTGGATCGAGAACGGCACCCACTATGTGCGGACCCGCGAGGTGCACGGCCATGCCGACCTGGAAGTGCGCGTTGCGACCTCGCATCAGACCAATGTCGCCGAGCGCAATTACTGGTTCGAGGTCGATGGTGGCGTCGAGCAATTGCGCGACATGGTCAAATTCAACTGGCGCATGGTGGGCAAAGGCGGCGGGGCGATCGCCGCGACCGGGTTGATCGTCGCGCTGCTTGCAGACGACGGGCGCATTCGAATTGACTATCAGTTTATCGATCCGGATTGACCTTTTGCCCCTCCCCCTCCCAGGGCCCTCCCAGGGTAGGGGTAAAAGTTCCGCACCACACGCGCTTTGTCCCTCGCGAGAGTTTGAAGTAAGCTTCGCTCCCAGGTGTGGTGGTTTGGAAGTTCGCCTCAAGGTTGCCGAGAGCTCGCCAAGCGAAGTTCTGAACCAAAACCACACTAGAATCAAAGGTTTCTAGTGTCCTTCGAATCCGACATTCGCAAAAGAGATCGCTGCACAATGATGCGAACTTCGGATTCGGGACACCAGTCGGAGCGGCCGTGCAGACCGAGCAAAGCAATTCGCTGAGACTGCTAGAGTGGATGATGGCCGCATCGCTGGCGCTGCCGCTTGCATTGTTCGGCTTTGCCGCGACGATCTCCTACTTCTCGACACACGACACTGCGGACCAGCAAATCGAGCGCACGCTCGACGTCGCGCATGAGCATGCGCTGAAAGTGTTTGAAACCATCGACCGCAGCCTGTCGGAGATCAATGAGATCATCCGCGGCATTCCCGACGAAGGCATTACATCCCGCGAGCCGGCATTGCATTTTCGGTTGAAACAGCTCGCCGATTCGCTGCCGCAGTTGAAGTCGGCGTGGATCTTCGATGCGCGGGGCCACGCGCTGGTCAATAGCCTGGCATCACCACCCCCCGTCGTCGACTTTTCGGATCGGAATTATTTCAAGGCCCATATCGACCGGGATATCGGGATTTTCATCGGCGACACCCTGACGCCGCGCGTGCCCTATCAAGGCGCGGCTTTCTTCAGCGTCAGCCGCCGGCGGCTGACCGACGACGGCAGCTTTGCGGGCGTGATCCAGGCCTCGGTACTTCCCGAATATTTCGAAAATTTCTACGCCAGGATCGGCCGCGATCCCGGCAGCTTTTTCGCGCTCGGCCTGACCGACGGCACGATGCTGGTCCGTTTCCCGGCGATCGATCGCGACCTTAATCTCGTCGGACAGAAGGTTACTGCAAACCCAAGGACCGGCCTCATGACCGTGACCTCGCCGGCCGACGGCATCGAGCGCCGGGTCGGATATCGGCGGCTGTCGGAATTTCCGGTTTATGTCAGCGCGGGCCTGGAAACCTCGGCAATCCGCGCGCGCTGGCTGACCACCATGGGCCAGCATCTGATTTTCGGCCTGCCGGCGACCGCCCTGCTGTTTCTGCTGCTTGCAATGGCACTGCGGCGAACGCAACGTCTGCACGCCGAGGCGGCGCGACGGATGGAAGCCGAAGAGGCGCTCAAGCACGGCCAGCGATTGGAGGCGCTGGGACAGCTCACCGGCGGCGTCGCGCATGACTTCAACAATCTGCTCACCGTGATCCGCTCCTCCGTCGATCTTTTGCAGCGGCCCAATCTTTCCGCGGAACGGCGGCAGCGCTATGTCGATGCGATCTCGAACACGGTAGACCGCGCCGCCAAGCTGACCGCCCAACTGCTCGCCTTTGCGCGGCGGCAAACCCTGAAACCGGAACTGTTCGACGTCGGCAAATGCGTGGAAGGCCTGCGCGACATGATCGGAACGCTGACGGGCTCGCCGATCGAGATCGTGATGCACCTGCCTGAAGAGGCCTGCTTCATCTATAGCGACGCCGGCCAGTTCGAGACCGCGCTGATCAACATGGCCGTCAATGCGCGCGACGCCATGAACGGCGAAGGCCGGCTCACCATAGACGTCAAAGCGGCGGCGGCCGTTCCCGGCCCGGCCGTGCTGCAACCAATGACCCCGCACGGCTTTGTGGCAGTATCGGTCCAGGACACCGGCGTCGGAATCCCGCAGGAGCGGTTCGAGCGCATCTTCGAGCCGTTCTTTACCACCAAGGAAGTCGGGCAAGGCACCGGGCTCGGGCTGTCGCAGGTGTTCGGATTCGCAAAACAATCCGGCGGCGAAGTGATCGTCGCAAGCGAAGTCGGCAAGGGAAGCACCTTCACGCTGTATTTGCCGCGCGTCCCCGGCATCGATCGTCCGCAACGGCTGCATTCCGACGAATCGCCGCCGCTCGGCGGTGACGGCATGTCGGTGCTGGTGGTCGAGGACAATATCGAGGTGGGCCGGTTTGCAGCGGACGCGCTGACCGAGCTCGGCTATGCCACGACGCTCGTCGACAATGCGATGGATGCGCTGGCCGAGCTGACCCGCGACGCCAGTGCATTCGACGTTGTCTTCTCCGATGTGATGATGCCGGAGATGACCGGCCTCGATCTCGCCCAGGAAATCCGCCGCCGCCAATTCGATGTGCCGATCGTGTTGACCAGCGGATATAGTCACATGCTGTCGCAGAGCGGCGCTTACGGCTTCGAGGTGCTGCAAAAGCCGTATTCCGCGGATCAGCTCTCGCGCGTCCTGCAAAAGATCGGCCGCGGCAGGAAGCTATCCGACAGCGCGGCCGAGTGAGCCGCACGTCAGCGTTGTAGCCCGTCCTCGTTGGAGTCATGGGCAAAACCGGCTATGCATGCGCCGTTTACGCCGCTTCACGAGGATGCCCGCTTGGTTCCCGACGATGATCCCTTGCCCGCGCCGTTTGGCGCGCTCGCGCCGAACGCGGCGCAAGCCGTTGTGATCTCGCTGGCGCAACGCACCCACTTGAAGCGTGGCGCGTTCCGCCCGATGCTGTCGCGGCTGGTCAATCTGCTCCGCACCGGTCCGCTCGATGTGGAATACCAGGGCGCCTCGTTCCGTTTCCATCATCAGGCCAGCGCCACCGAGCGCGGCGCCCTGTTCAATCCCGACTACAATCTCGAAGAGCTGGAATTCTTGCGCGCGCACACGCCCGCCGGCGGCGTGTTCGTCGACGTCGGCGCCAATGTCGGCACCTACGCGATGGTGCTGGCGCGTCACGTCGGCGCCAATGGCAGGGTGATTGCGATCGAGCCTCATCCCGTCACCTTCGCTCGGCTTTCGTTCAACAATGCCGCTTCGAGATTCACGCAGGTCAATCTTGTCGCCGCGGCCGCCGGGCCCGCCGATGGCGAATTGATGATCGAGACCGACGGCGACAATCTCGGCGCCAGCCACATTGTCACCGATGCCGGCACGAGAGACGCCATCAGGGTGCGGTCATGGCGGCTGCAGCGCATCCTGGAGGAAGCCGGCGTATCGAAAATCGACGCGTTGAAGATCGACGTCGAGGGGTTTGAAGATCGCGTGCTGACCGGCTTCTTCAAGGAGGCGCCATCAACGTTGTGGCCCTGCGCGGTCGTGATCGAGCATCTGTCGCGCGATCAATGGCTGGAAGACTGCATCGCCGACATGCGGGCGCGTGGTTATGCAGAGACCGGCAAGACGCGCAGCAACACGCTGTTGTTGCGCGGCTAGTGGAGCTTTGGATTTGACGTTCGCACAAAGGAATCGCGGCAAAACGTTAGCGAACGTCAAATCCGCTCCACCCGATTTTTCTCCCAAACCTGGAGGTTTCGATGATCGACCATATCGGTTTTCCGGTCTCTGACTTTGATCGCTCGAAAGCTTTCTATCTGAAAGCGCTGGCGCCGCTCGACTATAGCCTCGTGATGGAAATGATGCAGGAGCGGCCGCCCGGAGAGGCCCCCGCCGCCGGTTTTGGCGCCAAGGCCAAGCCGGATTTCTGGATCGGTGGCGAAGGCGGGTTGGACAAGCCGCTGCATGTGGCGATCGTGGCCAAGGATCGCGCCACCGTCGACGCCTTCTACAAGGCGGCTATCGCCGCGGGGGGGCCGCCACAATGGCGCGCAGGGGATTCGCGCCCATTATCATGCCAATTATTACGGCGCCTTCGTGCTCGACCCCGACGGACACAACGTCGAGGCCGTGTGCCACAAGCCGGAGTGATCCGGTTCCAATATTTGCCGCACCGGGAATGCATAGGGGAACATCCCAATCCCCACGCCGTTGTTGATTCCCGCAACTTGCGCCCGTAGCGCCGATTACCTTTCCTCGCTCAAGATGCCGCAGGGGGACACTATGTACGTCGACTTGAAGCCCTGGTCTGAATGGGCAATGAACGCGGCCGCATGCAACCCATTGCATGAACGAAATAAGAAGCGTTTTGCGTTTGTAACCCGCCACAATCCGGCCTAATGGCCGGCCGTTGATCGCGATACCGACAGGTTCGCTAGAACGACTCTTTCAATCTTGCCAAGGTCCTACCAAGGCTTTCCCCGGGAACCCGAGATTATCATGACCAAACTTCGCCTCGCGCTGCTTGCCACGACAGCCCTCACAGCGATGCAATTCGCTTGCCCGCCATCGCATGCGCAAGGCGCGCCGCTGGTGGTGGCGCAGGCCGCGCCGAAGGAAGAGCTTGGTCCCGACGGAAAACCCAAGCAGCCGCCGAAAGGTCAGCCGCCCGCGGCCGCGCCGAAGGCGCCTCCACCCGCCGCGGCCCCGCCGCCGAGGCCCGCGCCACCACCGCCTCCGCCGGCTGCCGCACCACCCCGGCCGGCCCCGCCACCTCCGGCCGCAGCCCCCCCGCGGCCTACGCCACCTCCGCCACCGCCACCGCCGCCTCCACCGGCTGCCGCGCCAAAGGCTCCTACTCCGCCGACACCACCGCCTGTAGGGCAGCCGAAGGAGCAATTCCGGGAAAGGGAAAGGACTGGGCCCGCGCCTGGCCAGGCGCCGCCGCCTGCGACTACCGCTCCGCAAGCTCAGCCCACACCCACACCCACAACGCCGCCTGCTGGGCAGCCGAAGGAGCAGTTCCGGGAAAGGGAAAAGCAAAAGACCGGACCCGCGCCCGGACAGACACCGGCGCCGACGACTGCTCCGCAAGCTCAGCCGACGCCCACGCCGACAACGCCGCCCGCAGGTGGCGGCGGTGCGCCGCCGACGGGACGGCCGGGCAACCTGGCACCGACCGGCACTCCGCCCGCACCAACCGCAACGCCAGCGCCAGCCGCGCCCGGTGGGCAACAGGGCGCAGCGCCCTCGGGAGCCGCCCCGTTGGTACGCCGCGCGCCGCCGACGGTGACGGCGCCGCTGCCACCCCCGCCAGCGCCCGCAGCGGCCCTGACACCGGTGCCGCAAGGCGCCGCGCCTCAGGGGCCGCGCCGCATGGACGATTTCCGCGCGGCGCGACAGGAGAGCGATCAAGGCGGCCGCAAGGTCTTCACCGAACCTGGCCGCGTCATCATTGTCGATCCCTCCGGCCAGTCATTCATTCGCCACAACGAAGAGGATCGATTCCGCTACGGCGCGCGCGACATCCAGACCCAGCAGGTCGGCGGTGAGACCCGTACCATCATGATTCGCCCGGACGGATCGCAGGTCATCACCGTGGTCGGCCGTGACGGCCAGTTGCTGCGCCGCATCAGACGGGACCGAGAGGGCCGCGAGATCATCATCATCGACAACAGCTATCGCGATCCTCGCGCCGTCGGCGGCTTCTATGTCGACCTGCCGCCGCCGATCATCCGCATTCCTTTCGACCGTTACATCGTCGAAGCCGACGTTGCGACGCCGGAAGTGATCTACGACACCATGCTGGCACCGCCGGTGGACCGGATCGAGCGGCGCTACTCGCTCGACGAGATCCGTTACAGCCCGGCGGTACGGCAGTTGATGCCGAGCATCGACCTCAACTCGATCAACTTCGAGACCGGGTCGTGGGAGATTCCGCCCGATCAGGCCGCGAAGCTGCAGGTGATCGCCGATGGCCTCAACCGCGCGATCGAGCGCAACCCGCGCGAGGTGTTTTTGATCGAGGGCCATACCGACGCCGTCGGCAATGACGTCGACAATCTCTCGCTGTCGGATCGCCGCGCGGAATCTGCCGCCGAATTGCTGACCCAGCAATTCCAGGTTCCTGCGGAAAACCTGACCTCGCAGGGCTATGGCTCGCAATATCTGAAGGAACAGACGTCAGGACCGAGCCGCATCAACCGGCGCGTCACCATCCGCCGCATCACCCCGCTGCTCAACGGCGGCACGGCGTCGCTGCCGCCGCCACCGCCGGGCATCGCGCCGCCGCGGTAGAGGCGGGGCAATCTCACGAAAAGAAAATGGCCGGGAGCGATCCCGGCCATTTTCAATCTTGCATTGTGCGTCGTCGAAACGGCGATGTTGGCATGATCCAAGAAGTTGAGGGCGCGCCCGCGCGGTTCAGCTCTTGTCGCTGTCGAGTCTGAAGATGTCGGAGCCTTCCCCGATCGATAGCAAGCCTGTGTCTGCGTAGAGATTGAGCTTGGCGCGGGTATCGGCGATGTCGAGGTTGCGCATGGTCAGCTGGCCGATACGGTCCGCTGGCATGAACGCCGCATCGCCCACCTTCTCCATGCTCAGCCGCTCCGGCTGATAGGTCAGGTTGGGACTCTCGGTGTTCAAGATCGAATAGTCGTTGCCGCGGCGCAGCTCGAGCGTCACCTCGCCGGTGATCGCACGAGCTACCCAGCGCTGGGCGGTTTCGCGCAGCATGAGGGCCTGAGAATCGAACCACCGCCCTTGGTAGAGCAATCGACCAAGGCGCAGGCCGCTGATCCGGTATTGCTCGATAGTATCTTCGTTGTGGATGCCGGTGATCAGACGTTCGTAGGCGATGTGCAGCAGCGCCATGCCGGGAGCTTCGTAAATGCCGCGACTCTTTGCCTCGATGATCCGGTTCTCGATCTGGTCGCTCATGCCAAGACCATGTCGGCCGCCGATGGCGTTGGCCTCGAGGAACAACGCGACCGGATCGGCGAATGTCTGGCCGTTCAGTGCGACGGGCCGGCCCTCCGTAAAACGCACGACGACCTTTTCGGCCTTGACGATACAGTCGTCGCGCCAAAACGGCACGCCCATGATCGGATTGACGATCTTGATGCCAGTGTCCAGGCGCTCAAGATCCTTGGCCTCGTGGGTCGCGCCGAGGATGTTGCTGTCGGTCGAATAGGCCTTTTCGGCGCTCATCTTGTAACCGAATCCATGGGCGGTCAGAAACGCCGACATTTCGGCGCGGCCGCCCAGTTCGCCGATGAACTGCTGGTCGAGCCAGGGCTTGTAGATTCGCAAGTTCGGGTTGGCCAGCAGGCCGTAGCGGTAGAAGCGCTCGATATCATTGCCCTTGAAGGTGGAGCCATCGCCCCAGATGTTGACGCCGTCCTCCTTCATTGCCGACACCAGCATCGTGCCGGTCACGGCGCGACCAAGCGGCGTGGTGTTGAAGTACGCGATGCCGCCGGTAGAGACGTGGAAGGCGCCGGATTGGACGGCGGCAATCCCTTCGTGCACCAATTGCGTGCGGCAATTCACGAGGCGGGCTTTTTCGGCGCCGTATTCCAACGCCTTGCGCGGAATCTCGTTGTAGTCGGCCTCGTCAGGTTGGCCGAGGTTGGCGGTATAGGCAAAGACGAGGGCGCCTTTTTGCTTCATCCACAGGAGCGCCGCGCTGGTGTCGAGACCGCCCGAGAAAGCGATGCCGACTTTTTCCCCCTTGGGCAGGCTTTTCAAGATCGTCGTCATAGAGCTTCCAATCGGTCGAAATGGCTGATGTCGTTTGCGGCTTGAGTGCGCGAATATCAAATTTCGTAGCCGTGGGCACGCGCTTAGTGGCCGCTGGCGTGATGAAGTCGAGCCGTTGGCTGGGATCGGATTACCCCAGCTGGCGCCAGCGCTTCGTCAGACCGTACCATGGCCAGGCGAGGCGCGTCAGCGCAGCGTCGACCGCCTCGTCCGAAAACCGGGTTCGCTGCCAGCGGTAGATCAGGGCGTAAGCGAACCAGACGACCACGAACGTGACCAGCCCTGCAGCCGCGACGTCGCTGAAGAAATGTCCGCCGAACGCCATGCGCAGCGCGCTCGTGATCACGCCGAACAGCGTCGCGGCGGCATAGGCGAGCGGCCGCCATGGCGGCGGGGTCAGCGCGGCGGGCGCGAAGGTCCAGAACGCGGTGGCGCCTTCGCCGGAGAAGAACGAGCAGTTGCGCCCGCAGCCGCCGCGCGGGTCCCACCACGGCATGAACGGCAGGTCGCCGTCGAATTGCGTCACCAGCACCGGGCGCGGCCGGCCCCAATAGCTCTTGAAGGTGAGATTGGTGAGCACACCGGCCGACAGCGCCAGCGTTGCCAGCAGGAAGATGATGGCGCGCCCCGACATCAAGAGCGGCCGGTCCGGCCGCAGCAGCTTGATCACGAGTGCAACGATCGCAGGAACCGCCAAGCTCCACGCGATCCACATCGCGCCGTCGCGCGCGATCGCAGCCCAACTGTCGAACTTCAGAGGAAACGACCGGGTTGCCCCGTCGTAAAACAGCGCCGCCAGCTTGAGGTCGAGCTCGGGAAAAATCCCGAACAGCAATCCCAGAACGAGCGCAAGCGAAAGCGCGATGAACAGTCCGGTCCTGTTCATGGCGCGGGTGGCCGTGAATGCGATGGCAACGGCGGCGGTGGGGTGAGCGGACGCTGCGGCTCACGCCAGGCGCCGGCATTGCGGCCGGCGATCATCCAGTAGACCAGCCCCGCGACAATGCCGGCACCGGTCATGATTTCGAGATGGCGCCTGACGATGCCCTCGAAGCGCAGCGTATCGGGATCGAACGGGACCAGGCCGAGATAGCAGGCGAGCCCGACGAGGCCGCCGCCGACCGCATAGGTCAGCGCGCCCCTGATATAAAATGCCCGGTGATCGCCGCGACGATCATCGCCGGCAACAGCGCAAAGCCGGAGATGAAGATGAAGCCGAAACCGAGCACGATGTTCAGCGCACCCTGGTCGATAGGGCCTGTGCCGAGCTCGGAAAATTCAGGAAACAGCACCGCGCCGACCACGACCATCCCCGCCACCAGGCAGGCAGCGAGAAATCCGAAGAGAATGACGAACAGGCGACCGATCAATGCCATGCTGTCACAGTCATTGCGAGGAGCGCAAGCGACGACCCGCCGTCGCTCGCTATGCGAGCTATGGCGGGCTTGGAGACCGCCGAAGCGCCCTTGCGCGTAGGCGGAAGCAATCCAGAATCCTG
>Ga0210409_10006636_pt1 | contig 12006 bp, 14 predicted proteins | sample IncBWH17MmetaG_FD_161649 | JGI IMG/M metagenome (GOLD analysis project Ga0210409, IMG submission 161649) | Forest soil microbial communities from Barre Woods Harvard Forest LTER site, Petersham, Massachusetts, United States - Inc-BW-H-17-M | ecosystem: Environmental > Terrestrial > Soil >...
ATGAAGATACCGCTGAGAACGAGGTGAAGCGGCGAGGCGCTCTGGCGACTGATGACGTAAAAGCCGCCGCTGGTTACGAAGATCGCCACCACGAGGGAAAGGATGGTCAATCCGATGTCATAGGACATCGGTATCGGCATTCTGAAGGCGAGCATGCCGACGAAGTGCATCGACCATATGCCGCCTCCCATGGTGATCGCGGCCGCCACCAGCCACACGCGACGCGCACGTCCCCGGGCGGTCCCCACGTGCCGGCCGAGGTCGAGGGCGGTGTAAGACGCGAAGGAGGCCACGAGAATGGACAGAGCAACGAGATACGGATCGTGTGTTCCGGTAGCGATCATCGGGATCGTCCCCAATTTTCGGACCCGAGACCGGTGGGCGACGCGTCCGCCGACTCAGCGGCCAGTCTACTGCAATCCGATCCACGGAGCCATCGGCTCGACCGGGGAGGCAAGACTCGTGGCGGCCGTGCGGGGCTCGGTGCGGGGATTCCGGAGCGATCCCCAGATCTGCGCCCACGGGCAGGTCGCCGGGCCTCGCGCCCTTGAGGATTCACTTCGAGATGACACTATCAACTGCCTTGCTGCGGACCGCCTGCGGATGGACGACCCCGTATACGGTACAGATACCTGGTCAAGGACCTGACTTCATCTGCCGGCAATGGCGCCCCAAACGAACTGCGCATTTTGTTGATTTCGCCTGCCCATTCATCCAACGTGAGCGGCGGTTGATGCAACACCATCCCCGCCGAATGACAAATCAAGCATTGCGCATTGGCGATCTCCGCGCCCTTACCCGCTGGGAACGAGGTTTCGCTCGTGGGCAGGTCGACAGCGACTTTGGCCCACCCTGGGACAGTTCCCATGGCTGATTTTGGCACAACGCCTGTGGAATCAGGGGTGCCCAGCCACGCGAGCCCGGCGGCTAGCGCGATCCCAAACAGGATGGGGACCGCCCAGATCAGAGCAATGTCACGTAGTCTTGTCCTGATGATGTTCTCCAAACAGTATCTAAGTCGTTCGCACGGACACCGACTCGATCACATTGCGCATGAAACCGCCACCGTTCCAGTTGGCATGATCGGGCTGGACAATCCCGGCCGTGTTGATCGCCTTGATCATCAACTTGTGCGGACCTGGCGATGAAGGGCGCAAGGAGACTTCCCACCGTCGGAAGCCGTATTTGCCAAGATCTGGCCCGAGCTGCGCTTCTTCCCACTGGCCTCCCGCGTCGGAAGAGAACAGCACCTTCGCTAATCCAATGTCACCGCCGAACGCGATTCCCCGCACGGTCGTCGTTTGTCCAACCTTCAGGACGGCACCGTTTTTGACGTTGGTGAAGAATGAACGCGGCACCATCCGGTTGATGGGGACCATCTTCACGCCCTGCTGCCCTGGCGTCATATTGGCGAACGGCGTGTCGGGAATCAGGTACGCCTTGGTCGTCCAGAACTTGTCATCGGGTTTGTCAAGCACCTCGACGTCTTCGAGCATCTTCACCCAGTACGTCGCATACCATCCGGGCACGACCAACCGCAACGGAAAGCCATTCAGAAGCGGCAGCGGCTCTCCGTTCATCGCGTAGGCAATCATGACTTCGCCATCGCGCGCATGATCGATGGCGAGCGACTTCATGAAGTCGGGTGTTTGCGGAATCACGCCAGCATCGAGCCCGTTGAAGCGCACTTGCAGCGCCCCAGCCTTGACGCCCGCACGATCGAGCACGTCCTTCAACCGCACCCCTTTCCAGCGGGCATTGCCCATGGCGCCGTTGGCCCACTGCCCTCCCGGCACACGCGGGCCGAAGAAGCCGCGCGAATTTCCGGAGCACTGGTTCACGGCCGCAATTTCGCTGGGCGTGAACTCGCGCACCAGCTCACCGAGGGTCAGCGAAAGCGATCGTTCCACATGTCCGTGAATGTTGAGCCGGAACGTGGCCGGGTCGACGGCACTAGGGATATTCGCGAGGTGCCAGCGCACGTAGAATCGATCATTCGGCGTAAACACCCCCTGATCGAAGACCTCGAAAGGGGTTTCAAGCAGGGGCGGCCGGGTGCGTTGAAGCAGCACCGCCCCCTTCTGGGGAAAGTTCGTGACCAGCTCGCGCCGACCGTTCGCGAAGGGAAGCTCGACGAGCTCGGCGGCCCTGGCCTCCCATGCCGACGCGCCGAGTAGGCTCGTCAAGCCAATCCCGCCGACCTGTGCGAGAAATCGACGCCGTGACGGCCGCGACGATAGGACCTTGGGTCCCTGCATGTAGGCTCCTCCACGCCGTTCTCGATTCGACCTTCCCGCCATTCTCTACTCAGCCAGCGTTTCAGCGCCCGGAGGCCTTGACCTGCGCCGGCGGACCTGGCCGGCGCGCCGCCGCGACATCCTCGGGTTGGACCAGGGGCGCGGCGTTTCCCCAACTTGAGCGCTCGTGATTGATGACTGCGGCCACATCCGCATCAGCGAGCTGCGGACCGAACGGGGGCATCACGGCAGAATATGCAACGCCCGCGATCGTCTTGCTTTGGAGTCCGTTCAGAACCGTCCTCAGGTGCTCGGACGGATCGCCCGCCTTTACGGTGGCGCTGCCAGCGAGCGGGGGAAAGACTCCGGGAAGCCCCTGGCCCGTGAGCTGGTGGCACGGCGAGCAGTAATTGCCGAAGACTTGAGCGCCCCGCGCCTTCCAAGCCGGCTCGGCGACCGAGGTGCTCGGCGGCCCACCCGCCGAGGTAGCGGGCGCTGGAACTGAAGCAGGAGCCGCAACGCCCGGCGCCGCTGCCGCGAGCACGTCCGCATGGTTGCGATACTCGGACGCCACATACCACATCGCCCAGGTCATCACGACGAGCGCGAGGACCCAGGTCCACGTCGGGATCGGCGCGGGGGTCTCGACACGTCCAGGCTCAAAGACGTCGCCCGGACGGCTTTCGTAGGCGTTCACCAGGATCGGAACGCGTCCGCGGACGACTTCCTGCTTGCGCAACCCGACCACCGCGATCCCGGGTCCGTTGCGCACGACGAATGGAATCTCCTCATTCCCCGCTGGGCCTTCGCCGCCGGCTGCGCGCACGCGCAGCACATGCGATCCGTCCGCCAGATCGCTCGTGTCGAGCTCGAATTGACCGGGCGGCTCGAAGGAGGCACGGGGGCCGCGCTCGTCGTCGACGAAGATTTCGATCCTCATTCAGGATTTCCCTCGTCATCGAGAATGCGCCATTTGACGTGCTCTCTGGAGGTCTCTCCCGGACAGAACGTGTGACGCACGGCCTTGTAGAAAGCGTAGGCTACCGTGCACCCTGCCAGACCGACGAGCACCCATTCGGCGATCGAGTGCGTTCCGCCTGCGGGATGGTCAAGGCACCACAGCGAAGCCACCAAATCGGAGACAGTGTTCACTTCCGTAACTCCGGCTGGTGCAATGAGAGCAGATACGCCACGAGCGCACGGGCCTCGTGCCGCGCCACAATGACGTGTCCCCGGACCGAGACGAAGCGCGGTGGCACGGGCACGACGACATCTTCCGGCGCTGCCGATGCCTTCTCCTCGAAATACCACGGGAAGCCCGGCATGACGGACTGCGGTACGACGGCACGAGGGTTGTAGAGATGAAGCAGGTGCCACGTGTCGCTCGGCTGGCGCGCCGCCACATTGGAGAGGTCGGGGCCCGTGCGTTCCGTACCAGGGAGGGGCGGATCTTCATTCGCGTAGTCTTCGGCGACCGTCGCCCGGCCATAGGGCCGGTCCATCGGCAGGTCACGGACCAATTGTGTGTGGCAGAAGCCACACCCTTCCCGCAAGTAGATCGCACGACCCTGCTCGGCGAGCGCGCTCCGGGCCGCGCCACCGGGTATGCCGGGTGTGTCCTGCACGCTCACCGCTGGAATGATCGCGATCAAGACCGTGAGCGCGAGGTAACCGAAGAACGCGAACCCGACGACGGCACGATGGCTCGTGTGAAAGTTCACGCCGATACCTCGACCGGCGGAGCGGCTGGCGTCGCCGCGAGCGCGCGCCCAGGCCGCATGGCCCAGACGTTGACGGCGAATACGAGGTGGCTCGCGACCATCAGCACGCCGCCGGCGGTGCGCCACAACCACATCGGCTCGGCCGCTTCCACCGAGCGGATGAAGGCTTCCCCCGCGACCCACGCGAACCCCTGGAGAATGCCGGCAATCGAGATCGAGACCACGTAAATCACGTACCCCACGAGGGCCAGCCAGAAATGGATACCCACGAGGATCGGATTGGGCTCCGAACCCGTGAGCCGAGGCACGAGTCCATACGCCCCGCCCCAGATCACGAAGGCTACGAAGCCGTACATGGCGAGGTGGGAGTGCCCGACGGTGAAGTTCGTGAAGTGCCAATAGATATTGGCCGTGCGAAAGGCTTCGAGCGTACCCTGCGTGGAGACAAGGATGTAGGCCACGATCCCCGACAGGAGGAAGGGCGCGGCGTAACTCCGCTGGAGCACCTGTGAGGTTCCTCGGAAGGTCAGGAGCAGATTGCAACCTCCCGCCCAGACCGGGACCATCATCCCCACACTAAACAGGATCGCGGTCGTCTGCAGCCACCAGGAGACGGGACTGAAGATGAAGTGGTGGGCCCCGATCAGCGTGTAGAAGAGGATGTTCGTCCAGAAGCCCAGGACGCCGAGCGCGTAGGAGTAGATGGGGCGCCCCAGGATCCGTGGGATCGCGTAGTAGGCTACGCCGAGAGAGAGCATCGTGAACCACATGCCCACCGCGGTATGCATGTAGTAGCCCTGGATCACGACGTTCCCGAGGCCGTGCTGGTATAGGGGGACGTAACCCGTCGTGAAGAGAATCGTGAGAAAGCAGAACGCCCCCAGGATGTACCAATTCGAGATGTAAACCTCTGGGATGTTGCGCGCGGCGACGGTCATGTACGCGTTCACGCCGTTGAGGACAAGGCCGGCCGCGAATATCACCGCCACCGGCCAGACCCACTCGCGATACTCCTGGGGCCCCCGCGTCACGCCTACGCTCAAGGTGACAAGCCCGGCGGCGGCGGCCGCGTTCCACAGGGCAAGCGAGATGCGTGAGAGCGTCGGACTCCACAGCGGGGCACGTGAGGTGCGGGCGACCACGTACAGCGCGAGGCCGACGAGCGCCATCGAACTCCAGCCCCAGAAGAGGGTATTGGTGTGGATAGGCCGGACGCGCCCGAAGGAGAGCCATGGCACCGCGAGTACGTCGGGCCAGTTGACCTTCAGCGCGTCGAGGAGTCCGGCCGCGGTACCGACCAGCAGCCAGAAGGTGCCGCAGGCCAGATACTCGAAGGCAACACGAACGGTCGCGGGATCGGCGGTCGCCGAGGGGCGGAGGGTCGGGTCTTGGATTCGCCGCCGTACCATGGCGCCTCCCTCCCGTTCGCGAACGATCACGATCGGGTTGACCGGCCTCTCACGGCCTGCGAGAGCTGGCCGCGCTTCTCACTATTCTCGCGCCGCTCGAAGCGCGCGGCGGCCAAACTCTACGCCTGACCGAAGGGCAATGCAAGAAGTCTCATCGCGGGGATGGCGCACTTCCTCATCCAGCGATACAACGCCGGCCCCTAGCTGTTCTCCGCTACGGCCTTCGCGTAACAGAAGACCACGCGTCGCGGGGCATCTTGGTGACCTTCGGGTGGAACATACAACGGTCGAGAGACGAATCCGCCTGACGGCTAGCGATGCCCTCCGCATATTGATCCGAAGAGCTCACATCCATTCCGCGCCCCCGAATCCCGCCCGGACCTAACGTCAAGGTATTATCCGGACGTAGCGATTAACGCTCAAGGTGAGAGAGAACCCAGGTACTTCCTCGACATCTGCCATGGTAGGGCGGGTGCGTGCCGGACTCTCAGACCGCGTCTAGGATTGGAAGTCCTCAGCCCCTCCCGAGACTCCTTGCGCGGAATGGACCATCTATGAGGCGGTAGCCGTCGAGACCGTGTCGAGGACCCACACCACAGGAGGAGCGGCGCTATACGAAATGCCTGCCCGTGGCCGTTCCCTGGGGTCATCGTAGTGTCCAGCGACTATTCCCCGGACCCGGTGAGTTTTGATCTGGCGAGGAGACCCATCGCAACTAGAATAGATGCGTTGTGTCGCGGGGGAGGGATCGTCATGGCCGTGCTTCGATGAGAGATCATGAGACGGCGACGTTCTGGCGGTACATCGCCGGGTCCGTCGACCGGCTGGTCGGGATCCTCGACGGGCATGAGCGAAGCTGAGCTGAACTGGCGCCCCCCTAGGGAGAACGTGGCCGGGTGTGGTGGCACGAACGTTCCATTCTAGGAGCCGTGGGGCTCGGCAAGTGCCCCGATTCTGGAAGCAGCGACAGCTAAGGCGTGGCCGGCGGCCGATTGCTCCGCTCGAGAGATCGAGCCGCTCGCTCGGGGGCGCATGCAAGAGATTCCCTGGGTCTCAACGTGACAGTATCCTCTGTCGGCAGGCCTCAAGATTAAGAAGAAACACATCGAGCGCGAATTGTCTCAGGCTTTCGGATACGTCTGCCTGCACGAACTCTTGTCTCTGCCACAGCCGCTTCCAAGCTGTCGGAAACAGATGTCGATGACCTACCATCCCAGCGAGTTCATCATGAGCCAAAAACTTCACAGTTTGAACACCCGCAACAAGGAGTCGTACGAGGCACATAGGACAGGGTTCTAAGGAACAGACGAGCGTGTAACCCCGCATGTTGTCTATCGCCGGATACCGCTCCTCAAAGGCGTTCATCACGACCATTTCCGCGTGAAGATCGCTTCGGAAGTGGGGAAAGAATACTGCGTTTCGCCCTTGCTCTACTACTTCCCCTTTCGGATCAACGAGCACGGCGCCCACACCATAGTTCCCCATTCCCGCCGCCGCCAATGCCTCCCTACACGCGAGCATTCCAAGCTGCTGGTCCGTGTGATGCGTGCGCTCCGCTGACACGTGACCAAATCGGACTTCCAAGTCGCCCAGCGTCATTGTTGTCCTCCAGCAGGAGTCTCTCGACGATCGCATTCCTGTACCACGAGACTTCGGGAGTGCCATCATCCACACTCCCCGTGGCGGCCTTCATCAAGTCGCGCGTCAGCTCGGCTTGACCGAGGTGCTCGGCCGCGTGGCGGGCGACGACAATCAGAATCTCGCGTCCACTCAGTGGGCCGCGGCGCGGATGCTGTCGCATCGTATCCAGCGCACCGGGCGGGAGATCGGTGAGCGCGGCTTCGATCCGCCGCCGGAGAAGGGCCCAACGTTGGCGGATAGGCTCGGGTGTGGTGCTGTAAGCCTGGAACTCAGCCTCGCGCTCACGCCGGAGCGGTTCGCCACATAGAGTCGCCAGGACGTTCTCCTCGGTGTTCGCGACGGTGTGCGGGCCAAGATGAACAGGCTGTTGGTACGGGGGGCTTGATCCAAGGATTCTTCCAGACACTGCTGGACGGGCGGGTGCGGATCATCGGCGACACGCTCGGTCACGTGCAGGCGAGCGTCCCACCGCGCCGGCCGGCGTCAGGCCGGATTCGTGCCATGGAGTATCGCGTCTACAGTCTGCTCGAGGCGCCGCACGCGATGTGACAGGATCGTGAGAATCCGCCTGATCAGGTCCGGGGTCTCATCCAGCAGTCGCCAGAAATGGAGGCGATCTACGATGAGCAGCCGGAGGTCGGTCGTGGCCACGATCGTTGCGGATCGAGGCTCCCCATCGACCAGGCTCATCTCGCCAAAAAATTCACCCGGCAGTAGCTGGCTGCCAGTCCCGATCGGCGTTCGCACCGCCGCCATGCCGTCGATGATGACGAAGAACGAATCGCCCGCCTCTCCAATCTGCGTGATAACGGTCCCCACCGAAGCCTCGACGACCCTCGAGAGTTCGGCGACTCGACGAAGCTCGTCTTCGTTGAACCCGCTGAAGAGCGGAACTCGCTGCAAATGTCGTCTCTTCGGATCGCGCGAGGGCTCGGTCGCGCCAGCGCTTGCTTGCTCTGCCTCATCAGGATCATGGAAGGGCAAGCGGTCAGTAGATCGTGGGTCGAACTCCATAGCCACCTCCTGCGTTCACCTGTCCGCGGCCCCTCGAGTCACCGCCAATGGGATCGTGGGCACTCTTCTGACGTAAAGGGATCGACCTATAGCCTAGACCGTACTTGCCGAGGCCGCCGACGACCAGAATCAGCCCTGAGGGCCGAGCTGGGGAAGGTGGCGCTCGAGCCCTCCGCGGCGCTGGCTCGGTGCCGCAGGAGCAGTGCATCCAGCGACCAAGGCCCGGGACCGGCGGCGAGCAGATAGATACAGGTCATGATTTGGGCGTACTCGGAGCGAATCTCGTGCAGCACGGCCCACCCCCCCATGACCGGCGGGGCGGGTGGCGCGGGCAGCGGGGAGGTGCCCAGGTACAGCGAAATCTTGGTGGACAGTATCGCCACGAGCATCTCGATGAGGAACGGCACACTGATGAGCCGCGTGCCTAGGCCGCCAATGAGAAGAAGGCCGCCGCCGATTTCGAGCACGGCGATCGCCGGTGCGAGCACCTCGGGCATCGGCATCCCCAGCTTGGTAAACCGGCCCACACCTTGGTTCGCATACGCGAAACTTCAGCAGGCCCTCCCAGAAGAAGACCGCGCCCGCCATCAGTCGCAGGACGATCGTGGCTTCGGGACCGGACGTCGGGGGGTAGACGAGACATCGATGGCTTTCTGAAGCATCATGGATCGTCTCCTTCGTTTCGGCTAGGCGTCCTTCGATGCCTCACCCTACATAACGTCGGACTCGAAAGAGGGTTCCATGCACCCTCTCGGGAACCTCTTGCATCCTCTGCAGCACCTTGCTGAACTCCCGCGCGTGCATCGACGAAGCGCCGAGGCAACGGACCTCAACTTAGACCTCAACGATCTAAGAATTCGTCGTCCGTAGTCTGCACGGCTCGGCGGTTGCAGACTTCCGCTACTTCACATAACGCCAAGGTGTTATCAGGGGCGGCACCGACCAAAACACGACCTGTGAGGCCCTTGCCAGCTACTTCTCGGCACAGTAGGGTTCGTGTTCGGCGTGACGGACTCTAGGGAGCCGCGTTCAGCATTGGAAGTCCTGCTCTCTGCCCGAATCCTGCGACGCGGGAGAGAGCAGGACTTCCAATCCTGGACGCGGGTCGTGCAGTGGGCCGCCTAGAGGGCTGGCCGAGACCGGGCTTGAATGCCCAAGAACACCTTGGCGGTATGCGATGTGTTTGAGCACGCTGACCATGCTGCAACTAGACCGTCTCTGGGGTGCTGAATCCGATTGCGAGCCGGCATCACCCCACAGTAGATTATCGACATGATCACCATGGTGATCCGTCGTGTCCGCCCACCGGCGGACGCCCCGGGACGAACGCCGTCGTCGTCTCGGTCAGAACTTCCTCCGCCCCGAGTTCGCTGACCGCCTCGTCGCCGACGCCGACTTCCAGCTAGGTGAGCTGGTCGTGGAGATCGGTGCCGGCCTTGGTGTGATCACCCTCGCGCTCGCCCGGCGAGAGGTCGAGGTCGTCGCGGTCGAGGTCGATCCCGTGTTGGCGCAGCGGCTCCGTGAGCGTGTCAGTGGGATGGGGCGAGGCCGAGCGCGGGTCGTGGAGGCTGATTTCTTGTCACTCCCTCTGCCGACACGACCATTCCGCGTAATGGGCTCCCTGCCTTTCAGGGAGACGACTGACATCCTGCGCCGCCTCCTCGACGACCCGGGGGTGCCGCTCAAGCGGGCGGATGTCGTCGTGCAGTGGGAAGTGGCCCGCAAGCGGGCAGTCATACCTCCTTCCACGCTGCTATCGACCGTCTGGGCGCCGTGGTGGGAGTTTCGCCTCGGCCGCCGTATCCCGGCGGCGGCGTTTCGACCGGTCCCTCAGGTCGATGCGGGCCTACTAGTTGTCACCCGACGGGACTACCCGTTACTGCCTCCGGCGATGGCTGCCTCGTGGGCCGGCTTTGTGCGAAGGCACTGGCCTTTCGATCGAGCGAGCGGACGATGACCAGCGTCAATCTGCCGTCGAGAGTGCCCCACTTGAGGGGGCCGGCTTTCACCCTGCCTCCCCATAGAGTAGTGTCTTATTTTGCCGTGACGGGAGAACGGACCTCCGATCGAGAGATGGCGGTTGCCCTCGCAGCCCGGGCAGGCGTGGACACGCGGCTCGTCCGCGCCGAAGCGCGTGACGCACGTGTCATGGTCGAGCATGCCGACCGCCGTAGCGTGAGCCGGCACATTATGGTTGATCACGAAGATGTTCACCCCAACCTTGGCACCGCCCGCGACGCAACGCCTCATATGGATTGGACCACGTCAGTGCTCCCAAACCCGGGATCACGATCGAGGTGCGCCACACGATGAACGAGCCGCCATCCCTCCCCCGTCTTGCGCCATATGTCATGGTAGACGCCGGTGAGCTGCAGGAGCGGTGCGGAATCGGGAGTGCCTTGGCGGGTCAAGAGCAACATCGTTCGCGTGCGTGCTGTGTTCGCTGTCAACTCATCGAAGAGCAGCCCAGACTGATAGTGACGCGCCTGGGTCCCCCCCGTGAGCTCATGGCGTTGCACAGCCCACTCACGAATCGCGGCGCGCGACAACACGCTCACCACGGGGCGGGACTGCGTCGGAACGATCACTTCGAAGATGGCATCTTCGACGAAGAGCTGCGCAAACGCGTCCGCGTCCCCGCCGTCGTACGAGTACGAGTACCTGGCTACCACTTCCTGAATAAGCAGTTTGTCATCAACACCCATGGCCGGGGCCTAAATCAAGCACCACGAGGTGGTCGCTTCCGATGGATCGGCTTCAGCGCCGGGTCACGCATCGCACACCTTGAACACGCGGGCGGCATTCTGGTACAGGAACAGCTGGGTGGCGTCGTCGTCGAGCCCAAGACTCTCAAAGCCTGCGAGGCAGTCCTTCGCGGGCCACGCGGGATAGTTCGAACCGAAGAGGACCTTTCGGCGCCCGTGTGTGCGCAAGTACTCGACCAGGTCATTCGGGTACCGCCGGACTTTGTACGCTGACGTGTCGATGTAGATGTTCGGGTATTTGGTCGCGAGCGAGATCATCTCGGCCGTCCACGGGTACCCAATATGGCCGCCCACGATTCGTAAGTCGGGGAACTCCAGTGCCACGTGATCCAGGTAGGGGATCGGCCGTCCGGGCTCGGAGGGCGCGAGCGGGCCCGTGTGGCCGACCTGGAGGCAGAACGGGATGTCGAGCTCGATGCACTCCGCATACAGAGGGTAATAGCGTCGATCATCGGGTGGGAGATTCCAGAGCCAAGGCAGCACGCGGAGCGCCCGAAACCCGAGCTCGCGGACTGCGCGGCGCAACTCGCGCACTGCGGCAAGCGGCCGGGCGAGGTCGACCGACGCGACCCCCACCAAGCGGTCCGGATATTCGCGCACGAACGCGGCTACCTCGTCGTTGTCGATGAGGGGGCCGCGCGGCCCCCACCACGCGCAGACGAGTCCGAGCCGCACACCGGCCGTGTCCATGGCCTCGATCGTCGCAGCGAGTGGCACACTGTCGGGCCCGGCGAGCGTTGTCGTGGGCACCCAACGCCGCAGCGATTCGAACATCGGCTCGGCTCGAAGGCGCGGGGTTGGATGTTGCATCCAGGCGTCGATGATTCGGCCATGGGCAGACGGCACGCTAAGGCTCCGTGTGGGTCACGGCGAGCAGCGCCGTGAGCGCCGTGATACGTGGCGTCGTGCCCGGTACGGGCTCGATCGTCTTCGTGCGTCGCCGCGTCGGTGCGAGGCTGTGTTCATCACGTTGCCGTCCACCCGCCGTCGATCACGAGGCCTGTTCCTGTAATGAAGGAAGCTTCATCGGAGACGAGAAACAGGACGGCCTTTGCCACCTCCTCGGCCCGTGCGGCACGTCCCATCGGCGTCTGCCGGAGGATGGCGTCATACCACAGTCGAGGCAGTGTCGCGGTCATGGCTGTTTCGATGAGGCCCGGGTGAATGCAGTTCACGCGGATGCCCTCGGGGGCGTACTCCACTGCGGCTGCGCGGGACA
>Ga0210409_10006638_pt1 | contig 12003 bp, 10 predicted proteins | sample IncBWH17MmetaG_FD_161649 | JGI IMG/M metagenome (GOLD analysis project Ga0210409, IMG submission 161649) | Forest soil microbial communities from Barre Woods Harvard Forest LTER site, Petersham, Massachusetts, United States - Inc-BW-H-17-M | ecosystem: Environmental > Terrestrial > Soil >...
GAAATAAGTGCCGGGCATCAGCGGCGTAATCTCGTACGCGCCTTGATCGTCAGTCTGCGCGACACGGAAGCGATGAATCTGATCCACGCCAGTAGTGTGATCGTCGATATAGATCGCCACCATGGCACGGCGAATCGGATCTCCAGTCTCGTCCAGGATTTTTCCGGTAATCACTGCCGCGGGCGCAAGGCGCAGGACAAGAGACTCAGTATCAAAGGCAGAGCCGGTCACAATCGCCGTCCAGAAGAAGTCGTGCTGATCGTAGGCGGCGGAAATGAATCCCCGCTTCGCACCGTTGAGCGAATACTTTGCAGCGGGGAGGCCGCTGAACTTAAACTTGCCATCCTCCGCGGTCACCAGCGATTGAAATTTCTTCGAATCCTTGACGTCTTGGACGGTTACGCGGGCTTGAGCAAGAGGATGCCCGTCAGTTTTGCTCACGATTGTGCCGGCGATTGTGTATCCGCCAGGCATGCTGGCTTGGGTCGTCTGCGCTGTTGCTTGCACAACGAGGACAAAGGCCGTTCCCAAGCCAAGCAAGAGTGTCGGCATTCGTGACGTGAACATGGTTACTCGCTATCGGGAACAATCTGTAACTGTACGCTGGCCTTCTCGCCCGATGACAGGTGAACAACCTGCCCCTTGGAGTCATAAGCCTTCATGGCCTCAGGGTCGCGAAAAGGGAGATTCGGTTGCCTGCTCTTGAAAGCCAGCACGCGATAAGTGCCGGGCGCCATCATCGACGAGTCGAACTTGCCGTCGGAGCCCGAGGCCCACAGTTGCTGATATTGTCCGGAGCTATCCGGTAACGGAATGCAATAGACGGGGATCGCTGAAATTCCATAGGGACTTTGAGAGACGGTTCCTCCGGCCGCCGCTGGTTCGGCCGCTACGCCCGCGATTGTGCCCTCAATTTCCGCGGTATCGTCGCGCATTTTAACTTCGATTGGAGTACTCGATCCCGCCGAAACCACGAGCGGCTGATGCAGCAGGTCAACGCCGCCCGTCGTTGCCGCCGCCACATAGCCGCGAGATGAAGTCAGCCGCAACCAGTACCGGCCGGGCGCAACATTTTCGAAGACCAGCGAGTCATCGTTTGGCCCCGTTGGCGGACGCAACGGCGCACTCCTCTGCCGGTCGAGATCCTCTTCACTTTCAATCGTTGCCTGAAGATAGAGCCGCGGACCATGAACGCTGAATGTTCGCCCGTTAACGTTCCAGTTACTGGTTCCATTCCACTCAGTCCCGGTGAATTCTTCCGTGACATGCAGGCTGACGGAACTGCTTACAGTGAGCATTAAGTCCGGCCCTTCGGCTGGGGCCCCGGCCACCGCAAGGTTCACCGCGCCAGTAGCCGGATGCAGCCCGAACGTCGCCGCCTCGACCAGATAGTGTCCGTTCGGAAGCAGCCCCTCGATACTCCCCTTCTGTGCGTTGTAGCCGAGCGAGTAGCCGGGACCCCGGTGCCCCGCCAGCGAAACAGTGACGTTCAACCCGGCATTCACCTCCGCATTCGGCACCGAAACTTGTACTGGGTAGTAGGGACGGCGGTCGAGGGTGATATCCGCTTGCACTGTTTGCCCGGCCGCCACTTGAAGCGTGCCCGCCGTGGCAAAATCGGCGGCTCCCGGAAAATACACCGGAGGAAACCCATACTGCTGGCCGCCGGGACCCGTGACGGCGGGATCGTTGTCCCGCAACTCGCGCGTGCCCAACTTATAGGTCCCAGCCCCCAGTTCGGCGAAGCGAAACTCGCCGTTGGAGTTCGTTCGCGTCGAACCTCTCCTTATCCAGCGAGGCATGCCGTCCTGTACCTCACGGGTGAAGAGTTCCACATCCACGCCGAGGGCCGCGTCGTTTGTGGAGAGAATGACGCGTCCTGTGATCAGTGCTTCGGGGAAAAGAATCAGCGTGAGGTCAGCGCCGGGTGTCACTTGTGTCGGACGCACTTCGTTTTGATTGTCCAGAAAGCCCGGCTTGCGAGCCGTCAACCAAAAATTGTCAACGGGACTGCTGAACACTGTCTCGTACGGTCGCGAGATAGTCGAACTACTCTCGGTCTCAGGGTTGGCGTTTGGCAGGACGAACTCGAAGTGGCCTTCACCGTCAGTGAGCGTTGCGAAGCGATTGTCAGGGGACGAGACGAGCGCGCGCCCTATAGGAGCCTTGGTGACAGAGTTCACCACCGTGCCGTGAATACTGCGGGGTTGCTCGGCAGGTTGCAGCGCCTGCGCAGATGCTCTTGGTGGGAAGGACGTGATAATTGCAAACGCTATAATGAGCAGGAATGTCCCGCTTTGAATCGAGAGACGACACTGGGGCCGCCATGAACTTTGCACTCCGGTTCCGGCGGTACCTCGCGAGAAAGTCATTCCAACCCGCTTCGATCTCACGCCACGATTCTTACTGCGATGAGACCGGAATGTCCAAATAGACATATTGCCCGGGCTCAAGCTGCAGAGGAGCCGAAAGTCGTGTGCCGACTATATGCTCCGTCGAGAGGTTCCTAACCATCAGGGAAATGTTCTTGCCCGGCGGCAGGAGGGTACGGAACGTGCCATCGGCCAACACGGTATCCACCGCATGTCCCCTACCCTGGTCGTCAAGGAAATAAACCGTTGCGTGCAAAATAGCGCCAGTGTCGGAATCGATCACATGTCCAACGATCATTGCAGCCTTCATGCCCAGCCTCACCGTAACAGTCGCGGAAGGATGGTCTGCAGTGAGATCCACCGTGGGCGCTTCGTCCTTCGCCCCGGCATAAAAACGATCGAGAGGATTGGGATAGGAATCTTCCTCCTTTCGAGAATATAGCTTGTAGGCTTCCAACTCGAATCCTCCGCGAAAATCGAACCTTCCGCTGCTGTCGGTCTTGACGGTGCGCAGAGTAATATCTTGAAACCCTGTGCCTTGCGGCACCGCGGAGATAGTGACTCCGGAGACGGGTACTCCATTTTGATCGGTGACGGTTCCTTTGATTTCGCCAGTCGTAAGGCGTCCTGCGGTTTGGGTGTGGGCGAACACACTGCCGGCGACCACAATCAGGGCGACAAGCTGTTTCATACAGCCTCCTGGACGGGTTCGCTTAGCTACGATGCCGGATGGGGCCGCCGGGTTTCATGATCGGGTTAGTGAAACTGTTCAAATCGCCGTACGATTCGGACGGAAGGAACCTGCGAGGGGCCTATCTTTCCAGGATTTCCTTATACGCATTCAGCGCCACTTTTTTCGGCTGGCTCGGAAGGATCACATCGACGTTGCGAGTCGAATTGCCGCCGATTCCAACTTGACCGATCGGGATCATGCCATTGCCATTGCCGAAGTCAGCGAAAACGGGGACGAGCATGGCGAAGTGCTCGTCGACCTCGCTCTGGGTGATCGTTATGTGGACCTTTACCTTCCCCTCCTCGGCGGGAGAAGTCTGATATTCGAACTGATACTTCGGCACCTGCGTTCCGTAGACCCACTCGCTGAAGAACCAGTCCATGCGGCCGTTTTTGCCCAGGTCCATCAGCTTGGTCATGTGCTTGTCGGTGATGGCCTTGAATGACTCTGTAGTAGCGGCTTTGTCGCGGTGGCTCTGCACGAAGTCGTGCATCATCGCGATGAAGGCCGCGTCGCCGTCCTTTTGTCCAGGGTCGTACATCATCGAGCGCAGCATCGACAGAATGTAGGCGCCTTTGGGATAGGTCACGTTCTGGTAGGCATTTTCTGAACGCGGAGAGACCAGGCGCAATCCCATCCAAAGGGGGCCAGCGTCGTTGGGGGCAATGCCCCAGTTATTTTTTTCCAGGATTCGCTTGCGCAAGCGGTCCCAGAAATCAATGTAGTCCTTCTGCCAGCCTTTCCCCATGGCCTGTTGCATGAACAAACCGGCGGAAAATTCGGCGAAGCCTTCCGATAACCATTGATCGTGATACGAAGCCCAGGTCACGGCGTGTCCCCACCACTGGTGGGCAACTTCGTGCGGCGTGACTTCCCGTACAAAGCCGGTGAAATTGTTGTCGATGTGCCCGAACAGCATCCAGCGCTGGGTGGAATCCATATAGGCGGAGATCGGAAGGTAAACGAGCGTCGGCCAGGATTGTCCGAAGTTGAAGTTGGGTTGTTCGGTGATGTCGATGTTCGGATAAGGGCTCTTGCCGAAGTAATAGGTGCAGAGTTGCAACTGCGCCCGCGTTTGCTCAAGCGCATATTTCGTCATGGCATGGGGCGCCATGGACTGGACCGCACGATAGTTGCGCAGATTGTCGGGCAGCTGACTGATGAAGTAGCCAGAAATCTTGTATCCCGTGATGTCGTCTGGCACCTCCATCTTCTGGTAGTCGCCGTAGTTGAAGCCGGCAACTGCGACCGCAATCGGCGTAACCCAGTGGCTGACGGCCAGGTCCCCCTCGACCGATTCGGACTCCAGATTGCCGACACTGATGACCCTGTACCGCTTCGGAACTTTGAAGGTGAGGTCATAGAGCGCGCGCTCGCCGAATCCGTTCAGGTTTGGATACCACGACGTGCGGGCGCCCACGTAATAACTTCCTTCTCCCGCCTGCTCCAGAACCTTGTCGCCCGCATACTCGACCGTGATGGACTGTTCTTTACCGGGTGGAGGCGCCTGCGGCAGGATGGCGTAAAACGAGCCGTCTTGCTTGCGCCCCTCCTGAATGAAATAGAGGTCCTGCCCCTGATCGCCACTCACGCGGGTAACGCGAAGATTGGGCAGTAGTCCGAATTTCAATACGCGCTCGCCCGCAACCAGCGACTCGAACGTGATTTTCGCCGTGCTGAATAAATGAGCGTTCTTCGCGATCACCGTTTCGATCTTGTAGCCGTGGGTAGCGAAGAGGCGCCGCTCCTGGCGCGAGTTGGCGGTGTGGTTTTCGAATTCCGACTTCAGATGCGACAGGTACCAGATCCCGTCGTCCATACCTTCGGGATCGTAGTTGATGAGCCCGACTTCCTCCGGGGAATCGAGTTGAGGGATGGCCCCCACGCGGTTGCGCACGAAGAAGCGCAGATCTTTATGTTTCTTGCCGCGGATGTAGGCGTTAAAGAATTCCGGGTGCCCAGGATTGTAGGAAGCGGCCAGGATGTCAGCGTCGACGTTGTCCATGGTCTCGCCCTGCAGCACAGCCTGGGTGAAGCCTTCAGGCACTTCGCGCCGTTGGCGCATTCTTTCTTTCCAGTGGTTGAAGGCAGCAGCGGCTTCGGGCGGGTTCGGAACTCCGTCTCTCACGCCCGCGGCAACCCTGGGCCAGACATCTCTGGTGAAGCGGAAAACTACTTCGCTGAAGTCTTCGTTGACTTCGTCAGCGCCGGTGCGGCGGTTGAGTTCGTGAGCATCGGGAGGGAGCACCGGCTTGAGGTTGAAATGTCCCTCACCGATGAAGATCGCGCCCGTGACAATGCCATTGATCGGCGCCAGTACGGTCAGGGTGCCTTTCTCGAAGTGGAACGTTCCAGCGTCCGAGCTCAGCGTGAAATTGTCGAAGTGGAACGTTTCGCCGAGTCCGGCGTCGCGCAATTGTTTGTAGAGCTTGTCCGAGTTGGCAAAGGCCAGACTCTTGCCGGTGACGGAAATGTTCTCCTGCTTTGCGGCGATGGCGAGTGTGAGTTGCAACTGAACGGCAGCCCGCAGATCGACCGCCTTGACGAGGGGCTCGAATCCCTCCCGCTCGACGCGGACGGAATAGGTTCCAGGCTTCAGCTCAGGCGATGAAAATTTTCCCAGGCCATCGGAGGAAAGGACGATGGGTTGCGTGAGGTCTCCTCCGGTGATCTCGATGTGCGCACCGGCAACGACGGCGCCAGAAGGATCCTGAACGGTGCCGGAGATGGTCTGCGCTTGAAGCAGCGCGGGCGCGATAAGAAATAAAAGAAAGAGTGCTAGGAGACTAGCAATGCCCGACGACGCGGCAAAAGGCCCATAAAGCTTGTCCGTTGGGCGATACATGATGCGCCACTATATCAAGCCTCAAGCCGTTGCGCGCGGGCTAATTCATTTCGCCCATGGAGCAGGCTCCGGGACCGCGCGGGTCGCCGCACGATCCGCAGCCGCGGGCCGGCGATGTCGAGCTTTTTGTGGATCCCGCTGACACCGCGAAGACCGAGAGTTGCGGCTCAAGTTTCGTAGCGTGGCACTTGGGGCACTCTGCCTTTCCCTTGCCGTAAAGCAGCGCTTCGAACTGGTGATGGCATTTCTGGCAGACGTATTCGTAGATAGGCATGGGCAACTCCGGATCAGTCTCCATTAGAATCAATTTGTGGCGAGTTCGCAAATCTCAGGTTCTGTCGGTGCGGCCTTGGAGTCCGGCGCGCGCTGGGCCGGGGGCGCCCCGTTCCGCGCGCGTCGCTGGCTGAGCGGAGGCCATGTGCAGACCATTGCCAGTTTTCTGCTGCCGCGAAAAATTCATTTGCCTCCGGCGGAGGAGCGCTTGGTTGAGGTTGCGCCGGAAATCAAGATCCGGTGTCTATATTACTGGCAGAGGGACCGAACTGCGGCCCTGACCGTGATCGTGGTCCATGGGCTGGAAGGTTCGTCCGATTCGCAGTATATGCAGGGCATCGCACGCAACGGCCTGGCCGCAGGGATGAACGTCGTGCTGATGAACCAGCGCAACTGCGGCGGCATGGATCACTTCGCGCCCACACTCTACAACTCGAGCCTGTCGGGCGATGTGGCCGCGGTCGTGCGCAATGTGCTCGGGAATGATGGCGTCTCGCGCTTCGCGCTGATCGGCTTTTCCATGGGCGGCAACCTGGTGCTGAAACTCGCGGGCGAGTGGGCCAGCAGCGGCCCGGCAGAGTTTCGCGCGGTCGCGGCGGTGTGTCCGGCGATGGACCTCGCGGCCTCTGCCGACGCGCTGCACGAGCCTGCGAATCGAATCTACGAATATTATTTTCTGATGCAATTATTCCGGCGCCTGCGCCGCAAGGCGCGCTTCTTCCCCGACAAGTTCGACGCGTCGCGCCTGCGCGGAATTTCCACCCTGCGAATGTTCGACGACCGCATCACCGCCTACTACTGCGGCTTCTCCGGCGCCGACGATTACTACGCCCGCGCCGCCGCCTCGAACGTGGTCGACCGGATCGCGGTGCCGGCCCTGATCGTTCACGCCGCCAACGACCCTTTCATCCGCATCCGGCCGGAGACGCTCCGTCGCGTGGCAGCGAATCCGAACATTACGTACGTCGAGACGCAGGACGGCGGCCATTGCGCGTTCCTGAGCGACCCGAATTTGGCCGCCGGCAATGGCAAAGCCGACGACGACGGACGGTGGGCAGAGCGCGAGGTCGTGGAGTTTGTGAAGCAGTTCGCGTGAAAATTTGAGCTGCACAGGTCCCATTGCAAGCCCGAGGCGTCCATCCCCCAAAATCTTGTCAATAGGCAAAAATTACGCGATCGCGCCTAACATCAAGAAAACACGGCAAATATAAAGTCGTACTCCCTTTCCGGTTGCCCCCGCCCAATTTGATATTCTAAATATAGATAGAGTTTTTAAGCCAAGGCGCGCCGGCAACGGTCGCGCCTTTTTTGTTGCCCAAAATGTAGCAAATCAGCGGGTGCCCCATTTCTCGCGCGTTCTCTGCGCGAGAAATGGGGATTTCGTAGGGGACGGACACAGGGATGATCACCGAAAAAATCACCAGGCACGACTGGGACCGCTTCACCAGCTTCAAGCAGCGCGGCGAATGGGTCGAACTGCAATTCATGGCGGAGGCCGCCAAGCGCCGGCTCGCCGTCAGCAAGCCCTGGGGAGACATCAGGGCTTACGACGTCGGCATCGAACATGCCCAGAACTTTCTCCGCGTGCAAGTCAAATCGACCACGGTAAGATCCGGCGCCGGATATCGTTGCCAGTTCATGCCCAACCACAAGAAGAAGCGCGACTACTCGCTCAAGGAAATCGACCTGTTCGCCGCCTACGTGATTCCCGAAGACGCCTGGTACCTCATCCCGGCGGCCTTACTCCTAGGTAAGCGCAGACTCACCATGGCCATGCTATCCCCCGTAGTCCCCCCGAAAAAAAAGGCCAGCTACCGCTACGAATCCTACCGCGAAGCCTGGACCCTGTTCACCAAAAGCCGCGCCGAACTGAGTTGCTATCACAACTGAAGGCGTCGTCCCGAACGAGCGTCCTCTCGAACGGGCGCCACCGAACAGGCGTCACCGAACAACCGTCCTCCCATTTAGCTGGCGTCATCCCGAACGGAGCCGCTTTTCAGGCGAAGAGAGGGATCTCCCTCTATCCCACTCTCGCCTGCGGCTGGAACTGACTCTGCCAATCCGCAGCCAGATCCTCCCACCGCGGATTCATCGTCTCAATCAGCTGTATTTTCTTACTGCGCCGCCAGGACTTAATTTCCTTCTCCCGGGCAATCGCCGCATCGGGATAGTAGAAGCGTTCGTAATACACAAGACGAGTGAGATTGTACCGGCTGGTGAAACAGGGAACGCGTTTCTGCTTATGCTGCCAGACGCGACGCACGAACTGCCCGGTGACGCCCGTGTACAAGACGGCCGACTTCGGTCCATTGGTCATGATGTAGACAAAGAACTGCTTCGGTGGACGCATTGAATCGTTCTACGTCTCTCGTGTCGATTGTGCCTGTGACGAATGAACATCGGAGGTCTGTGGATTTTGAGATCCCTCTCTCCGCCTGAAAACCGGCTCCGCTCGGGATGACGCCGTCGGTGTGGTGAGGGATGAGGGCGACTGCCCACAAATGCCTCGCGGGCCATCGTAGCCGTCTCCCGAAATCCCGCAATGTCGACGCCACACAGCCCCATACTGACGTCACCCCGGCGGCGTCGTCCCATACAGCCGTCGTCTCGACCGGGCGTCATCCCCCACTGGCGTCATCTCGAAACGGAAGTCACCCCGTACTGGCGTCACCCCGAACGGGCGTTGTCGAACGAGCATCATCCTGTACTGGCGTCGTCGAACGAGCATCATCCTGTACTGGCGTCATCCCGAACGGAGCCGTTCTTCAGGCGGAGAGAGGGATCTCCCACTAACCGGGCCATTGTTTCGCAACAACTGCCGCCGCGCCGCCGGCACCCAGTTCACCACCCCGCCTGGAATTGGCGAACTACGGCCGCTGACCCGCCCTGAGCGGAGCCGAAGGGTAAGTCCGGCATAAGCCCCCTAACAGAACCAAGTCCCGTAGGGACGTCTGACAATAGCCCGGCGTTTCCAACGCCGGGAACCGGTGGCGAAGCGAGCGGCGTCCCGGCAGGGACGCTTGAACCGCGCGGATTACTTGGGTGACATCAAATGGTGCGTGGGACACGAGATTGACCACGCACTTTGCCCGGAACGTGTGACTCCTCCGCAACAAGCATTCGTCGTTCCCGCCCTTGGCCGCGAAGGATATGTACCCAACAGATTGGTCATGCCGGCAAGATCAAATAGCGAGGCCACTCGCCAGTCTCACCAAAAGATTGGTAGCCAGCAGTTGTTGTTTACCCCATTTTTCTTTACTTCAACGCAATCAAGGGTTATGTTTGTCCGTTCCGACTCCTTCCCCCACAGAGGAGATCAGTGAGCAAGAGAACGATAGTAGTCCTCCTACTCTCAGTCGGGATCGCCGCAGGGCAAACTCACCCCTCACACGCGCCGGCACCCAACCCAGAGACGCCGCACCTCCGCTTCGTAAAGGAATTCGTTCGCGAGCTAATCGAAGACGAAAGCAGAAAGGCGAGTGGTGAGAAAGAACTTGGCGAGGCCAAGACGCCAAACGAAAAGTTCTCGGCTGGCATTTATTTCAGCAAATCCATACAGCTAGAACTGCGTTCTCAGATCAACATGCTCAAGACCATGCGATTGAAGGACCCTTTTGACACGCTGATACCGAGCCTAGTCAGTTCTTATCAACTGCAGATCAACTTGCATCAGAAGCTGATCGACATCAGTGGCAAGTTTATGGCCGTCGTACCCAAGGAAGGTGTCGACTATCAAGCGTTGGCAGCTAAGATGCCGGAAATCCGTGCTGAACTGGACGAGGCCCGAAAAGCGCTGTTTGATGCCGCGGCGTTGGTTTTCATGTCTCTGGTAGACATGAAGGCAGATTCTCAAGGCCATGCCAACCACCTACTGATCACTAAAGCCGAAAAGGCAGGCCTCGAAGATCAGTTAGGGATCATTCTCAAGGACCTACCCGAAAAAGGGGATCAAGACTATTACATCAGTGCTGCAATGATCCTTAGGGGTGGTTTACAAAAAGGATTCAAGTGCTCCGATGAACCCTGGGAATAGACACGCATGAAAGCCCTAATTTGTACCGTTCTTATGCTCGGAACCTCCCTGTGGGCTCAGATCAGAGTCGCCACGATAACTGACGAAACCACGCCATCTTCAAAAGTCGTGTCTCTAGCTTTGCGCTCCAAGATCGCTAGCCACCCGAAGCAGTTCACGCTGGTGGACTCCAAGGACTCGGAACTGAGCTTGATTGTCACGGTCGATTGCATACCACAGAAACAGAAGGCTGATCCGTTTACGTGTTTCTACACCTCGGACTACGCAGGTGGCACAACAAAGACGTTCATGGGTGGTGGGATTTACGAGGCTCCGACATCCGACAACATGGCCGACAACCTCCTATCGTCAACAGCTCAAGACATCGTAGAACGTTGGGACGGAATGGTGCGGGCAAACGCAGTTGAGAACCTAGAGGCTTGTCTGATGCTCACACAGTCAAGTTGCAAAGTCCCAGATTCCCTGGTGCCAGAACTCAAGTTGAAAATCATAAACATGTCCCAGTACCTTCAACATGGTGGGCTCAAGAAGTAATGAGTTTTTGCGCTCCGCGATTAATAAGTTAGCGTGGTCTAACGATGATCGAACGTTTGATTAAGCTCGGCCCAGAGTGGACGGCCGCCATTGCACTGGGGGCGCAGGCAGTCATCTTCCTCCTGCAGGCTGGCATTCTCTTCTGGCAAGGACGGATTCTTCGCAGACACGGACTAACTATGGAGGAGCACCTTGATATTGCGAAGACCCAGGCGGACACTGCAAAGCTGATCGGACAAGCCCTCGACCAACAAGGGAAGCTGCTCGACTCTCAAACGAAGATCATGGATGAGCAGTTCAAGTTTCAGCGAAAGATCGAAGCGCAGGCCGAAAGAACGAACGTGTTCGATTTGGTGTTGGAGTTGCGCACGCAGTTCGTTGCAGTGAAGGGCGTATTGTCCGCGAACATTACTCCTGGCACCCCGTTTACGCAGGCGTCGAGGGAGAAGGTAGAGCATGCTTGGCAACGATTGAGTGCCGCAATCGTCCCATGCCAGAGGGCTCTGATAACGTCGATTCATATTTCCGAGGAAGAGAAGAACTATTTTCTTGGGTTTGCCATGGCCTGTGACGCACTCGAACGGGGCCATACCAATACCATCGAGGCAGACTTGAATGCGCTAAAGAAGGTAGAGGGCGAGCACAAAGAGTTCCTCAAGAAGATGATGGGTGCTGCCAAGGCCTAACCCCTTTTCAGTACGAAAACACTCAAGGTTGGACCGAAGTGGAACGGGACTTCCTTCTGCGCTAATTCGCTGAACTCACCACCCGCCCACCAATCCTTGCTTACGCAAGGGTGGGATTCCACACAGCAACCGCGCACTCTGGGCATTCTGTCCGATCCGTGGATGGAACTTATGCAAGAAAATCGAAGCCCCGGTCATCAGCCGGGGCTTGAAATGGGTACGGCACAGTCCGCCAAACACTCTAACGATAGGTCGCTTTTTCCGCAAAGCCAACAGCTAATAGCCAAGACCTAAAAGCTCCTACTGCAGCAGCGTCCCCCCGTTGCCGTTACCCGGCTCAGCTTCCGGCGCTAGCACCACCGCCGCCGCCACGCGATCACCCGGTTCCAAATGCAGCAGGCGGACGCCCGATGCGTTGCGGCCGGATTCGCGGATGGTCGTCGAGTCCATGCGGATGATTTTGCCGTAGTGGCTGATCAGCATGACTTCGCTGGTTTCGTCGACTTGCGCGATGGCGACGACTTTGC
>Ga0210409_10006639_pt1 | contig 12001 bp, 17 predicted proteins | sample IncBWH17MmetaG_FD_161649 | JGI IMG/M metagenome (GOLD analysis project Ga0210409, IMG submission 161649) | Forest soil microbial communities from Barre Woods Harvard Forest LTER site, Petersham, Massachusetts, United States - Inc-BW-H-17-M | ecosystem: Environmental > Terrestrial > Soil >...
TACTGGCGCGACATAAGCGGCTGGCAGTATCGAAGGCCCATCGCTCGACGCTTGAAAAATCGTTTCTTGCTGCAATCGCTTAGCCGCTATCTCGCAGTACTTCTCTTCGATTTCTATGCCGATGGCGCGACGGCCTAAGTCTTTGGCTGCGCGGAGTGTTGTGCCGCTGCCCATGAAGGGGTCAAGGACGGTCAGGCAATCTTCTGGCGCTTGCCGGATAGCCCAACGGATAACTTCTTCGGGTTTTTGCGTTGGGTGGACGCGCTCCTCTTTCCTGTCCATGTGCTCTTGCAGCATCCCCATCCATTGATACTTTTTCCGCCGCACGGCCTGGTCTAGATTTGTCCATGCGAGTTCGCAATCAGCGTAGCCGTTATTTCCGTTTTCTTTGTCCCAAACTAGCCATGCCCGGGATGGCGGCAGTTCAAAATAATTTCCTCCCCAGATGACTTGCCAGCGAGCACAGTCACGGACGAATTGGATGATTTCTTTGCTAGGTGGCTGGCTGTCCCAGTCACCTTCTCCATAGTCCCGCGAGGGAGCAAATGCCTTGCCGTGTTGCTTATTAGCTCGCAAGTTGCGGTCAGCGCCAATCCCGTAAGGCGGGTCAGTACAGAGCAAATCATAAGCCGGATTCATGCCCACCCCGGGCAGGATGGAGGGAAGTATTTCTTCGCACTTTCCTAAGTAGATTTGGATTCCGGCATGTTGATAGTAGGGCCTCACATATACCTCAGCGCCGCGTGCTCTTCCTCGAAGAAGAATCTAATATCGCGGCCAAGTAGCTTTGACGCTTGAATAAGTTTGTCGCTTGGAATATGCGTCGCGCCTTGCTCCCAGGACAGGAGTGTTTGTCGCGTTACTCCAAGAAGTTTGGCAAGCTTCGTCTGATTCCAGTGCATCGCTTTGCGAGCGTGACGCACATTCTGGCCGATTAAAACGCTCGAAGAATCTGCGCTCATAAGCTGCAATCTCCGTGGTAGATGGTGATGCCCGCGTGTTGGTAGTAGGGTTTCATTTCGCAACTACCTCGACTTTCTTCTCTTCTAGCGCGAGCGGCGCATCGAATAACTTCATCTGCGCTCTTAACCCATGAACGCGAAAGCAGTGCATAACAATTCCTCTGTAACTGCGCACGACTTTCGTGCACGGCTTTCCGTCTGCTCTAACGACGCGGCAGCGGAAGCCGCAAAGACCGATGTTGGTTGAGTAGATTGGGTCATACATCACTAAAACTCCCCTCTTTTTCTCCACCAGCCGTTGACGTAAACAAGTTGAGCGTTCGCTTCTTCGACACTAGGGCCGCGCTCATAACCTTTCTTTGGGTCGTAATCGCTGAGCTTGTGAAGAAACTTATGGCAATCTTCACAAACAGCTTGCAAATCTTCAAGCTCTTCATGTCCTACACGCTTATAAGTTAGATGATGAACATGAACGGCAGAAAATTTTTCACAGCGCTCGCATTCATTAAAAGCACGCTCCATGACTTCTTGACGCAACCTAGCCCATTCCCATGATTGTAAATAGATATGGTACTCTTCTCTATTCATTCTTCTTCCTCAGCTCATGCGCATAGCCGCGTATCGCTTCAAGCGTTAGCTTGATCTCTTTCTCCGTGAATCTTTTTCGCGCTTCTTCGTGCGTCAGTGCTGGCTCTTTTTCTATCCACTCGGAGTATAACGCCATGTTTGCGATCTTAGCTTGCTTCTTGTCTTTATTCGAACGCCGATCAGTGCTCGGCTGTTCATCGCTCAGCGAGCCACAATCGTCAGGGCTTTTTAGAAGCATAAAGTCTCCATCCTTATCGATGTACGGTCTACCGATAAGTTGAAATGCTCCGACTGGCTGAAAATCTCGCGGCTTCACGTTCTCAATGTGAATCGTATTCAACGCTTTATCGATCTGTTTTATTCCCCACGCAGTTGCGAGAATAGCTCCTAATTCGCCACTACCACGGATCATGTTTTCGAGCGTCATCGTATCGGCGGTTCCGAACGCTTTCGCAGAATGAAACAGCGCTAAAATAGTCTTCGCCTTAGCGCGCAACAGACTCATTAAGTCTTCGCTCAAGCCGCGCGCCATATCGCTTGCAGAGTTATCGTCGCCTTCATCCACGAAGCGAATCGCAGTATCGACGATGACGTGCGCTCCTTGCGCGGCGTAGAGTATCGCTTTGTCATCTAAGTGTGGCGTTGGCCCTTTTGAGAGCGTGCGAACTAACAGCCGCTCGTTTTGAAGCTCATCGTACAAACCGAATAGTTTCAGCCTGTGCTTGAATGGCGTTATCGTTGACTCTGGTATGAGATAAATCACACGCTCTGCGCGCGTCGTTATAGGGAACAGATTCCATAGCTTCCCAGGTCCGAACAGCAGCGCTCTGCAAATCGACAGCGCCGTGAGCGTCTTACTATGACCGGGCAGGGCGGCTATCGCCGTGATCGCATCGTTTTGCAGGAAGCCTTCTATTGCGAACGAGAGCGGTGGTGCATTCTCGAAGTCTTCGAAGCTATGAAACATTTGCCGCCAGTTATCGGGCGGCTTGTCGCTCCACTCGACGGCGTTCTCGATCATCAGTGCGTAAGTCGCTACTGGCGGATTCCAATCGCTTATGTCTTTGTATTTCTCCGGCACGCGCGCGATCTTCACGCTCGCAGCTTTACCGATCAGTGACCGCGCTACTTCGTCGAGATACTTCTCTCCAGCCGCGTCGTTGTCTGGCGTGATGATGACGTGCTTCCCGCGCAAGAACTCAGTATATTCAGCGCGCCAGTTCTTTGCACCCATCGCGCTCGTCGTTGCTGTGAAGCCGAGGGCGCGAATCGTTTCCGCATCTTTCTCACCCTCTACAATGACAACTAACTCAGAAGCGAGTACTTCTCTGAGATTATAAAGAACGAGACGAACGCCTTTAATCGTCCATTGCCAATGACCATTTACAGGTTGTCGCTGCTTGAACTCTTTCGGCTCAAAGCGCACGCTCTGATAGAGCAATTTCCCTGTTTCATCGGCGTAATCGTAAGCGGCAACTTCAAACGGGCCGATCTTCTTGATAATGTCTTCGTAAGCGCAACCGGCATGACAGTGAAGCAGAATCTTGCCGTCTTTCTCGGTAATGGACAGCGATGGCTTCGCGTCTACATGACACGGGCACAACGCTTTGTACGACGCGCCGTGCTTCTCGACGCGCTCGAACTTCGCGAGAATCGCTTCGAGGCTAGACTGCCGTGGCATCGACAGCGCTCCGGCTATTCGACGACATGAAATCAAGGAGCGACTGCTTGTCGAGTAGATAGATGCGCATGCGGCCAAACTTCATTTGAACACTCTTGATCTTTCTGTCGCGCAAGAGAATATAGATGTAGCCGCGCGAGTAAGATGAGACTTGTATTGCTTCATTTACAGTGATATGTCCTGGCGGTATTTCCGGCACGCGAGCACCTCTCTTCGAGAAAAACGTCGTTACTATAGCATAGTATACGTACTTCGCTAGAGTTATTTTTCGATCCGTTTCTAATGGTGGAAATCGCGTAGCGTTTTGACGAGCGTTTTGACGAGCGTTTTGACGTTTTGACGAATCGTATTTTCGAGCGTTTTGACGAAATTTTCGAGCGTTTTGACGAAAATAAGTCTTTTAGAATCAAGAGCGTTTTGACGAATTCCCTAGGGTTTGCTAAAACGCAGCGTTTTGACGAGGAAATTTGAGCGTTTTGACGAGTCGCAACGGCGGCTAGCGCTACGCTACTTAGTAGCGCGCTAGCTTGCCACGATGCTGTTGCGCGTCGAGAAAGACGTAGACAAGAGTTTTGCGCTTCGCGTAGTTTCTCTACTCAACGTGACTCTTCACGACAAACGCGGCGCTCAGCGGGAAGGGGAAGCGACGTTGTGTGCTGCGAAGTCTTACCACCTCAGTGAAACGAAGTCCCGAGCGGGCAGCGCTACCCCCACGGAGATGCTGCCCGCTGAATTCTATTTTAGAAAACAGATAGCAGGAGCCGAGTGATGCAGCAGCCTGGGCCTGGCCGTCCAACCGGACTTGCGAAGACTGGTGGCCGACAAAAAGGCACGCCAAATAAATCCACGCCTGAAAAGAAAGAGCAGACACGCGCATTCTTCCGCCGTATTCTCGACGATGACATTGAAGCAAAGTTTTGGCGTTACTTCATGACCGGCTATGAAGTGATTGCACTCCCTGATGGTTCGCAGCAAATCATTCCAATCCCGCTTGATCCTGTAGCGTGGAGTTGTTTCCGTCGCGCTGTCGAGTACAAGCGTGGAATGCCAGTGCAGTTGATTCAGCATGAAGGTTCTGACGAACATCCATTCAAGATCGAGGTAGCTTTCTGTCAGCCACAGCAACAGTAGAGCAAGAAGTTCACAGCGTTCGCGCTGACTTCCCTGAGAAGTTACGCTTCTTGTTCGAGCCGTCGCGCTATAAAGTAACATACGGCGGTCGTGGTGCCGGTAAGTCTTGGGGCATTGCACGCGCGTTGCTGATACTCGGTACGCAAAAAAAGCTGCGCATTCTTTGTGCGCGCGAAACGATGAAGTCGATTGAAGAGTCTGTACATCAAACGCTCACTGATCAGATCGCAGCGTTATCGCTTGGCGACTTTTATCGCGTGCAGTTGAAGAATATTGTCGGCGCGAATGGTACAGAGTTTTTCTTTGCCGGCGTTCGGCAATCTGTCGAGAACATCAAGAGCTACGAAGATGTAGACATATGCTGGTGCGAAGAAGCGCAATCGATGTCGAAGCGCTCGTTAAGCATTTTGATTCCCACAATCCGCAAAGAGTCTTCAGAGATTTGGTTTTCATTCAACCCAGAGTTTGAAGACGACGAAGTTTACAAGATGTTCATCTCGAACGCGCACGACTTGGCGAAAGTCGTCAACATCAACTGGCGCGATAACCCATGGTTTACTGGCGTGCTTCAGCGCGAGATGGAAGCCCTTCGCAAGCGCGACGCAGACGAATGCGATCACGTCTATGAAGGCACGTTGCGCAGCACAGTAGAAGGCGCGATCTATAAGAAAGAGATTCAAGCTGCTGAGAAAGAGCAGCGCGTCGCGCGCGTCCCGTGGGATTCGGCGCATCCGGTTCATACGTTTTGGGACTTGGGCTTTGGCGATGCTACTGCGATTTGGTTCGCGCAGAGTATTGGCTTTGAGTTTCGTATCATCGATTACGAAAGCGGCGAACTGAATGCGCTCTCGCATTACGTCAAGCAGTTGAAAGAGCGTCCATACGCTTACGGCGTGCATTGGCTACCATGGGACGGTGCTGCTAAAGAGCTTGGCACTGGTCGCAGCGTCGAAGAGCAGCTTGCAGATCATTTCGGTAAAGGAAGCGTGCGCTGCGCTAAGAAGCTCAGTGTCGAAGACGGTATCGCTGCGACTCGCGCAATCTTCTCGAAATGCTACTTCGACGCAGCACGCTGCAAAGATGGCTTGCGCGGCTTGCGCTGTTATCAATATGAGTATGACAAAGACTTGCGCACGTATTCACGTAAGCCGCTGCATGATTGGGCGTCACATCCAGCTGATGGGTTTAGGACTTTAGGTGTTGCGATAAAAGAGCAAGCGCCGCAAAAGGCGAAACCTGCGCCGTCTGGCACAGGAACACGAGGCGTCAGATATGGCTAAGCTTAAAGCCGAGCGCCGCAAAGCATTGCCGAGCAGCAAGTTTGGTTTGCCTGGCGCAAGAAAATATCCGATGCCTGATCGTTCTCACGCTGCAAATGCCAAAGCACGTGCGACGCAGATGGTGCGCAAAGGGAAGCTCTCGGCAGCAAGCGCAGCGCGGATCAGGGCGAAAGCAAATCGCGTTCTTGGAGGTAAGTGATATGGCATCTCACGGCGCAATGAAAGAAGTCGCAGCAGAGCCGCACGCTCCAAAGATGCGCGCGAAGCAACTTGAACATATTCGTCTTGAAGAAGCGCAGAACGGCGGCGTGATCGCGACGCATCATTTCACGAACTACGAGCATAAGCCCGAGCCGCACGTCTTTGGTGACGGCGAAGGTCACAAGCTTGCAGCGCACGTCGAGAAGCATCTTGGCATTTCGATGCCGGGGAAGTCGAACACCGACAAAGCAGACAGCGAAGAGCAAGAGAGCAGCGAGAAGACAGAATGAACATGAATGGCATTAATTTCTTGCGCGCCGGAAGAACCGACCGTGCTGGCGCGGGCGGCGTAACCGGGAATCGATGCCCGGATGGGACTAGAGCATCCCTTCTTCCTAAGCCCCTAGCTCGGGGTGCAGAAGCGCACGGCGAGCAAGACGCCAGCAAGAGTTTTCTTTGGTACTTGAATGGTGATGAAGCATACGATTCTTGGATGAAAATCAGGAGGAAGTGAAATGGCGGATAATTTCAAAGGCAGTTCGCAACACGCAGCGCAGCATGCGCATGGCGTTCAGCATCGCGTAGAGCCTGCTGCGCCGCAGACTGTCGAGCAGCGGGTTGCGAAGCTCGAACGGCAGGTCGCGGCACTCGAAGAGTTGCATCCTGAACTGTTCGCCAAGTAGATGGGTAACGTTCGCGCACTCGAACCGAGTGAGTTTCTCGCGCTGCTTCAGCATCACTTCAGCGACGATCTGAAGCGGATGCGCGGGCAAGCCCCGAAGTGGCGCTGCTACGATTGCAAGCGCTGGATTCCGCGCGAAGAGTTGCCGATGAAGTGCAGCGAATGCAGCGGACCGCCTGAGCGCGTTAAGAAGCATCGCTTTTCGAAAGTCGTACGCAAGTTGACGTTCAACGACGCGATGATTTGTAAGCACTGTGTCGATAGGCACGATCACTTGCGGCAGATGGTGCTCGACACGATGTTTCAAGCGTATCAGCACGGACTTGAGAAGCGGCTAACGATGGAAGCGATGGGGAAGTTTGCGAGAGGGGAAGCGATCCAGTGAATCCAACAATCAACAAAGCGCGTCTCCTGAATCGCATTGAGACGAAAATCTTGCTCGCTGGACGCCGCATGGGTTTCGTTCCGGCAATGGGAACGCAAGCTGTTTTGCGCTGCAACGGTGTAGCGTTACGCGTGCAAGGCCGGATTGTCATAGAGACTGGTGAATGCGCGATAGTCGCAGAGCTGCCTGCAACGACGGGAATGGTGAACTGAGATGCCCGTTAAGCAAGGCCGCGCAGGTGTGAAGCAAGAGATGGAGAAGTTCAAGGCTGGTACGCTGCACAGCGGTTCGAAGAAAGGGCCGGTTGTGAAGAACCGCAAGCAGGCTATTGCTATTGCGCTGAGTGAAGCAGGACTTAGCCGCAAACGCAAGAAACGCGCTGGTCGTGGGCAGACTTCTGTGAAGCGCGGGAATCAGCATTTTGAGAGCGAGACGTATGCGTATCACTACTGATCCGGCGAGCGGCGCGATAGCATCTGTTGAAGTCGAAGTGCATACGAACGGTAAAAAGAATTTCTTGCTCGTTGACAGAGAGTTTTTGCAATCACGGGGAATCACGGACAAGCAGTTTTATGAGCAGTTGAAGTCAGCGGTCGAGAAATACTTTAATGCTTGAACAAAATCCCAACTCGCCGATCTTGAAAGAAATCCGTGAGAACTACACGACCTTCTACGAAGGCTGGCGTCCGATCATCGAAGAAGGTGACCGTGACATGCTCTGTGTTGCCGGTGATCCGTGGGACGCGAAAGAGCGCGAGTTTAGAGATAAGTACGACCGGCCAGTAATGACGTGGGATGAACTTTCTCCCTACGTGAATCAGCTTGTCAATGATCTCCGCCAGAACAAGCGCGCGATCAAGATCAATCCGCGCGGAGCCGGTGCAACGCCTGTCACGGCGCTACTGCGTGAAGATAAGATGCGCGAGATTCAGTATAACTCGCGCGCTCAGAGTGCGTTTATCACAGCGTTTCAAGGCGCTGTTGAGCGCAGCGTCGGCTGGTTCGGAATTAATGCGCGGCTCGTAGCTGATGGCTTGACAGAAGAGCAATACAACGAGCTGGCGAAGACATCTCCTGAAAAACTTTTTGAGCAAGAGTTATACATTTATCGCATCGCAAATCCAAACAGCGTCATACCGAATCCTTCTTTTCGCGAGCAAGACGCTAGCGATATGACAGAGTGCTTCGTCGAAGAGCGCCTGCAGCGCAGCGAATTCAAGCGGCGCTGGAAGAACGCTAAGTTCATCGATTGGCAAGGTGATTACTCTCAAGCGGCTCCTGGCTGGCAGATGGAGAACATTGTTCGCGTCGCTGCGTACTACAAAGCGATCATCAAGCGCAAGAAGTTGTACTTGCTCGACGGCTTGAAGAATAAAGAAGATCGCGCAGCGCTGTATGGCGATGAATTGCCTGGTACGGATACTGACCCGAAGAAGCGTGAAGAGAAGTGGCTCGCGGATGAAAATAACAAGAAGCGCATCCGGCGCGACCGCACAATTGAGACGCGGCGCATTAAGCAGTATTGGACGAACGGGCTTGAAATTCTCGAAGAAAGCGACGAAATACCGATTCGCTGGATTCCGCTCGTTCCGATGTTCGGGAAAGAAATGTGGGTCGATGAAGGTGGCGGCTCAAAGCGCAAGATGATGTCGCTTGTTCGTCTAGCGCGCGACCCCTACATGGCGTATTGCTACATCCGGTCTAGCGAAGCAGAAGAAGCCGGTATGGCTCCGAAGTCTCCGCTTATTGGCTATGCAGGGCAATTCGAGACAGATCGCGAAGCATGGGAAAATCTGAATAAGATTCCTCGCCCGTTCGTGCAAGTTGATGCTGTCGTCGATCCGACAGACCCAGGTAAGTTGCTCCCATTGCCGTCACGCCCCCAGTTTCAGCCAAACTTTCAGACTTATGAAGTATTCGCAGAAGCTGCGCGCCGCGCGATTCGCACGGCATGCGGCGGGAGCGACCTCCCCGTAGCTGCGCAGCGCGTGAACGAGAAATCTGGCGTTGCGCTAAAAGAAATCGAATCAAACGAAGATCGTGGCACGTTTCACTTCATTGACAATGCGAACTTCTCGATGGAGCACGGTGGGCGTATCGTAGACGATTGGTTCCCGTACGTTTACGACACAAAGCGCGACATCGCGATCATGAAAGCTGATGGCGAGTTCAAGACGATCACGATCAACGACGAGCAGTACATTGAGAAAGATGCTAACGGACAAGCAGTGCAGCAGCACTACGATGCCGTTACTGGAGATCATGGCGTTACGATCTCGACTGATAAAGACGCTGCTTCGCGCCGCGACAGCGTAAAAGATTTGCTGCAAGGCGTTATGAGCGAGCTTCAGCAAATAGCGGCGATAGCGCCGCCAGGGGCGGCTGCAAAGCTACTGGCGCTGAACATCCGGCTCGCGGCGCTTGGTCCGCTCGGCGACGAAATGGCGGACTTGCTCGATCCTCCCGACGCAGAGAAGCAGAAAGGCGCAGCGCTTCAGCAAGCGCAGCAACAAGCAGCACAGCAACAGCAAGTCATCGTCGAGATGCAGAAAGAGCTTGAGAAGCTGAAGTTGGAGAAGGCTGGGAAGGTTATCGACAACGAGTATGCGATGAAAATGCATCAGCTAGACGTTGACGTTAAGGTGCTAATCGCAGAAGTCACTACAAAAATGCAGAGTCAAAGTGAACGCATGGAAGAATTCATGACCGTATGGAAAGAGAATCACGGCGCAGCTCATGAAATTGCGATGAAGAAAGAAGATCACGCGCACGAACACAGCATCGTAGATAAACAAACGGCTTTAGCAACAGCGCAGCAAGCACAAGGAGAAGGTAATGGCAACGAATCAGACGCCAGCGGCAGTTAGCACGCCGCCACAGCACAAAGAAGTCGAGCACTTCAGCGACGAAGAGCGTGCTGCGTGGCTCAAAGACGGTACGATGCCGCTACTCGAAGAAACAAAAGTTCCGCCGAAAGAGGACGCCTCGGCAGCGTCAATACCCGATAAGAATGCTGGGTCGGGGCCAGCAAAAAAAGACAAAGACGCAGTTAAGCAAGAACAAGACAAGAACTGGCGCGCTCTTGAAACCGAGCGCGATACTCTGAAAGCTGCACGCGAAGCTGCCGAGAAAGAATTAGAAGAGTATCGTACGGGCAAGAAAAAGCCAGAAGAAAAGAAAGTCGAAGCTGCTACTCCGAAGCTTCTCGAAATGCCGAAGCGCCCGAAGATGGCAGAATTCATGCTGAACGGCGCGCTCGATAGCGAGAAGTACGAAGCGGCTTTAGACAAATACGAAGAAGACAAAACTGCGTACACGAATCAGCAAGTGCAGATTCGCACTGCTGCGCAACAGCAAGAGCAAAGCGTCAAGACATGGCAAGCTGAGATCAAAACGAAGTACGGTGACAAAGCTGACGGGCTAGACGTGAAGAAAACTGTCGATAAGTTGGCGGCGACGCTCAACGACGCACCTGCTTTCTTTATGTTCTTGAACGACAGCGACGTGTTCACTGATCTGATGTTTGTTCTCGGTACTGACCCGAAGCTTGACGAGCTGCTTGCCGAAGCGAAAGACGCTAAGACAGTGACGCGCGCGATCCGCAAGCTTGTAGCGCTCGAAGCGGGCGTGAAAGCAGAGCTTGCAAAGCAGGGGAAGAAAGCCGAAGAGCCAGCTCCGAAGAAAGACAACTTGACGAAAGCTGGCAAAGCCCCGGTCGAAGCAGCTGGCGGCTCTTCTGCTCCTGAAGACGACGGCTCGCCCGACGCTGCTTGGAAGCGCAAAGACTTGTCAACTGAAGAGCGTGGCGAGTTGTATCGCGAGCGCATGAACAAAGCAGAGCGCGAGAAGCGGCGCAAGAAACCTAACTAAAGTTCGAGCGAATTTCAGCGGCGTGCTACCGCAGAAGGTTTGAACGACAATGGCAGAAGGCCAATATGTATTTCCCGATTGGGTAGCAGAGGAAGCTCTCCGCCTACTTATCAACATGCTCGAAGTTTGTCAGTACTTCAACACAGCTGACAACAAAGAATTCGAGCGTGAGTTCCCTGTCGGTGAAGTGATTCGCAAGAAGCTTCCGCAGCGCTTCTTGATCCGCGACGGACTTGGATATTCTCCGCAGCCGATCAATCGCATCAACACGACAGTTGCATGCAATCAAATCTTCGGCGTTGACTTCGAGTTCGACGATTTCGAAGAAGCTATCTTGATGGAGCGTTCGAAGTCTGAAATCTCAGAGCAATACTTGAAGCCCGCAATGGAGCAAATCGCGCAAGAAATGGACACCCGCGCAGCGCTTTTCGCGTATCAAAACGCGAATAACAGTGTTGGCGTGCTGAACGTCGATCCAAACTCTGCGACAACGTTCATGCAAGCGCGGCAGCGCCTCAAGAACTTGGCCGGTTCGACTCGCGGCAGTGACAATGCGATGATCGTGCCGTCAAGCGTTTATACGGCGCTTGTGCCGGTTCTTCAAGCGTTGTTGAACCCTGAAGCAGAGATCAGCGAACAGTACAAAGAAGGCTCTCTTGGCCGTCTTTGGAACTTCGACTGGTACGAGTCGGAATCGCTCTTCCGCCACACGGCAGGAACGTGGGCGGGAGCGGTGACGCTCGGCGCTGCTTCAGCTGGCGGCACGACGCTTTCTATCGCTAACACAGTCGGCGATACGTTTAACGTTGGCGATCAGATCGGCATCGCGAACGTCAATATCGTCAATCCAATGACGCGGCGCTTTGTCTCGCAAGTGCAGAAGACGTTCGTCGTGACAGCTCCGCTCGTCGGTACTGGCGGTGGCGCTGACATCTTGAACATTTCGCCGGCAATCTTCTTACCCGGTTCGCAGTATCAGAACGTCGATTCGACGCCCGCTAACGGCGCTGCATTGACGTTGTTTCCCGGTACGACAGCTCCGAACGGCAAGACGAGCGCTCAAGGCTTGTGGCTTAACAAAGATGCTTTCGCTATGGTTGGCTTGAAACTCCAATCCCCGAAAGCGACTGAATTGACTTCGCAAGCGCGAGACCGCAAGACAGGAATCCCCGTCCGCTTCGTTAGGATGTATTCGCCGACGGAGAAGAAGATGACGAACAG
>Ga0210409_10006640_pt1 | contig 12001 bp, 12 predicted proteins | sample IncBWH17MmetaG_FD_161649 | JGI IMG/M metagenome (GOLD analysis project Ga0210409, IMG submission 161649) | Forest soil microbial communities from Barre Woods Harvard Forest LTER site, Petersham, Massachusetts, United States - Inc-BW-H-17-M | ecosystem: Environmental > Terrestrial > Soil >...
ATTGCGCGGCCGAATGCGATGATCAAGATTCCCGCGACCGAGCAAGGGATCGCCGCATTGCCGAAGCTCGTCCTTGCCGGCGTCAACACCAACCTTACGCTGCTGTTTTCGCGACGAACGTTCGAGCGCGTCGCGCTGGCATTTCAAGATGGGCTCGAGCAGCGTGTGCAGGCAGGGTTCGATCTCTCGCGCGTTTCGAGCGTGGCGAGCTTCTTCGTGAGTCGCATTGATTCGGCAATTGCGGCTTCGCTCGGAAGCAGGATGCCCGGGAGCTTGCGCGGCAAGGTCGCCATCGCCAACGCCAAGCTCGCCTACGCCCGGTGGAAAGAACTTTTTGCCACCCCTCGGTGGGCCGCGCTTGCGACGCTCGGCGCACGGTCGCTGAGGCTGCTCTGGGCCAGCACCGGGTCGAAGGATCCCACACTGCGTGACGTGTGGTACATCGAGGAGTTGATCGGACCGAATACCGTCAACACCGTCCCCGTCGCAACGCTCGACGCGTTCCGCCAGCACGGGGTCGCCCGGCCCACGCTCGAAGCGGATCTTGATGGCGCCAAACGGACGCTCGATTCGCTTTCCGACTTCGGGATCTCACTCGACGAAGTGTGCACGCGCCTGCTCGAGCAGGGTCTGACCCTGTTTAACGACGCATTCGACAGGATGCTCGGTGCGGTCGAGCAAAAGCGCCAAGCTGCATTGGGACCGCTCATCAATCGGCAGCGGACGTCGTTGCCCGCAACCCTGCAACGCCGCGTGGCGGACACGCTGGCGAACTGGACACAAGACGGCAAGCTGCGACGACTATGGGCCCGCGACTCCTCGCTGTGGACCGGGAGCGATGAAGCGAACTGGATGGGCTGGCTCGACGTTGCCGACGATCAACTTGCGCACCGCGCCGCGTTCGATCAGGCGGCTTCCGATGCCAAAGAACAAAACCCCAGCCACGTCGTCGTCCTTGGCATGGGCGGCTCCAGCCTGTGCCCTGACGTGCTGCGGGCGACTTTCGGGAAGATTCTGGGGTGGCCCGAGCTCGTTGTGCTCGACTCGACCGATCCGGCGCAGATCGCCAATGTCGAGGCACGGATCGACCCGACCCGATCGCTGTTCCTCGTGTCGAGCAAGTCCGGCACGACACTCGAGCCGAACCTCTTTATGCAGTACTTCTTGCATCGCGTTGCGGACGCCGTCGGGACCGAGAAGGCTCCTCGCCGGTTCGCGGCGATCACGGATCCGGAATCGGCTCTCGAGAGAGAAGCACGGGCGCGTTCCTTTCGAGCTATCTATCACGGTTATGCGTCCATCGGCGGGCGCTACTCGGCACTATCGAACTTCGGAATGGTGCCTGCGGCCCTGATGGGGCTCGATGCGCCCGAGTTCATCGAGCGGGCCGGGCGCATGCTTCATGCCTGTGCTTCGAGCGTCCCCGTCGAGCAGAATCCCGGAGTTGGTCTCGGTGTCGTGATGGGTGAGGCGGCGAAGGGTGGTCGCGACAAGCTCACCATCGTCGCCTCTGAGCGAATCGCGTCGTTCGGAGCTTGGCTCGAGCAGCTGGTTGCCGAATCGACGGGCAAAGGGGGCAAGGGCATCATCCCGATAGATCGTGAAGGCGTGGGCGCGCCAGCCGTTTACGGCGAGGATCGATTGTTCGTCTATTTGCGTCTCTACGACGAGTCATCCGCGGATCTCGACGCCCGCATGGTCGCCCTCGAGCGTGCCGGGCAGCCGGTGGTGACGATCTCTATCGCGAGTCCGATGGATCTCGGCGAGGAGTTCTTTCGCTGGGAAATGGCCACCGCGGTCGCCGGCAGCGTGCTTGGCATCAACCCGTTCGACCAGCCGGACGTCGAAGCAAGCAAGATCGCGACGCGCAAGCTCACCGAGGAGTATGAGGAGACCGGCCGGCTCCCTGCCGAGACACCGTTTTTCGAAGAGCACGGACTGAAGCTTTACGCCGACGCGGGCAACATGCGTTCGCTGGGGCGCCGGAGCTCACTGGTCGAATACCTGGCCGCCCATCTCGCTCGACTCGGCGTGGGGGATTACTTCGGGGTCCTTGCCTATGTCCCCATGATTGCAGCGCACGACGTGCACCTGCAAGCGATGCGGCACCGCGTGCGCGATGCTCGCCGTGTTGCCACCTGTCTCGGCTATGGTCCGCGCTTTTTGCACTCGACGGGACAGGCTTACAAGGGTGGGCCGAACAGCGGAGTCTTCCTTCAAGTTACCTGCGAAGACGCGCGCGATTTGCGCATCCCCAAGAGACGGCTGTCCTTCGGCGTCGTCAAGGCAGCGCAAGCGCGCGGCGACTTCGATGTGCTCACCGAGCGGCACCGCCGTGCGCTGCGAATTCACCTAGGCCCCGACGTCAGCGGCGGTCTTGCGCTGTTAAGGGCCGCCGTGGAGCAAGCCTTGGCTTGAGCCACGAGGCTCGCAGCAGGAGGACCCCATGCAGATTGGGATGGTAGGTCTCGGCCGGATGTTCGGCGGTCACGTCGAGCGTCCCGCAGGAGGATAAACGTGGCCGATGTTCAGGCATCCGTAGCGGCCGGGTCTGTGCTCGTCATCTTTGGAGGGGCAGGCGACCTTGCGAAGCGCAAACTCTATCCCGCGCTGGTTCATTTGCGCGCGCGCGGTCTTCTCCCCGAAGCCTTCGCCGTCATCGCGGTGGCACGGGAGCTCTCCACGGACGATGCGCTTCGAGTCCAGCTTGCGGCCGACCTTGGCTCCCTGATGTCGAATGAACAGGATGGCAGCCACGCCAGCTGGCTGCTCGAACGTGTGTACGGCGTTGGTGGCGACTTCCGGAGCTCCTCGACCTATACCCGGCTTGCGGAACGCCTCGTTCCGATCGGTCGGCAGCGAGGCACGTCGGGCAATTGTCTTTTCTACCTGGCCACGCCACCCGCATTCTTCGCCGACATCGTCAAGCAGCTCGACGCCGCCCATCTCGCGCGAGCGGAAAAGGGCTGGCGACGCGTGGTGATTGAGAAGCCATTCGGTCGTGACCTCGCGAGCGCGCAAGCACTCAATCGCGAGTTGAAATCCGTCCTCGACGAAGCGCAGATTTTTCGCATTGACCACTACCTCGGCAAAGAGACCGTTCAAAACCTGCTAGTGCTTCGGTTTGCAAACGGGATTTTCGAACCGATCTGGAATCGCAACTACATCGATCACGTGCAAATCACGGTCGCCGAGACGCTCGGCGTGGAACAGCGCGCCGATTACTATGAGTCTGCCGGCGCCCTCCGGGACATGGTACCGAACCACCTATTTCAGCTCTTGGCGCTTACCACCATGGAGCCCCCCAGCTCATTCGAAGCCAACGTGGTTCGAAATGAGATGTGTGAAGCCCTCGGTGCCGTGCCCCTCCTGTCCAATGAAGAGGTTCTCGGGCGCTCTGTGCGAGGGCAGTACGGCGCGGGCACTGCCGGAAACGCGCACGTCCAGGCGTACCGCGAGGAACCGCAAGTGGCGCCGTCGTCGATCAACGAGACCTTCGTAGCGTTGAAGCTCGAGGTCGATAACTGGCGTTGGGCCGACGTACCCTTCTACTTGCGGACGGGCAAGAGACTCGCGAAAAGGGCTTCGGAGATCGTCGTCCGCTTCAAGCGCGCCCCAGCGGCGCTCTTTCGCAAGACGCACTCGGGCGCGATTCCGACCAACGAGCTGGTGGTCCGCATTCAACCGGACGAGGGAATCTCGCTCGGCTTTCAGGCGCGCGTGCCCGGGCCGCTGGTACGCCTGGGCGACGTCGAAATGAGCTTTGCTTACGCGCAGCGATTCGGAATCGCGCCAAGCACAGGTTACGAGACGCTCCTCTATGACGCCATGAACGGTGACGCTACGCTGTTCCAGCGCTCCGACATGGTCGAAGCGGGCTGGCGCATCGTGGGCCCCATTCTGGACCTCTGGGCCGCGCTTGCCCCGCGCGACTTTCCGAACTACGCGGCCGGAAGCTGGGGTCCGGTCGAAGCGGAGCTCCTCCTCGCCCGCGACGATCGCGCGTGGCGAAACCCGTTATGAGGGTGCGGGGCGCTCACTCGAGTGACGATCGACGTTTTAGAACTCAATCGCATGCCGCAAGGACTCGACCGCGCGGAAGACGCGTAGCTTGGCAGCGCCCTTGGTCGTCCCGAGCGCGCGAGCCGTTTCGTCGAGGGTCTTGCCCTGGACGCGAACTAAGAGGAAAGCACGGCGCGAACGTTCTGGAAGCGCGCGCAGGGCGGCCTCGAAACGGCGGCCGAGTTGTCCAGCGATCGCCGCACTCTCCGGCTGATTGATGCTCGACTGTGTTACCGAGAGCGCAGCGAACCGGTGCAGGTGACGGTCACGCCCAGCCTGGGCACGGTGGCGGTCGATGAAAACGCTGTGCGCGATCGCCGATATCCACGGAAGCGCGTGGTGTTCGGGGCGATACGTTTCACGGATCTTGTGCAGGCGCACATAGGTCTCCTGGATGTGGTCGCCCGTCTCGTCGCCGGGGGACCCCAGTCTTCGGAAAAAGCAGTGGAGACGGTGTGCCGTCGCGGCGTGAATCTCAGCAAATGCCGAACGGTCCCCACGCGCATACCGGGCCATGGCAGCGTCAACGCGGGTGATGGCGTCATCGTTCATGCGATCCTCCATCCCCTTCGATGCTGCAGGTTTCGCCCTAACCCAGCATTTGACGCCGATTCGACGTAAATTAGACATGGGTGCACGGCCCATCTGGGCCGAAAGACTCGCTCGAGGTGCTTCCGAGCTGGCAGACGATCGCGCGAAGGTCGATCGACACGCGATGTTCGGAGAGGCACCGTTGATTGAATATGAGACGGTGTGTCTCCCGGAACGACACCCGCCGCCCAGTCGGCAGCAGAATGCCAAAGAAGCAACCGCGATGTTCGCTCTCGGAGACGATAGCTATTTCGACCATGTGGACCAACATGGTGATGGCTACCGTGCTCCTCGCCAGGCGCGGAAAAGCCGCTCGAAAATTCGGACCACCTGCCGCCAGGTCTTGGGCAAACGGTTCGGGCAGAGGCTCGCCCCGGGCACCGGTGAGGGTGCTCCGGACGGGCACTTGATGCGTTGCGCTGGGGTCGAGGAAAAACCGGACACGGATCCGCGCCCGTTCGTCCAGCGCGCGCCAAGCGGGCGCCGTGACGGGATGTATGGCCAGTTCACTGAACGGCGCTCCCCCTGTCGGCGAAACCGTTTGAAGCTTCACGCGCGGCATTACGCCGACGGATCCGCTGTCTCGGTACCCGGCATTCGATAAGACGACAGCCCGAGCCATGGCTGCAAACCCTAGCGGTCCGGCGCGTTGACGACCGTTAAACCTGCGTGCTCTCTGCGTTGGAGTTTCCGTCAAATTCGCGTGAAGGATCCCGCGGCATTTGACGGCCCGAGGCTGCATTCGTGCTGACCCAGCACGCGCCGGTCAGTCCAGGCATCCCATTGGAGAAGGAAGCTTCCGCCGTGCTCCCCTCCAGCACGCCTCTCGTCGACCACGGCTACGTTCTTCTATTCGCATATGTATTGCTTTCGCAGCTGGGCATGCCGCTACCGTCCGGTCCGCTGATTGTGGCCGCCGGGGCGCTGGCGGCAACGGGACGCATGCGCCTCGGTGCCGTCGCCGGAGTGGTCGCGCTGGCGAGCCTCTGCGCAGACAGCGTCTGGTACCACCTCGGGCGGGCTCGGGGCACCCAAGTGATTGGCGCACTCTGCAGAGTGTCGCTGGAACCGGAGATCTGTGTCCAAAGGACGGAGGGTGCGCTCCGGCGCTACGGGGAGACGTTTCTCCTGGTGGCCAAATTTGTACCCGGTCTAGGACTCATGGCCGCCCCCGTCGCAGGACAGACGCAGATGCGTTACCGCCGCTTCCTCGCGTTCGCTCTGGCGGGCGCGCTGATATGGGGGTTTGCGTACGCGTCGCTCGGGTTCCTTCTCGGTGAATGGATCGAGCGCAGCGCCCGCTTGCTTCGGGCAGCGACGCAGTTCGGCGTCTTGGCGATTGCGGTGGCCGTCGCAGCCATTCTCGCGACTCGCCTGGTGCGACGCCGCCGATTTCGCAGGCGGACCGCGACGGCGCGGATCACGGCCGCAGAGCTCAAGCGCCGTATGGATGGTGGAGAGCCGGTGTACGTTGTCGACTTGCGGCCGCCGGGCAATGTCGGCGAGGACCGAATCTCACTCCCGGGCGCGGTGCGTCTTGCGCCCGACGAGGTGCTCGCCCGAAAGGAGTTGCTCCCAAAGGACCGCGATATCGTTCTCTTCTGTAACTGCCCCGGCGAGGCAAGCGCCGCGTCCGTGGCGACCATTCTACAGGGGAGCGGCTTTCCTCGAGCCCGGCCGCTCGAGGGTGGCCTCGGCGCATGGAGAGCAGCCGCATATCCACTCTCCACGACCATCGTGGAGCCCAAGCCCCCTCCGCCCGATTGACCGCATGTCCACGCGACTTCACTCAATGCGCGCCAGCCGGCACCGGCGTCACGGACTCCGGGCTCCGTGCCCAGTCCCGCTGCCGCTGCTCAGAACATTCCGTTTGGATTGGCGCGCGGGATGTTAGGCCCGAGCAGAGGGGCCGAGTTCTTCGGGTCCCCCACGAACTGCAGGGTGTCCCAGTGCTCCACCGCCTTGCCGTCGGCGTCCATCCTGTAGATGTCGACACCGGCGATCCCCGTGTCGTTCGGGTCGTCGTTGAAGAGGTTGAGGAAGTTCAGATGGACCCAAACGTAGTCGCCTACGGCGATGATCTTGTGCACGATCACCCGGGCCTTCGCGCGTTCGCTGGTGATCTTGGCGAAGAACTGGCCCAGCGCCACGGATCCGTCTGGGATGAGCGGATTGTGTTGCACGTACGAGGGCCGCACGTGCTTCGCCGTGGCCTCTTCGGACCTCTTCTTGTTGATCATCAACTCGTAGAGCTCGAGGACGTTGTTCTTGTTGCGGACGGCACGGCTGTCGCTGGGGTTGAGGATCTCGATCATGAGTTGCTCCGGCTGGTGCGTCGGTGAAACTGCTCAATCGCTGGCGCCAAGGCCGACGAGCTGAAGGCGAAGCGCGTCCTGGTCGGCGTCGGATTTCTCGCGAACGATCCGGAGGATGTCGACGGCATCCGGGCCTACGGGCGCGAGGCTGGGAGCGGGCACCTGCTCGGCCAGCTCGATCACCCGCCGCGCAGCAGAAGGCGAATCGAGCCCGGCTCCCTGCATGTCGTTGAGGGCCTTGGTGAAAGCCCCGAACGTCTGCCCATAGAGCTCGCGTTGCTCGGCGGTCATTGCGTCGCCGATGCGCGAAAGGGCAGCGGCCGTCTTCGCGGGGCCGCCCGTCCTCATGTTGCCAGCTACCGCGATGACGACGTCGATCCCGAAGCGTTTCAGCTCGGCCCGATAGACCGTGGAGAGCACCTCCATCGCGGCCTTCGACGCACCCGAGGGTCCGTTGAACGGAAGCGGGAGATGCGCCGTCCACGTGCTGACCTGCACGATGCGTCCGCGTGCCCTCCGAAGCGAAGGCAGGAAGGCCGTCATCACGGACAGCGCGCCAAACACGTTCACGCCGAACTCGCGCCGGATGGCGTCGAGGGGCAGCACCTCGAGCGGCCCCGGGGTAAGGATGCCGGCGTTGCTGATGAGCAGGTCGAGGCCGTGACCATCCCCGAGCGCGGCCGAGACGCTTCGGGCCCACGCCGTCACGTCCGGCTCCTTCGCGATGTCGCAGAGGGCCAGGCTCACGCCGCTTCCGGAGGCGGTCTTCAATTCCTGGACCTCCGCCTGCGACATGGCGGTCCCGAAGACCGCGTATCCTCTCTCCGCGAGCCCCAGCGCGATGTCTCGGCCAAGGCCGCTACCGGCGCCCGTGATCGCGGCCGAGCGAGCTGCTTGTTTCGGATTCGGTGACATAGGCTCCTCCGTGATGGTTTCGGACGCCGTGGCGCCGGAATTGTCATGGGTGTGTCACTGCACGCGAAGCACGACCTTTCCGTCGACCCCCCTCTCTGCCATCGCATGTGCTTCGCGGATCTGCGTGAGTGGCATTCGCGCTGCGATGGGTATCAAGAGCCGTCCCGCTGCCGCCGCGCCCGCGAGCTCCGCAAGCCTCTTGGAGTCGGGGTGAACGACGTGCGCGCGCACGACGAGCCCCCTCTCCTTTGCTCCCGGGGGCTCGCCCGTGACGCTCCCAATCGTTCCGCCAGGTTTGACCTTTCCGAACAGCTTCTCGAGAGACCCCGCCATGGCGTTGGCGATCGCATCGACCTTAGGCATCCGCTCGAGGTCGCGTTCGTCGTCGAGTGCGATGACGTCGACGACGTCCAGCTTCGCAGCTTCGGCCTTGCGTTGATGTCGGACGCCGGCGATCACCTTCGCGCCGCGAGCGGCCGCCGCATAGACGGCCGCCCGCCCCACGCCGCCCAGGGCTCCGGTGACGAGGACGACGTCTCCAGCTCGGGGCATCACGGCTTCGTCAACGAGTTGCCAGCCGGTCAACGTGACGAGCGGGAGCGCAGCTGCGTCGACGAGGTCGAGCGATGGCGGTAGCTCGGCCCAAACCTGCTCGCTCGCGACGACGTATTCGGCGTGCGCCCTGTTCGCGAGCGCGAGCACCTTCGTGCCCAGCCGAAGGGCGGCGACACCCGGCCCGACGGCGACGACCTCGCCCGAGGCGTCCCTCCCGAGCACCGCGGGGAACGCGAGGGGGAATCGGGCCTGCAGGCGACCGCTGCGCATGCCGTAGTCGATCGGGTTGATGCTCGAGCCTGCGACGCGGACCTTCACCTCGCCGGGCCCGGCCTCGGGTTCTGGTACATCGCGGATCTCAAGCTTGTCGACGTTACCGTAGCCCGTGAGAACAGCAGCGCGCATGGCGTCACTCCTCTGGATGTATGGCATTGCCGTAGGCGATCTTGCGACGATCACTCTCGCCGATCGCGACATTGTCAATGAAATGTGCGCCCTCGGCGTAATCCTCGTACGGATAGTCATTCGAGAACAGGATACGATCGGCACCCATGGTCAGCATCGTGCAACAAGAAAGTGCGTCTTGATCTCCTGGAACTCTTCCATCGCACGCGCGCCGCGCAGGCGACCAGTGTGCTCCGCGCTTACAGGGATACCTCGAATGCTTGCAACGGCCCGCAGACCGCTTCACCGCTTTCGTGCGGGAGTCTTGAAGATCGTGTCTCGAATTTGATGGCCGCGTTGCGCGGCGCAATCAGCCGTTCAGGCGTCGAAATGCTGCGGGCGCGCAACCCACCTGGCGACGGAACATCGTGGCCAGGTGGCTCGAGCTAGCAAAGCCCACCTGATGGGCGATTTCTGCAACCGTGAGTGTGGGCCGGTTGACGAGCAAGTCGCGAGCCGCGCACACGCGTTTACGCAAGAGGAAAGCATGCGGGGGTGAGCCCACGCTTTTGCGAAACGCCCGCTCGAAGTGGCGCGCGCTCACGCCTGCGAGCGTCGCGAGGACTTGCAACGTGAGCGGGCTACCGAGGTTCGCATCGATGTAGTCGACGACGATCTTCAGGCGGCGCGGGGTCAATCCACCCGACGATCTGGGCGGCGCTTTCGACATCGAGGAATGCGCCTGGACCAGGTGACGCGCCAGAAATGCGCAGGCGCTCGCGCAATAGAGAGATCCGTTTGGAGCGCGGTTTTCGACTTCCATGGCGAGCCGTACGAGGACAGCCTCGATGATGGGATCCCTGGTGAGAAAACGGGGAACGATCTCCACCCCTCGGGGGTCGACGTCCCAATCTTCCTCGATCAGACGTGAAAAGTAGGCGTCGGGAACCAAAAAGACGATGGCACGAGACGTCCCCTCCGCTTCCCAGGTGGCGTGGACGCCCGCGGGCGTGAGATTCACGGCGCCCCGGTCGCTCCAGCCCTCGACGGGGCGACCGCCCATCTCGCGGCGGATACGATGCCGGCCGCTCGTATACAGCCCGACCGCGTGATTCGCGAACGCCGTCGATGCGTGCAGCGGGGTTGCTTCGACCACATGCAACTCGAACGGGTCGCACGCAGCGGATCTCTCGGGCGGCCGGGGCAGGAGGTCCACGAAGCGCGGCGCCTGGCCCCGAGGATTCTGCCTTGCTCGGTGCGGCGTCATCACTTTCACGCGCGCGGACGACCGAGGGTTCCCGAGGTGCCGAAGGTGTCTTCCATGAACTGAATGTAGTGGACTCTTCCGTCTTTGACCTTCGCGAGGATGGAGAAGAGCGAGGTGATTTCCTTCGCGGACTCACGGCCGCGATACGTGAACGTGCCGAACATCGCGACGTTGTCGCCCTGCTCAAGGACCTCGCGGACCGCGAAGGACTTGGTTTCCCACGCCCGGCCGAGGCCTTCGAAGACTGCGACGATCGATTCCGGCCCCTTGTGAGTGCCGGTCCAAGGCATGTAGCGCTTGAGTTCCGGGTTGTCCTCGCTGAGCGAGACGTAGGTCACATCCGGGGTCGTCAGGCTCCTCACCTGTGCCAAGTCGAGCGGGTTGGCGAGGAGGTTCTGGACGGTTTGAGCGGGCGAAGTCGTCATGGTCTGTGTCCTTTTGGTGTGAAGACAGGCCGTTCCTGTCTCTGATAATGGGACATTCGATAGCGGAGTCGCTCCGGACGTTTTCCTTCTCCTTCCCTTTTGACGCCGATTTGGCAGCGGTTGCACACCGGTCAAGTGCCCCTGCGGAGCACTGGGGAAGGGGAAATGATGTCCGCCGCCAATTGCGATTCAGCGCCGCAGGTCCAACGTGAATGGAAATCGAGGGTTGTGCTCGGGATCGGGAACGTGCCGCGGCGCTGAGTTGGCGAAGGGGTCCTGTTCCCAATGGATGAAATGAGGCTGCGGCTCGACCCGCAGCGAGTACGACTCTATGTGTGCGGCAGCGAGGCGCCGGGCGGAGGCGGACCACGTGCGGGAGAAAGGCGACCGGCCTATCGTAGCGATAGCGCATGACATGATGCCGAGCGACCCGAATACCCAATATGGGCAGCACTTTACTGAACTCGCTGAAGTCGAATCTGCGGCGGTCCGCCGGGCAAACAACAAAAACTCGGGCGCAAAAACTGCCCCTGCATCGTGTCACCGCTGATCGTCAGCGTCAGGTGCAGCTGGGGGCTGGTCATCGCGGTGCACGCGCCGGCGTCACACAGGCAGGGGCGGGATGGATGGGCCGACGAGACGGACGCACCCTGAGTGGACGAATCTTGAACAGCGCACCAGCCTTGCCAAAGCTGCGGTGGGACGAAAGCCAGCTGGAGCAGATTCCCACTGAGGGTCGATGCCACTAGGGAATAGGAAAATCCGGGGAAGGGCCACTGGACCCAGTTGCCGGGAACCAACGGAGACCTCTGCCCATTGGGATCCTGCAGCATCGTCGGTGCCGGCGGGTACGGCTGGTTCGGGTCCGTCGCCGGCGGAGGCGGGCCGATGTCGCCGAATGTGATGGTTCCGAGCAGGGGGTTCGTCATCGCGTCCAATATCAGCACGACTTTCTCGGGTCCCCCGGCGCCGTTGAAGGGGGCGTCGTTGTAGGGGACTACAGCCCCGCCGTCATAGTCGGCGGGATAGGTAACGATCGCGTCCGTTTGCCCGATCCAGACCGTGGGGCCCTGCAGAAGGTCGGGAGGCACGGAACCCTGGTCGTCCATCGGACGCCCGTCCGACGGGGCGATCCCGGGAACGCCGCTGTCTCTCACACCACCGCCTTCCGGGACCGTGGCCGCATCGCTGGTGCCCTGCGCCCCGGATCCGGCACCACCCGCGCGAGCGCCGCAGCCCATGAAGAGCCACGCGAACGCAGCAAGAGTGCGGGCCGCTTTCAAGGGGTCGCCCGTCGAAAGGTGACTGCAAGCGCCGGCATCAAGTCTACCGCCGGCCCAATCTGGAAGCTCCCCACGAGTTTACCTCCCTCGAAGGCCAACGTCGCGCCTGTCTGTCCTCCTCGAAGATTGGCCCGACACTGCGTCGCGAAACACTCGCACACAGGGCCGGCTCCGGCTTCGCACCCTGGCAATGACGCATTGTAC
>Ga0210409_10006641_pt1 | contig 12000 bp, 11 predicted proteins | sample IncBWH17MmetaG_FD_161649 | JGI IMG/M metagenome (GOLD analysis project Ga0210409, IMG submission 161649) | Forest soil microbial communities from Barre Woods Harvard Forest LTER site, Petersham, Massachusetts, United States - Inc-BW-H-17-M | ecosystem: Environmental > Terrestrial > Soil >...
CGTCGCTCGTCAAACGCCATGGGCTCGCACCGATACGAGAGGTCTCCCAGTTCGGGGGGAAGGCCCAGCGGTGGACCTACGATGGCTCGGTGTTCAACTTCCAGGAGCTCGACGACCTCCTGCGAAGCCTGCCGCTCAGCGAAGGGTACGAGCGGATCTTACCGCTCTTCTCGGAGGGCGATGATTCGGTGGAGATGGATACGGTTCGCATCATGCGTCGCGACCCCACCGGTCGGTGGACGCTGCGGTTCGCCGATCCGGCTATCGTCGCGACGTACGAGGTCGACGAGCGGACGCGTCGGATCGTGCGCCACGAGTACGTTTTGCGGAAGACCGGGGCCCTGATGCGCTATCTTGACATCCCGGACACCAATAGGTCGAGCGGCCCGCCTGGGTGATGCGCTCGATCGTCGTCCCGCAGCGGTGACAACGTTTCCCCTCTCGGTCATAGACCGACCATGGCTCACCTTTCTCTAACACGCGACGAATCGCCTTGACGAGGCGCGCGAGCTCGCGCCGGTCGAGCGATGAGGCAGGACGGCGCGGGTCGATGCGGGCGAGCCAGAGCGCCTCGGTGGCGTAGATGTTCCCGAGCCCCGCGACCACGCACTGGTCGAGCAGCGCTGGCTTGATCGCGATGCGGCGTTTGGATAGCGCCCGGTCGAGCACCTCAGCAGTGAACGCCGGGTCGGTGGCATCGAGGCCGAGATCCGGTAGCGGATCGACGCCCGGCGCGTGCAGGGTCAGGGTTGATAGCGCGCGTGGATCGGTGAGCGCCACGCGAGAGCCGTCGGTGAAGTTGATCACGACGCGGGCATACGGTGGGAGCGGGTCGCGCGTGAGACCGGGCTCCCAATCGCCGGTCATCCGAAAATGCACGTGCAGGGTCGACCCATCCCCGAGGCGGATCAGCTGATGCTTGCCCCGGCGCTCGATGGCGGTGACTTGGGCGCCGATGAGTCGGCGGACTGCTGCGGGGGGTAAGAGGCGGCGATGCACACGGTGCAGTCGCTCTACCGAGGCAACGATCTTGCCGTTGGCGACGGTGCGCAGTACGCCGGCTGCGGTGTCGACTTCCGGGAGTTCAGGCACAGTGCTACCTTATCGAGACATGGGCGACCGCCGTCCGCGCTCGTTGAAGCACGAGTACGAGATGTACGTCGAGCGCGAGATCGAAAACTATAAAGATTCCCTGCCGCGGCCCGTGCTTCTCGGCATCGGTGACGAAGCGGTGCGGAGTCTGAGTCGCCAACCCCAGTTTGCGCTGACCGAGCTCGTGCTGTGGGAGGAAGTCGATCGCATCATCATGCGACGGCTTCGACTCCCCACCTATCAGACATGGCGGCGACGCCGCGTGCGCATCCTCGAGAAATATCGGAAGCCCGAGCATTGGGGACTCGGTCCCGAGAGTCCGCTCGTGCGCGCTGTCGGACCCGGTGAGCTCGCTAATGTCCTGGTCGCGGGGGCGCGCCTCGAAGGGGCGGCGCTCTACTTGGCGGCCAACGGTTGCGACGTCATCACGGTCGAGGAAGCGGAGGACGTCGTCGCGCGTGTATTGAGCGCGGCCGAGGAGGCGGGGCTCACGGCGCGCGTGCGGGGGTGTGTCACCGACATTGGGCATTGGACGCCGGATGTCTCGCTCAATGCCGTGGTGTGTACGCCGGCTGCGTTCGCCGGACTCTCGTCGGACGAGCGGAAGCGTGTCATCGCGTTGCTGCAGAGCGCGACTGCGGACGGCGGTGTGCATCTCGTCGAGACCATACTCGCTGGACAAGAAGCCGAGTTGCGCGACCGGTATGCTGGGTGGGAGATCAGCGTAGAGCGTGACCCCGCCGCCACAACAGCTCGGTCATTCGTCGCAAGGAAGGGAGCAGCGTAGAAAGCACGCAGGAGCTCGGCTTAGCCGAGCGACATCTTAATCGACGCGCCGCGGAGCGGCGCCGCATAATGACACAGTGTACAACTCTCGCTGTGTCGATCTGCGACACCAGCGGCTGGACAATTACCCTAACGTAGCGCCCAGTAGCGTTTTAGCGATCCACGCGTCTTGGCACCAGTGGTGCTTAACTAGACGCCACGGAGGATCGCACATGACTGACGAACGTCAACGCACGGACGAGCCCGAGCTCATCGGCATCATTATATCGCAAGGCGCGCGGCCACAGCCGCTGCCTCGGTTTGCGGCATATATCTGGGGCACGGCCCCCAGCGACGCACAGAGCTCGGCTTCGAGTACGCGCGCGGCGTAAGACTAAAAAGCGCGCGACCACAACAAAAGAGCGGGACGCCTTTCGGCGTACCCGCTTTTTTTTGTGCGGATCATGGTGCCAAGCGGCACAGCGCGCGACGGCGTGAACCGCCGCGCGCTGCACGCGCTTAAGGCCTAGCGGCGCTTCTTTGCGGCCTTCTTGCGTCCACCCTTCTTGGCCGTGGCCTTCCGTCCACCCTTCTTTTTGGCGCCTTTCTTGATAGCCATACTTACTGCTCCATTGCTGGAGTGGAACACCCGACCGATCCCCCGGTGGATCGGCGAGCGCTTACACGGCCTCGGAGAGGCTCGTGAAGTTGAAATCGTGAACCTTGATTGGCGGCATCACGACGGCGCCACCGGCCTCCGTGCCGGCGACCCGCACAGGCTGCCCCATCGCATCGAGGTTCGCGAGCATAAACAACGGCGAATCGTTGAATCGCATGTTACGGACCGCTGATGAGATCTTGCCATTCTCGATCAGAAACGTGCCGTCGCGCGTCAGTCCCGTGTAGAGGATCGTCCGCGGGTCGACTTCCCGTAGATACCAGAGTCGGGTCACCAGCACGCCGCGCTGTGTGGACGCGATCATCTCGTCGATCGTTGGTGTTGGACCGGTCCCCTGGAGCTTGATCGACCCGGGAATCCCGGTCGCCGACTGCTTCGATTTTTTTGCCCAGTACCGCGTGTACTGTAGCTGTTGCAGGGTGCCTTTGTCGATCCACACCTGACGGCCGAGCGGCAAGCCCTCGTTGTCGAACGGCGTATCGAGCAATGAATCATCGCGTGGATCAGACAGGAGCGTAACTCGTGTATCGACGATCTTCTGCCCGACTTTGTTACCGCCACCCGTCTTCGTGAACGGGCTGCGACCTTCATCAGCCGAACGTGCATCGAGGTAGCCGCCGATGAGTTGGACGAGATCACCAACAGCTTGTGGCTCGAAGATAACCGTGTATCGACCTGGCTCGATCGCTTTCGCGTTGCGCGAGGCACGCGCTTTCTCGAGCGCATGCGAGCTCGTTGCCGCGAAATCGATCTTCTTCCAGTCCGGATGCTCCGCGCCAGCCCATCCCGATCCGGTGCCATCGTTCGTCCGAACGGTAATCGTATAGTTCGCGTTCGTCGACCTATGGTAAGCAAATAGCCCGGCCGAATTCCCCACCACGGCGGCCGTAGCGTTCACAATGAGAAACCCCGCGGCATTCACGTCACCGGCCGATCGCGCTGGCGCGAGCGCAGCGAGCGCCGCGCGGGCCCGATCTTCTGGTGAGACGTCGGCGGTCGAGTCGAAGTAGGCGGAGACGGGTACATACGCCTGCTTCGGCAGCTCGGGCATCGCTTCCGGATCATCGGGGGCGAGCTTCGCCAAGGCTTCCGATGACGCGATCACCCTGGCGATCGACGCGTCGGACAAGTCATTGGTGGTCGCTACCGCATGCTTCGCGCCGAAAGCGCTCGTCACCGCCAATTGCGCGTCCGTGACGGCGCCCGACGTCGACATCTGGTTCGCGGCAAACCGGAGGTTCGTGGTGTAGCTGCTCTGCAGGTTGACGTGCACCGCGTCGGCCTTCGACTGCTTGACGACCCGCTGGACGAGGGCTTCCGCGTCGGATTGCGAGGTCAATGCGTTCGCGGGGACGCCGGCCATCAGGCCTTCCGTCCGGTGTTGATGACGTTGATCTGGCGGAATCGCGCCGGCACGACGCCGTGGCTCACGGCGTTGACCTGTCCCGGTTGGCCCTTGCCATCGAAGAAGCTGCCACCGAGCATGTAGCCGCGTTTCCCACCGATCATGTCCATGGCGTTCCAGAAATCAGGCGTTCGCATCTGGTAGGCCACATCCTTGAGCATGCCGACGATCTTCCCGCCCTTGATCTCGTAGAACAGCTGACCACCGAACTGGGCATTGAAGCGCTGCTGATCGATCGAGAACGACCCGTCGCCGATGATCGCGATCCCTTTGTCGGTCGCGGCGATCAGATCCTCCCATACGAGATCCTTTTCACCGGGCAAGAGCGAGACGTTGGGCATGCGCTGGAACTGGACGTCGCTCCAATTGTCCGCGTACGAGTTGCCATGCGAACGCGTGGGACGGCCCTGGGAGTCGTACCACCATTTCAGCCACATCGCCTGTTCGCGCGTGGTCTGATAGTCGTTGACGACCCCGTTCTTGACGATGAGGAAGGTCTCGGGCTGAACGCCCTCATCGTCGTAACCGGCCGTCGCACAGCCGCCGACTTGGGACCGGTCGCCCTGAATGTTCATGAACTCCGGGCCGTACCGGAATTTGCCGAGCATCTTCTCGGGCGGCGCGACGAAGCTGGTTCCCGCGTAGTTGGCTTCGTAGCCGTTCGCGCGGTCAAGCTCGGTCGGGTGGGCAATGCTCTCGTGCACCGTCAGCCACAGGTGCGTCGGGTGCAGAACCAGGTCGTAGCGGCCAACCTCGACGGGCTTTGCTTTCAGCTTTGCCGCGGCCTCTTCGCCCCATTTGCCCGCATTGCCGACGGGATCCTGCTCGAGGAGGTACTCGTACCCCCGACCCATCGGCTGGATCGTATTCGTCCGGATCTGGAAGTCGGAGTTGTCGGCCGAGATCGCGGTGATCTGCATCGGGAGCCAACTCCGGACGATCATCTGGTTGATGACCGCGCCGTCCGTATTGGCGTAGTTCTTATCCTCCTTCACGAAGAACATCGAGCTATTCACGAACTTGACGCCCGCGACCTTGAGCGCCTCGGTGTTGGCCTTGATCAAGAGATCGGCCTTTTGCTCGACGGGAACCGTGAAGGGGTCGGTCGTGAATCCATTCGTCCAGCTCACCTCGCCGACCGACGGTGTCGGCGCCAGCTCGACCGCGCGGTCGCGCGCGATAGCGTTGGCCTTGGCGATCGCCACCGCGTCTTTGGCGGCGCCGGCGACGCCGTCTGGCGTCAGCGACCGCGTCGCGGCGAATCCCCACGTGCCGTCGACCAGGACACGCACGCCACACCCCATCGTGTCGGTGTCGACGACCTGGATGATCTGCTTTTCGCGGGTGACGACGAAATTGTTGCGATAATGGCCGATTCTCGCGTCGGCATATCCCGCGCCCGCCATCTTCGCCGCGTTCAGCGCGTCCATCAGGAGGGCCTTCACTCCTGCATCCATGGGCGCGGCGCCTATCGGCGACCGCTTACCCAGCGACGCGAGCGCCTCCGCTGTCTGCGGACCAAGAACTGAAAGACTTAGTGCGGCTGCTCCAGTTTTGACGAACTCGCGCCGAGTGGTCATATCCGTTTTGACAACATTAAATCGCTTCGCGCGAATATAGATAGCGTAAGTTCGCATTGCAATACACGTTGGCTGGATTTCAGTTCATTGCGCTATCACTTTTCGTCGCGTGAGAGCTCTCGTGAAGCGCAACGCGGGTCCCGGAATGGTGCTGTGCGACGTTCCCGAACCCACTCCACGCGATGATGAGGTCCTGATTCGCGTCCGCCGCGCCGGTGTGTGCGGCACCGATGTGCACATCTACGATTGGGACGACTGGGCCAAACGCCGCGTCGTCCCACCGATCGTCGTTGGACACGAGTTCGCCGGCGATGTCGTCGAGGTCGGATCCCTGGTGAAGGATGTCAGAACCGGCGATCGGGTGACCGCCGAAGGTCATATCGTCGATGGACGCTGCCTGCTCTGCCGCACCGGCAATGCACACGTCTGTCCCTACACGAAGATCATCGGCGTCGACCGCGACGGATGCTTCGCCGACTACATCGTGATGCCGGCGACGAACGTCTGGCACCTCGATGACACAATCTCCTATGACGTCGGCGGCATTCACGACCCCATGGGGAACGCGTTCCACACCACGCTGACCGCGGAAATCCCCGGCGCCGTCGTGTTGGTGACCGGTTGCGGACCAATCGGGATCTTCGCCGTGGGGATCGCCAAAGCCGCCGGCGCCGCGCGCGTCATTGCGTCCGACATCAACGACACGCGACTCGCCCTCGCCCGTCAGATGGGCGCCGATGACATCGTCCACCCGAACGAGGCGGACGCGGTCGTTCGCGCGGCCACCGGCGGACTCGGCGTCGACGTCGTGCTCGAGATGTCCGGCGTACCCGCCGCCATCCATCAAGCACTCAAGCTCGTCCGCGTCGGCGGCCGGGTCCAAATGCTCGGCATTCCCGCCAAACCGATGGACATCGACTTCGCGACCGAGGTCATCTTCAAAGGGCTGACTATCTACGGCGTGGTCGGACGCCGGATGTACGAGACCTGGCACCAAATGACGCGGTTTTTGCGATCCGGGCAGTTCGATCCCACGCCCGTCATCACGCACCGGTTCCCGCTCGAAGCCGTCGACGAGGCCATGCGCGTGATCAAGTCCGGTGAGGCCGGTAAAGTGATCTTCGAGGTGGCCTGATGACGCTCACGACAGATCTGACCGACACGATCCAGCAGCTCAAGCGGGACAAAGTCTACAAGCAACTCAACTACCTGGACTCACCACAGGCGCCCCGCGTCCAGATGGAGGGCCGCGGTGAAGTGCTCATTCTCTCCTCCAACAACTATCTCGGCCTCGCGGACGATCCCACGGTTGTCCAGGCCGGAATAGAGGGGCTGAGACGATTTGGGGCCGGAACGGCGAGCGTTCGTTTTATTTGCGGCACGTTCACGATCCATCGCGAGTTGGAAGAAGCCCTCGCGCGGTTCGTCCACGCCGAGTCTGCCCTGTCCTTTCTCTCGGCGTGGAACGCGAATGAAGGACTGACGCCGTCGATCGTCGGCGAAGGCGACCTGGTCGTCTCCGATGCGTTGAATCATGCGTCCATTATCGATTCCATTAGGCTCGCGAAAGCAATCACCAAGTGCACGACCGCCGTCTATAAACACGGCGACATGGATGATCTCGTCGCCAAGCTCACCTCGGCGCCATCCGCCAAGCGCAGGTTGGTTTGGACCGATGGCATCTTCTCCATGGAAGGAAGCATCGCCAAACTTCCTGACATTCTGGAGATCGCCCGGAAACACCAAGCGATCGTGATTGTTGATGACTCACATGCAACTGGTGTCCTGGGACGAACGGGACGTGGAACGGCTGAGCATTATGGACTGCTCGGCGAAGTCGAGATCACGACCTCGACGCTCGGCAAAGCGCTCGGCGGCGCATCGGGTGGGTTCGTCGCCGCATCAGCCGCGTTGACCGATACGTTAACGCAGCGATCACGACCTCAGTTGTTCTCGAACGCGCTCCCGCCGACAGTCGCGGCCAGCGCGCTCGCCGCGGTGCAACTATTGGAGCAGCATCCCGAGCGCGTGGAGCGGTTGCGCGAGAATACCCGCTATTTCCGCGAAGCGATCATTGAGGCCGGCCTCGAGCCCATCCCCGGCGATACGCCCATCGTCCCTATCATAGTTGGCGAGACCGCCACGGCGATCGCGATGAGTGATCGGATGCTCCAGCGCGGGGTCTTCGTGACCGGCTTTGGATATCCGGTTGTCCCCCACGGGACCGCGCGCATCCGGTGTCAGATATCGGCGGCGCACACGCGCGCGGACTTGGACGAGGCGATCACGACGATCCGTGACGTCGCCCGGGAGCTCAGCGTCATCTAGTCAGGAGCCGTACGTGCACGAATAACCGTCGCCAGCTCGCTATCTCGTCGGTCCCCACCGACTCGACACGAGCTTGGCAACGGCCGCCTTCGAGCATCCAGGGCGCGAGCCACGCCGCGATCTGCTGCGGCAGGTGCCCCACCACGTCTCCGCCCGTGGCGTGCACCCAGACCGCGGGCACCTCGGCGCCCGGTGGGTCGGGAATGAGCAACACCGCGTCTCCCACCTGAAGCCGATGCACAACCCGCGTTCGTTGCCCGAACACGGTCCCGTGCACCGCGGTGGTGAACTCTTCCTGGTCCCGGGGTGGCCGGATCATGTGACCGATTCAGTCAACTCGTCGTCGGAAGCATGAATCGTTGCCGTTCACGCATATCCATTTTTTGAGGTTTAGTCACATGCGGCTCAACCGGGGCCTTCTTTCTGGGCTCGCCTCGCTCGCGCTGCTGCCTGCGGTCGGGCACGCGCAAGCGCCAGGCTCGAATTTCACGAACTCGTGGTTCTGGGGCGTGAGCGGTGGGATGATGACGTACTGGACGACGAACGTCGCCCATGCGCAAGCGCCCACCGTCGGGATCGAATGGCTGATCACCCGCAAGCATACGGCTCTATATGTTGGGTTCGACCAGTCATTCTTCAAGACTACAGGCGTCAACTTCCAGAATGTCGGTCTGCAGTTTGCCGACAGCACGCTCAGCGTGGGGACCGCTTCGAATTGGCAATTCTCGCAGGCGGCGACGATACATAACTCCCGCCACATCAACCTGGCGTTGATGGGATTCCCTGGTAGCGGCCCGATCCGGCCCTACGCCGGCGTCGGTATCTCGCTCAACTTCGTGCAGAATGCCGTCATCACCGGGGCGTACCCGAACTCGTCGGGCAGTACGGCGAGCCCGCAGTTCTGGTTCCCGGGATACTACGGCAATCAATATCTCGACCAGTCCGCGTATTGGGTAAGCCCGCTCTTCATGGCTGGACTCCAGATCCAGGTGAGCCGCTTCTCGCTCTTTGGGCAGGCGAAGGCGATGACGACGGACGGCCGGCACCTGTTCTCGGATGGGGCGTTCTTCACCCTGGAAGCTGGTGCTCGCTACAACGTAGCGACCATCTTCTAGAGCAACCGCAGCATATTGAGCCCGAGCACCTGAGCGATCTCGGCCGCGGACCAACCGCGGTCGAGTAATGCTTGGGCGATATGCGGCATGGCTTGGACATCCTCCAAGCCGACCGGCACGGCCGAGATCCCGTCGAAATCACTGCCAAGCCCAACGTGATCGATGCCCGCCACGCGGGTGACGTGCTCGATATGGTCGATCACCTTCGAGAGCGGCATTGGCGCCGGATAGTTGGCGTCCAGGAACTTGGGATAGAAGTTCACGTTCACGACGCCCCCTGACGCCGCGATCGAGCGCAGCTGGTCGTCGTCCAGATTGCGGTCGTGGTCATTGAGGGCCCGCGCGCTCGAATGCGACGCGATCACCGGGCTATCGCTGACGGTCAATACGTCGGCCAACGTCTCCCGCGAGACATGAGAGACGTCGACGAGCATGCCGAGACGGTTCATCGTCCGGATGACCTCGCGGCCGAACGCGGTCAGTCCGCCGGTGCGAGTACCGTCGACACCCTTGGACGAGCCCGCCCAGTCGTTGCCGTTGTTCCACGTGAGCGTGAGATATCGCGCCCCACGCGCTCGAAGCTCCGCCAGCTTCTCCAACGAGTTCTCGATCGCGTGGCCGCCCTCGACGGCCGCGAAGATGGCAATTTTGCGCGCCCGCTTCGCGGCGCGCACATCGTCCGCGGTGTCGGCGAATAGCAGCTGATCCGGGTGTCTCGCGACGAACGCCCGAATCACATCCAACCCGGCCATCGCACGGGCGAAAGAGCCACCTGCCGCGTACTTCGCATCCACCCACGAGACTAGGACCGTCGCGGTCAGCCCAGACGCAATAAGCCGCGGCAGGTCGGTGTGACTGCCGTCCCCTGAGGGATGCGCGACATCGGGATCATATCCGTTGTCGAGCACCTTCGTCGGCATGTCATTGTGCATGTCGATGACGATCGCCTGATCGTACATCACTTGGACACCCACTTGTTGTCCCGGATATAGTACCGCTGCGGCCAATCGGCGGCCTTGGTGAGCCCGATGCGGGCCGAGATGACCACGTCGTCATCGCTCACGGGTTCGTCCGAGCGAACCGTGAGTGGCGGTCGATCGAGGGGGAGGCCGCTCATTTTGTCGTCGATGCCAAGCGCCACACACAGCTTGCCCGGACCGTTCGTGAGGTCCGCTCTACCGCGCCGACGCCGCATGATCGCGACGCCATCGAGTGGCTCCAGCGCGCGAATCAGTACGGCGCTGCCGTAGCCGACGGGTCCCGTGACGCAGTTCATGCACCAGTACATCCCGTACACGAAATACACGTACGATGTGCCCGGCGGGCCGTGCAGATCGCGCGTGCGCTTCGTGAGCCCAGCTACGGCGTGGCAGGCTGGATCGTGCGGACCGAGATACGCTTCAGTCTCGACAATGCGACCACTGGTACGGCCGCACGCCAACACCGCGCCGAGCAGCTCTCGGGCAACGATGCCCGTTTCCCTATCGTAGAACGCCGCTCTGAACGGTTTGCCAGCGCTCAGGTCTCGCCGCTCCCGGGTGCGACCTTGCTCGCCGTCTTGCGCGGCCGCTTTCGCGCGGCGCGAGCTTTCGGGGCATCCCCATCCGCCGTCTTCGCCGCGGCGCGTTTCCGCCCGGTGGGACGACGTGGCTTTTCCGCCGCCACCGGCGGCTCGGCGACTGCCACCGGAGCCTCGGGCAGTTGCGGCACCGCGACTGGCGGGTGCACGTCGACCACACCAATGCTCAGCAGCTCTGGCGGCGGCCCGGCAATCTTGCCGCCAGGACGCGCGCGACCGCCAACGCCGCGCGGAGCCATCCCGCGAGGTGCGTGTGTCGGCTTCCCGACTGCCGGCGCTGGTGGAGTTTCGTCGTGACGCGTGGCAGCCGCTGCCAAGTTGAGCTGCTCCGACACCGGCGCGGCGGTCACGGCCGGAGCGACCTCGAAGTCATCGCCGCGCCGGCGCAAGTCGATTACGTCGGCATCGTGCGCGTCGCGGAGAATCCGAGCGAAGTTGTCCTGGCTGAGGCTCGCGCTGTCACGTCCCAGAAGCTCGCGCGCCTTGGTCCGCACGGCCGAGGCACGCGCGGGACGCTCGTCGGTGGCGAGCGCACCCACGGCCTCGCGCACCAAACGGAACGCCTCATCGCGCGTGAGACGCTCGCCGCTCGCGCCAATGCCGTCATCGACCACGGGTTGGACGGCAACCGCGACTGGGCGTTCCGCGACACGCTCGGGACGATCGGCGCGGTCGGGACGGTCGGCGCCGCGATCGCGACCACGCCCGCCGCGACGACCACGGCGTCCACTCCGCTCTTCGCCCGCAGCGGCCGGCGCCGCGGGAGCGGATTCGAGGGCCGGCGCCAGCGCGACGGGCGCCTCGGCAACCGCCGTCTTGGACTTTGGCGGGCCCACCTCGAGTTGGCCCGTGTCGAGCTTCGTCACCGACAGCAACCCACGACCGGCGGCCTCGGTCACGAAGCGCGAGAACTTCGACATGCCGAGGTTCTTCTCGTCGAACGTCGAGTCGATGTCCTGCATCACTTGCTTGAGCCGATCGGCGCGCATGACGTCGCCGTTGCGCTGCATGCGCTGGATCGCCTCACTGACGAGCTCCCACGGATCCTGACGCCCGGCGGTGTCCTCGCTCCCGGTTCTGACGAGACCGGCGAGCGCGTTGTAGGAGTAGTACTCGTCACAGTTCATGACGAGGAGATCACTCGAGGACTCGCGAATACCGACGCCGATGACGTACTTGCCGTATTCCTTGAGCTTGATGACCAGCGTCGAGAAATCAGAATCGCCCGAGAGTAGGATGTAGGTCCCGATCTCCGGGCGAGTGAAGACGAGCTCCAACGCGTCGATCGCCAGGCGAATATCCGTCGCGTTTTTCTTGGAGGAGCCGTAGGCCGGTGCCATGATCATGTCGATCGACGACTCGGCCAATGGCGCGACGTATTGCGGGTAGCGGCGCCAATCGGCGTAGGCGCGGCGGAGCTGGACCTTCCCCTTGATGATGTCAGACGCCAGCAGATT
>Ga0210409_10006642_pt1 | contig 12000 bp, 18 predicted proteins | sample IncBWH17MmetaG_FD_161649 | JGI IMG/M metagenome (GOLD analysis project Ga0210409, IMG submission 161649) | Forest soil microbial communities from Barre Woods Harvard Forest LTER site, Petersham, Massachusetts, United States - Inc-BW-H-17-M | ecosystem: Environmental > Terrestrial > Soil >...
CAGCGACTCTTCTCAGCACAATTCAATCAAAGGAAAATAGGAAATATCAAATGGAACAAGGAACTGTAAAGTGGTTTAACGACGCCAAAGGCTACGGCTTCATCAGCCGTCAAACTGGGGAGGATGTCTTCGTACATTTCTCCGCTATTCAGGCGGGCGGATTCCGCAGCCTGCAAGAAGGGCAAGCGGTGCAGTTCGACGTGACCAAGGGGCCAAAGGGTTGGCAGGCTGAAAACGTTCAGGCAATCAAGTGATAACTGAGCATGCCTGCTATCCCAAGGGATATCGGGCATCTCTTCTTATCTTGCTGCAACCACTCCCGACTGAGCACTGTCGACACCGGAGCCGATACAGCCGCAACTGTTATCATGGGCGGACGAATCCTGACCCTCGATCGCAATTCCTCTGCCGTATTCCGAAACGAAACTCTTGTTCTCAGTCAGGGAAAGGCTTGGCTCTCTGATCAGAACGGGGGCACGCCGGGGACCGTTACACGGTTAGCAGCTCCTCGGGTGACTGCCCCTTCGACTGCTCCGCTCGCTGCCGACGAAACGTCAGGACAAGGGGATAACCCCAGCTCGAATGATCATTTCACCGATACCTGCAAGCAGTTCCCGAAAGCATGCGATCAAGCCGAGGACGCGTGTGAAAAGAAAAATCACCGGGAATGCGTGTGTACCTACAAGAGCGATCATGATAAGGACGACATCAGCCCGATCCGCCCCGATTCCGACGATTTCCAGTGTCAGCCGGTGGGAGACCGATGCAGGAACGATGACTGCGGTAATTAGCAGCTGATCTTTAAGGGCTGAAGGTCAGTTAGGTGGGCTAACCGGAGTAAGGCGGTCGTTCTCAACCGTAACCTCAAATGTAAGCTCATCCTCGATCTGATAATGTGCAAGCCAACGGGGCGGATTATCCCATATCATGGCCAAGCGTGTTGTGCGCAAACTCACCCAGGGCCGCATGGAATCTGACCACTTTTTGCACCAAACTTTGGCGTTAAAGCGTATTAACAATCGTTTGTTTGACAACGGCGTAAGTCACGGCGTATAAGCTTCGTATCTCCCCCACAGGTTTCTGACAGCAGCGGCAGTGTGATGTTGCCGATATAGTCGGCGTATTTGCGCTGCTCCGGCGTTGCAGGGAACATCCGAAAAAACTACCGGGTCGCTGGCCGTTTAGGGCTGGCATAGACCTTTTTACTATGCGGCCCGACCCATTCGAGTCGAGTTTCTCATGTGATAAGACCGAGTCAATCTTATCTTCAAGGGAGTTGCCAATGGAAATGACAGAGGAAGATGCGGAGTTGATCTGCCTCGTGGCGTTTGGTCTAACAGACGAAGAAATTTCCACACGGCTCCGCGTGCCCAAGCAAATGGCATCGGATCACGTTGCTAGGCTCCTTGGAAAACTCGGTGCTCGGAAAAGGCTGGAGCTTCTTTTGTATGCCTACAGTGAACCCACTCTGTACCAGCGGATCACTGCTAAGACGGATCACTGCTAAGACGGCCAATAAAGATACGACCAAAACCGGACGGATGGAGTTGGGATTTTAGCGGACTGCCCATTCGGGTCTCCGCGAAATCTCCAATGGTGCCTCACATCTGACAGCGACGACCGTATCTTCCTTAAATCGCGGTTCCACCCGCAAAATCTTGCCTACGGACTCAAGTATTACGGAAGTAGGGAAGTGCAGCTTTATTTTTACTTTTGAACCCAGATCAATTGGTGTTTTGCACCGCAGCAACAAACCGTGGGTGCTCACGTTTTCAGTAACAGCCTCGAGTTCAGTCCCATCTCTGCTTTGGGTTCCGAGGAAAGCCGGTTGCTGACAAGAGTATCTGCGCTCGGTCCGACGTTCTTTTTCCGACATTGATTCGTCTCCGGGGGTGTCGCGACGAAGGTTGGCGAGGCAATCTTAGCTCTTTAAGAGACAATGTCAATATGAGAGGCGTCGGATACCGATGAAAACCCGGAGGCATAAGGGGAGGACGGCGATGAGGAGTCGAAGACTTATTGCCATGGATGGGAGCAACATTGTAAGCGACCGCTCGTCATTTTGATTCCGCTGTTTTCGGAGGCTGGCAACAGCGGGACGCCGAGGAGAAGTAAGCAGGGTGAAAAATGCAGGGTTTTCACCGGTTTCCTCTGTCTTAGGACCGGCCGGAGGCGAACGGTGTCACGCTAGGCCACGTCTCTTCACCCTGCCCTTCGCGCTCGTTTCTTCAGCTCCGCCACGGCGGAGTGCGCCGTTTTCTCCGAGATCGAGGCCACCAGACCGCCGCAGACCTCAAGAGCTACTCGGTCCTTCGTGAGCGCCCGATCTCGCACATTGAAACTGGAGTACGATAGGCCTGCGCAGGAAAGTGGTTTCATCCTACCTACGCGATAAGGACACCGGGAACCGGTACTCTTGCAGTTGACGCTTCTAGCCGCGATGCTCTGGACGTTCTCGTGGAGCAAGGGGGGCCTTGCGCGATCGAATTGAATTCGGCCGCTCTAGTCGTTCTCGCAAAATTAGTGTCCTACCGGCGTTTCTCACGCTTCTTCTCGTCGCATCGCTTGTTGCCCAAAGGACCCCAAAGCCAACCTCTCCCAAATACGATCTCCAAACCGAGGCGAAGATAAACGGAACCATAGAAGAAGTGAAACTACCGCCAAAAGGTAGGGAAAAAGAGATCGTTCATTTGCTGGTAAAGAGTGGTACGGACTCCGTCGACGTTTACTTGTGCCCGAAGTCCTTTTTCGACGACATGGGCATGGACTTCAGCAAGGGAGACGGGATCACGCTCACCGGCTCGAAAGTGAAACTGGGCGAAGCGGAATTCGTCCTCGCGCGCGCAGTGGTGAAAGGAAACAACACCTTCGTCCTCCGCGACGCGAAAGGCGACCCGGTTTGGAACTGACTACGTTAATGAAATCGCAGCGATAATCGACTGCGACGGAGGGCGCGTTTCTGGTTCGCTGCCACCACGACCCGCATATCCCGACGGCAAGCGCTCGATTCCGCAAACCGGGGCCGCCTCGCGCGGTAATCTCCCGCTTTTATTTATAGCCTTTCCATTTCTACCAGCCACATGCCCCCTGATATGATTTCGCACAGTGCGCATCGATTGATGCGTGCTGATGATGATTGACATCCACTCCCACATTCTCCCCGGCATCGACGACGGCTCGAAATCATGGGACATGACGCTTGCCATGTGCCGGCTAGCCGTGCAGGACGGTATCACGCACATCGTGACCACGCCGCATGCGGATGACACTTATTCCTACAGCCGCGACAGAGTACGGGAGGTTCTCAACGAACTCTCTCAAAAAGTCGGTGACCAGCTTGTTTTTAGCATTGGGTGCGACTTTCACCTGTCATTTGACAACATTGAAGACGCGATCGCCCACCCTCAGCGCTACACGATTGCCGCCAAGCAATACTTACTGGTCGAGCTGAGCGACTATGGGATGCCGCCGCAGGTGAGTGATGGTCTGTTTAAGCTTCAGTCGGCCGGTGTTGTGCCCATCATCACGCATCCCGAACGAAATGCCATACTGCAGCGGGGGCCCGAACGTGTTCTGGAATGGGTGGACGCAGGGTGCCTAGTCCAAGTTACGGCGTGCGCTGTTACCGGTCTTTGGGGACCTGTCGCTAGACGGGTGGGGATGTGGCTGCTGGAGCATAATGCGTTACATGTGCTCGCCACCGATGCCCACGATGACAAGAATCGCCCACCAATTCTTTCGGAGGCTCGTGATGCTGTGTCGAAGCAATTCGGCTCGGACGTTGCGCGTGCTCTGGTTTTAGACAATCCAGCAGCGATCGTCGCCGGCCAGCCACTGCCCATCCCACGACACGTTCCGTCACGAGACACGGAAACCAATGAACGCGTGAAAACCGACAGAAACAGAAGAGGTCCATTGGCGAGCTAGTTTGCATTACCAAAACAGCTTATTTTAGGCCGTTGACGAACGTTCAGGCCGGAGAGAAAGCGCAATTGAGCGTTCGCTCGCTACCTTGGGGTGTGCTCTGATCTGCTGGCGGTTCCTGCGAGTCGGAGTGAAGGTCTTGTTAGGCGCGCGGTATTGTCTTAAATAGCGTGTTGCCACTTACGTCTTTGGCGACCTAATTGCGGCTGGGTTTGGGCAACGAACGACCTGAAAGATGAACGGATTGTAGCCAAGCGATCGCGCTAGCTAAGGCACTTCGGTGCTAAACCCGGAACGGACCCGGTAGGAAATCACAACTTTTTCCGATCAGTCAAGGCAAGAAGCTCGCCGGTAGGCGAGACTCGTTTCTATTTTGTTAACCAACCTACCAGAACCAACATCGGCCAAGTCCCACCGCTCACCGCCGCAGTCTTCTCTCGCGGCCGCCGTGTGCCATTGTGTTGCCCGAGCGAGACTATGCTCTGTAGTTGCGGCAGGGTGAGGAACGGCACAAGGGTTTTCACCGTTTCCTCTGTCTTAGGCCCGGCCGAAGTCGAACGGTGTCAGGCTAGTCCACGTCTTCCCTGCCCCTTCTACTGGATTCCAGATCTCTGCGGATTGTCCCAACCTGCACCATATTTAGGTAATTGACCCCTAGTCAGACCGGGCGTACCGTTCTCCAAACACTTAAAAGTCTGTCCGTCGTTCTCCGCCCGCGGCGGATTCCTTTCACCCTACCCCAACGAAAGGAGCGCAATACATGTTCACCCGAGTAATCGAATTAACCACCAAGCCAGGCAAACATAAACAACTCGCCGACACGATCAATGACAAGGTGCTGCCGATCCTGAAGAGGCAGAAAGGTTTCGTGGATGAGACAGTTTTCGTCTCAGACAAAGAAGACAATCGAGTCCTAGGGCTCAGCTTCTGGAACACCAAAGAGGATGCCGAGCAGTATCACCGCGCGGAGTATCAGAAAGTGCATGAAACAATTCAGCACCTGCTTGAGTCTGAACCCGTGATTCGCACGTTCAATGTCCACGCCTCGACCAACCGTAAGATCGCGGCGGGCAAAGCCGCCGGAAGCCCTGGGTAAATTTGTCGCTCGTTGCGGCTGCTAGAGCCCGCATCGTTCGTGAAACTCACCACAACACAGACAGGCGCGCTCCCCACGCGCCTTTCCATCTAACAGCACGCAAAATCCGTGACCTCACCGCATGTTGAACCTGCCAACCCAGGGGTCTAGAATTCTTTCGTCAACCCTTCAGAATTGTGGAGGTCCGTATGCCCCAGTACGAATTCTTCTGCAACGCCTGCAAGAAAACCTTTTCGCGGATTTTGACCATCGCCGAGCACGGTAAGGAAAAGATCGCCTGCCCGCACTGCGGCAGCAAGAACGTCGAGCAACGCTGGTCCGCGTTCAGCGCCATCACTTCGAAGAAGAGCGCCTGAAACGAGCCGATTGCGCCTGCACCAATCTTGGGTAATTGACCGCCGTCCCGACAGTAGCCTAAGTCGCTCTGCACAAAAAAGAAGCCGCAGCCTTACGATATTAAGGCGCACCTAATAGCCCACTTCAGACGAGCCCGTAACTCGCGGGCAACCAATTTTGTTTTAACGAAGATATCCATGACGAATGAAGTTGGCGACGCTGATTAGGGGGTCAAATAGCTCGCAGATCAAATATGTGAGCAGGAACGAACAAGCGTAAAACTGGCCTGGCCTTGCGTCTAGCCATCTCAGCGCCCAGTAGGTGAATGGTCTTCGAATAGCCGGAAGATGAACCAGCCAGCCTGTGGACAATCCAATCGCGGCACCGGCAAGAACGTCAGTGGGATAGTGTATTCCGAGATAGATGCGGGGGAGGCAAATGAACGCTGAGATGTAGATGAACATCAGCCATCCGGCTCGTCGGGAGGCAAAGAAAATTCCGGTCGCTAAAGCGAAAAACAGAACTCCATGATCGCTAGGAAATGAGTTCAGCCCCTCCCAATTTGCCACCTCTATTCCGTAAGGGATGCGAATCGCAACTGAAGGCTCGTTGAAGGGTCTAGGACGAACGATTAGCCAAGTGAAGACTTTGGCAACAGTCAGGCCGATAAAACTTGCCCCCACGCCAGCCAGCAGATACTCATGCTTGTTCCGATCATCCTTATGCTGGAACCATAAGTACCAGATGACAGCGAAGACCAAAGCGCCTTTGAGAAAGTTGTTGTTGCATACCAAAACTATCGTTTCATCGAGAACGAGCGAGCGGTGGGCTAGCAGATTGATGAAGTGCAAAATCGACAGATCGAGGTAATTCACATCCCGAAGTATAAGTGACATTGACCACTTCCAGGAAGATTGGATGGCCCATGAACACGATTATGTTTGCAAGGCCCCGGCGACCAATTGGCGTAATATCGCGATTACAAGAACAGGCTCGCCACCGAATGCAAAACTGAAGAGTTTCTACGTCCCCATTTTCTTTGGGGCGGGGGTTGGGGCGACTGCATCGCCGGCATGGCAACTCCGATACGCTGTTCCATTCGCGGCCTCAATGTGTACAATCGCGCGACAGGGATTTCAACCGGTTCCAGAAGGAGTGTCTGATGCCTGACCAAGCAGTCGCGAGCCTCCTGACAGTTGCCGTTGACCGAACCGGCGACGCCGCCGAGGTACGATGCAGCGGCCGTTTGGTGGCGGGTGTGAACGATCGCCTTTACCTCGAGGTCAGGCAGCTGATCCCGAGCTCCAAACGAATCCTGCTGGACTTGACGGATCTAACCCAGATGGACAGCACGGGCCTCGGCACGCTGGTTCGGCTGTACGTTTCCGCAAAATCTGCAGGCTGCGCTTTGCAACTCTACAACATTGGGAAACCGATTCGGCAACTTCTTGGCGCCACCCGTCTTTTGTCGGTATTCGAAGTGATCGGCAACAACAACATCCGGCGCGGATGATCCCCCGAGTAGCGGCCCCTTCCTACACACGAATGATTGACGGCACCGAACTTTGAAGTTCCGCTTCCCGGTGAGCCCCGTTATATTCCGCCGGCATGGTCGGCCACCCTGAAACTGAATCGTCATTCGTAGTTGGCGTAACGCCTGTTTGCAGTCAGCCGTTTCTAAGGTGCATCCATGCATATGCAAACAGGGAAAATAGCCCTAGTCCCAACGACGAAATGGTGACAGCCGGGGTCCAGAACAAAATGATTCGCGGCACTTTGCTGTTGAGCCGACTAGCTGTGACGAATAAAGGGGGGTGGCAGTGGACAGTCCGTGATGTGCCCGCGATCACGCCTGAACCTAGAATGCCGCCATTCCTATCGTTGGCGGGGGCTAACCGGAGTAAGGCGGTTGTTCTCAACCGTAACCTCAAAATGTAAGCTCATCCTCGATCTGATAATGCGTGCAAGCCCGCGGGGCGGATTATCCCATATCATGGCCAAGCGTGTTGTGCGCAAACTCACCCAGGGCCGCATGGAATCCGACCACTTTTTGCACCAAACTTTGGCGTTAAAGCGTATTAACAATCGTTTGTTTGACAACGGCGTAAGTCACGGCGTATAAGCTTCGTATCTCCCCCACAGGTTTCTGACAGCAGCGCAGCGTTGCCGATATAGTCGGCGGATTTGCGCTGCTCCGGCGTTGCAGGGAACATCCGAAAAACTACCGGGTCGCTGGCCGTTTAGGGCTGGCATAGACCTTTTTACTATGCGGCCCGACCCATTCGAGTCGAGTTTCTCATGTGTTAAGACCGAGTCAATCTTATCTTCAAGGGAGTTGCCAATGGAAATGACAGAGGAAGATGCGGAGTTGATCTGCCTCGTGGCGTTTGGCCTAACGGACGAAGAAATTTCCACACGGCTCCGGGTGCCCAAGCAAATGGCATCGGATCACGTTGCTAGGCTCCTTGGAAAACTCGGTGCTCGGAAAAGGCTGGAACTTCTTTTGTATGCCTACAGTGAACCCACTCTGTACCACCGGATCACCGCTAAGACGGCCAATAAAGATACGACCAAAACCGGACGGATGGAGTTGGGGTTTTAGCGGACTGCCCATTCGGGTCTCCGCGAAATCTCCAATGGTGCCTCACATCTGACAGCGACGACCGTATCTTCCTTAAATCGCGGTTCCACCCGCAAAATCTCGCCTACGGACTCAAGTATTACGGAAGTAGGGAAGTGCACCTTTATTTTTACTTTTGAACCCAGATCAATTGGTGTTTTACACCGCAGCAACAAACCGTGGGTGCTCACGTTTTCAGTAACAGCCTCGAGTTCAATCCCATCTCCGCTTTGGGTTCTGAGGAAAGCTGGTTGCTGACAAGAATATCTGCGCTCGGTCCGACGTTCTTTATCCGACATTGATTCGTCTCCGGGGGGGTCGCGACGAAGGTTGGCGAGGCAATCTTAGCTCTTAAAGAGATAATGTCAATAAGAGAGGCGATGCCGATGACAACCCCGAGGCACGAGGCGAGGACGGCGAAACGCGATTCTGCACGACGTGCCCGAACGTGTTCTGGTTGGGTGGACGCAGGGTGCCTAGTCCAAGTCACGGCGTGCGCGGTTACCGGTTTTTGGGGACCTGTCGCTAGACGGGTGGGAATGTGGCTGCTGGAGCATAATGCGGTGCATGTGCTCGCCACCGATGCCCACGATGACAAGAATCGCCCACCAATTCTTTCGGAGGCTCGTGATGCTGTGTCGAAGCAATACGGCCCGGACGTTGCGCGTGCTCTGGTTTTAGACAATCCGGCAGCGATCGTCGCCGGCCAGCCACTGCCCATCCCACGACACACTCCATCACGAGACACGGAAACCAATGAACGCGTGAAAACCGACCGCAACAGAAGAGGTCCGTTGGCGAGCTAGTCTGCATTGCCAACAACAGCTTATTTTAGGCCGTTGAGGAACGTTCAGGCCGGAGAGAAAGCGCGATTGAGCGTTCGCTCGCTACCTTGGGGTGTGCTCTGATCTGCTGGCGGTTCCTGCGAGTCGGGGTGAAGGTCTTGTTAGGCGCTCGGGACTATCTTAAATAGTGTGTTGCCACTTACGTCGTTGCCGACCTAATTGCGGCTGGGTTTGGGCAACGAACGTTGCACACGCCCGCCCTCTGTGATAAACCCGTAAAATCGTCCGCGTAGCTACTCTTTGCCCTGTTGAACGCGCTGCGCGAGCTTGGGGCCGTTCCGGGGGGAATGGCCCTGGAGTTTTTCGGTGAGTCCTCAATACATGGACAGAGTTACGAGATGTGCTGTGGATCCCTGATCCTGCGGGCATTATGACGAAACCAGCCACGGTTCCCGAAGACACCCTCGTTAGTCTTCTCGATAGAATCGGCATTCTGCGCGAAGACCTGATTTCCGCGGAACGACTCTCTGGAGCGAATGAAGTCGGCTCAAAAAGCTGGCAAAGAAGTCCGCACAACAGCCCGGCCCTGATAGCTTCCTGCACGAAGCCGTACCCCGACACTGCGCAGGAGAGCCGCATGGTATACCCGCTCTGCAAGCTCTACGACGTTCGTCTGGAACTGCGCAGTCGGGGCTAGAGGCCGTTGCCCTCCGGCAGGAGAGCACGGCCCAGTTCCCGCGTTTGGGAAATTCTCATGAACAATCAAGAGAGATGGATGGAGTTTCGTGAACTGGCTTCCAAAGAACAAGACCCCGAGAAGCTCACCGCGATAACCAAAGAAATTATCCGCGCACTGGATGAAAAAGAAGCCAGACTAAAAAACCTGTGCTCGCCTGGCAATCACGCCAAACCCTAGAAGACAGTTCCACAAAGTGTGAATTTCGGGAGAGCGCAACGCACCATGGTTGCCCGCCGCTTTTAATGGAAGGGGTCTACTGCTTTTTCAGACACTGTAACGGAAACGGGAACGGCGATGGCGATGGCGACGACCACGGCCACCACTGAACCATGGCTCTTCGAACCGGGCCCCAAACGCTCTGTGTCGATGAACCATGTTCCGCGGGCACAGAGCGCTATTCCCCCAAGAAGCGAGCTACCCTCCTTGAGAGCCGCGGCGCAGTGATCACATCATCGAGCGACGGGGTCGGGTGGGCCAATTTCGGGCTCGCTCCGCCGTTAGCTGTTGCGGCAAAATGCCGCCGACCAAATGTTCGACGGCAAAGGCAATATAATGAAATTTGTTCGACGAATACTGCCAATGGCGTCTCGCCAGTGACAAGCTGCCCCGGAGTTTTCCATATTCCGCACACGCCTGCAAACGCGAACGTTTCTTGAGATCGGCACCTGCAACTCCGGACGCGCAGGCCAGTGGGCGGATTATCCCTTGACTTCGCCAGGAGGCAAGGTGCAAAATCCGCACCAATGGCCTCCTCCGACGAGCAGAAATAGTTTCCAGCACGAAGGGACGCGGACGTTTCCTGACACGCGGTCCTCATACCGAGCGAGCCCAATCGGCCAATTCAATTCTCTCTTAGCTCAATCTCAAAGATGGATAAGGAGAACACTCCGTGCGAACTTCGAAAACTAGCTCTCTGGTGATGTTTCTAATGCTCGGAATGCTACCCCGCGCAATGGCTCAGACCACAGCAGGCAAGATGACTGTCGGCGGGGTGACAATGGTCGGCACGACGGCGATTAGTAGGTCATCGCAAGCATCGTCCAATTCGATATCTAAACACCAGGTTCAACCTTTCCGGCGGCCGCCGACTCTAGCAGCCGCTTTGATTGCGTCACTGCAGGTTCCGGCGCCTAAACCGAACCCCGTGAAGAAGGGCGGAAATGCCATCGGTTTTGCAGGTCTGACCACCGTGGATACGGCGAACACCAACGGTTTCACCCTCAGTCCGCCGGACCAGGGACTTTGTGTCGGGAATGGCTTTGTGCTGGAGACAATCAATTTGGTCATGGCTGTCTACAGCAAGAAGGGGAAGCAGCTTACAGCTCCGGAGTCAGTAAACACTTTTTTTGGTGCTGATCCGAACGCCACGTTCCTTAGTGACCCGAGGTGCTATTACGATCATCCCACCCGACGCTGGTTCGTCTCGATTACGAACGTGCTCAATTTCACCACGAATCGCAGCAATCTGTATCTGGCCGTGAGCCAGACGAGCGACCCCAGACTAGGCTTCACGGTCTACTCCATTGACACCACCGATGATGGTCTAGATGGGACGCCGGCCGACCCCGGATGCACGACCGCCAGCCCGTGCTTTGGCGATCAGCCTTTACTTGGCGCCGACGCTTTCGGCATTTATCTCAGTACCAATGAGTTCGGAGTGTTCAGCAACGTCTTTAACGGCGCACAGATTTATGCGCTGTCGAAGACGGACTTGGAGGCAGGCACTCTGGGCACTATGGTGCACATTGGGAACCTGCCGCTCGCCGACGGCACGGCCGCCTCGGTGCAGCCGGCCAGTTCCCCGGACCTCGAAGACGAAACTGGCTCCGGTGTCGAGTACTTTCTCAGTGCACTTGACTTCACCGGCACACTCGACAATCGAATCGCGGTGTGGGCCCTGACTAACACCAAGTCACTAGCCAAGTCGGTTCCGAACCTGTCGTTACAGAATACTGTGATTCACAGCGAGGTCTACGGCCAGCCACCAAACGCGACCCAGAAAGCTGGCCCCTTTCCGCTGGGTCAGTCACTCGGTGAACCGGAAGAGACCCTCAATTCGGATGACGACCGTATGCAACAGGCCGTCTTCTCCAATGGCCTTCTCTGGGGAGGGCTCTCTACGATCGTGTCGGACGGAAGCCAGAATAACGCCGGAATCGCCTACTTTGTAGTAGTCCCTTTCATTCAGTCTGGGAAGCTGCGGGCCTTTATCTTGGGACAGAGCTATGTCTCTGTTAAAGGAGCCTCGGTAATATACCCGGCCGTTGCGGTGACAAAGGATGGCTTAGCCGCCGTATCGTACACGCTCTCTGGACCTTCCTACTTCCCCAGTGCAGCGTTCACCTATCTGACTCCGTTCTTTGGACTGAGCGTCAACGTCGTCGCGGCTGGCGTCGCGCCCACGGATGACTTTTCGGGGTACCCGGAGTTCGGAGGCACCGGGGATGCACGTTGGGGTGATTACTCATGGGCCGTGGCAGACGGAAATTCCCTCTGGCTC
>Ga0210409_10006643_pt1 | contig 11998 bp, 7 predicted proteins | sample IncBWH17MmetaG_FD_161649 | JGI IMG/M metagenome (GOLD analysis project Ga0210409, IMG submission 161649) | Forest soil microbial communities from Barre Woods Harvard Forest LTER site, Petersham, Massachusetts, United States - Inc-BW-H-17-M | ecosystem: Environmental > Terrestrial > Soil >...
AATCTGCGAAATGTAATAGGTCGTATCCAGCCCCACAAAATCCAGCAGCGTCAGTGGCCCCATCGGATGCCCGCAGCCCAGCTTCATCGAATTATCAATGTCCTCGATGGACCCGACGCCTTCTTCCAGCGCGCGAATCGCATCGAGCAGATACGGCACCAGCAGCCGATTCACAATGAAGCCCGTGCTGTCGTTCGCGCGCACCGCCGTCTTCCCCAGCTTCACGCCGAACGCCACCATCTCCTCGTACACCGCCTGGTCCGTTGCGATCGTCCGCACCACTTCCACCAGCTTCATCACCGGTACCGGATTAAAAAAGTGCAGCCCGACGAACCGTTGCGGCCGTTTCGTGGCCGTGGCAATTTCCGTGATCGTCAATGAAGAAGTGTTGCTCGCGAAAATCGTCGCCGCCGGGCAAATCTTATCCAGCGCGCCGAAAAGTTCCCGCTTTGCCGGAAGCTGCTCGATGATCGCCTCTACAATCACATCGCAATTCTTCAAATCATCGATCGAAGTCGTCCCCTTGAGCCGCCCCCGGATTTCACCCTTCGCCGCTTCGGAGATCGTGCCCTTCTCCACCAGCCGGTTCAGATTTTTCTCGATCCCTTTCAGCCCCTTGTCCACCAGCTCCCCGCTCACTTCCCGCACCGTCGTTTCGAATCCCGCCGCGGCCGCCACTTGCGCAATCCCCGACCCCATCAACCCACACCCCACAACGCCTATTTTTTGAATCGCCATGCGCTTCCTCGTTTGAAATTTGGTGCGGAGTCGCCGGATTCAGCCGGCGGAAAACAACTAGAGTGTATCACCGACTGTCGTCTTCTTAGTCCGGCCGGAAGTCTTCGACGTATGTTGGGTCGTCGATCAGTTCCAACTCAGCTCCGCGACCGGAAACCAAAATTACTTGATCGTTCCAGGATTCCAGGCGGAGCTCAGTATCTCCCTGGAAGTTGAGGGGGATGGGGATTTCGTTCTCAAGAATGGAGTCGCCAAGCCTGAGATATCCACCAAGCAACTGTCCCGGGAAGAGGGTCAGCGTACTTTTTATGGTCGCGTCCGCAATCGTCAACTTGGCTTTTTGTACCCACCCGGTTCCGGGATCCACGCCAGGTATTCCCGGAGACTTGTGGATGTAAACAGACGAGAAACACAGCACCACTTTGCCGTCCAAATTGGAGACGGTATCGACGTCGGAGTCGTGGATTTCTATGACGCTATTCATGGCCAAAATTACGGAGTCGGAATGGTCTTAGTTTGACAGTGCTTCAACGATCATGGCGATGCCTTGGCCGCCGCCAATGCACGCCGTCGCCAGCCCATACCCCATTCCATTCCGCCGTAGCTCATTCAAAATCGTAATCACCAGCCGCGTCCCCGAAGCTCCCAGCGGATGCCCCAGCGCAATCGCTCCGCCATTCACATTGGTCTTCTCGCGCGTCAGCCCCAAGACTTTCTCCACTGCCAAATACTGCGCCGCAAACGCCTCATTCACTTCCACGCGATCCATCTGCTCCAGCGTAAGCCCCGCCAGCTTCAGCGCCTTCTGCGACGACGGCACCGGCCCGATCCCCATGATGCTGGGGTCCACTCCCGCCACAGCCCAGCTCACGATGCGCCCTACCGGTTTCAATCCGCGCTCTTTCGCGATCTTCTCTCGGGTCACAACAACCGCCGCCCCGCCATCCACAATCCCACTGGCATTCCCCGCCGTGACGATGCCATCCTTCTTGAACGACGGCGGCAGTTTTTCCAGCGTCTCCATCGTCGTTTCCGGCCGCCGGTGATCGTCTTCGCTCACCACAATCGTCTTTTTCCCCTGCTTCACTTCCACAGGCACAAGCTCTTCCTTGATCCGGCACGCCTTGTAAGCTGCATCCGCCCCCTGCTGACTGCGCAGCGCATAAGCATCCGCATCTTTTCGCGTAATACCGTGCTGCTCTGCCAGCTTTTCCGCCGTCAACGCCATCGGCAATCCGCAATACGTATCCGTCAGCCCCGCCATCAACGAATCTTCCAGCGCCCCGCCGCCGAGCTTCAATCCCGTCCGCGCCCCGCGAATCACAAACGGCGCTTGCGTCATGTTCTCCATGCCTCCGGCCAGCACCATCGTCGCTTCTCCGAGTAGCAACCGCTGCGCCGCTTGCGCAATGGCTTCAATCCCCGACCCGCACAGCCGGTTCACCGTCACCGCCGGCGTCTCAATCTTCAGCCCCGCCTTCAATCCCACGTGCCGCGCTCCATAAAGCGCATCCGCGCTCGTCTGCATCACGTTGCCAAAAATCACGTGGTCAAACTCCCCCGGATCCACGCCCGAGCGCCGGATCGCCTCTTTCGAAGCATGCGCCGCCAGCTCAATCGCGCTCACCTCCGAAAACGCCCCCGTATACCGCGCCATCGGGGTCCGCGCCCCCGCCACAATCACCACATCCGTCGGAAACATTTGCGCCTCACTTTCGGGAAGTCAACAGTTAACAGTCTACAGTTGGAAGACAAAACAGCAAGTTTGTGGGTCAGTCATTCGAACACTTGCCGCTGGGACCGGGAAGAAGATGGAAACCATCTCGAACATGCTCGAAGAGCTTGTGATCTTCTTCGTAGTATGAACTAGAAGTATTCAGCCAAATCACATAGAAGATTGAGCTCAAGTTTTTTGGATGGCTTCGAAAGACGATTATTTCTTCCTTTTCGATCGCGACATTCCCAGTTTTCTTGCGGTAATGAAAGTATGCAGCCGGGAGGCCTCGGAATTTTGTATCACGCCTCGCAAGAACTTCGATGGGGCCATCATGCTCCAGTTCTCCGCTCAAATATGCCTGGGCGCTCCCATATTCCATCGCATCGTATGTGTCGTAGACACCTACTAGTCGTGAGGCTTCAAGGGTTACTTCAGCTACAGTGTCAGGAGCGCTGGCCGAAACAAGAAACCCGTGATTGGGGTTGGGTGAGAGGCTACCATGAGCAACAACACCTTTGGGAAGACTAACTGTATAGCCTTTGTCGCAGTTTGTGTATTTGCCGCGCCAAATTGTTTCGTTTGGAGTTTGCGTCCAGTGCTGTGGTAACAGAGGAAAGAATCGAAACACCGAAAGCAAGATCAGACTTAGAATCACAGGTCGCATATCTCACAATTTCGGAGTTTCCAGCGTCACCACCGTATCTCCGCCGCGCTTCCGCGCCTCTTCAATCGAAAACTCCGCGCGATTGATCAAGTCCGTCACAATGTCTTCGCTGTCGTACTCGTGCTTGGCTACCGCTTCGACAATCCCGGCGCTCAATGTAATCTGCGTCGAGTCCCACGGCGGCCGCAATCCCGAAGCCGCGCGCCGCAATTTATCTGCCAGGTTCTGCGCGCCCGCCAGCGTCGTGTCCGGTAAAATAAATGCCAGCGACCACGACGTGTATTTCACCGCCACATCGTTCTGCCGCACAATCGGCTGCAGCGACCGCGCCAACTGCTCCAAAAATCTTTCCAGCGGCGATTCCCCCTGCGTCCGCAGCAGATCCGCTCCGCGGTCAATCTGCAAAATCGTCAGCGCCAGCGGCGTGCCCTGCGTCCGCGCCCGGTCCGCTTCGGTCAGCAGGCAACTCTGGTACGAACTACGGCTCAACAAACCGGAACGCTCGTCCGAAACGCCCATCCGCCGCACCAGCGACCGCAGCCGCGTGTGGCTCACGCTCATGAGCATCTGGTCGCCGATGGCCTGCAGGAAATATGCCTCGTTCGGCCTCCATTTGTGTTCTTCGGAGTGCGCCGCGATCAGCATTCCCGCCGGCAGTTGCGTCTCTTTGTCCGTAATGATCACCGCCAGCGCCGTCTCGACTCCCAGATCGCGCAGAATCGATCCTTCTGTCGCTTGCACCACCAGCCCTCCCAATTGATCGGGCTCGGCTTTTTCCATGTGCGCCAGCAGCAGCACCACCTGCGCGCCCGGCGCAGGCTTCACTCCACTGCCGCAGAATTCCGCCGCCATTTCCGGCGGCCGTCCCGGTGCGCCCACCACGGCCAGCGCCCGCGTGGCCTTCAGGTAGCCCCCAACTTCCGTGACCGCCGTGTTCAACATCGCCCGCGGCGTCTGCTGACGGAAAATCTTTTGATTGATCTCCGAAATCTTCGACAAATCGCGGAGCGTCTCCGCCGAATAAACTCCTGTCCTGTTGGTGATATTGACCGGCTGCTGAACCTCCGGCACAGACGCAGCAGGCGCCTCCGCCTGCGCTGCCGCTACAACCGGTGGCTCTGTTTTTGCTTTTGCCGCGCCCGGCGGCCACCAGTTCGCTACTTGATAAAGATTGGAGAGCCGCGCGTTCCGTGCTTCTTCGCCCGGGAACATCGCCGCTATCTTCTGCAAACGCTCCAGCGCTTTGCTTTGCAGCGAGTACTGCAGAAAAATCTCCGTTTGCACGATCAGGTCTTCCAGCGCCTGCGCGTGGCGGCCCTCTTCGGTGGTCGCCAGAGGAACGCCATTCGCCTGCTGGGAAGGCGCGTGCGATGGGGGCGGCGGCGTGCCCGGCACCGATTTCATGAGCCGGCTCGCGATGCGCTTCAGGTGCGCTTCATCCACACGCCCGCGCAAGAGTTCCAGCCGCTCCTGATTGCGATAGTCATAGGCATCAATATCCACAAGCCGTTCCAGGGACTCCGCCGCTTTGGCCACGTTTCCCGACGTCAAATACACATCGAACAGTTTGATCAGCACTTCGAAGTACTGCGATTCGCGGTTCAGCTCGTTGTGAATGGAAGCCCAGAATTCCAGGATGGCCTGTGAGTGCGGGTATTTCGCTCCGACTCCATCCATCAACGTGGCGAAATCGTTTTCGCGCTTGTCGGCAAACATCCGGCGCTTCAGGGTCAAGAGGATCCCTGTCGCCTTCTGGTCTTGTCCGGCGGCAACATAGCGGTCCGCCAAATCGAACAGCTGCGTGATCCCCTCATGCTTGTCGCGAATCAAGCGGTCCAGCACTTCCGTCGCCCGCTCGAGGTTTCCCGCGCGCATCAGCGCGTCGCCGTACGTGCTCAGAAACGGCGCGTCATTTTCGGACGCGGCAAACGGCTCCAGCAGCGTCACCGCGCGCACGGCATTCCCGGATTGCAAGTTGGCCTGCGCATAGAGCAGCGTAACGCTGCGCTCCTGCGGAGCCAGTTTGTGCGCCCGCCCGAGAACATGCAGCGCGTCAGCCGAAGCGCCGCTCGCCGTGGCCAGCTGTCCGGCGCGCAGGAAAGCTCGCGCCGCCAGCGCAATCTTGCCGAGGCGTTCCGCGGCTTCCGCAAGGCGCATCTGCTGCGCAAGTTTATCGGGTTCGATCTGCGCGATGCGCTCCCAGCAGAAGAGCGCGTCCTCGTCTCGGCCTGCCGCGGCGAAAAGCTCCCCGGCCTTCCCATACTGGTCCACCGCTTCGTCGGGACGATTCTGCTTTTGCTGCAGGAAGGCGTAGCGCGCGATGCGTTCGGGCGGTTGTTGCGCAGCGTTCGATCGCAGAAACCGGTTGTAAATCGCCAGCGCTTTGGTTTCGTCCTTGGGGTCGATCAGCAGATCAAAAAGCAGTCCGTAATAGACCGCCGCGCGATCCGGTTGATCCATCCGCGAATACAGATCGCCCAGCGCCTGCGTGGCTTCCTGATGTTGCGGCGCCTCATCGAGCACCGCTAAATAGGCCTCGATCGCATCCTCGACGCGATTCTTCTCGAGGAAGCGCTTGGCGCGATCCAAATGCTTGCTGACGTCTCCGGCCATCCGTTCGAATTGCCTCTGGGTGCCTGCTGGCTGTTGGAACTGGGCCCTGCGCGGTGATGGGTGCGCACTGCCTTCCTAACTATATACCGCTCAGGGGAGGCGGGCAAAACAACGCAAAAAGTCTGATGTGGAATAAAGCAAGAGCATGTACCAAGAATCCAGACGCAAGATCGCCGCAGATCAGCTCGGGATGCGCCTGGAGGCACTTGCTCCCTATTCGAATGAGCCCGACGCCGGGGGATTAGGGACATTCGTGTTACTCGCCTGGAGTTCTTTCCTGAGACAATCCGGACAGAAGCATCCCCTCGCATCCGCGGGCATCGGTCCGCGCGGAAATTGCGCACACCAGCATTCACCCTCGGGATTGCAAGTCATCGGGGCATTGCACCGTACGCAGCGTGCTTCCACAGCAGCGATTATCTCACACTCGTCTCGCTGCAAATGGAAGCGTACCGTCCGGCGTGCTGACGCGCTGCGCGATTTGTGGCAAACTGAATGTTTGCACGGCACGGTTTTTTGCGCTGCGCGTGGTGCCTGGAATTCATGCGCGTGGCAAAGCGGTCAATCGCTCCGGTGATTGCCATGCGGCCCATCGTAGGTGTGGCCGCGACGCTCTCGGGGCAAGCAGGCCCGCCGAAAATACCGCGCCGGCGATTCGAACGCCTGCCGGCCGCAGTGAAAACCGGTCATCGAGATTAATGGATCCGAAATTCATACGGAATTTCTGCATCATCGCGCACATCGACCACGGTAAATCGACGCTGGCCGACCGCCTCCTCGAAATGACTGGCGCGCTCACCGAACGCGAAATGCACGAGCAATTTCTCGATTCCATGGACCTCGAGCGCGAGCGCGGCATCACCATCAAGGCAAAAAGCATCCGCCTCCACTACAAAGCGAAAGACGGAAATACGTATCGCCTGAATTTAATTGATACGCCGGGGCACGTGGATTTTTCCTATGAAGTTTCGCGCGCGCTTTCCGCTTGCGAAGGCGCGCTGCTCGTGGTGGACGCGTCGCAAGGCGTGGAAGCGCAAACCGTCGCGAATACTTTTCTGGCCTCGAGTCACAATCTCACGATTATTCCGGTGATCAACAAAATTGATTTGCCCGCCGCGCAGCCGGAATATGCAAAAGAACAAATCGAGACCGTGCTCGCGATTCCTGCGGAAGACGCGCTGCTCATCAGCGCGAAAAGCGGCCTCGGGGTGGAAGAAGTTCTTGAAGCGATTGTCGCGCGCATTCCGCCTCCCAAGGGCAACGCGGAAAATCCTTTGCAGGCGCTCATTTTTGATTCCTGGTTCGACATTTACCGCGGCGCAGTCGTCCTCGTTCGAGTAATGGAAGGCCGCGTCGCCAATCACGTGAAAATCAAGCTCGTCGCCGGCGACGAAACCTACGAAGTCGAGCAGCTCGGCACGCTCACGCCGAAACCGGTGGCGCTCCAGGAACTCGAAGCCGGCGACGTGGGTTTCATTGTCGCGAACATCAAGCGCGTGGCGGATGCGCGCATGGGCGACACGGTCATCGAAGTGGCGCGCCCCGTTCCCGCGCTGCCGGGATTCGAAGCCATCAAGCCGATGGTCTTCGCGGGATTATTTCCCGTGCTCGCTGACGACTACGAGCCGCTGCGCGACGCACTCGGCAAATTGCAGCTGAACGACGCGGCGTTTTTCTACGAGCCGGAAAATTCCGTCGCGCTTGGTTTCGGTTTCCGCTGCGGCTTCCTCGGACTGCTGCACATGGAAATCGTGCAGGAGCGGCTGGAGCGCGAGTTCGGGCTGAACTTAATTACCACGGCCCCGAGCGTGCGCTATCGCATCACGCGCGTAACGGGCGAAGTGATTGAAGTCGACAGTCCTTCGAAATTTCCGAACCCCAGCGACATCGAGAAAATCGAAGAGCCGATCATCAAGGCGATGATCATCACCAACGAAGATTCCGTCGGCGGAATCCTGCAGCTCTGCCAGGAAAAACGCGGCACGCAGAAAAATTTCGAATATCTTTCGCCGACGCGCGTCATGCTCACCTACGAATTACCGCTCAATGAAATCGTGCTCGATTTTTACGACCGGCTGAAATCCACTTCACGCGGCTACGCTTCGCTCGATTACCACCTTGCCGACTACCGGGAATCGGACCTCATCAAACTGGATGTGCTGGTCGCCGGCGAACCGGTCGATGCGCTGGCGCTGATCATTCACCGCGAGTTTGCGGCCGAGCGCGGGCGCGACCTGGTAACGCGCTTGCGAAAACTGATTCCGCGGCAAATGTTCGAAGTGCCGATCCAGGCGGCGATTGGCAGCCGCGTGATCGCGCGAGAAACGGTCGCCGCGATCCGCAAAAACGTTCTCGCCAAATGCTACGGCGGCGACATTTCCCGCAAACGCAAACTCCTCGAAAAACAAAAAGAAGGCAAGCGCCGCATGAAGCGCGTCGGCCAGGTCGATATCCCGCAGGAAGCGTTCCTCGCCGTTCTGAAGGTGGCTTCCTCTTCCGACGACGAGTAGAATCAGTTGCCGCAGGGACAATCGGAGAATTCCATGTCGAAAATCAGAATGTGTGTCCCTCCAGTGGCTGTCCGCACCGGATTGCTGGTGGTGTATTTCTTCATTGTCGGTGCGACATCTGGGGTCAGTGTGGTGGCCCAGGAAGCACCACCACAAACTGAAGAACAAAGACAAGCGCGTCAGGCACTCAATGAAGGCGTGCAGAATTTCAAAGACGGCCAGTATGACGAAGCGATTGTGGCTTTCCAGCAAGCTAAGTTGCTCGATCCGAGGATGATGAATGCGCGTCTGTATCTTGCGACGGCTTATGCCTCGCAATACATTCCCGGCGCGCCAAGCGAGAAAAATCAGGAATTGGGACGCAAGGCGGTCGAGGAATTCCGGGGCGTGCTTGATATTGATCCACAAAACTTGAGCGCGGTCGACGGAATCGGGTCGATTACCTTTCAAATGGCCGGCACGCCTTACGATCCCGAGAAGTTTCAAGAGTCCAAGTCGTATCACCAAAAACACATTGCGTTGCAACCCAAAGACCCCGAGCCGTACTACTGGATTGGCGTGATTGACTGGGCTCTGTCGTTTCGCGCGAATAGCGAGATGCGGGCTGGCTACAATCAGGCCCATCCGGCGCACCAAATCAAGGACACGGAGCCGCTCCCGACTGTTGTTCGTGAGGAATATGTCCGCAAGAATGGTTCGATCATCGATGAGGGAATCGAGTCGATGAAGCATGCGATCGAGCTGCGGCCGGATTACGACGACGCGATGGCATATCTGAATCTGCTTTACCGGCGCAAAGCGGATGCGGTTGCCAGCCCAAGCGAACGAGACGACCTGCTCTTGATGGCCGATTATCTGATCGACAGAGTTAAGGAAATCAAAATGAAAAGGGCGGAACAACGGAGTCAACCCTGAGTTGCGCCGGAGGAGGAGTTCAAGTCGTCTCCTTCTTGCGCACTTCGGTGGTGAGGCGGCCGCGGTGGAGTTGGATGGCTACCGTGTCGCCGGGGACGACGTGGGCGGCGTCGCGGAGGAGGTTGCCGGCGGCGTCGGTGGCGATGGCGTAGCCACGTTCCAGGACTTTCAGGGGGCCGCGTTCGTGGAGTTGCAAGGCGAGGCGCTGCCAGCGGTCACGCTTGACGCGCAGAAGGCGCTCGGCGCGGACGCCAAGTTCAGCGCTGCGCTTTTCGAGGCGCAGGCGGAACGCGGAAATCTTCACGCGAAAATCGAAAGAGACGATGCGCAGGTGCGCTGCAGTGAAGCGTTTGCGCGATTGCTCGAGGCGTGCGCGGAGGCCGAGGGCGAGGCGCGAGGTCATTTCATCGGCGCGCTGGCGTTGCTGGCGGAGAAGATCGAGCGGGCGGCGAAAACCGCGGCGCGCGGAAAGTTCGTGAACGCGGCGGGACAATTCAAGCAAACGGTAGCGGATCAAGCCGGAGATCGTTTCGCGGAGGTCGGCGATGTGCTTGTCGAACTCGCGGCGCGTTTGAACGACGAGTTCGGCAGCAGCGGAAGGCGTGGAAGCGCGAACATCGGCGACGAAATCGGCGATGGTGAAATCCGTTTCGTGCCCGACGCCGGAGATGACAGGAATTTCCGAAGCGAAGACGGCGCGAGCGACGATTTCTTCGTTGAAGGACCACAAATCTTCCAGAGAGCCGCCGCCGCGCGCGAGGATGAGCACGTCCACCATTTTTTTTGTATTGAAAAATTTCAGCGCTTTGACGATTTCTTCGGCGGAACCTTCGCCCTGGACGCGCACGGGGTAGACGGTCAAATGCACGTTCGGAAAACGGCGCGTGAGGATGCGCACGACATCGCGCACAGCAGCGCCCTTCGGTGAAGTGATCAAGCCAATGCGGCTGGGAAGCATTGGAAGCGGTTTTTTGTGCGCGGCGTCGAACAAGCCGTCGGCTTCGAGGCGTTTCTTTAATTGCTCGAAGGCAAGTTGCAGGGCGCCGAGGCCAATCGGCTCGAGACTTTCCACATAAATCTGATATTCGCCGCGCGGCTCGTAAACGCTGATGGAGCCGCGCACGGTCATTTGCAGGCCGTCTTCGGGGCGGAACTTGATGCCGCGCTGCTGCTGCTTGAAAAAGACGCAGCGGACCTGAGCGCGATCGTCTTTCAGAGTGAAATAGATGTGGCCGGACTGGGCTTCGCGGCAATTGGAGATTTCACCCTGAACGGTGATGCCGGTGAAGTTCTTAGCGAGGAGGTCGCGGATTTTAGCGGTGAGCTCGCTGACGGTCCATGCGCGGCGTTCGGGCATGAGGTTAAAGGTGAGTTGTTGGGTCATCTTGAGTTCTCAGTGGTCAGTTGTAAGTCCTCAGTTGTGCCCCAACGGCTGGGGAAGAGTTGAACGCTCTGAAGGGCTGAACGTTTGAAGGTTGAAATGAGGGGTGGTATACCCCCCCATGGGTTTTGCAAGAATTTCAAAAGAAAGGAGTTAGGAAAAGAGCGTTTCGTAAGTACATGAAAAGAAAGGGGCGTTTTCGCAGTTGATGAGTCGAGGGAATCCGTAGGCCCCACTCCGCTGTTTTTTGTAAGTGTTGCATCTAAAGGAGTTAGCTCCACTGTAAGTCTTTTGTTTGCAACACTTGCGGGGGAATCCATAAGTGTTGCGGCTAAAGGACTTACGCAGGCGAACTGTGGGCGAGAAGTTAACTTTGAGATGCCGAGCGATCTTGGAGGAGTTTGAAGGACTCCGTGGTGGGCGGGGCGAGTATGCGGCGTCAAATTCAAAGACAATTATAGCACATCGGTACTGTTTGTCAAGAAATTAATAGTAAGTGGTTTGGGATCTGCAAGTTGGCGAGGTTGGAACTGCAAATTGGCTCTGGAAAAACCGGACCGCGTGCGTCGCCTGCTATGGATGCGGGGAGAGCACGGCAGTGGGGGCAGGCTCGAATAGGCCAAAGGAATAGGCACTGTGGAAGTCTTTCGCCAACTGTCGTGGCACGCCGGAAGGGTCTTTAACATCCAAGACGCAAAGCCGCACGTCGACGGGTGCCGGATCGGGGCGGGCCGATTCGAGGTAGCCGCAAGCAAGGAGAAGGAGCGTGCTACCTGGCAGCCATGCACGGACGGAGTACCCCATTTTCTTGTCGTGAGTGATCTGGCGCAAGCCTGATCCATCAGCATTCATCAGGTGAACTTGAAGCCAGGCCTGGACCTTCCCGGCAAACGCGATCTGACTCCCGTCGGGAGACCAGAGCGGGTTTGACGCTTGTAGTTTTGGCTCTGTAAGACGTTGACGGTTCGAGCCGTCAGCGTTCATGACGAAGATTGCACCCTTGCGGTTCTCGGTGTCCTCGAAAAGGATCTTCTGGCCGTCTGGAGACCACTGAGGTCTAGTAAAAATCCAGCTGATGTCAGTCAGGCCTTTGGGTGAGGAACCATCGGTTCCGGCCACGAAAATCGACTTGGCCTTTTTGTCTAAGATGACATAAGCGATCCGCGTGCCATCGGGCGACCAGGAAACACCAGATGAGCTCGCCCCGTCGGGCAATACTTGAGGATTCTCCTGATTGCCGACCTCGGTGAGGCAGAGGCGGATTCGAGCCCGCGGTTGTGTTTGTTGGGTGGTACAACCGTGTGCGATCCACTTTTCATCGGGAGACCACTCAAAGGGGCCGATCACATTTTGGCTAAGCAAGTGGGACGATTCAGAACTGCCGAGTGTGGACAGATAAAGAGGTGATCCGGAAAAAGCGAGAGGTTGTGGCTGTCGCTTGGGCCAACTGCGGTAGGAAT
>Ga0210409_10006644_pt1 | contig 11998 bp, 6 predicted proteins | sample IncBWH17MmetaG_FD_161649 | JGI IMG/M metagenome (GOLD analysis project Ga0210409, IMG submission 161649) | Forest soil microbial communities from Barre Woods Harvard Forest LTER site, Petersham, Massachusetts, United States - Inc-BW-H-17-M | ecosystem: Environmental > Terrestrial > Soil >...
TATCTCCACCACCGAGGCCGAAGGCGACAGGCCCAGAATCTCGTAAGCGCCGAGCGTTTCGGGCTCGTTCACCGGTACCGGCTGCGGCGTGGGCTCTGGCCGCGGCCGAGCCGGCTCCTGTTCCAGCATCCAGCGCAGGCGCAGGCGGAACGGATCCATCAGCGTCACCCGCTCCGCATCCTCGCCCAGAAACAGCACCCCATCCAGCAGGAACAACTGCTCCCTAAGGCGCGGCCACGGCAGTTGCGGGCAATGTCGCATCAAATCCTGCCAGGTTACCGCCGCGTTCTGTGCGGCCAGGTAAGCCAGCGCCCGAGCGCAGGCTGCCACATTCAACTGACCCAGCTGTCCGCAGCACCGCACCTGCCGCAACCCCTCGAGTATCAAGCGAGGACCGACCGAGCAGATATCCTTGAGGATCCAAAACCCCATCGGGTCAAACCCCAGCTGACGCTCGTCCTGCCCGCCTTTCATGCTGCGAACAAAGATCCCGGTCGTTAGACCCAACGCAACCAGCCCTAGCCAGGGAACCGCATGGAGGAACGCGCCGCAGATAATATACAGGACGGTATAAATCAGGAAGGTCGCCACGAGGAACACGGCCGCCCCGGTACCCAGGGCGAGGACGGAGATCACGGCCGCCGAGACCCGATCCGTTCGTCGTTTCTGCTCCAGCCATCGGGCGATGGCCTCTGAGACTTCGTTCATCTCGTGGCAGGAACATAGCAGTGGTCTTAACCGCCACTCAAGAGCTTTGGCCTGCGCCTCTTGCTGAAAGACCGTCCCACTCCCCGCGAACGGCTACTGGCAAATTGAACCGTCAGCCTTCAGCTCAGTTTCAGAGGGCCGCTTTCGCAGAGTGAGGGTTTGCCGAAAGTCTCGATTCGATGCCCGACCGCGTGGGCCAACGCGAGGTGAAAGCGATTGTGAGGCACCTTCTCGAGCTTCAGCGAGCGCCCCATCTCAAACCCGAACCCGCCGCCGAGCAGCACAAAAGGAATATTGTCGAGCGTGTGGCTGTTGCCTTTGCCGAGTTCATTGGTCCACACCACCAGCGTATGATCCAGCAGGCTGCCCGAATCGCCCGGTTCCGGTGTGTTGGCCAATTTGTCCACCAGGTAACGCAACTCGCCACTGAACCATTTGTTAATCTTCACGAGTTTTCCCAGGCTGACTTCATCCTTGTCCGGCTCGTGCGACAACGAATGGTGATTATCATTGATGTCCAGCCATTTCATCCGCGCCTGCCCTACTGATTTTGTGTATTGCAGCGTGGCCACCCTGGCCATGTCGTTGACAAAACTGTTCACCAGCAGATCCATCTGCATCCGGCTCAACCGCGGCACATTGTCATTCTGGTCCGTGACACCCTCTTCGAGGGAAGGCGGGTTGACTCGAAGCTTTTGACGGCCGGCGTCCTTGATCTCCTTTTCCATCTGCCGCACCAGGTTTTCGTGCTCGTCCAGCAACCGCCGGTCTTCGGTGCTAATCAACTTCCGCACCTTCTTTAGATCCTCCTCCACATCCTGCAACACGCTCCGGAGGTTCTCTTTGTCCTTCATCTGGCCATAGAGCTTTTGGTACATCTGGTACGGATCGGAAATCGGCGCGATCGGCTGGTTGGGCCCGCCATAAGACATGCGCGTCCAGGGGTCCGCCCGGTCCGTAACACCCACTCCGAACTCCAACGACCCAAATCGGGTTCGGGTTTCTTCAGAACTCTGGAAAAAGTTCTTCAGTTCCTGATCAATCGAAATACCGCTCGCCCAGCCCGCCGGCGTGTCCGATCCGCCCTGGACATTCCCCGGAAATAATTCAATGCCGGTAAGCAAGCAGCTCATGCCGCGCATATGGTTGTCGCCGTCGCCGCGCACCTTGTTGGATAGCCCGTGCAGGACCAGCATTCGCTGCTTGAACGGCTCCAGCGGCTCCATGATCTCCTTCAACTTGAAATCCTTCCCTTCCTCATCCGGCCAAAAGGCGGGCGGGATCGTGCCATTGGGGCTGAACATAATGACGAGCCGTTGACGCGGCCGCGCCGGGCTGGCCAATCCCAGGCTGGGCAGACCAAGGAGAAACGGCAGCGAGGCCGTTGAGAGACCAAGCTGTTTGATGAAGTCGCGGCGGCGTATGGCGTTCATGGCGGTTGCCTGAACAGTAATTCGCTATTTACGAATGTTCAATTCCTTTGTGGTCACAGGGTTTTCGAGACCCCTCAGCGCGGACACTGTCACAACCTCGGTCAGTAGTTTCTGCATATTGAAATTCGCGGCAATGAAGTTTTGGCGAAGGTGCTGCAGCGTATCGGCCCCGTAAGCAAGCAGGGGCTGTTTCACCGCATGATGAAAGAGTTGCTGGATAAAGGCATTTTGTGCCTGAGCGCTGTTGATGGCAAACTCCGCCACATCGCGCGCGCCCGTTAAACGGATGACCTGTCCTTCGTCCGTAGTGTATTCGCTGACGGTGTCAATCGGATGGTCATGCTCGGAAGTGCGAAATCGCCCGACGGTGTCATACTGCTCAAGGCTGAAGCCAAGCGGGTTGATTACCGAATGACAGCTCTGGCAATCCCGCGGTTGGGTCAGTTGTGACACCTTCTCTCGCATGGTCAAATTCGGGGCGAAATCGGAATCCTTGAAGGTCATGGCCATGGGAGGAGGTTTGAGCGCGCGTCCCACGATGTTGCGTGTGAGGAACACGCCGCGATGAATCGGCGAAGTGAGCTTTTGGTAGGAAAATGCGGCGAGCAAATACGGATGCGTCAGCACGCCGGAGCGTTGCCCGGAGCCTAATTGTGTTTTCACAAAGTCCTCGGTGCCGTCAGTGTTCACCCCGTAAAACTCCGCGAGGCGTTTGTTTAAAAACAGATAATCCGCCAGCAGCAGGGTTCGATAATCGGCACCGCCGCTCCAAAGCGTGTCTTCGAGGAAAAGGTTCAACGAAGTGCGCAAGTCCGCGATGATCGCCGGCGTGAAGCCGGGGAATAATTTGTCATCCTTCGAGAGATTCTCCACCCGGTCCATCTGGAGCCAGTGATGGAAAAAAGCCTGCATCTTCGCATGGGTCCGCTCATCAGTCATCATGCGCGCCGCCTGCCGCATAATTTGCTCTCGAGTATGAAGCGCGTTGCTGGCCGCCTGCTTCCGAAGTTCCACATCGGGCAACGAATCCCAAAACCCATAGGCCAGGCGCTCCGCCACTTCGAAGTCATCCGGCTTTTCCTCCTGCAAGCCCAGGTACAGGAATCGCGGCGATTTTAATGTCAGCAAGACCACCCGCTTTACCGCGTTCTCGATTTTGGGCGCTTTCGTAAATTGCGCCGCGACGTACAGATTGCTCTGCTGCTGGCTCAATGGGCGGCGAAAGGCGGCCGTCACGAACTCACCGCAAAACCGCTGGATTTTTTCCGCACGGTTGGTATCTGCCGGCGTGGCCCCGGACAAACGATCGATGTTGGTGCTGACGTAGCCGGCCACCTCAATTGCCGCGGCCGTTGCCGCTTCATCCCAGGCTTTAGAAATCGAAACGCCTCGCTCGTAGCCATAACTACTGTCATCGGCTGGAAACGGAGTCGACACCACAAAGGTTGGCGTCGTCCCGGCGGGTGAGAGATTGCTCGCCGGGATCGGCTGTTGCGCACCGTGGGGCGGTTTCCACTGCAAAGAGATAGCTGCTAGCTTTTCCTTATTTTTAAAAACCCTGAGTTTCAACGGATAAGCCCTGCCGCCGATCAGCCACAACCGGGCCTGATGCTCGCTGGTCTGACCCGACGCGACCCATCCATCAATCAGTGGCTCCGTTTCATCGTTCAGCCACAGTCGCGCCCCGTTCGGGCTCTTGAGAAGAATCTCGTACTCGCCTGTCTCATCGGCTTTCAATGATCCACGCCATTCAATCGAAAATCCGTTTGTGCCATCGAGCTTCGGGTCGGGTTTATTTTCGCCAAAGTCAAAATCGATTTCGCGGTCGACGCGCTCGATCACTTTCTTATCGCCGTCAAAACCACTTGAATTGTAATAGGCCGCGCGCAGTCCCTGTTCATCACTCAACGCCGCATCCCTGCCGGTGAATTCTTTAAGCAGATCGGCGACGCTGTTGAGATACTGGCGGTTGGTGAGCCGCGCCAGTTCCACTCGAGGCGGCTTGGTGTTGCGTGAACGGGCTTCGAGCGAATAAAACGCCTGATAGATGTACCCAGCCACAGCCACAGCCTCCTGGCCCTGGCAGGTTCCCGGCGAATCGTCGGGCATGTTCCGCTCGATATAACGAGTCAGCTTTTCGAGCGACCGGTCCCCTTGCAACGGACCATCGTACTTTCCAGTTACCCCTTCGCCACCACGGCCGTGACATCCGGCGCAGCGCTGCCGAAAAATGTCTCGACCTGACGCATGCCGCTCGGCTGCGCCTAATGAAAGCTGGCTGAGCAGGAGCAGTAAGCAGACCCGGCCAACTCGTCCAAACTGTTGACTGAAGCACACGTGCCTGGTGTTTTGCAGCCAGTCGTTCACCCGGACACGGGCAAACCTGGGGCTGCCTGGACTATACATCACGGCAAGATAGCGACGGGGTCAATGCCGAAGATGCAGGAACTGTCTCGAATGGGCGCACCTTGCCACGTGGGCAAGCGGGGCGCGGCGTTCACGCCGCTCGAGCCCCTCTATTCAATCGCCCGCACCCTGTAGCCACCGGACTTGGTATCCGGTTCCAGCTTGAGCAGACCTCGCTTCTGGCCTTCCAGAAGCAAGTCGTTAAATGAACGGAACCCATAAGCGCGCTCGTTGAAACCAGGATTGCGCCGCTTGATGGCCGGCTTGATCATCGAACCCCAGATCGACTCGTCCGTTTCTCGCTCCTGGGTGAGCGCATCCAACGTTGCCAGCACCAGGTCGAAGGCCTTTTCCGGCGAGGGTCCTTTGGGCTCTCCTTCAGCCGGCTTTGCCGCAAGGACGCTTGTGGAGATGCGTTTTCGCCCCTTAGAGGGTTCCGCGCGGACGAGGTCATCGTAATAAATGAACTCGTCGCAATTCCCGATGAACAAATCGGAGGTGGAATTCTTCACCCCTACACCAATCACCGTTTTGGCATTCTCGCGCAGCTTGCTTACCAGGGGAGAGAAGTCCGAGTCGCCACTGATAATAACGAAAGTACCGACGTGTCCTTTGGTATAACACAGGTCCAAGGCGTCGACCACCATGCGTATGTCGGCCGAGTTCTTGCCAGACTGCCGCACGTGGGGAATCTCGATGAGCTCGAAAGCAGCCTCGTGTAGATCGCGCTTTAACGGCTTGTACCGGTCAAAGTCGCAATAGGCCTTCTTGACGACGATGTGCCCTTTGAGCAGCAGGCGTTCAAGCACTTTTTGAATGCTAAAGGTGGGGTAATGGGCGTCCTGGGCGCCCAGAGCAATATTCTCCAGGTCGAGGTACACCGCCATCGTGGCGTTGGGGTCTTGCGCGTTCATGATCGTTCGAACGAAAGGTGGTCACAGGTCGGCGCTTCAGGCAAGATGAAGATTCGCTACGGATTCAGCCGATAGAACATAACGGTCTTCGTGAGCTTGGATCCAAATGGCTTAAGGTCTGGCGAAGCTCGCAGGTTCTTCGCAATTTCGCCCCGTTGAAACCTTTGCCGTGAACTTACGGCTGTAAGCCATGAAATAGAGGACCGGCACGGCCATACGACTGATCAACAGCGAAGCGATCTCGCCCGCCATCAGCGAGATGGCCAACCCCTGGAAAATCGGGTCCGCCAGGATCACGCTGGCACCGACGACGACCGCCAGGGCGGTCAACAGCATCGGGCGAAATCTCACCGCGCCCGCATCCACGACCGCCTGGTCGAGCGGCATCCCTTCGGCCAGGCGCTGCTCAATGAAGTCCACCAAAATGATGGAGTTCCGGACCACGATTCCGGCGCCGGCCATAAAACCGATCATGGAGGTCGCAGTGAAAAATGCGCCCATAAGACCATGAGCCGGGAGGATGCCCACCAGCGAGAACGGAATCGCCGCCATGACGACAAGCGGAGTAAGAAAAGAGCGGAACCAACCAACCATCAGGATGAAAATCAACACGCAAACGGCGGCAAAGGCAGTGCCGAGATCGCGAAAAACTTCAATCGTGATGTGCCATTCGCCATCCCATTTCATGGAGGGTTTGTCATCGGTAAAGGGCTGCGCGGCGTTATAGATTTTGAGCTGGGCACCCGTCCCGCCAAACTCACGGGTATCGAGCGCGCGGAGGGCCTGGTTCATTTTGAGAATCGCGTAAACTGGACTCTCGACAACACCTGCCACATCACCGATGACGTAGGTAACCGGCATGAGATTCTTGTGGTAGATGCTTTTGTCCATCGACGTTTGCTGCACCTTTACCAACTCACGCAGCGGCACCAACGGGGCCGAGGGGTTGGCGCTCGAACGCACTCTGAGGGCAAGCAATTCTTCGGGAGTGGTGCGGTTGACGCGCGGAAGTTGCAGGAGGATGTCCACATCCTCCTTTTCACGCGGAATGTGCAGCAGGTCCACGGCCTCCCCGCCCACTGCAATGCGCAACGTTTCTGAAATGGTCTCCGCGCTGATGCCGTTCAGCGCCGCCTTTTCTTTATCGATGACAAAGCGCGCCTGAGGCTGGTCAGCTTCGACATACCAATCGGTGTCCACCACGCCCTTGGTCTGGTGGAAAATATCAATAACCTTTCGGGCGAGTGCCAGGCGGCTTTCCTCGTTGGGGCCATAGATCTCGGCGACCAGGGTTTGCAGCACCGGCGGACCTGGTGGAACTTCAGCCACGGCGACTCGCGCGGAATATTTGGCCGCGATGGCAGCGACCCGCGGGCGGACCCGCCTGGCGATATCATGGCTCTGCGCCTGGCGCTCGCTCTTGGGCACAAGGTTGACCTGCAGGTCCGCGATGTTAGCGCCCCGACGCATGAAGTAATGCCTGACCAGGCCATTGAAGTTGAAGGGCGCGGCGATACCGGCATAAACCTGGTAGTCCGTCACTTCCGGTTCGACTCTCACCGCGGCCCCGATCTCGCGAGCAGCCTGGGCCGTTCGCTCCAGAGCGCTGCCTTCGGGCATATTCAGAATAATTTGAAACTCGCTCTTATTATCAAAGGGCAACATCTTGACCTTCACCCAACCGATTCCCACCAGTGCCATCGCCACCAAGAGCAGCCCCATGATGCTGCCGAGAAAGGCATAGCGCCACCGGCGCCGGGCCAGGAGCGGGCTCATGAATCTGCGGTAAACACGGGTGAAAAAATCCTCAGGGTGCTCTGAATGAGAATGGACCTCGCTATTGGCTGCGGCAACGGCCGTAGCGAGTGAGGAATACTTTCCGCCCCAGCGCAGGACCCGGATTGAAGTCCAGGGCGTCACGATGAAAGCGATTGCCAGGGAAAACGCCATGGCCGCGCTCGAGCCGATCGGGATGGGCCGCATGTAGGGTCCCATTAATCCACCCACGAACGCCATGGGCAGCACGGCGGCAATTACCGCGAACGTGGCGAGGATCGTTGGATTGCCCACTTCGTTCACTGCTTCGACGGCAATCGCGGACCAATTCCGACCCGCGTTTTGGGCCAGGTGGAAATGCCTGACGATATTCTCAACGACCACAATGGCGTCATCCACCAGAATGCCGATGGAGAAAATCAACGCGAAGAGCGTGATGCGATTGAGGGTATAGCCGTAAAGGTAAAAAACCAGCAAGGTCAGAGCCAGCGTAGCCGGGATGGCGATCGCCACGATAGCCGATTCGCGCCAACCGAGGGTGAGGAAAATCAGCACCGAAACGCCAATGACCGCGATACCCATGTGAAGGAGCAGCTCGTTCGATTTCTCGGTGGCCGTCTCAGCGTAATTGCGCGTAATGGATATCTGCACATCGCCGGGAATGATTCGCCCTTTGAGCGTCTCCACTTTCTTCAGGATTTGGTCGGCGACCGAAATGGCATTGGCCCCGGGTCGCTTGGCGATGCTGAGGGTGACGGCGGGTTGTTCCTCCGCGGTTGCCGAGCGCCCCGAGCCTTTGCCGAAGAAAACGTACTGCGAGGGCTCTTGCGCTCCGTCTTTGATCTCTGCCACCTCCCGCAGGTACACCGGCTTACCGCCAAACACACCCACCACCACATTGCCCGCGTCCTGCCCGCTCGCCAGGAAGCCTCCGGTTTCGACCATGGTTTCGCGGTTGTTGCTGGTCAACCCGCCCGCGACGACCTGTCGGTTTGCCTGCGTCAGTCTCGGCACGATTTCCGCCATGCTGAGATTGCGCGAGGTGAGCCGAGCCGGGTCCAACAACACCCGCAATTGTCGCCCGGCGCCGCCAATAATCGTGGTCTCGGCGACCAACGGGACCTGCTTCACCGCATCATCCACTTGCGCGGCCAACCGGCGCAGTGTCAGGTGGTCGTAATGCTCGCTGTGAAAGGTGAGAGCGAGAATCGGCACGTCGTCAATGGATCTGGGTTTTATGAGGGGATAGGAGACTCCGCGCGGAATCCGGTCAAAGTTGGATTGGAGCTTCTGGTTGAGTTTCACCAGGCTCTTCTCGACATCCTCGCCGACTTTGAACCGGACAATCGCGAGGCCCTCGCCGGGCCGCGAGGTGGAGTAAATGTATTCGACGCCGGGGATTTCCCAGAGGAGTTTCTCCATCGGCCGAGTCGCGCGCTCCTCAACTTCCTTGGCGCTGAACCCCGGCATGGAGACCAGCACATCGATCATCGGCACCTTGATCTGAGGCTCTTCCTCGCGCGGAAGCAGGATAATCGCGGCTGCGCCCAGAAGAATGGAGGCAATGACGACGAGGGGGGTTAACTTTGAATCAATAAAGGCGCGGGCAATGCGGCCGGCGACGCCGAGTTTGGGGCTGGAACGGTTGGGAGGAGAGCTCACGGGCGAAATTTGAAGGCCGAAACGTGAAGGCCCCCGAGAGCAAATCTGGCTATTTGTCCGGCTGAGGTGGAGCGTACGATCAAATTAGTGGCGTGGAAATCCGGATTCGGATCTCGGCCCTGCGAATTTCTTTCGGCCTTCGGCCTTCGGAATTCGGATTTCATTTTGCCTCCACCGGTTGGCCATCCGTCAACAGCCCCGCTCCGCCAGTCACCACACTGTCGCCTGCGTCGATGCCGGCCAGAATCTCAACCTGGTCATCGATTTTCTTGCCCGTTTTCACCAAATGCAATTGGGCGCGCCGGTTGGCGACCACAAATAGTATTTCCAGCTGACCTCGAAGAACCACAGCCGAGGCCGGCACGCGCACCGAGCTGCTCTCCCCAACCGGCACAACCAGTCGGGCAAACTGACCGGACACCAGGCCGGCCGTCGGAGGCAAATCGAGTTTGACTTGAAACGTGCGGCTGGCGGGGTCGGCGGTTGGGGCAATTTCTCTTACCGTGCCGGCCAACTCATCTTTTAAAGAATCGCATCGGATGCTGAGCCGGGCATTTTGTTGGATCCGCGAAGCAATGGCCTCGGGCACGTCGGCCTCCAATTGCAGCCGGGACGGGTCTTCGATACCGATCAACGGCTTGCCAGGAGAGGCAAGGTCTCCCAAATCAGCCCATTTCCTGGTCACTACACCGTCAAACGGCGCCCGGATTTCAACATAGCCCATCATGGCCTGGGCCTCGGACACCGCGGCTTTGGCGACCCGGTAACGCAAATCGGCCGTCTCGTAATCTGACCGCGCGGCGGCCTGCTGGTCAAAGAGAGAGGAGGTGCGTTTCCAGTCGCGCTCCGCTTGTTGCAGCCCAGCTTCAGCCTGCTCCAGGCGTGCTTTGATCTCGGCCGCATCCAGATGGGCGAGCAACTGCCCCGCTTTAACCGTTTGGCCCAGCAAGATAGGCATTTGGTCGATCCGCCCACTCAGTTTTGCTTCCAACGTGGCGTGCAGCTTTGCCCCGACGGTGCCGACAACCTCCTCTGTCGTCGCGCGCTGTTTGGTTTCGGCGGTTTGGACCTGAACCTGCACAGCCGCCAACTCGAGGCTCGAGGCGGGAGGGGCTTCGGGTTTGCGACCACATCCGGCCAGCAGAAGCGCCGTCAAAGCCAGGGCAGAGAGTGCTTTCATCTTAAGAACGGCAGTTAAAACTGAATAACCATGGATGAACACTGATAAACACGGATTAAGAATCGTTTCGGAGAGCTCACCGTCTCGGTGAGCACCTTTGGCAGAACTAGGCGGCCTTCCCTCCTGCACAACAAGATCCGCCGATGCCCAGTTTACGCAAAATGATCTCCAGCGGGCAGAAGTTAGTGAACGAGGATTGCAGCAGGTTGAATCCGACGAACGCCGTAAACCAAAGCCAATACGGGCTGTGGTAGTGCGCCAGCACCAGGCTGACGAGGATGAAGGTTCCCGCAAATCTGCGAATGATCATTTCCATAAGGTTGCTCTTCTGTTTCCATTACTGTTAACACCGAGCCGCGAACCGGGAAAAAGTTACAGCACCCCGAACTGTGGTCGCCGCAGCAAGCGCCTGAATCCACGCCGAACGACGCCTGGCCAGACCTCCAAAGCCGCCGTGGTAACTACTCAAGGCGCACATGCGAGCCTGACAGGGGCGGGGACGGCTCGTCCCCAGTCTGGACGCGCGACTTAATTTCGGCGACGCTCTGCTGCGATCGATCCTATGGCGGGCAACACCGAATTAATCCTTATTTGTCTGGTTGCGGTCGGGCTGCTGGCGATCCTTGCTCGAAGGATCCGCATCCCTTACCCCATTCTCCTGACCATCGGTGGTGTGGTCCTCGCTCTAATTCCTGGTCTTCCTCAAATTCACCTCGCGCCTCAACTGGTTTTCGATTTGTTTCTTCCTCCGCTCATCTATCCCGCGGCCGTCTTTACCTCCTGGAGAGATTTTCGAGCCAATCTTCGCCCAATTCTCTTCCTGGCGATCGTTCTGGTCCTATTGACGATGGCTGCAATTGCCCATCTGTTCCATTACCTGACCGGCTTGCCTTTGGCCGTGGGTTTTGTTTTCGGTGCCATTATCTCGCCTCCCGATGCCGTCGCAGCCCTGTCGGTGACTCATAATTTGCGAGTACCGCGCAAAATCATCACTATACTGGAAGGAGAAAGCCTGGTAAACGACGCCACTTCATTCATCTCTTTCCGGTTCGCCGTGGCCGCCGTGATGACCGGGGAATTCTCTTTGGCGCACGCAACTCTTCAGTTCCTTTTTGTCGCAACCGGTGGCATCTGCGTTGGCCTTGCAATAGGCTGGCTGGCGACGCAAGTGCAAAAGCGTTTGGATGATCCTCCTGTCCAAACCATGTTTTCCCTGCTGACCCCGTACCTCGCTTATTTTAGCGGTGAAAGACTGCATGTCTCTGGAATCCTGGCCGTCGTCATCGCCGGCATGTATTACGGATGGCGGGCACCGCGCATCCTGAGCGGGCGCATGCGATTGCAATCGCAGCCTGTGTGGACAATGATTGTCTTCATTCTCAACGGAATGCTTTTCATGCTCATCGGGCTTGAATTGCCACAGGTCGTTCACGCGCTGGCACCAGGTTCAACCATGCGGCTTGCGAGGCTGGCGATATTGGTCGTTTCCGCTGTTGTCCTGGTTCGTTTTGTGTGGATGTTCGGGGCGAGCTACTTGCCGCGCCTGCTGAGCCCAACGTTTCGGCATAAGAATCCAGCTCCCTGGCAACACACCGCCTTGATCGCCTGGACCGGGATGCGCGGGGCCGATTCCCTCGCCGGCGCACTGGCGATTCCGCTGGCACTACCCAATGGCGAACCATTCCCAGGGCGCAACCTCATCCTTTTGCTGACCTTCTGTGTGATTTTCGGAACGCTCGTGCTGCAGGGACTGACTCTATCTGCCCTGGTCCGTTGGTTGGGAATCGTGGACGATCGCGTTACCGAAAAAGAGGAGAGATTGGCGCGTTTGAAGGCGAACGAAGCCGCCTTGGCTCGTCTGGAGGCGATGGAATCGATGAGCCGGGCAAGGCCCGAGGTCGTCGACCGCCTTCGTTCGG
>Ga0210409_10006646_pt1 | contig 11997 bp, 7 predicted proteins | sample IncBWH17MmetaG_FD_161649 | JGI IMG/M metagenome (GOLD analysis project Ga0210409, IMG submission 161649) | Forest soil microbial communities from Barre Woods Harvard Forest LTER site, Petersham, Massachusetts, United States - Inc-BW-H-17-M | ecosystem: Environmental > Terrestrial > Soil >...
TCGGCGCGGCTTTCGTCCACGCGCATTACACCCTCATGGAATACGTAGACACCCGCGAACGCGACCGTTCCGCAAAAACCTAAAGCCAGCTTGGCCAATAACATGTGAACCTCCGATCGGTTTTATACAAACGTTCCATCCGATGGAACGGGCTGGATTAATCGGTCACGTTCTTGGAATCGAGCCACACGCGGACGGTGTTCTCCTCATCCTTCACGGAGACGAGTTCCGTATCTCCCTGAGAGGAAAGGGCGTGCAGCGCAGCAACGAGGTCTAGCTCGTCCTTGCCCGCGGAAAAGAGTGCATCTACCACGCGCATGGGCACCTTGACTTCGACTTGAGACCTCTTGGCACGATTCTTTTCGATCACGTGAACGAAGAGGATGCCATTTTGCTTGGCGACACGGACATCGGAGTCTTTGTTCTGCACGGTGACGAATTCGCCGTCCTTGGAAGTGCGTACCGCATCAACAAGTGCCTTCAAATCAACACCATGGCAGTCTATGTCGTCGAATTTTACCTTGCCGCTGTGCAGCCGATCTTTGTTAATGGTGGGAAGAACTTTTTCCGCTAGCTCCAGGGGGACATTCACGCGAACCGTCTCCTCCTTGGAGCCGGGGTTGCTGACGCGCACGTGCAACCAGCGATCGTGGCCCGCTGCGTTACTGGATGCGTTAACGGCTTGGCTGGAGGCCGGGGACTGGGCACGGGCGGTTGGGATTAGGGCGCTAGTCGCTAGCAGAGCGGCAGCGAGCGTAATAGTGGTTTTTGCAATGATTTTCGAGCTTCGAACGTCCATAGCGAGCTTCTCCTTCCCTTACCGGAGGCTTCGCGCGCGCAGATTCCAACCGCGCGCCCGGCAGGGCCTTGCGCTGATATACGAGAGAGCCTGTAGAAATGTTTCCCAAAAACAGGTGAACGCCGTAGAAATCTAATCGGTTTGGATTTTGGAATTATAGGATCACCGCGCCCACAGTAGATTTTTAACCGGATTGTTAATAGCCCCCCAAGCCGCTAGCGTGGGTTCAGCAAAGGGCCCTGCAAGCCAGGACCGAAGGCCCGTGAACATCGTCATCTCGGCGACCCCGCAAATCGTCACCTCGGCGACTCTACACGTTGCTGCCTCCCCCAAATGGGCTCTTTCCGAAAAAGAACGTGCGCCGCAGATTGAGCGAAGTGAGCAAGGCATTTCATCAAGACCTCAGGAGCTGAGTATCGAAATTGGGTGTCCTCGAACGGAAGGTGCGAACGGAAGAAAAACAGACAGGGCCACGCGGCAGAAACCAGCCACAGCGCCATGGTTCGGGGAGAAGTAGCCATGCAAGGAAATAGAACGGAGACGTACGCTAAGAGCAGGAGACTGAGAAGTTGGGGAGTTGGGTGCTTGCTGGTCGCGTTTGCAAGCAATGTCCCGCAGGCGGTTGCGCAAATCCATTTCAAAAACGGCCATGCCACGATAACGGGTTCGGTAGTGGTTGACGGCGAGACGGAGCCGGCGGCGAGAGTGCGCGTGGATGTGAAGGGATTGGGCGGGGGAGCGATCGCGACGGCATTTACCGATTCCCGAGGACGATTTGAGGCGCCGGCGGAAGGCGCGGGTTCTGTGATTGTGACCGTGCAAGAGCGCGGGTACGAACCGGTGGAGCAGCGGGTGGATCTGGGGCTTGAGGGGAGCGCGCCAGGTGTGGTCATCACGCTGCGCAAGGCGAGAACGGCTCCGATCGAGGCGGCTGGATACAAAGTTTCCGTACATGACTTGAGGGTGCCGGGGAAGGCGCGGCACGAGTTCGCAAAGGGACTGGAACACGTGCAGAAGAAGGACTTTGCCGGCGGTCTGGACCATTTCAAGGAGGCTACGCATGCTTTCCCAGATTACTATGAGGCTTTTTACCAGATTGGTTTGGCTCACATGGAGCTGCGCCATGGGAATGAGGCAGAGCAAGCTCTGCAGAGGGCGATCGATCTGAGCGGCGGGGGTTATGCTGAAGCGCAGTTTGCGTTGGGAGCGCTGCTGTGCGACCGGCGGGAATACCCCGAGGCGGAACGCGTGCTGCGCCGAGGGATTGAGGTGGACGCGAATTCCTGGAAAGGGCATCTGTTCCTGGGGCAAGCGCTGTTTGCGCAGAACCGATTGGAAGAGGCAGAAAAGAGCGGGCAGGAAGTTCTGTTGCGGCGCTCCGACATTGCGTCCGCGTATATCTTGCTGGCGAATATTCATATTCGGAAACATGAATATGTCTTGGGCGTAAGGGATTTGGATACATTTTTGAACATGAAGCCGGAAGGGCCGACCAGCGATCAGGCGCGTGCGGTACGCGCCGCGGCGCTAAAGGTCGTGTCCCGGCTCGAGCAGGCCGCAACGACGCCACAATCTGTGTACTAGCATTTTGTGAACTCAAAACTAGATGTCGAAGTGTCTCGATGCGCGCGTAGACCCCATACCCCGGGTGTTTTTGTGAAAGAGCGCGCAAACGATTGAAAACAAAGGACGGGAGTGTGAAAAAAGAGCGGCAATAGAGATAAAGAGCGCGCAACAGAATGAAAAGGCGGAATTTACCTGCCCCGGCAGGCAAGCCACAGAGGAGCAGAGGGCGCAGAGACAGAGAAAATCGCGGATGGGCGATGTTGGAGGGTGAGACCCCGGGGGTTTTGTATGGATGTGAATATAAAGGGTTTGCGGGAATAGGGATTTGTAAGGTGATGAAAATAAAGGGTGATAAAAATCGAGCGGTAGGCGGTTCGTGCGGAGACGGAAGGGTGGAGGGGGAAGTTAGGAGGGCGGCTGGGCGAGGCATTGGTGCGAGTGTCGAGGTCGACCCATCGACATTGCTCGGTGTAAACGATAGCAGGAGGGGTACGCGGGGACAACTGGTCGGAGGGACTGTTGCGGTGCAGCTGGCCGGGATTTCGTTTGTACTGGAAGCGCGGCGGGCCCGCGCCTCGCCCATTCGCTATAGTCATGAAGCGGGGTGGAGCAGCCTGGTAGCTCGTCGGGCTCATAACGCGCCAATTACCACCCGGCTCTGCCGGATTCAAACGACTTAGCCCTCTTCTCAGCCTTAAAAACCTCTCAAAACGGGATATTCTGGGCACTTAACGGGCACCCGAGAAGCACGTGTTGCTAGACCGAAGTCGTAGCTCCGACTCCCGGAGTTGTGCTTGGAAAGATCGTGTCCTTCCAACAAGGTGATGCAAAATCACGAGTGCTGAGTATGGCGTCCGGATTTAGGGCCAGCTTACGTTCAGGGCGTAGACCTCCTGCAGGCCGACGTCGCGAGTCAAAAGCACAGAGCCGTCGGGACTGACGCCGAGCCAGGTTCCAAGCGGAGAATCCACTACTCGGCGCAAACTCTTCAGACTCGCAATTTTCTCGACGCGACCATTATCGAACCGGACGCGCATGGCGCTAGGGTCGTCGCCCCCGGTGGCGCAGTACAGCCACTTGCGGTCGGGGGAGATGTACCAGTTGACGAAAAGGCCGGACGCTAGCGGCGTCCACTTTTTCGTTTTGAAATCGAACAGGAGAAATTGCGTGTTGTCCCTAGTTGCAGCGACAATCGTATCTCGAGTCACCCAGTAAGCACCGTCTTTTCTGCGCGAATCCGGGACGACAGAAACACTTCCATTGCGCAAATCGGCCACGCGAAGTTCTGTGTCCCGTAAGTCCGTGGTCTTGAGATCGAACGGGTCCTGTTCGCCGTGCGGTTTGTCGGGAATCGTTGAGGTTAGAATCAAGAAATTCCCGTCAGCGGACCACGCACCGGCTATAGAATCGTCAGCGATCTTCCGCGGCGAGCCTCCGTTCATGCTCAAAACGTAGACTGCATTGTTCATCCCGAAGACGACGTTCCTTCCATCGGGCGAAATCATGGGGTAAATCACAGCGTTGGGTGAGTAGGTCAACTGCACGCGCTCGCTGCCATCGGTTCGACTCCGCCAGAGTGTCTGTCCCGGGTAGGCCAGATAGGAAACCAAGGCACCGTCAGCGGAAACTGTAGCTGCGGTTGCCGAAATCCCACTGAGATAAGGAACGAACATTCCGGATTTTTCGTCATAGCGAATCAGTTCTCCGCGTCGCTGCGCACCAATTGCAAAAATTTGTTTCCCATCGCGGCTGAGCATCGGATTGGTATACGAGAGCGGTCCCTGGGTTAAACGCAAGGGCCGGGGATGCTGAAGAAATCCTGCCCTCATGGGTAGCGCCCACAGATCGGACCTGCCTTCCTCTTCGACTTGAAACACCAAGTGTCGTCCATCGGGAGTCCACTGGCCGCAGCACGCCAAAGCCAGCTTCCATTCCGGCTGCAAGACATCGCGTGGGGGATCGGCAGACGCGGTGGTTTCCTGCAGGGAGCTAGAGTCGAAGACGATACGCTTGCCATCGGGCGAAACGCCTGGATTCCAAGCGCCGTCGGAGGATTGAACCAGTTTTCGCCGACGGGAGGCATCTTTTTGCGCCACATATAAATCTCCCTCGACGCTGAACGCGATCCGCCCATCCGGAAAGAATGCGGCGTCCGAGGCTTTCTGTGGTAAGTGGCGCGGTTCGCCGGCAGGCAATGGGAGCAGCCACAGGTCGTACGGCTCCCGCAGGCCGCCCACCAAAGCGAGCAAGGTCGAATTGTCGGGAGCCATTCCCGCGATTTGCAGATTGTTGAATCTCGTTTCGACCGGTGCAGTGTTGCCACCGTTCACAGAAACCTGCGCAATTCTCCAGTTACCGGATTGGCCTTCGTTGAAGTAAACGCGCGTACCATCGGTCGCCAAATGGCCCTCTTTGGGCATGGCATCGTTTGTTAGCTGAATCACGGCTTGCAGTTTCGGTGCCGCGCCAGGCGAGGTCCAGGAGCCGAAAAGACCAGCGACGGTAATGACCGCCACAGTGGTTACGGCCAGTAGCATGACTTTGCTGCGCGTCCGCGTGTGCTGGGCCTCGGCAATGATCTCCGGAGACGACTCATCCGTAGGGGGTTCGGTCTGCGTCAGTCGCTCATGGCCAGCTCGCCACCAAGCGTCAATTTCGGCTCTGTAGGCGTAAATCGCCGCCTTGCTTTTGTGAACGTGGCGATGGACAGGCAGGCCTTCTTGTTCCCAACGGCGAACAGTGCGCTCGCTGCAGTTCAGGTACGCAGCGATTTCCTTCCAGGAGTCCAGGCGTTCGCTGGGAGTGAGCGAAGGCTCCCGAACATTCGGGGATTGAGTGGCCATACAAGACCCAACAGACGAGGACAGAACTGACAAGATTCTACCGAAACGGCCATACCCGTGACAAGCACGTTACATGAGGTTACAGGGATGCGGTCAGATGCGGTCATTTTCGACTGACCGCAACTGCATATTGCAACGTTGCTCTTGGCGGGTCTAGTTTTCCACATCGCACAGAAGGTCGAAACTACAGCCATGCCGCCGCACGGAGTAGTTTTGGCCAGATTTTTCGATCAGGTAAGCAGCAAAGGGAAATTGCCAGGCCTGAGCTGACAGATCTACTGGCGGCTTTACTGCCGACGCGAGAAGTTCCGTCGCGGCGCCCATGGTATGGGTGTGCCTATTTGCAGCAAACGCGGAACGGATTTCGGGCGGCAGGCAAGAAGGGGCAAATCATGAACGAAGCACGCAGGATTGTTTCGGTTGGCGTTTTCGCAGCGGCGATGTTGCTGATGGCGCAAAGCGTGGCGGCGCAGGTGAGTGTCACGCCGACGGTCAAGCCCACTCCCCCCGGCCAGCTTATTGTTGTGAACAATAGTCCGGGCGCCAATCACACCGACCCGCACGTAGACGGCGATCTTGTGTGCTACACGTACCAGCCAAGCCGCGAACTTTCTACTATTCGCTATCACAATCTCGCCACGGGGACCGACAACGGTGTGCCCGCCGCACCGGGTGCCCTGGATTTCCTATGCGACGTTCGGGGGACGACGATTATTTTTACGCGGGACGGCTCGAACGCTTCAATTCTGACCTTTGATACGGCGTCCTCGACCCTGACCGAAATCGCTCCCCAACCGAACGCGACGCGCTTCGGAGGACAGATTAGTGACCAGACCATCGCATGGCAGGACTTCTGTGTTCCAGCTTGCTCCACAACATCAGCAGCGATAGTGGCCTACGATAGGACCAGTGGTACGACAACGGCAATCTCGCCCACATCGGCTCCCGTCATAAACCAAAACCCGGGAATCAGCTCTGATGGTAACGTCGTCGTTTGGGAGGGTTGCACCGGCGCTACGAGCTGCGTCATTTGGAAAGCGATTCGTTCAAGTGCAGGGGCCTGGAACTCGCAGCAGTTAGTTTCGCAGGTCGGAGCGGCCCAGAGCCATCCTGACACAGACGGAACAATTATCGCGTACGCTTCACGCAGTTCCACCACCACATATATCGCCTGGCAGCCCGCCGCAGGCGGAACCGAACAAGTCCTCAGCATTCCGGGTTCGGCCATCAATCCCAGTGTCAGCGGGGGAGTGATTGTCTTTAACTATGATGCCACCGGATCGGGGCTCAACTATCAGATCGCATTGTACGATACGCGATCGAACTTTCTTTACAACCTGTCAGCCGATGCCAATCCCAATGACACGAACGACACGGACCTTAATGATGTTTCCGTGACTCCCGACGGGAAAGTTCGGGTGGTCTGGCAAGAGAGACCCTTCAACGGCGGGCAGTGGAACCTTATCGCGTACACGTTCAACTTGCCCGTCGGCGACTTCAATCTCGGCGCGATTTCGCCGCTGACGATTGCCGCCGGCGGTTCTGGCTCCACGAATGTGAGCGTTAACGCAGTGAACGGCTTCAGCTCAGCGGTGAGCCTGAGCGTCACGGGCCAGCCCGCAGGCGTCACCGCTACGCTGACGCCCAATTCCGTGACGCCATCAGGCGGAAGCGCGGCGAACTCGGTGCTGAATGTCAGCTTGCCGCCACTTATCACTCCCACCAGTTTCACGCTGACGGTCGTGGGCAATTCGGGCGCGCTCAGCCATTCCGCAATCGCGGAGGTTACCGTAACCACGACGGAATCGAGCATCGGCAACTTGATCGGAGACCTGCTGGGGGCCGGATGCATCGACAATGCGGGCATCGGGAACGCGTTGACCAGCAAGCTCTCCGCAGCGCAGTCCGCTGGAAACGCGCAAACGGCCATCAACACGCTGACAGCGCTAAAAAACCAGATCAACGCGCAAGCTGGAAAGCACATCGCGACGTCCTGCACGATTGCGGGCGTGACCTTCAATCCAGTGACGGCGCTGCTGCTTGACGTGCAGGGCCTGATTGACAGCCTGCGCGTCAGCATGACGCCCGATCCCATCACTGGCTATGTCGTCGACATGAACGGCGTGGGCGTGCCAGGCGCAGCAGTCAGCATCCTCGATGCAAACGGAAACACCGTCGCTACAGCGATGACCGACATCACCGGCTTTTATTTCATCGCCACCACCGGAGGAGTCTTGACTCCTGGCGCTAGCTACACGTTGCAAGTCAGCGGCTTGCCAGCCGGCTTCTCAACAGCGACGCCGGCGAGTCAGCCATTACTGTGGCAGGGAGCAGCAGCAGCCTTCAGCAATTTCGTACTGAATTAGCACATGAAATCGAGGCGGGTGGCCGCGCCTTTCGCATGATTTTGGGTGGCCCATCGCTTTGTGCTCTGTCTCTCGCAAAGGGTAGGGCATTTTCTTCGCGTCGCCTTGTGATCTTCTTCAATCGGACCCTGGGCAGGTGGCGCGGGTCGTCTTATTTTTCCGAAGCATCCGAAAGACTGGCCGTGGAGCAGTTGGTCGGACTACATGAGAGGTGAGGCGGGATTGATTGAGATCAATGCGGTTTTGTGACGGAGAGAAAGAGCAAAGAAAGTCAAGAAAAGAAAGCGAAGAAAAGAAAACCCAAGACCCACCCTCACAAACCGAGGGCGGGGCACCCTCCGTGTGGATGCTAGGTATTTTGGCGGAGCAGCGTAGTTTTACGGATCGATTGTGCGAGAAGAAAGAATCCAAGGGTTGCCCGGACCATCCGTCCCGATGCGAGAAAACAGAAACTAGAAATCAGAAACTAGAATTAGGAGGGGAGCCACTTTAGGAAGGTGGCGGCTAGCGGGGGCAGGGTCAGGGCGATGCTGTGTTGGCGGCCCATGTGGGGGATGGGGGCGGATTGGGCGCCGCCCATGTTGCCTACGTTGGAGCCGCCGTAGGTTGCGGAGTCGGTGTTCATTACTTCCTGATAGAAGCCGGGTTGGGGGACTCCTACTCGGTAGCCGGGGCGGACTACTGGCGTGGCGTTCAATACGACTACCACTAAATCTTGGGGAGTTTTGCCGCGGCGCATGAAGGAGAAGACGCTGTTGTCGGCGTCGTTGCAGTCGATCCACTCGAAGCCGCGCCAATCGAAATCGACTTCGTGCAGGGCCGGCTCGGCGGCGTAGAGTTTGTTGAGGTCGGTGATGAGGCGCTGGATTCCGAGGTGCGGCTCGTATTGGAGAAGATGCCAATCGAGGCTGCGGGCTTCGCTGAATTCGCTGCGCTGCGCGAACTCCTGGCCCATGAAGAGGAGCTTCTTGCCGGGATGTCCGTATTGATAGGCGTAGAGGAGGCGGAGATTGGCGAATTGCTGCCACATGTCGCCGGGCATTTTGTGGAGGAGGGAATTTTTGCCGTGGACGACTTCGTCGTGGGAGAAGGGAAGAACGAAATTTTCGGTGAAAGCGTAAAGGAGAGAGAAGGTGAGTTTATTTTGCTGGAACTTGCGGTGGATAGGGTCGGTGGAGAAGTAGGCTAGGGTGTCGTTCATCCAGCCCATGTTCCACTTGAGGCTGAAGCCGAGACCGCCGAGATACGTCGGGCGGGAAACGCTGGGCCACGCGGTGGATTCTTCTGCGATGGTGAGCAGGCCGGGGAAGCGCTCGTAAGCGACTTCGTTTAAGCGGCGCAAGAAAGCGATGGCGGGAAGATTTTCGCGGCCGCCGAATTGGTTGGGGACCCACTCGCCGGCTTTGCGGGAGTAGTCGAGATAGAGCATGGAAGCTACGGCGTCCACGCGCAGGCCGTCGATGTGATATTTATCGAGCCAGAAGAGCGCGTTGGAGATGAGATAGTTTTGCACTTCGTTGCGGGCGTAGTTGTAGACGAGGGTGCCCCAGTCGGGATGAGAGCCTTGGCGCGGGTCGGAATGTTCGTAAAGGTGGGTGCCGTCGAATTCGGCCAGGCCGTGGGTGTCGCGCGGGAAATGCGCGGGCGTCCAGTCTAGGAGGACGCCGAGGCCGGCGTTGTGGCAGCGGTCGACGAAATCCATGAAATCGGCGGGAGAGCCGTAGCGGCTGGTGGCGGCGAAGTAGCCGATGGTTTGGTAGCCCCAGGAGCCGTCGAAGGGATGCTCCATGATGGGGAGGAGCTCGATGTGTGAGTAGCCGAGATCCTTTACGTAGGGAATGAGTTGGTCGCCTAATTCGCGGTAGGTGAGCCAGCGATTGTTTTCGTCGGGAATGCGGCGCCAAGCGCCGAGGTGGACTTCGTAGATGGAGACGGGCTTCTCGAACCAGTTGGTTTGGGCGCGCTGAGAGATCCAAGTGGAGTCGTTCCATTTGTAAGAATCGAGGTTGGCGACGACGGAGCCGGTGCTGGGTCGGACTTCGCCGCGGAAGGCGTAGGGATCGGCTTTCAGGGGGAGCATGTTGCCGTTGGGACCGATGATTTCGTATTTGTAGACGGCGCCTTCGTCGAGTTCGGGGACGAATAGTTCCCAGACGCCGGAGGAGCCACGGGCGCGCATGGGATTGACGCGACCGTCCCAGTGATTGAAATCGCCGACGACGCTGACGCGACGGGCGCTGGGTGCCCAGACGGCGAAATTGATGCCGCGCACGCCTTCGAGGGTGTGAATGTGCGCGCCGAGCTTGTTGTAGGTGTCGTAGTGGCGGCCCTCGCCCATGAGGTAAAGATCGAACTCGCTTAAGAGGAATGGGAAAGCGTAGGTGTCGTACTGCTCGTGAGTGCCGCCAGGAGTGAATCCGTATCGGATGCGATAGGTTTTTGCGGGCGGGCGATCTTGGACAGATTCGGGGAGAGTGGCTTCAAAGAAGCCTTCGGGGCGGAGCTTGGTTGCTTCGACTACGGGAGATGAATCAGTGAAACGAATAGCGGCGGAAATCGCACCGGGATGGAACATGCGAATGACCCAGCGGCGGCCTGCGGGAGTGTCGACGGCGTGCGGGCCGAGGAGCGCGAAGGGATCGGAGTTACGGCCGATGACGAGGGCGTCGATGGCTTGGTCGAGTTGAGATTTTGGCGGGGCGGCCGACTTTGCGACGGCTTTTTCGATGCGCTGTTCAGGCAAGTGTGCGTCTCTCTGACGTGCCGGGAGGCTGGTCTAGACCACTACGCGGAATGACAAGCCACGCTGTCTTTGATTCTAGGATGTTGGGGCGAGTTTTCCAAGGAGTCTGACGGTTGGTGCTGGCCCCCGCGGGGTGCTTGCGGGTGCGATGCGTACGCGATAGAGTGCGCGGCGTGAAGAGACGAACTGAGGAGCGTTGGGCTGCTATGCGAAAGGCGCTGATTTTGGCGTATGTTCTGACGATGTCGATTATAGGAACGCCGGGGATATTTGCGCAGGACCGGGGGCAAGGGAGGTCGATGGTGATTTCGCGGGGCGGGATTGTGGCCGCGGAATCGCCGTTGGCGGCGCAGGCCGGGGTGCGGATGCTGGAGCGCGGCGGGAACGCCGTGGATGCGGCGATTGCCGCGAATGCGATGATGGGCGTGGTTGAGCCGATGATGAATGGGATTGGCGGAGACTTGTTTGCGATTGTTTACGATGCGAAGGCGAACAAGCTTTATGGGTTGAATGCGAGCGGGTGGGCGCCTCGAGGGCTGACGATTGAGTTTTTGCGCAAGCAAGGGATTCGGGAGATGCCACAGCACGGGGTCAATGCGATTACGGTGCCGGGTGCGGTGGATGGTTGGCAGAAACTGGCTGACAAATTTGGGCGGAAGAAACTGAGCGAGGATTTGGCGGCGGCGATCAAGACGGCGGAGGGAGGGTTTCCGGTTCCGGAGTGGACGGCGGCGTATTGGGCGGCGGAAGTGGATTTGCTGCACAGCGATGAGGCCGCGAGCAAGACGTATTTGCCGAACGATCGAGCGCCGCGGGTTGGCGAAATGTTTCAGAACGCGGACGTGGCGTGGTCGCTGCAGCAGATCGCGGAGCATGGGCGCGATGCGTTTTACAAGGGAGAGATCGCCAAGAAAATTCTCGATGCGATGCGGCATCACAACGGGACGATGACGGCGGAGGATTTGGCGGACTACTCGAGCGAATTTGTGGAGCCGATTTCGACGACGTATCGCGAGTGGACGGTGTACGAGATGCCGCCGAATGGGCAGGGAATCGCGGCTTTAGAGATGTTAAACATCATGGAGACGTTCCCGATGGGGCAGTTTGCTTTTGGGTCAGCGAAGGCGTTGCACGCGATGATTGAAGCGAAGAAGTTGGCGTATGCGGACATGGCGAAGTATGTGGCGGACCCGCGCGGGCAGAAGATTCCTGTGGCGGCGTTGCTGTCGAAGGATTGGGCGAAGCAGCGGGCGCAATTGATCGACGCGGAGCGCGCGAATTGCGATGTGAGCGGGGGAGAATTGCCCGGCGGGAGTGACACGACGTACTTGAGCGTGGTGGACCGGGACGGGAATATGGTGTCGCTGATACAGAGCAACTACGACGGGTTTGGGTCTGGCATCGTGGCGCCGGGAACGGGATTCGCACTGCACAATCGCGGCGGCTTGTTTACGTTGGATAGCGCTTCGCCGAATGCGTTGGCGGGACATAAACGGCCGCGACACACGATTATTCCGGGATTCGCGCAAAAGGGCGAAACGCGGATGGCGTTTGGGATTATGGGGGGATGGAATCAGTCGCAGGCGCACGCGCAGTTCATGGCGAACATCGCGGATTTCAAGATGAACATTCAGGCGGCGTTGGAAGCGCCGCGATTTTCAAAACACACGTTTTCAGGTT
>Ga0210409_10006647_pt1 | contig 11997 bp, 10 predicted proteins | sample IncBWH17MmetaG_FD_161649 | JGI IMG/M metagenome (GOLD analysis project Ga0210409, IMG submission 161649) | Forest soil microbial communities from Barre Woods Harvard Forest LTER site, Petersham, Massachusetts, United States - Inc-BW-H-17-M | ecosystem: Environmental > Terrestrial > Soil >...
TCCACGCCGCGACCATGGTGACCGCGGGCGTCTACATGGTGGCCCGCAGTTCGCAGATTTACTTGCACTCGGCGTTCGCTCTGGACGTGGTGGCCATCGTCGGCCTGGCGACCGCGTTCTTCGCCGCGACCATCGGCCTCGCGCAAACCGACATCAAGAAGGTCTACGCCTACTCGACCGTTTCGCAACTTGGCTACATGTTCCTGGGGCTCGGCACGGGCGCGTTTTCGGCGGGCATCTATCACGTGATGACGCACGCCTTCTTCAAGGCTCTGCTGTTCCTGGGCGCGGGCAGTGTGATCCACGCACTTTCCGGTGAACAGGATCTCCGCAAGATGGGCGGCCTGAGAAAGTACACGCCTATCACCATGTGGACTCTGCTGTGCGCCAGCCTCTCCATCGCCGGATTCCCGTACCTGGCGGGCTTTTATAGCAAGGATATGATCCTCGAGGCTGCCTACGACCACGCGCCCTGGATGTACTGGGTGGGTGTGTTCACCGCGGGCATGACCGCGTTCTACGTGTTCCGCGCGTTCTTCCTGTGCTTCATGGGCGATTACCGCGGCCAGGCCGCCGAGGCACCTGGACATGATGCACATTCTCCCGATGGTCACGATGCACATGGGCACAGCGCGCCGCATGAGTCTCCCCCAGTAATGTGGATTCCGCTGGCGATTCTGGCCGTGCTCAGCCTGATCGGCGGCTGGGCCTTCAATATCCCGAAATTCCTGGAGCCGCTGTTCCCGCTCAATACCGGCGAATCGGAAGCGTGGCTTACGTGGGTTTCGGTGGCCTTCGGTTTGGGCGGCATCGCCCTCGCCTACGTGTTCTATATGGTCGCGCCCGGAATTCCGGACTCGCTGGCCAACGCGTTCAAGGGTCCTTACAACTGGGTTTACAACAAGTATTTTGTGGATGAGTTTTACGATTCCGTGGTGGTCAGCCCGATAGTCGATGGCTCGCGCGAGATTTTGTGGCGCGCGGCCGATGTCCGCCTGATCGACGGTGCCGTCAATGGAATCGGAAAGACCGCCCGCGGCGTCGGATCGATTCTGCGAATGGCGCAATCCGGCTACATACGAAGTTACGCCGCGTGGGTGCTGGCCGGAACGATTATCGTGATCGCCTGGGCCGGACTCAGAGGCGCGGGCACCATGCAGGCGTTTTACACCTTCGTGGGAGGGCTCAAATGGCCCTACTAGACGCCGTAATCTTTCTTCCGCTCGTCGGCTTCCTGGCGCTGCTGTTTGTGCCGAAAGACAATCCGCAAGCCAGCCGCATGGGCGCGCTGGTGATTTCTTTGCTGGTGTTCATAGTCTCTCTGGGACTGCTCGGCCCGTACTGGTATCAATACCCAACCGGACTCACCACCGAGACGAATCTGCCCTGGATCAGCTTTCCGCCCATTCGCTATCACGTCGGAGTCGACGGCCTGAGCCTGTGGCTGGTTCTGCTCTCGACCTTGTTGACGCCCATCGCGGTGCTGGTGTCCTGGAAGTACATCCAGAATCGCGCCAAGGAATTCTACGCCTTCCTGATCCTGCTCGAATTCGGGCTGATCGGCGTCTTCGTCGCCTACGACCTGTTCCTGTTCTACGTGTTCTGGGAAGTCGCCCTGGTGCCGATGTACTTCCTGATCGGCATCTGGGGCCACGACCGCCGCATCTACGCAACGGTCAAATTCTTTCTGTACACCATGGCCGGATCGGTGCTGATGCTGGCGGCGATCATCTTCCTCTACAATCGCACCGGTACCTTCGACTACCTCGCGCTGCGCGACATGGTCCAGAGCGGGGCGCTGTCCTTCTCGCCGCGAGAGGAGCTCCTGCTCTTCCTGGCGTTCTTCGGGGCGTTCGCAATCAAGGTTCCCCTGTTCCCGCTACATACCTGGCTGCCCGACGCGCACGTCGAAGCTCCCACAGCGGGCTCCGTGATGCTGGCCTCCGTAATGCTGAAGATGGGCACCTACGGGCTTGTCCGATTCTGTCTGCCGCTGTTCCCCAACGCGGCGCATCAATGCGCGGGATGGATCGCGGCTCTAGCGATCACCGGCATCGTGTATGGAGCGCTGGTGGCCATGGTGCAGCCCAACATGAAGAAGCTGGTGGCGTACTCCTCGGTCAGCCACTTGGGATTCGTCGTGCTGGGAATTTTTTCGTTCACCCAACAGGGCCTCGACGGAGCCGTCTACCAGATGCTCAATCACGGCGTCTCCACCGGCGCGTTGTTCATGCTGGTCGGCTACCTGTATGAGCGGCGGCATTCGCTAGAGATCGCGGCCTATGGAGGCGTGGCCACGCCCGCCCCCAACCTGGCGGCCGTCTTTCTGATCGTGACGCTCGCCTCCATCGGACTCCCGATGTTGAACAACTTCGTCGGCGAATACCTGGTGCTCCAGGGAACTTCGCAAGCCCACTTCAGTTGGGCCGTGGCCGCGGCGACGGGCGTGATTCTGTCGGCGTGCTACATGCTATGGCTGTACCAGCGCACCTTCTACGGACGGGCTTCGGAATCGTTGAGCCACCATATGCCCGACTTATCGCCGCGTGAATGGGCCGCGATTCTGCCGCTGCTGATCCTGATGGTATGGATGGGATCGTTCCCCCAAACCTTCATGCCCTCGATCAGCGTTCAGAACGCAGCGATACTGGAACAGAGCAAGGTTCGGAATGTGGGGCAGGCTGCCAGCCTGCGGCGGGTCGCCAACCCGCTCGGCGCACAGCTAGCCAAACTCCCCCAGACGGAGGTGGCCGGTGCTCGATAACTTCATGCCCACCGGCGCCGAATACTTCCGCGTTCTTCCGGAGATCCTTCTAACATTGTTCGGCGTGTTGATCATGTTCCTGGAAGCCGTGCTCCCCGAAAGCGCCAAGACGATTCTGTCGAAGGTCGCCGGCGTAGGCCTGCTCGCGGCTTTAGCGGCCGCCTATTTCACCGATCCCGGCAAAGCGTTCCAGGGAATGCTGGTGATCGATAACTTCGCCACCTTCTTCCGCATCCTGGTGATCGCCATCGGATTCCTGACGGTCTTCGCTTCGTCCGACTACCTCCGCCGCGAAGGCCAAGCCGGCGGCGAGTATTACATGCTGATCCTGTTCAGCGTCGTGGGCCAATGCGTGATGGCGACGGCCAACGAGCTGATCATGATCTTCATCGGCCTGGAGATTTCTTCCATCGCGTCCTACGTGCTCGCCGGATACCTTCGCGACGACCCGCGCAATAATGAGTCCGCGCTCAAGTACTTCCTGCTGGGATCGTTCGCGACGGCGTTCCTGCTGTACGGCGTGGCCTGGATCTACGGCGCGACCGGGTCCACCAACCTGACCACCATTCGCGGCGAGCTGATCAATGGCAACGTTCCGATAGTGATGGCCGCGACCGCCGCCGCGCTGATCCTGGTGGGCCTTGCGTTCAAGGTCTCGGCGGTTCCATTCCAGGTGTGGGCTCCCGACGTCTATCAGGGAGCGCCCGCGCCGGTTTCGGCGTTCCTCTCGGTGGGCCCCAAGGCCGCCGCGTTCGCCGTGCTCCTGCGCGTGTTCGTAGGCGGATTTGGACCGCTGGCCGACCGCTGGGCGCCGCTGCTATGGGCCATCGCTCTGGCCACGATGACGGTCGGAAACTTCGCCGCGATCCTGCAATCCAACATCAAGCGTATGCTGGCGTACAGTTCCATCGCGCACGCCGGATACGTGCTGGTGGCCGTTACCGCGAATTCCAACACTGGATCGGCGGCCGCGATGTTCTACCTCGCCGCCTACGCCTTCACCAACCTCGGAGCCTTCGCCGTGGTCGCCTACTTCTCCCGCAAGGGTGAACGCTACGTGACCATCTCGGATTTCGAAGGGCTCGCCGAACGCCAGCCGGCCATGGCCGCCATGATGACCATCTTCCTGCTGAGCCTGATCGGCGTTCCGCTCACCGGCGGATTCTTCGGGAAGTTCTACATCTTCAAGGCCGCGCTGGACTCGAACCTGGTGTGGCTCACTGTGCTGGGATTGCTGAACAGTGCCGTCGCGGCTTACTACTATCTGCGCATCCTGGTGGTGATGTACATGAAGGAGCCGGGCGAGTCGATGCAGGACCTGCCGCCCGCGGGCGCGGCGATGAAAGTCGCGGTGTACGGATCGGCCCTGGGCACGCTGGTGCTCGGCATCTTCCCCGCCTGGGTGCTGGATTTCGCGACCAAGGCCAACCTTCGCTAGACCCCGCAGAGCATGAACGACGGGGAACTGAAGAACAAGGTCGCCTTGATCACCGGAGGCAGCCGCGGCATCGGCCGCGCGATCGCCGAAGTCTTCGTCCGCGAGGGCGCGCACGTGGCGATCTGCGGACGCAAACAGGAGTCTCTCGATCAGGCCGCGCGCGAGATCGGACCCGGAGTTCGCGCCATCGCCTGCAACGTCGGCCGCGCCGACCAGGTCACGGCGCTGGTCGAAGCCGTGACGCGCGAGTTCGGCCGCATCGACATCCTGGTCAACAACGCGGGAACCAACATTGCCTTCGGCCCCGCGCTCACCTTCAGCGAAGCCCATTTCGACAAGATGGTCGACACTAACCTCAAGAGCGCCTGGCGGCTGACGCAGTTGGTCGCGCCCGGGATGTGCGAGCGCGGGGCGGGTTCGATCGTCAACATTGCCTCCATATCGGGGCTGCGCCCGCAGTACCAGAGCCTTCTCTACAGCATGACCAAAGCCGCGCTGATCATGATGACCAAGAGCTACGCCGTGGAACTCGGGCCGTCCGGTGTGCGGGTGAACGCCATCGCCCCGGGCTTGATCCAGACCCAGTTGAGCGAGACCTTCTGGAAAGACGAAGCCTCGCGCGCACTACTGTTCGGAACGCAACCCATCCCTCGCCTGGGGCAGCCGATGGATGTGGCCGAGGTGGCGCTGCTGCTGGCGAGCGACCGTGGATCCTTTATCACTGGGGAGACGCTGGTGGTGGACGGCGGGCGGATTCTTCCGTAAGCCTTTGGAAGGAATGTCGTTAGGTGGGGCTTGGGTTCGTTTAGTCTTCGGGCCATTTGGTGTGATACAGCGTATAACACGGCGAGGAAGCGGGAAGCTGGGGGAGCAGGAGCGGCCTCGACACGCTCCCGATATCCCCTTGACGGAATATTCCCTTTAAGGGATAATTGGGCGTGGAGGGATGGGATGTCGAGTTCACCAACGAGTTTGGCGATTGGTGGGAGTCGCTGGCCGAGGAAGAGCAGGAGAGCGTCGCAGTCTATGTCGAATTGCTAAAGCAGAAGGGGCCCAGCCTCCGGTATCCGCACAGCTCCGGTATCGCTGGCTCACGGCACACCCACATGCGCGAGCTACGGGTTCAACACGGCGGACGTCCCTATCGCGTACTGTACGCATTCGATCCTCTACGGGTTGCGCTCTTGCTGATTGGCGGCGACAAGACTGGCGACGATCGCTGGTACGACGTCTATGTTCCTAAAGCCGACCGGCTCTATGCCGAGCACATCGCCAGGTTGGAGAAGGAGGGAAAGATCTGATGGCGCGCAAGTTCAAAGAACTGGAACAAAAGATGTCGCCGGCCTCGCGTGAGCGAGTGCAGGCGCGGGCGAAGCAGCTCGTGGAGGAAATGGCCCTCGACGAGCTTCGCGCCGCTCGCGAGATGACGCAGGTGTCGCTGGCCAAAATCCTCAACGTGAACCAGTCCGAGATTTCCAAGATCGAGAACCGGATGGATATGTACGTGAGCACGCTGGCGAACTTCGTACAGGCCATGGGTGGGGAACTGGAGATCTGCGCGGTGTTCCCGGAAGGCCGGGTGAGGATCAATCAGTTTGAAAGGTTGGCGGTTAAGGAGGAGCGCTGAAGTGGCGAGGAAATCCGATTGCGCCGTTCGCCGATCCGGGTTACTGTGAGGGTATGGCTAAGGCCAAAACTATCGATCCGTTCGTTTGCAACGAGCCCGCGGTTGAGATAAGCCCCGCAACCAAACGCATCCTGACGCAGCGAATGAAGTCCGCCGATGAAGGCCGCCTGGTTTCCGCCGGCAAAGCCCGCGAGCGAATCCAGCAATGGCTTTCAAAATCCTCTACCACGAAGACGCGCTAGCCGATCTGGAAGAGATTTTCGACTGGTCGAGGGAGAAGCATCCCGAAACAACCGAGCAATTCGCCAACGAACTTTTCGATCACATCGATTTGCTTCAAGCTCTTCCATACATCGGCGCTCCCATAAGAGGACATCCTCAGCTCAGGCGGCTTCTTCATTCTCCGCTTTATGTCTACCACCGCCTGAACGAGAAGCGGGGAGCAATCGAGATTATGCATTTCTGGCACAGTTCCCGCAAGGGTCCCAGGTTCTAACGCCGCCGCTTAAGGAGTTTCGCAGGCTCAGAAGGAAGAAACAGCGATGAACGAAAGCAAGTGTCCGCCAGGATGGGATGAAGAGAAGGTGCGGCGAGTGCCGGCTCAGTACGAGTCTGAGAGTGAGGACGGGCCGTGGTGGAGGATGAGGCTGGCGCCGAGTCCTCCGATGGGATTGGTCAGGATCCTTAGGCGATAGATTTCGAGGACACGCAGCCGGATTCTGAGATAATCACAAGCGAGGGGATGTGAATGAAGCCGAGGACACTGCCGACGATCTACGACCTAAGCCCTTCCGAGAAGCTCCAGCTTGTGGAGGATTTATGCAGTTCACTCTTGATGAGCGCAACGGTTATTAAGAAGACCGCCTTGCCCGGTAGGGCGCTAAAACAGATTTAGCGCACTACCCCCAGTTGCACACCCTCCCCCGCTTTGCTACATTTAATGGAGCAGTACCATCCATTGGGAGGCACCGTCCTTTTAGGCGTGCCGTTTGGACCAGTCACAACATGAGCCGATCATCCGGAAAAAAGTATTCTGCCGCCGCGCAACAGATTGAGGCTCGGCCGTATTCCATCGAAGAAGCCGTACCTTTAGTCAAGAAGGTCAAGTTCGCCAAGTTCGACGAAACCGTGGAGTTGCACCTCCGGTTGGGCGTCGATCCCAAGCATGCCGACCAGATGGTCCGCGGCACCATCGTGCTGCCCAACGGTTTGGGCAAGTCGAAAACAGTGTTGGTGATTGCCTCGGGCGACAAGCTCCGCGAAGCTCAGGAAGCCGGCGCGGATTTTGTCGGCGGCGAGGACATGGTCGCCAAGATTCAAACCGAAAACTGGACCGCGTTTGACGCAGTGGTCGCCACCCCCGACATGATGCGGTCGGTGGGCCGTCTCGGGAAGGTGCTGGGTCCGCGCGGCCTGATGCCCAATCCCAAAACCGGGACCGTCACGCAGGACGTGGCGCAGGCGGTCAAGGAAGTAAAGGCCGGAAAGGTCGAGTTTCGCGTGGATAAAACCGGCGTGATTCACTGCCCGGTTGGCAAGGTGAGTTTCGCTTCCGACAAGCTCCTCGAAAACGCCAACATGCTGCTGCAGGCAGTGGTGAAAGCCAAACCCGCCGCGGCCAAAGGCAAGTACATGCGCAGCGCGACCATCTGTTCCACCATGGGCCCCGGCGTTTCGTTGGATGTATCGCCCTACAACCAGAAGGCAGTGTAAGCGGCAGCGGGCGCGGCGTAGTTCGATCAAGGAAACAACATGAAAAAGAAACCGGAAAAGCAGAAAGACATGGACGCCTTGCGCGAGGAGCTTTCGAAAGCCAAGAACGTCTTCCTGACCGGCTATGAGAAGCTCACCGTGCAGCAGGATTTCGAGTTGCGCAAAGCCGTTCGCGGCGCGGGCGCCGGTTACAAAGTGATCAAGAACCGGATTGCCGAAAAAGCCGCCGCGGGAACCAAGTCGGCCGAGCTGCTCAAGGAACTGAAGGGCATGTGCTCCATCGCCTATACGTCGGGCGATCCAGTGGCGCTGGCCAAGGCTCTCACCACCTACGCCAAGGCGGTCCCCGCCTTCACCTTCCGCGCTGGAATGGTGGAAGGCCGGGTGGTGGACGTCACCGGGATCAGCGCTCTGGCGGCGTTGCCTCCGAAGGAAGTGGTTTTCGCCAAGCTGCTGTACGTGATCAATGCTCCGGCGCAGCGGCTGGTGACGGCAATGAACGGTGTAGGACGCAATCTGGCCGTCGTGATCGACCAGGGCGTCAAGGAAAACAAGTTCCAAGCGTAGCGGCCAGTGGCCTGTGGCCGGTGGCCAGTTCCGGAAGGATTAATCCAAGGGGAGTCGAGAGAAGAAGACATGGCTGACATCAACACAATTGCGGATCAGATTCAAGGGCTGACGCTGCTCGAAGCATCGCAGCTGGTTAAGCTGCTGGAAGAGAAGCTGGGAGTTTCGGCCGCTGCGGCTGCGGTGGCGGCGGCTCCGGCTGGCGGCGGCGGGGCTGCTGCCGCGGCTCCGGCGGAAGAAAAGACCGAGTTCGCGGTGGTCCTGACCGCGGCCGGCGCCAACAAGATCAACGTCATTAAGGCTGTCCGCGAGGTCACCAGCCTGGGCTTGAAGGAAGCCAAGGACCTGGTGGACGGCGCTCCCAAGACGGTGAAGGAAGGCATTAACAAGGAAGAGGCCGAGGCCATCAAGAAGAAGTTCGTCGATGCCGGTGCTACTGTAGAAGTGAAGTAAGGGTGGATCGTCCAATCCGCGCGGCTGACTTTTCGAGCCGGCGGGGCGGGCGGCACGCCGGATGTGTTACATTCCAGGGCCGTTTGATTCGCCCAGCCGGAGGCGATTTGACCAATGCCCCGGTTCTGGTATGATGGTGGTAACCGGTTTGAGAGCGCCCGGACCTTGTCACAGTGAATTTGGTACCCCGCGACCTGCACGGCAGTTCGTCTGAACTCGCCGCTAGGCTTTGCCCTGCGCACAGATCCCGCCCGAAGTGTATCGCGTCCCCTCCGCAAGGACGCCGATCTTCGGGCTTTTCGTCTTGATTCATCCGTGGCGGCCTGAAGACCGTCCCGTTGCCGCCCATTGCTTGCGATGTGGGACTGAAGTATGGGAGTGAAGGATTGAACATGCAAACTCCGGAAAATCTTGCTATCCGCGAACGAGTCGATTTTTCCAAGATCAAAACCACGATCCCGATTCCCAATCTGATCGAGGTCCAGAAGAAATCCTACGAGCGGTTTCTTCAGATGGACCTGCTGCCGCAGGAGCGCGACGATACCGGGCTGGAGAGCGTCTTCAAAAGCGTCTTTCCGATTTCCGATTTTCGCGGCTTGAGCCAGCTCGAGTTCGTGGACTACGCGATCGGCAACTGGGAGTGCAAGTGCGGAACCCTGAAGGGGCTGCACCACCTGCGTTCCACCTGCCGCAATCCCGCGTGCGGCGCCACCATTAAGACCGACCCGTTCCATCTGGGCGACGTCCTGTGCCACCGTTGCGGCACCTTCAACAAGAACATCGTCACCTTCTGCAATCGCTGCGGCGACCCGGTGGGTCTGCAGCTCAAGTACGACGTGAAAGAATGCGAGGAGCGCGGCATGACCTACGCCGCGCCGCTGAAGGTCACCATCCGGCTGACCGTGTTCGACAAGGATCCGGAGACCGGCAACAAGACTATCCGCGACATCAAGGAGCAGGAAGTCTTCTTCGGCGAAATCCCGCTGATGACCGACAACGGCACCTTCATCATCAACGGCACCGAGCGCGTAATCGTCAGCCAGTTGCACCGCTCTCCCGGCGTGTTCTTCGAGCGCCAGCCGGCGCAGGGTTATTTCCTGGGCAAGATCATTCCGTATCGCGGAAGCTGGGTCGAATTCGAATACGACAACAAGAACCTGCTGTACGTGCGTATTGACCGCAAGCGCAAGTTCTACGGCACCGTGTTTCTGCGCGCGCTGGGTCTCAAGACCGACGCCGACATTCTGCGGGCCTTCTACAAGTGCAGCGAGATCGTCATCAAGGACAAGAAGCTGTTTTGGAAGGTGGGCGACGGTCTGATGGGCCACAAGCTCTCCCACGCCATCACCAAGGGCGGAGAAACCGTGGCGACCCAGGGCCGCAAGATCACGGCCAGCGTTTACAAGGACATTCAGAAAGCTCGCATTGAGCAGGTGGAGTGCGCTCCCAACGATTTCGAGGGCGGGTACGTGGCCGCCGACGTCATCGATATGGATACCGGCGAGGTGCTGATCGAGGCCAATCATGAGCTGACCCCGACCGTGATCGGCAAGCTGATCGAGGCCAAAATCCCCAGCTTCGAAGTGTTCTTCCCGGAAACCGACGAAGTCGGCAACGTCATTTCGGTGACACTGCGGAAAGACGGCGTCAAGCAGCAGCACGAAGCGCTGCTCGAAATCTACCGCAAGCTGCGCCCCGGCGATCCGCCCACCGTGGATACCGCCACGCAGTTGTTCCAGGGCATGTTCTTCGATCCGCGCAAGTACGATTTCTCGCGGGTCGGGCGCATGAAGTTCAACATCAAGCTGTACGACAAGGCCGACTCGACTCCGCTCGACCGGCGCACCCTGGATCACAAGGACTTCATCGACACCATCCAGTACCTGCTGAAGCTGCGCAAGGGCGCGGGCACGGTGGATGACATCGATCATCTGGGCAACCGCCGCGTTCGCGCGGTGGGCGAACTGCTCGAAAACCAGTTCCGTATCGGACTGGTCCGCATGGAGCGCGCCATCAAGGAAAAGATGAGCGTGTACCAGGAAATGTCGACGGCCATGCCGCACGATCTGGTAAACGCCAAGCCGGTGATGGCGGCCATCCGCGAATTCTTCGGCTCCTCGCAGTTGTCCCAGTTCATGGATCAGACCAATCCCTTAAGCGAGATCACGCACAAGCGGCGTCTCTCGGCTCTTGGACCGGGCGGTCTGTCCCGCGAGCGCGCCGGATTCGAAGTCCGCGACGTGCATCCCACGCACTACGGGCGCATCTGCCCCATTGAGACGCCCGAAGGTCCCAACATCGGACTGATCAGTTCGCTCTCTTGTTTCGCGCGAATCAATGAATACGGGTTTATCGAAAGCCCCTACCGCCGCGTCAAGGACGGCGTGGTGGTGGACGAAATTCGCGTGCTGAACCCCGGCGATACCGAAACCAAGGTGGGCCAGGTGATGTCGCGCGCGGAGATCGACAAGGTCAACCGCGGCGCCACTTCAAAGAAGCAGCAAGCGGCCGAAGTCGAGGCCCACTGCGACTACCTGTCGGCTTGGGAAGAAGACAAGTACATCATCGCCCAGGCCAACGTGCCTCTGGACGACAAAGCTCGCATTACGGCCGAGCTGGTCAATGCCCGCCAGGCCGGTAACTTCGTCCTGGAGCATGTCGAAAAGATCGAGTACATGGACGTCAGTCCCAAGCAACTGGTCAGCGTCGCCGCGAGCCTGATTCCGTTCCTCGAAAACGACGACGCCAACCGCGCCCTGATGGGATCGAACATGCAGCGCCAGGCCGTGCCGCTGTTGCGCGCCGAAGCGCCTTTTGTCGGAACCGGCATGGAGCGCGTCACCGCGCGCGACTCCGGCGCCGTCATTATCTGCAAACGCTCCGGCGTAGTCGACTCCGTCGATAGCGAACGCATCATCGTGCGCGTGGAAGGCAACGTTCAAGAGGGCCAGATGTCGCGCGAAGTCGGCGCCGACATCTACACGATGGTCAAGTTCAAGCGCTCCAATCAGAACACCTGCATCAACCAGAAGCCCATCGTGTTCCAGGGCCAGAAGGTCCGCAAGGGAGACGTGCTGGCCGACGGTCCCTGCACCGAAAGCGGCGAGCTGGCCTTGGGCCGCAACGTTCTGGTGGCCTTCATGCCCTGGCGCGGCTACAACTTTGAGGACGCCATCGTGGTCTCCGAGAAGCTGGTGAAGGACGATTACTACACCTCCATCCACATCGAAGAGTTCGAAGTGGATGCGCGCGACACCAAACTGGGGCCGGAAGAAATCACCCGCGACATCCCCAACATCGCCGAGGGCTTCCTGCGCAACCTGGACGAGAGCGGCATCATCCGCATCGGCGCCACGGTCAAGCCGGGAGACATCCTGGTGGGCAAGGTCACTCCCAAGGGCGAAACCCAGTTGACCCCCGAAGAGAAACTGCTGC
>Ga0210409_10006648_pt1 | contig 11995 bp, 11 predicted proteins | sample IncBWH17MmetaG_FD_161649 | JGI IMG/M metagenome (GOLD analysis project Ga0210409, IMG submission 161649) | Forest soil microbial communities from Barre Woods Harvard Forest LTER site, Petersham, Massachusetts, United States - Inc-BW-H-17-M | ecosystem: Environmental > Terrestrial > Soil >...
GGCCGCCCTGAGATAGTGTGGCAGGAACCCTAGAAAGAAACTGCCCGAGTTCCTCCATCTCTCGATTCACCGCAATCCGCAGCGCCAGAAACGTTTTTGTCGCGGGATGCAGCTTCTGCCTTCCCCTAGCGTTTCGGGCCCCTGCCACAACCGTTGCCAGATGTTCGGTGTCCCGTATGGGACGCGCGCGAACAATCGTCCTGGCGATTCTGCGTGAATCCCGCTCTTCCCCGAAATGGTAGAGCAGGTCGGCGAGCGCTTTTTCGTCCGCCGTGTTCACAATATCGGAAGCCGTCTCTTCAAAGTCGCGGTCCATGCGCATGTCCAGTGGGCCGCGCGCGCGAAACGAAAAACCGCGCTCCGCCAAGTCCAACTGCATGCTCGATACGCCCAGGTCCGCCAGCACGCCATCGGCGGGAGGAAGATTTCGCTCCGCGAAAACCTCGCCGATCTGTGAAAAGTTCGCGTGCACCAAAGTCACCTTGTCCCCGAACTCCGCCAGCCTGCCCCGCGCGATTTCCAGCGCCTGCGCGTCGCGATCCAGCCCCACCAGCCGCCCGCCGGCCCCGAGCCGCCGGACAATTTCGATTGCGTGTCCCCCAAGCCCAACGGTGGCATCGATATACAGGCCGCCCGGCTTGATTGCCAGCCAGTCCATCGTCTCTTCGACGAGCACTGGCTTGTGCTCAACGTTCAAACTAGATGCCCAGTTCGTCCAGTATCTTCAGGTCGTCGTCCGTAATCGGGCTCTTCTTCAGGTTCTCCAGCGACCGACCGTGGTTCCAAACTTCCAGGTACGTCAAGTGCCCCATCACGTCCACGTCGCCCTTCATCTGCGCCGCTTCCCGTAACACCGGTGGAATCAGGATCCTTCCCTGGCTGTCCACTTCCACCGCCTGGCCGTAATAGTTGGTCCAGGTCAGGAACTTCTGCTTGGTACGGTTGTGCGAGGAGAGCCTCGCCAGCTTGCTCTCCAATTCCTCCCAGATTTTCATTGGGAAGATCCGGGCATAATCACCGGTTTCGCTCGTAACGTAGAACTGCCCGCCAAATGCCTTGAGCTCTTCCAGAAAGGCCGCGGGTATTTTGAGACGGCCCTTCTCGTCCACTCTTGCCGGAATGTTTCCCCGTAGCATTTAGTCGTCGGCCCAAAGTGCTCGTCGAGCGTTCGCTCCTCACAGGTAGTCCCCTTTAGTGCTGCACAGCCCCTTCAACTTCGCCACTGCTTTTCACTTGCTACCACTCTCTCCCACTTTGTGCCACGATTCTAGTCAGGATCGAAAACTTGTCAAGTGAAAACAGTAGAGGCTAGAAGATTTATTGTGGAAATTCAGTAGGCTAGTAGGGTGTTTCTGAAAAACCACTACATGTTGTGTATATGCCAAAATCCCCAACAAGAATTAGAAGTGCAATTCCCGCAAAAACTTCGCAGAATTGTTTCGTAAGAGTAACTTCGAGGCATTTCTTTCCGAGGTTTCTCGGGGAAAGTTCCTGTTTCGAGCGTATTTGCGGCTGAAATTGAGACGTGTGGCTTGCTTTTAGGGCAAATCGGGGGCCATGCCGACGTGCAGGTGGGCAAGCTGGCCGAGCATTTCACGATCTTCCGGATTCAATCCCTGAGTGAAGGCGGGATCGTTAAGCTTGGCCTGGCGGTCCGTTTCGCTCATATTGCGAAGCGAGTGCAGGCGTTGCAGGATCGCTTGACGCCGCGCGGGGAGCATTTGTTGCCAGCGCGGGAACAGAGACTGCTGGACATATCTTCTCTGCGCCGGCGTCATTTGCTCCCATACCTGCTGCCGATCGCGCAAAGACTGCTGCTGCTGGGGACTCAGGCGGTTCCAGGCTTCCAGGCGCTGGCGGATCTGCGCCTGCTGTTCGGGCGGCAAGCTATTGAAGCGCTGGTTGTTCCTCAGGAACTGCTCTTGCTTTTCCGGAGGCAATTCCTGGAGCCTCTCGATGGCCTTTGGTGGCAAATTGCTTGGATTTCCCGACGGCGGAAGGGAGTTGGGCAGCCTGGGCCGAACTTGCGGCCGCGGCGCCTGGCGTGGTGGCTCGCCCTCTTGTTGCGGGGCCGCGACAGATCTTTGCGCATGCGCGCCGCCGCACAACAGTCCCGCCACGAGCCAGCCAGCCAGGAATGCTCCGAATTGGAATCTCCGTTTCATTACCTGGTTTCTTTTGTGCCTTCGGTCGTCGAAGCGCCCGGAGAAACAGGGAGCTCTGAAAGAGCGTCAAATTTCGACACGACGTCAAAATTTTCGAGCACCGGCAAATCCCGGATCATGCCAAAGTCAGATTCCACCGTAACCTTGTTCGCCTGGATCGCCTGGCCCATGCCTGACGGATTCGTTGTAACGCTGGGACTGGAAGACAGCCATGCGGACATAACAATGAGCGTTGTAACCGCAAAGGCGAGCCGCGGCGACGGCATCCAGTCCCAGAAGCTGCGGCGTGCAGGCTCGGCGGCAATTCGCGCGCGCAAGGATGCGTCGAACGCAGGAGAAGGCGAGATCGGCGGGAGATCGTCGAGCGCGCCCCAGAGCGCGCGGAATTCCTCGGCGCGCAAGCGGCAGGAAGCGCAGACAGACAAATGTTGCTCGACGGCGTGGCGCTCGGCAGGATGGGCGCGGCCGTCGAGATATTCGACTAATTTGCTTTCAATCGTAGCGCAACGTTTCTCATTACTGTCTTTCCCAAACATGGAACCCTCACTTCCTCACCATACTTCCCATCAGGCAGGTGTCAAACGCAGCCCACGCGCTTTAACAGGCGGGCTGTCCGCTGCGGTCGACTGGCACTCGATCCACCCTCACCGTAGGGCTCACGAGTGGCGCCAATTCGACACGCAACGTTTCATAAGCTCTGAACAGCAGCGATTTCAGCGCGCTTTCCGAACATTCCAGAACGCGCGCGATCTCGTCATAATCCAGTTCCTGATACTTGTGCAACAGCACGGCCGCCCGCTGTTTTTCGGGCAGCGAGTGAATCGCTTTCAGAATCAGTTCCGCCCGGCAGCGCGCCACGAGTTCCTGCTCGACGCTTGGCGCGCGGTCGGGAACTTCCAGCGCCGGCTGCTCGTTCTCTCCAGTGTCCACGGACTGGTCCATGGAAATTTCCATCTGGCGGTGCCGGTTGTCGCGCACGGAATTGAGCGCCAGATTCGTCGCGATGCGGAACATCCAGGTAGTGAACTTCGCGCTCGGGGCATATTGCTGCCGAGCGCGGTAGACGCGGAGAAATACTTCCTGGGCCAAATCTTCAGCGACAGCCGTATCGCGGACCATCCTGTAAAGGAAATTGACCAAGGGAGTCCTGTACTTGCGGAGCAAGAGCTCAAAGGACTGTTCGTCCCCGGCTTTCACGTCCAGCATCAATTGGACGTCGGTCCTGGCCATGGCCTCCACAGTCTATCAAACCCGTTTGTTGTCAAAAAGTTGCGAGAAGATTGGAGGTGCCCGATGTCAGCCTTCGCCCCGACAAGTCCTTTATTTTCAGTGCCGCGGACTCATTGCCTGCGGAAAAAGTAGCACAGCCACTCTTGGCTGTGCGGGTTTCCTAACCTGCATTCACTCGAGGAGCGATGGATCTACAAAACCGCACAGCCAAGAGTGGCTGTGCTACTGAAAGCCCCAGCAGAATGAATTGCCCGCCGCCGGCAAAATTTCAGCTGCTATAGAGCCAACGCGCCAAATCGAGATTGTGGTTGAAGTAATCGCTGGACGGCGCGTTTTTCGCGTTGTAGAGGAACAGGGGAATATCTATTTCGTGCAAGGAGCCGTGGGAGCGAAGCCCCGGAAAGCTCTCCTTTTCGTCATCGAGTTCGCCGAACACAGTGTCCTTGTCGCCGAGCACCATCAGGTGCCCGATGCGGGACGCCATCAACTTGAATTCGCTCGCCGCCTCTTCGCGCGTAAGAATGCGCTCGACTCCTTTCACTCCGGAAATAATATCTCGAACCCGCGCGGCGTCCTGCGGACTCTTGAGATAGACATAGACCGCTCCGCTGCAGCCCCGGTGATGCTTCATGTAGCGGTCGCGTCCCGTGGAAACGGCTTTCCGGATCGGGGCTCCTTTGCCGGCGCAGACTTGCTCAAGGTCCCAGCACAAACTTTTGGCGTTCATTCCGTGGTCCGCTGTGGCGAGGAACGCAGCGTCCGGCGCCGCTTTCATGGCCTGGCCAATGAGGTCGTCCATTCGCGCCAGGTGTTCTTTCGATTCGGGCGCTTCGGGAGCCCACATGTGCATTGGATAATCCGTGGTGTGAACGTACAGGACGCCGATGTCCGGACGTGTTTTGAGAATATTGATGGCGGCATCCATCAACCAATAATTTATGTCCGGACTATAAATCACGGGCGCCTGGCCGAGGATCTTGACCCAATCGGGCGCCGGGTTTTCCGCCGTGAGCACAATCTCAGCCCCGCGCAACAGGAGAGTGGCCGTCTTGGCCTTGCTGGAAAGCAGGGCCGACTTCACGCCGTGCCGCGCGGCGCGCTCAAACAGCGTGGGAGCGAGCACGAGGTCAGCGGATTCCACGTAGAGTTCTTCGCCGCTCTTTTCGTCGAAGTAGGAATTCGCAATAATCCCGTGGGTTTCAGGCCATACGCCGCAGCAAATCGAGGCGTTGTTCACATTGGTGACGGAGGGCATCACGCCTTTCACTTGCTTGTACAGCCCATCGCGTTTCCATTGTCCGAGGACAGGCATCTTGCTTTCGGCGAGATAGCGAGGATCGAACCCGTCAAACATGATCACGACGACGCGTTGTTGCGCGCCTGTCTTGCCTTGACCCATCGCGAGATTTCCAAGCGCCGCGGATGCAGCAGCGACAGTTCCGTACTTAAGCAGTGTTCGGCGGCTATGCAGGTTGCTCATGGATTCCCTCTTAATGCGATTTCGATGACGGTTTCAAGTCTGTACGGAAACATACATCCGGCACGCCCAGAATTCAACGATGGGTTTTAGTAGCACAGGCACTCTTGCCTGTGCTACTCATGCATGAAACAATTTGGCGAGCAGCAACATCAGCGACACGCCAAGAAAAACCAGCAGGGCCATGCGCGTGTCAGGCTCGCGGTTGACTTCCGGGATCAGGTCCGTCGCGGCGACGTACAGCGTGACTCCCGCCGAAATCGGCAACGCATAGCCCACCTGCGAATGCAGCAAGCCCATCAGGAGGATGCCCGCGACGGTTGCCACGCCCAGCCAGATTGCCGCGAGTAGCGCCGTGCGGCGGCTCTGCCCGCTGGCCAGCATGAGCGAGGCTACCGTGAAACCTTCCGGGATCTTGTGCAAAAAAATCGCCAGAAAAATCACGCCGCCCAGCCAGCCGGAAACCAGAAACCCGGAGGCAATCGCCACGCCGTCAAAAAATGTGTGGATGGAGAGCCCGAGCAACGCGGAAATCCCGGCATGGTCCGGAACAAAATGCTCGACGTGCGTTTCTTCTCCGAAATGAAAATGCGGCGCGAGCGTGTGCTCAAAAAAATGAACGATGAAATATCCGACCAGCACCAGGAAATAGGCAAGGCTTCCCGTCATGGCCACCGACTCGGGAAGAATTTCGAGAATGGCGGCGGCCAGCATGAACCCCGCGCCGAGCGCCAGAAAATATTTCAAGTACTGGCGCGACCATTCGCGATGCAGGATGAAAAGCCCGCCAAGAATGTTGGCCGCCGCGGCCGTCAACCCGAGCAGCAGCGCCAGAATCATGCGAGAAGCTGGAACAGAGATGGATGGCGCGATGATCATTGTCAGAGGTGGATTAGCTTGGGCCTTGAGTAGCACAGGCACTCTTGCCTGTGCGGTTTTCGTATCACCGGCAACCGCTAAACCCGCACAGGCAAGAGTGCCTGTGCTACTAAAACGGTTCGAGCCTTTTCAACCGCTGTGCCGGAACAAAATAACGTCGCCTTCCTGGACGATGTATTCCTTCCCTTCCAGGCGCACCTGTGCGCGTTCGCGCGCCACAGGTAAGCTCCCCGCAGCAAGCAGATCTTCGCAGCGCACGACTTCGGCGCGAATGAAGCCGCGCTCGATGTCCGAGTGGATTGCGCCCGCGGCCTTTTGTGCGTTCATCCCGCGCTTGATGGTCCAGGCCCGCACTTCGGGTTCGCCTGCGGTGAAAAACGAAGTCAAGCCGAGAAGCTGGTACGTCGCCTGAATGATGCGATCGAGTCCCGAAGATTTGAGCCCGTACGCCGCCAGCATCTCAGCGGCCTCGGCGGGTTCGAGCTCGGCCAGCTCCGCTTCGATGCGTCCGCATACCGAGAGCACGACAGTGTTCGGGCGGCCCACGAGCTTCCCCAGCTTGTGCCGCTCGACAGCCGAGTCCAACTCAGCGACTTCGCTGTCGCCGAGATTCAAAACGTACAACATGGGCCGCTGCGAAAGAAATTTGTACCCGTTGATCGTCTTCCGTTCGTCCGGATTGAATTCCATTTCACGCAGCGGCTTTTCCGATTCGATCGCCGCCTTGCAGCGGTTAAGCAGGACCAGCTCCTGCTCTAGAACCGGCTCCTTCTTTTTCTTCAGGTCTTTTTCCACGCGCTCGATGCGCCGCTCGATCTGATCGAGGTCGGAGAGCATCAGCTCAAGGTCCAGCACTTCAGCGTCGCGCAACGGATCGATCGACCCCGCGGAATGTGCCACGGCAGGATCGTCGAAAACGCGCAACACGTGGGCCAGAGCATCGACTTCGCGCAAAGGCGCAAGCACCGCGGAATCCTTCGTGCGGTCTTTCACCATGCCGCCGACGTCGACATATTCGACCGTCGCGTAAGTAATCTTTTTCGGATTGTATAGCTTGGCTAACTGTTCCAGGCGCGGTTCCGGCACGCGCGCGACGCCGACATGCGTTGCCGCCCGCGCGGATTTCTCGTCCAGCTTGGCGCGCGTCAGAATTTTGAACAGAGTAGTCTTGCCGACCTGCGGAAGCCCGATAATCCCTGTTTGCATAGATCGGGAATCGTAGCATACCCGTGCGCAAGACGCCTTCGGCGCGGGCTAGTTATCGAAAAAAGGCTTCGTTGCGGTTTGCAGGATCGCCGGCGCGGCAGGATATTCGAGTTCAAAATCTTTTAATGCGCATCAAGCCTTTCCCTCGTGGGCTCAAAATCGCACTATGGCATTTCTTGCGTCGGAACAACCGTAGTTCCATCACGGGTAAATTCAAATCGCAAGGTCCAGGTGCTGAGGACGCCCCGGCCGCCGACCTTTGGCGCCTTGAATTTCCAATCCTGCGCAGCGTCCAAGGCCACGCGAGAGAAGTATTTACTCGGGCCGCGCGATTCGAGTTCTGCGTCCTCTACGTTTCCTGCCCGGTCGACATTCACTTTGACGATGACTCTCACCGTGCCTCGAATGGAATTTCTGGCCGACTGGAGCACTTCAGGCGAGACTTGGTGAGCCACATCGCCGTGAACGATGGAGCCTGCCGGAATTCTTGCGACTGTGTTTGTTTCCTCTTCATGCGTTGTCTCGGGATGTATCAAGGCTGGCACTGGAACTGGAGCTTTGGAAGTCTGCTCTTCCTCAGCAACGGGCGGTCTGTACGGCTTGGTGGCGCGCGCCTGCGGCGCCGCCTCGGCCTGTTTCAGCGCACGTAGTGCTTGCGGCTCTTCGGCACTGGAGACGGGAACTTGCTTAACATCTGCATGGCGTCGCAAGAGTTTTGGCCCTGCCAGAACTGCGGCTAACGCCAGCGCGGACCCGACTGCCACGGGCATCAGGTAGCTACGACGCTTCGCGGGTGGTCTTGATGCCCGGGCGGCGGACTGCACCGCAGGTGACGGAGCGCGCACTTCGGAGGGGCCAGTCTGGGGCTGGGGGATTTGCACGCGTCCTTCCAAACGGGCTTTGATTTGCCCAACTGTCCATCGGCTCTGAGGTTGAAGTAGCAGGCAGTGCCTCGCAATATCCAGAAAAGGCTCCTGCAGCGATCGCGGGACCTGCGGATCCTGGCGTTCTGCCACTCGTGCCGCGGCCGGCTTTTGCGTCAGCGTCTCGACTAATGTCATTCCCAATGACCAAACGTCGCTCGCAGGCGACATCGGTTGAGGCATTGGGAGAATCCCAGCGACATTTTCCGGTGCGTCGTATGCGTCCGGAATGCCGGGGCCATCCAGTGACTCCCCAGTGCGGCGAAGCCCGTCGCTCGATACCTTCAATTGCTCCCCGCTGGCCATGATGTTGGCCGGCTTGATGTGTCCGTGCACGAATCCCTTGCGGTGAAGGTACTCAAGGACGTTCAGGACGGACTCGAGCATCTCCCGGGCCTCGGCGGGCGTAAGGGCGCGGCTGGGAAGAACTTGCGCAAGGTTCTCCTCGGCACACTCCATGACGGCATAGACAAGCGGTTCGCCGCCAAGCTCCGAGCGCCCCATTTCATGTAGGGGAATCAGATGAGGGTGGGAAAGCTCCGCTGCCTTTTGCCAGCGCGAGAGTTGGAGTTCGCCCATTTCTTGATCGGCAGGAATAAGTTTGATCGCGGCTTTTACAAGACGTTCACGATCGTGGCGTTCTGTGAGAAATACAGCGCAATGTTCGGTTCCGCTCAGGTATCGAAGCAGCGGAAACTTCCCATCGAAGGTTTGGCCTTCCCATTGTTTCCATGTGTTGGACATAAGTCGACCTTGTCAAAGGGTAGGCCGGGGCGTGCTTGCCATTGTATCGAAGTACGCAGTCCAGGAGGTCAAGCGAATACGGGCGAAGTGCCCATGAGGATAAGTCAGCTTGCGTCAGTAGAACCGGCCGCTTGGCCCGCTCTTGACGTCGCCGCGCCTCGCTCATATGCTTCGTCGTCGATCATGGCTAAGACACATTATCCCGTCGACACTGACCAGGTGATGCTCAAACTCTGCCGCGTGGACCGGCATCTGGCGCGCATCATCCGCAAGGTCGGCTCCTTCCCCACAAAAAAACAGAAGCCGCAGCCTCCGTTTGAAAGTCTGCTACGGGCCATCGTCTATCAGCAGCTCGCGGGTGCGGCGGCGGCGACGATTTTCGGGCGCGTAAAAGCTCTGGGGTCGAATGGCAACTGCCCTTCTCCTGAAGAAATCCTTCGCGCTACCAAGGCGAAATTGCGCCGCGCCGGGCTGTCCAGGCAAAAAATCGCGGCGGTGAAGGATCTCGCGAGGAAAACCATCGACGGGACGGTCCCTCCGCTGGCCACGATTCGGCGTATGAGCGAGGAAGAAATTCTGGAGCGGCTCACGCGAGTGCGCGGGATCGGCGAATGGTCCGTGCAAATGTTCCTGATGTTTCAGCTGGGACGTCCCGACGTGCTGCCAATCAAGGACCTGGGAATTCGCAAAGGATTTCAGCATGTGTACGGGCTCGAGGAGGAGCCGAAACCGCAAGCGATCCTCGAACACGGCGAGCGCTGGCGGCCTTACCGCTCGATCGCAAGCTGGTATTTGTGGCGCGCCGTCGATCAGAAAAAAGCGAAGCGCAAGTAGGACGGGTTTCAGCCTGTCGGGTTTCCGTTCGCATTCCGAGCACAAAACCCGACAGGCTGAAGCCCGTCCTACTTTTCGCGCGCCGCCAGAAACAACGCGGCAAGGCCGGAGAAAAGCACAGCACTTTCCAGCCACACGGAATACTGGTGCAGGCGATCGAAAGCCATTCGCAGCGGATTCCCCTCCGGCGTCGCGTCAACCGAGCCCATCTGCGCGCGCAGCGCGTCCATCCGCGCGATGACGCCGTACTGCGAGGCCATCGTGCATAGAATCATGACGAAAACCAGCAGCGCGGCGGGACGCGCGAGCGCTGCGACAGATTTTTCCAGCGCCGCCGTCGCGACTAAATAAACGCAGCCGGCAACGATCCCCAAAATGTGCAGCCGTAGGAGCGAATAGCCGACCACCGCGCCCGCCAAATCCTTGGTTGGCATCACCGAAAAAATTCCCTGTGTAAAAACAATGAAGTAGATGATGCCCCCCAGCCAGCATCCCAATGACAAATACTGAAGAAATCGCAGTGTTGACGCCAATTTTTACTCCTTCGCTCGGGCGCTGCTCAGAGTAGCACAGGCACTCCTGCCTGTGCGATTTTGAAGGCCGCCGCACAAGCACGAGATTAAACCAAAGTCGCGAAGCCCGCACAGGCAAGAGTGCCCGTGCTACTTAAAAACTTTTTGAACACAGCTTGGCGGGCAAACGCTAAGATAATTAAGGAAAAGATGGCAAGATGGAAGTGCGCGGGTAGTGGTGGGCGATCAAGGACTTGAACCTTGGACCTCTCGCGTGTGAAGCGAGCGCTCTAACCACTGAGCTAATCGCCCATAAGACACGCTTCGTTTGTAGCAGAAGCAATAGGGATTTTCAACCCAATGACCATCGCGGCGGCAAACCAGATTGCGCAGTTGCAGGCATCGATTGCGAGCGTGATTCGCGGCAAGGACGAAGTCATCCGCCTCGCTCTTGTAGCCCTGCTGGCCAAAGGCCACCTGCTGATCGAGGACGTTCCCGGAGTGGGCAAGACGACCCTCGCGCAGGCTCTCGCCAATTCCTTTCACTGCTCGTTTCAGCGGATCCAGTTCACTTCCGATCTGCTTCCCTCCGACGTAGTGGGCACCAGCGTGTTCAATCAGATCGAGCAGCGCTTTGATTTCAAGCCCGGCCCGATTTTCGCCAACATTATCCTGGCCGACGAAATCAACCGCACCACGCCGAAGACCCAGTCGGCTCTGCTCGAAGCCATGAACGAAGCGCAGGTGACCGTGGACAACCATACCTACAAGCTGCCACAACCGTTCATGGTTCTGGCCACGCAGAACCCCGTCGAGCACCACGGCACCTACCCGCTTCCGGAATCGCAGCTGGACCGCTTCGTGCTGCGCATCGGCATGGGATATCCCTCACGCGACAGTGAGCGCGAGATCATGCAGCAGCATTCCAGCGGGCGCAATGCGGCGGCTGAAGTCACGCCTGTGATGGAAGCGGAGGAAGTCGAAGTGATGCAGCGCGCCGTCGAGAAAGTGCGCGTGGACGACAGCCTGCGGGACTACGCCCTTGACATCGTCGAACGCACCCGGCATTCCGAGCAGCTCACGCTTGGCGTGAGCCCGCGCGGCTTGCTGATGCTGCAGCGCGCGGCGCAGGCGCGGGCCTTCCTGGAAGCGCGCGACTACTGCACGCCCGACGACTTCAAGCGGCTTATCCTCCCGGTGTTCGCGCACCGCGTGGTTGTCAATTCGCGCTACGCGGCGACCCAGAAAAAATCGACGCAGGCCGAAATGGTTCTTCGCGAAATCCTGGAATCCACCCCCGTCCCTCTCTGATGAATCCCGAATTTGTCGAACGCCGCGTCGGCTCTCCGCTTTTGCGCAAAGTGGTGGGAGTTTCGCGCGCGGCCCAATGGAATCGATTGCGGGAGACTCTGGACCGTCCCAGCTGGCGCAGCTTTGGCATCGCCATGGGCGCCCTGGCGATGGCGCTTTTTCTGGCTCTCTATTCCGGTGCGGCGGCCGAGGAAGGAAATCTGGCTATCGCGGGATTGTCGGCGTTGTCGGCACTGGCGCTGGCCGGATGGGTGGCGCTGACCGTCGTACCTGCGCTGGCGCGGCGCACGCCGCTGGGCTGGCTCAGCTATCAGATCGACTACAAAGTGACGCGCGAGGGCATGGTGTACATCGCCGGAATTTTAGTGGTCGCGCTCGCCGCCCTCAACACGGGTAACAATTTGCTGTTCATGGTTCTGGCCTGCCTGCTCGCAGGAATGCTGATTTCGGGGCTGCTTTCCCGCGTGGTGCTCGGCGGCATCGATGTGCGCCTCGAATTGCCCGAGCACATTTTTGCGCAGCGCACGATTCTGGCCATCGCCGAACTCGACAACACCAAGCAGATGGTGCCGTCCTTTTCCCTTTCGCTGGTGGCCGAAGCAGCGTCAAACGCCAAACAGGACGCGCCCGCCGTCTTCGTGCCGCAGATTCTGGATCGCCCCGTTTATTTCGCGCACATTCCCCACCAGCAGACGGTTCGGCAAAACGTCGAGC